>Ga0070741_10011934_pt1 | contig 15875 bp, 15 predicted proteins | sample Coa_R1_4_FD_66440 | JGI IMG/M metagenome (GOLD analysis project Ga0070741, IMG submission 66440) | Surface soil microbial communities from Centralia Pennsylvania, which are recovering from an underground coalmine fire - Coalmine... | ecosystem: Environmental > Terrestrial > Soil > Unclassified ...
CCGCTATCGCTAAAATTCGTATCATCTTTTACCTCTTGGGATCTTCACGATACTAACCCGCATTGCATCGGATTATTGCCAGGATGCCAAAAACACCCGATCAACTTTTCGCCACGTTCGACCGCCTCGGCATCAGCTATTCAACCGTGAAACACCCTCCATTGTTCACGGTCGAGCAGTCGCGGGCCCTGCGCGGTCGGATACCGGGTGGGCATACAAAGAACCTGTTTTTGCGGGACAAAAAATATGAGATCTATCTGGTCGTGGCGCTGGAGGACGCCGAAATCGACCTGAAGGGCCTGCACCGGCGTCTTGGCGCAAGTGGCCGATTTTCCTTTGGCTCGGCCGATCTCCTGCGCGAGGTGCTGGGCGTGGAGCCGGGCGCGGTCACCCCCTTCGCGGCGATCAATGACACCGAGGGGCGCGTTACGGTCGTACTCGACACGGGCATGATGGAGCACGAGACGCTGAATTATCACCCGCTTGTCAACACCATGACGACCTCGATAAAGCGTGACGATCTGGTGAAATTCCTCGAATCCACCGGGCATATCCCCCGAATAGAGCAGGTTTCCGGCCGCGCCTCGAACGTGCCTTGATGATTGCGTTAGCTTCCCGAATACCCCATGTAATGCGGGGTTTAACCGCCGGGCCTAAACACGGCGGCAAGAGGCTTTTGACATGCTGCAGAATGGCGGGGCGACGACGATGACGCCCGACGTGGTCAAGGACACGACCACGCAGAGCTTCATGAAGGATGTGATCGAAGAGTCCAAGCGCCAGCCGGTGCTCGTGGATTTCTGGGCACCGTGGTGTGGCCCCTGCAAGCAGCTCACGCCGGTTCTGGAAAAAGCGGTGAAATCCGCCAAAGGCAAAGTGAAGCTCGCGAAAATGAACATCGACGAGCATCCGGCGATCCCGGGCCAGATGGGTATCCAGTCGATTCCCGCCGTCATCGCCTTCTCGAACGGCCAGCCGGTCGACGGCTTCATGGGCGCGCTGCCCGAGAGCCAGGTGATGGCATTCCTCGAGCGGCTCACCAAGGGTGCGGTCGGCGCCGAGGAGAAGGATCTCCTGAAGGCCGCCGAGGCGGCCCTCGCCGAAGGCAACGCCGGAGGCGCGGCTGAGATCTACGCGCAGCTTCTTGCAGCAGACAGCGGCAACGTGCAGGCGCTCGCTGGCCTTGCGCGCTGCTACGTCGGAACCGGCGCGCTCGAGCAGGCGAAGCAGACGCTGGCACTCGTGCCCGAAGCAAAGCGCGGCGACGCGGCCGTTGCCGCCGCGCGAGCGGCGCTCGAGGTTGCCGAGCAGGCGAAATCGCTCGGCCCGCTCGCCGAGCTCGAAGAGAAAGTTGCGGCCGATCCGCTCAACCATCAGGCAAGGTTCGACCTTGCCGTTGCACTCAACGCCAAGGGAAGGCGCGACGACGCGGTCAGGCATCTCATCGAAATCGTCAAACGTGACCGCAAATGGAACGACGACGGCGCCCGTAAGCAGCTTGTCCAGTTCTTCGAAGCATGGGGTGCAGCCGACCCGGCGACCGTGGAAGGCCGCAAGCGGTTATCATCGGTCCTGTTTTCGTAACAGTTGCGTCTCGGCCCGGCTACGGCACCGGGCGGCGGAGTGAAGCGAAGATGCCGATGAACGCGCAGTACCGTGGTCCGATCGAGCTGCCGGGCGTGATCCCGGTATTTCCGCTGCCGGGCGCGCTGTTGCTTCCGCGCGGTCAGATGCCGCTCAACATATTCGAGCCGCGCTACCTCGCGATGGTCGACGATGCCTTGCGCGACGGCCACAGGCTGATCGGCATGATCCAGCCCGACGTCGCGCACGCCGGTTCGCCCGACAGGCCGCCGCTCTACAAGATCGGCTGCGTCGGACGAATCACTCAACTCGCCGAGAGCGGCGACGGCCGCTACCTGATCGAGCTCACCGGTGTCGCGCGGTTTCGCGTCGAGGAAGAGCTCAAAGTTGCGACGCCCTACCGGCAGTGCCGTGTCACCTATGCGCCGTTCGCCGATGATTTCATCGCGCGCAAGGGCGAGAACGCTGTCGACCGGGCGGCATTGCTCGCGGCGCTCACGGACTTTCTCAAGGCCAACGACCTCAAGGCGGACTGGGAAGGCATCGAACGGGCACCGAACGAGGCCTTGGTGAATGCGCTGTCGATGATGTCGCCCTACGGCACGGCGGAAAAACAGGCGCTGCTGGAGGCGCCCGACCTGAAGACGCGTGCCGAAATCCTGATTGCTATCACCGAAATCGAGCTCGCCAAGAAAAACACTCAAGGCGACCCCCAGCTTCAGTAGCCGTCCGGCCGGCGCTATCCGGCGTGCGCCGCAGGCCTGCGCTATCCGGCGTGCGAATGGCCGCGACAAGCCCCGGCATGGCAGACTATCATTGCGGGACCACCGCTGGAGTTAACATGTCGACAGTCCCACCGACCGAACGGCCGCCCGGCAGCGTCGATCCGAAGCTCCTGGAAATCCTCGTCTGCCCGCTCACCAAAGGGCCGCTCGAGTACGATGCCGAAAGGCAGGAGCTGATCTCGCGCAAGGCCAAGCTGGCCTATCCGATCCGTGACGGAATCCCCATCATGCTGCCGGAAGAAGCACGGCGGCTGGAGTAACGTCATCGGTCACGAAAACCGTCATCATCATCACCGGTCAGGGCCCGGCGTTTCCCGTTTGCCCGGAAAAAGCCGTGCCGAACCGATTGAACCGGCCGGGGCAGGCCCGGCTATGAGAGGTCAACAGGATCTCGACGCAGGGGAGTGAATGCAAATGATCAAGATCTGGGGCCGTAACACGTCGTCCAACGTGCAGAAGGCGATGTGGGCGATCGGCGAGCTCGGGCTCGAACATCAGCGCATCGATGTCGGCGGGCCGTTCGGAAAGAACAAGGAGCCTGCCTATCTCGCGATGAATCCGAACGGGCTCGTCCCGACGCTCGAGGAAGAAGATGGCTTCCTGCTGTGGGAATCCAATTCCATCGTGCGCTACCTTGCCGGCAAGCACGATCGGGCCGGCGTGCTCGAGCCGAAGGATCCGAAGCAGCGCGCGCTCGCCAGCCAGTGGATGGACTGGCAATTGTCGGTCGTCGGCCCGGCAATCTTCCACGCCTTCTGGGGCCTCGTCCGCACGCCGCCGGAAAAGCGCGACATGGACGCCATCAAGACCTCGCAGGAAAAGACCACCGCCGCGATGAAGATCCTCGACGCGCAGTTGGGCAAGACCGACTATGTCGCCGGCCCGTCATTTTCCTATGGCGATATTCCCGTCGGCATCATGTGCTATCGCTTCGTGCAGCTGGTGCCGCAACGTCCGCCGATGCCGAACCTCGATCGCTGGTATCGCGCGATCTCCTCGCGCCAGGCGTTCAAGGATCACGTCGGGAGCATTCCGCTCTCGTGAGCGAGGGAACCCGGCCGGTCGGGCGGCGAATGCCCGGCTAGAGCGCCTCACCCCTGAGCAGTTTCGGCACGTCGCCGGTAAAGCCCGCGGCTTCCCGGATGAACATCCGCTTGAGCACCGGCATGCGGTCGACCAGCCCGAGGCCGATGCCGCGCACGAGGCGCAGCACGTCGGAGTGATTGGAGAACAGCCGGTTGAGGCTGTCGGTCGCCACGCCCATGGTCATGGTGTCGAAGCGCCGCCAGCGCTGATAGCGCTCGAGCACGCCGGCCCCGCCTGGGTCGAGCCCGAGACGCGCGGCGTCGGCGACGGCTTCCGCGAGCGCGGCGACATCGCGCAAACCCATGTTGAGCCCCTGTCCGGCAATCGGGTGAATGACGTGCGCGGCATCGCCGACGAGCGCCAGCCGCTCACCGACGAACGTGCGCGCGGTGAACAGCCCGAGCGGAAACACGCGCCGCGGCCCGGCGACCTCGATATCGCCCAGCTGCAGGCCAAAACGCTTCTCGAGCTCGGCGTGAAACTGGTCGTCCGGCAGCGCCACGATGCGTTCCGCCTCGACCGCGGTTTCGGTCCAGACAATCGAGCAGCGCCTGCCCTTCAACGGCAGGATCGCGAAGGGGCCGGCCGGGAGGAAATGCTCCTCGGCGCGTCCGTTGTGCTCGCGCTCATGCGCGACCGTGGTGACGATCGCGGACTGATCGTAGCTCCACCCGTGCGTGGCAATGCCGGCCTGCTCGCGGATGAGCGAACGGGCCCCGTCGGCGCCGACGAGAAGGCGCGCCGTTACGCTTTCGCCGTCGGCAAACCGGACGTCGATCGAATTTGCACCGCAGGCAAAGCCGGAGACCGGCGCGGCCCGCAGGTCGACGCCGAGCAGCCTCGCTTTCGCGGTGAGCGCATCGACCAGGTCGCGGTTTTCGACCATGTGGGCGAAAGGCTCGCCCTCTTCGACCTCGCCGGCGAAGGTCAGAAACGTCGGGCGCACGGCGTCATCGAGCTTCGAATCCGTGACCACCATGTCGAGAATCGGCTGCGCGTTTTCGGTCACCGCGTCCCACACGCCGATCGCCTCGAAAAGGCGGCGGGCGGCGGCCGCGATGGCGGAGGCGCGCGGATCTTTCGAGCGGGTATGCGCCAGCGCCGGGTCGGCGACAACCACCCGGAACGGCTCGCCCAGCCCCTGGCGTAAGGCAATCGCCAGCGCCAGGCCGGCAAACCCGGCCCCGCCGACGACAATTTCGGCCTGCCGCCCGTGGTCCCGATTGTCCATCGCGTTCCTTGTAAATCCTGCCGCAGCATAGCAGGTTGAGGGCACACTTTGACCAATTCGGGCCCTCGCATGTCCTCGGCAGTCCAGGATCTTCTCGATATTCTTGATTTGGAACCGCTGGAGATGAACCTGTTCCGCGGCCGCTCGCCGCAGGTCGGCTGGCAGCGTGTCTTCGGCGGCCAGGTGATCGGGCAGGCCCTGGTCGCGGCGGTACGCACCGTCGATCCCAGCCGCCCGCCGCATTCGATGCACGCCTATTTCCTGCTGCCCGGCGATCCCAAGGTTCCGATCATCTACGATGTCGATCGTATCCGCGACGGCAAGAGCTTCACGACGCGACGCGTCACCGCCCGCCAGCACGGTCATCCGATTTTTTCGATGCTGGTGTCGTTTCATGCCGACGAGCCGGGCCTTGATCACCAGGCAAAGATGCCCGACGTGCCGCCGCCGGAACAACTTCCGAGCGATACCGACATGCGGGAGAAGCTTCTGCCGACGATGCCCGATCCGGTGCGGCGCTACTATGAACGCGAGCGACCGATCGAATTGCGACCGGTCGAATTCGAGCGTTACCTCGGGAAAAAGATCCCGGGCGGACAGTTCAACATCTGGATTCGCGCAACCGGCAGCCTGCCCGACCTTCCCGCCATCCATCAGTGCGTCCTGGCTTACGCATCCGACATGATGCTGCTCGACACCGCGCTGGCGCCGCACGGACGCACGCTGTTCGAAAAGGAATTCATGGCCGCCAGCCTCGACCACGCGCTCTGGCTGCACCGGCCGTTCCGCGCCGATGATTGGCTGCTGTACGCACAGGATTCACCCAACCTGCACGGATCGCGCGGCTATGCGCGCGGGCTTATATTCAAGCGCGACGGAACGTTGGTTGCCTCGGTGGCGCAGGAAGGCCTGGTTCGCCAGCGGCGGGACACCTGAACGGCACATGGCGCGATCTTTGACAGCCTGCATCGTGCTGATCACCATGACGGTGGCGGCATCCGCGGCATCGGACCAGCAGCCGGCGCCGCCCGGCGCACCGCCGGACGCACCGCCCCAATACACGCGATTCACCGCGCCCGAGCTCACGCGGGGTTTTTTTGCGCTCGCGTTCGGCTCCGATCTGCGCATCGGCGCGCGGCCACTCGGGATTCGCCGCTTCGATCATCCGATCCGGGTCAGCGTCATTGGCGGCGGCAGCGTGGACCGACGGATCGAGATGTCACGCGTCATTGAAACCTACGCGCGCGAAGTCCCGGCTTTGCAGCTGAGCGAATCGATGATGCCCGATGCCGATATCGAGCTGCGGCTCATCGACGAGAAGGATTTTCAGTCGGCACTGCGGCTCGCCTTTGGTGCCAAAATCGCCAACACCTTCGTTGCACGAACCGATCCGCAATGCATGACAAGCGTCAAGTCGACGGCCGACGGAGCGATCGTGCATTCCGTGTCATTCATCATCGTCGACAAGGGCGACGATGTCTTCCTCGACTGCGCCTACCATGAGCTGCTGCACGCATTCGGGTTGTCCAATCACGACCAGCGCAATCCCTGGACCACCCTCAACCAGAAACGGATGGTCGGCTATCTCACCGCCTACGACCGGTCGCTGCTGACGCTGCTCTACGACGGGCGCATCAGGCCGGGAATGACGGCCAGGCAGGCTCGTTCGGTATTGCCGCAGCTGATCCTCGAACGCGGCCTGGCGATGCCGTCCATCCGATGAGACAGCACTGTTGCCCTAGTTTGCCTTTAGAGCGGGCGCCTGCCTGTGGGTACAGCAATCTGGCCGCTTAATCTTTAGGCTGCCTGTCGTTAGCTTAAGAGACTGGCCCTGACCGATCGCTGTCGGGACGGGCTTTTTCACGCACGGTCCCACCGAAAGGAAACGGATCGTGGGCAAAACGCGCCAAACGGCGTGCCGGGGGAAACAAGCCATGAAACTCGTCATCGCGGTCATCAAGCCCTTCAAGCTCGACGAAGTGCGTGACGCCCTTACCCGCATCGGCATCCACGGCATGACCGTGTCCGAAGTGAAGGGCTACGGGCGGCAGAAAGGGCACACTGAAATTTACCGCGGCGCGGAATACGCGGTGAACTTTCTTCCAAAACTGCGCCTCGAAATTGCTGTCGCGAGCGAGCAGCTTGGCCAGGTGGTGGAACAGCTGCAGACGGCCGCGCGAACCGGACAGATAGGCGACGGCAAGATTTTCGTCACGCCGATCGAGCAGGCGGTGCGAATCCGCACCGGAGAGACTGACGTCGACGCACTCTAGTAATCAAAAAGTATTGGGGAGAACGGATTATGAATAAGGCGTTCCTGCGCCTCGCACCGGCCGCGATCATCGCCGCCGTTGCGTCGCCTGCTTTTGCGCAAGCATCGAAAATCGACTCCGCCGATACCGCCTGGATGATCGGCGCAACCGGCCTCGTGCTGATGATGACGATCCCTGGTCTCGCCCTTTTCTATGCGGGGATGGTGCGCAAGAAGAACGTGCTTGCCACAATGGCGCAGAGCCTTGCCGCCACGTTCCTGGTTTCGATCCTTTGGGCGTTTATCGGCTATTCGCTCGCCTTCACCGGTGAAGGTGCTTTCATCGGCACAATCGATCGCATCTTTCTCAGCGGCATCACGCTTGATGCGGTCTCGCCGCTGGCCAAGACGATTCCCGAAAGTCTGTTCATGATCTACCAGATGACCTTTGCCATCATCACGGTGGCGCTGGTTGCGGGCTCCGTGGCTGATCGCCTGCGTTTCTCGGCGTTCCTGCTTTTCTGCGTCTTCTGGCTGCTGCTCGTTTATGTTCCGATCGCGCACTGGGTCTGGGGCGGCGGGTTCCTCGGCAGCTATGGCCTGATCGACTTTGCCGGCGGCACGGTGGTCCATCTCAATGCCGGGGTGGCCGGGTTGGTTGCTGCCTATATCGTCGGGGTGCGTCGCGGCTACGGCAGCGACAATCTTGCGCCCTACGATCTGACTCTGGCCGTAATCGGCACCGGTCTTCTGTGGGTGGGCTGGTTTGGGTTCAACGGCGGCTCGGCGCTTGGCGCCAATTCGCGCGCGGCGATGGCGATCGTCTCCACGCATCTCGCGGCGAGCGCGGGTGCCTTCACCTGGATGGCGCTGGAATGGTGGACGCGCGGCAAGCCATCCGTGCTCGGAATGATCTCGGGCGCGGTTGCCGGCCTCGGCACGATCACGCCGGCATCGGGTTTCGTGCTGCCGATGCAGGCAGTTCTGATCGGCCTGATCGCCGGCAGCATCTGTTTCTGGGCCTGCACCTGGCTCAAGCTCAAGGTTGGGTATGACGATTCGCTCGACGTGTTCGGGGTACACGGTATCGGCGGTTTCACCGGCACGCTGCTGGCCGGCGTGTTCGCGGTCGGCGCGCTTTCCGCGACGCCGGAAGCCCCGGGCGGAACTTCTGGTCTGCTCGAGGGTAACCCGCAGCAGGTTGTTGCGCAGCTCTACGGCATCGTTGTCACGCTCGTATGGTCCGGCGTGGTCACGTTCATCATTCTCAAGGTCATCGGCGCGATCGTGCCGTTGCGCGTGAAACAGGAAGACGAGGTCATGGGCCTCGACGTCAGCCTGCACGGCGAAGCGATCCAATAGCCGTCGCTTTCGCGGCGGTAATCCCTGCGGGAGGCCTGTCTAATTTTTGAGCAGGCCTCCCCGCCAGTGGCGCGACTTTAAGCGGCCGCTTCGGGCGCACCATGGCCGGGCCCGGCAGGGCCCCGATTCCCGTTATCGAATCAATGGCATGACGCTGCGCCGGTGATTTGGCACGGCGTTTGATTCTATCCCCTGCGGCTATGCCTGCGAAGCATGCTTTGCGGGCCCAGGCTCAGTGAACCCGCCCGCACTGCGTGACGTAACAATCGGGCTCAAGCGGGGATCGAATCCATGAAAATCGTCATGGCCATTATCAAACCCTTCAAGCTCGACGAGGTCCGTGACGCTCTGACCTCCATCGGAGTGCAGGGGCTGACCGTTACCGAGGTCAAGGGATACGGGCGTCAAAAGGGGCACACGGAAATCTACCGTGGGGCCGAGTATGCGGTGAGCTTCCTGCCGAAGATCAAGATCGAGGTGGCAGTAGACACCAAGCAGGTCGACAAAGTTATCGGCGCCATCACCGGCGCCGCGAAAACCGGGCAGATCGGCGACGGAAAAATCTTCGTCTTCAATCTGGAAAGTGCCGTGCGCATCCGCACCGGTGAGACCGATGCCGCGGCTCTCTAGTACCCGCACCGCAAACAATACGGACAGGAGTCAAGACCATGACGTTGATTAAATTCTCCCGTGCGGGACTCTTCGCTCTCGCCATCGGGATTGTGCTCGGCCTTTTCTTGAGCGTGCCGTCGTATGACGTCTCGTACGCCCAGGCACAGGCCCCTGCGGCTGCGGCCGCGCCGGCGACACCACCGGCCCCGCCACCGGCCTGCGCCAACGATCCCGATCCGAAAAAAGCCGTGCTTGAAAAATGCACGCCGAATTCGGGCGACACTGCATGGATGCTCACCTCGGTGGCGCTCGTGCTGATGATGACCGTCCCCGGCCTCGGCCTGTTCTACGGCGGCATGGTGCGCAAAAAGAACGTGGGCGACACTGTCATGACGAGCTTTGCGGTCACGTGCCTCGTCACCATTCTGTACGCAGTGATCACTTACAGCCTTGCCTTCACGCCGGGCTCGCCATTCATCGGCGGGACGACGCGGGCGTTCCTGCAGGGAATCCTGAGTGACATCTCGAACGGCACCGGCACGCCAAACGGCCTGGCCGTCACCATTCCCGAGACCGTCTACATCTGCTTCCAGATGACGTTCGCCATCATCACCCCTGCGCTGATTGCCGGGGCTTTTGCCGAGCGGATGAAATTCTCCGCGATGCTGTGGTTCATCGGCCTGTGGGCGATCCTTGTCTACGCACCGATCGCTCACTGGGTCTGGGGCTCGGACGGCTTCATGTCCAACGGCAACAGCGATGCGATGTTTAAGGTTCTCGACTTCGCCGGCGGGACCGTCGTGCATATCAATGCCGGGGTCGCCGGTCTGATGTGTGCCATCTGTCTTGGCAAGCGCAAGGACATCGGCCCGCCGCATAACATGGTGCTGACCTTCATCGGTGCTTCGCTGCTGTGGGTCGGCTGGTTCGGCTTCAACGCCGGCTCAGCAGTCACTGCCGGCATGCAGGCGGGCATGGCGATGACGGTCACACAAATTGCAACCGCGGTCGCGGGTTTCACCTGGATGCTGGTCGAGTGGATCTGCCGCGGGAAGCCGACGGTAATCGGCATCTGCTCCGGAGCCGTCGCCGGTCTTGTCGCCATTACCCCGGCGTCGGGTTTCGTGGGCCCTGCCGGATCAATGGCAATCGGCGTTGCCGCCGGCGTGCTTTGTTACTGGGGCGTGACCGGGCTGAAACGAATCCTCGGCGCCGACGACGCGCTCGATTGCTTCGGCGTACATGGTGTCGGCGGAATTGTCGGCGCGCTGCTCACCGGCGTCTTCGCGATCTCCGAATACGGCGGCACGGCGGGCCTGATTGAAGGTAACGCGGCCCAGATGATCAACCAGATCGAGGGCATTGCCATCGTGCTGATCTACGACGGCATCGTATCGCTGATCCTGCTCAAGGTCATCGACGCCGTAATCGGCCTGCGTGTCTCCGAAGAGGTCGAGCGTGAAGGACTCGATCTCGCGCTGCACGGCGAGGTCGTTCAGTAGAACCTAGCGGTCGGGGCGGAACCCGGCACCGTCCCCTCCGTCGAGGCCCCGGTTCGCAAGGACCGGGGCCTCCCTTTTCGGCCAAGTGCCCCTGCATTTGCGGTCACAACGGGCCAATGGCCCCGATGGTTAATCGGGTCTTAACCTCGCCCTCATTATTCTATGGAAGTCCTTGTAAAGCGGGCCGCCCCGCCCTGTAACCGCATGTCCATGATGACCGCCAAGAGCGAGCCTGTCCCGTTTACCGCTCCGGCGGTCGATTCCCGCTCGCCTTTCGTGCGGCTGACGGAGTTGATTGCCGGCATCCAGCCGGGAAAGTCCGTCATCAACCTGTCGGTCGGAGAGCCGCAGCATCCGGTTCCCTCTTTCGTCGGCCCGACGATCGCCGCGCATATCGCCGACTTCGGTCGTTATTCTGCCAACAAAGGCATCGAGCCGTTCCGCCGTGCGGTCGCGGACTGGCTCGCCCGTCGCTACAGGCTCACGCGCGGCGTTGATCCGGAAAGCGAAGTTCTGGTACTCAACGGCACGCGCGAAGGTCTCTTTCTTGCGGCCATCTCCGCCAGGCGCTTGGTGACGCGCCGAACCGGCAAACCGGCGATTCTTATTCCCAATCCGTTTTATGCCGCCTACGCCGCCGGCGCGCTCGCGGCCGACTGCGAGCCGGTCTATCTGCCGGCCACGCGCGCCACAGGTTTTCTGCCGGACCTTGATGCTCTCGACGAGTCGCTGCTCACGCGCACAGTCGCGTGTTACATCGCGTCGCCTTCAAACCCGCAGGGTGCGGTCGCCGACCGTCGCTACCTTGACCGGCTCGTGAAACTTGCGCGGCGTTTTGGTTTCCTCGTTTTTGCCGATGAATGCTACTGCGAGATCTACAGCAAAGACGCGCCGCCCGGCATGCTCGAGGCCGCCGCACCGGATTTTGCCAACGTCGTCGTCTTTCACTCGCTGTCGAAGCGCTCGAACCTGCCCGGCCTGCGTGTCGGCTTTGCGGCCGGCGACCGGCGATTTCTCGGGCCCTACCTCGAACTGCGCAACATCGCGGCCCCGCAGGTGCCGACGCCCGCGCAATACGTCGCCATCGCCGCCTATCAGGACGAGACGCACGTAGAAGAAAACCGGAAGCTCTATTCGGAAAAATTTGATCTCGCCGACCGGATTATCGGTAACCGCTACGGCTATGAACGACCCGCCGGCGGTTTCTTCCTGTGGCTGGATGTCTCCCGGCAGGGCGGCAGCGAGATCGCGACAAAGAAGTTGTGGGCCGAAGGGGGCGTGCGGGTGGTACCCGGACGCTATCTCGCACGTGAGCAAAGCGACGGCAGCAACCCCGGCGCCGACTATATCCGTGTGGCCATGGTGCAGGACAAGACAGCTACGGCCGAGGCATTGCATCGCCTCGTTGCCGTGCTCGGTTAGGGACAAGACGCATGCGGGCAGCCGATCGCAGCCTCGACATCATCGCCTTTATCTCGGAGCACTTTCGCGAAATCGTGCGACGGCGCCTGAGCGAACTTGCCGGGCTCGCATTGATCTCGCTGGCCCTGCTCGGCGCCGTGGCGCTTGCCACCTGGTCAGTGCAGGACCCGTCACTCAGCCACGCGACGCAGAAACCGATTCACAACCTGCTTGGCTATCCCGGGGCGATTTTCTCCGATCTTGCAATGCAGTTGCTCGGTCTGGCAGCGATCCTGCTGCTCGTGCCGGAAGCGTTGCTCGGATGGCGACTCGTCTCGCACAAGACCGTCGGCGAGAAATGGCGCAGTCTTCTCTGGATACTCGCCACATTCCTGGGCGCGGCCTTCGCTTCCACGCTGCCGCATATAGGATCCTGGCCGCTTCCGACCGGCCTCGGCGGCGTCGCCGGCGACGCAATCCTGCGAGTACCGGCGATGGTCCTTGGAACGCCGACCGGCGGCCTGACCCGTTTCATCCTGTTCATTTTATTCGGTCTTGCGACGGCCGTGACCCTTGCGCTCGCGGCCGGCGGGAAGGCGCAAACCCGGAAGTCGGTCACCCGCGACTTCGATGAGGACGAGGAGATCGAGGACGAGGAGGCCGATGAGGACCGCGGCTCCGCCTGGCTCGGAATGGTGGTGCACGCGCTCCTGAGCTGGAAGGCACGCATCGGTCGGATGATTCGCGGCGAGCGGCGGGTGCGGGCACCGCTACCGGTCGTCCGGGGGCCGCGGCTGGAGCCGCGATTTGACGGCGACGGAAGCGGCGCCGTTGCCTGCGACGACGACTACGATGAGGAGGAAGAGGAAGAGGAACCGGCCCGGCGCAGACGCGCGGCGCCACGCGCACCCGCGCGCCGCTCCAACGGTGGCTACATGCTGCCGTCGCTCAACCTGCTGGCGGCGCCGCGCGCCGGTGAACGCACGACCTTGTCGCGCGAGATCATCAACGGAAATGCGGTCGCGCTCGAGAGCGTGCTGCAGGATTTCGGCGTGCGCGGAGAAATTATCAATGCGCGCCCCGGCCCCGTGGTCACGCTCTACGAACTCGAGCCGGCACCAGGTATTAAGTCATCACGCGTGATAGGCCTTGCCGACGATATCGCCCGCTCGATGAGCGCCGTGTCGGCGCGTGTCGCGGTCGTCTCGGGTCGCAATGCGATCGGCATCGAGCTGCCGAATCCAACCCGCGAGAAGGTTTACCTGCGAGAACTGCTTACCGGCGTTGAATACAACGAAAGCGCGGCAAAATTGCCGCTCTGCCTCGGCAAGACCATCGGCGGCGAATCCGTCATTGTCGACTTGTCGCGCATGCCGCATCTGCTGATCGCGGGCACGACCGGATCCGGCAAGTCCGTTGCCATCAACACCATGATTCTGTCGCTCGTGTACCGGCTGCGGCCCGACCAATGCCGCCTGATCATGGTCGATCCCAAGATGCTCGAACTGTCCGTCTACGACGGTATTCCGCATTTGCTCACGCCTGTCGTCACCGATCCGAAGAAGGCCGTCGTAGCCCTCAAATGGGCGGTGCGCGAGATGGAGGGGCGTTACAAGAAGATGTCGAAGCTCGGTGTGCGCAACATCGACGGCTACAATGCGCGCGTCGCCGAAGCCAAGGCGAAAGGCGAGACACTGACGCGTACGGTGCATACCGGCTACGACAAGGAGACCGGCGAAGCCATCTACGAAAAAGAGCAGCTCGAACTTGAACCGCTGCCTTACCTCGTGGTCATCGTCGATGAGATGGCGGACCTCATGATGGTCGCCGGCAAGGACATCGAAGGAGCGATCCAGCGCCTGGCACAGATGGCACGTGCTGCGGGTATCCACGTCATCCTCGCGACGCAGCGTCCGTCGGTCGACGTGATTACCGGCACCATCAAGGCCAATTTCCCGACGCGCATCTCGTTCCAGGTTACCTCCAAGATCGACAGCCGCACCATTTTGGGCGAGCAGGGTGCGGAACAGCTGCTTGGTCAGGGCGACATGCTTTATATGGCCGGCGGCGGGCGCATCAGCCGCGTGCACGGGCCCTTCGTATCGGACGAGGAAGTCGAGAAAGTCGTGCGTCACCTGAAATCGCAAGGCACGCCCGAATATCTCGAGGAGGTCACCGCCGGCGGCGACGAGGACGAGGACGGAAATCCGGTCTTCGACTCGACCGGTATGGGCCTTGCGGAGGGCGGTGATCTTTATCAACAGGCGGTCGCAATCGTGAAACGCGACCGTAAGGCCTCTACGTCGTACATCCAGCGACGCTTGCAGATCGGCTACAACCGTGCCGCCACCATCATGGAGCGTATGGAAGAGGAAGGCATCGTCGGTCAGCCGAACCATGCGGGCAAACGCGAGATTCTGATCCCCGAAAATCCGGCCGACGAGCGCTATTGAGAATCGGCCGCTTCGCCATTAAGCCGGGCTGGCACGGGGCCGACTGGGCCGCGAAATCGCCACAGCCGGCCGCTATATCGCGTACCGAGATACCGTGGGAGCGCGGGCGGAGACCATAATGGCGGCACACGATCGTGGGCGAACCGGCTGTATTTTGGCCCTTGCCGCGCTTTTGGCCTGTCCGTTTACTCCGGCACTCGCTCAATCGGTGCCGCTCCCCGCGCCGCGACCTCCGGCATTGCAGGCCAAAGCCGGCACCCCGCCGGCTCCAGCGCCGGCAGCCAAGCCGGCGGTTCCGGCCCCCGGCCCTGTGCAGGCGCAGGCGGCGCAGCCGGCGCCGTCGCTGAACCCGATCTCAAATCCTTTCGCCGCACTGCTGGGCAGAGCCGGCGCGGCCGGCAAGCTCACCCCCGACCAACGCGCGATTGTCGAGCGCGTGAACGCCTATCTCTCGAGCGTGCAGACCTTGACCGGAAACTTCGTTCAGATCGGCCCGGACGGCAGCCGCACGCAAGGGGACTTTTACATTTCCAAGCCTGGCCGCGTGCGTTTCGAATACGACGACCCGAGCCCGATCGAGCTGATAGCCGACGGCTCGTCTGTCGTCGTTCGCGACCGCCGTCTGGCGACGCAGGATGTTTATCCGCTGTCGCAGACTCCGCTTCGTTTCCTGCTTGCGGAGCGCGTCGATCTCACCAAGGACACCCACCTGGTATCGGTTTATGCCGATGATGTGTTCGTCACCGTCGTGGTTGAGGAAAAGAACGGGATCGTCGGTACCAGTCGGCTGATGATCATGTTCAGCGCCAAGGACATGCAGCTCAAGCAGTGGACCGTCACCGATCCCCAGGGATACGACACAACTGTGGCCGTTTATAACCTCGACTCGAGCAAGCGGCCCGACCCGTCGTTATTCAAGATAGACTATACGCGATATCACAACTGACGCTCCTGCCTGCGCGGTCGTATCGACGTCGCAAAATTAAGGCGTGGATGGCCGGGACAATTCCGGCCCCGAGGTTGGAATGTCAGCACCGCGCGTCATAGATTGCACGCCATGCCGCTCAAGATTACGACCTGGAACATCAATTCAATCAGGTTGCGGATAGATCTGGTCGCGGGCTTCCTGAGAAGTACGCAGCCGGATGTACTGTGCCTGCAGGAGACAAAATGTCCGGACGACGCCTTCCCGCTCAAGCGCCTGCGGCGGCTCGGCTATGAGCACGCGGCACTCAACGGCCAGAAGGGCTATCATGGGGTAGCCGTGCTATCGCGTCTCCCCTTTGAAAAAATCGATGTGCAGACCTTCTGCGGTAAGGCCGACTGCCGTCATATTTCGGTGGTGCTGGGCGAGCGCGCGAATTTGAAAGACCCGATCACCTTGCACAACTTCTACGTTCCGGCCGGCGGAGACGAGCCCGATCCGGCGATAAATCCGAAATTTCAGCACAAGCTGGATTTCCTCGATGAAATGCGCGGTCACGGCGGCCTGCGACCTGAAAAATTGCAGCGCGCAATTCTGGTCGGCGATCTGAATGTCGCACCGCTCGAGCACGACGTCTGGAGCCACAAGCAGATGATCAGGGTCGTCTCGCACACGCCTGTCGA
>Ga0070741_10011935_pt1 | contig 15875 bp, 13 predicted proteins | sample Coa_R1_4_FD_66440 | JGI IMG/M metagenome (GOLD analysis project Ga0070741, IMG submission 66440) | Surface soil microbial communities from Centralia Pennsylvania, which are recovering from an underground coalmine fire - Coalmine... | ecosystem: Environmental > Terrestrial > Soil > Unclassified ...
AGGTGAACAACTACTACGCGGGGTTCTCGAACCAGACGCTCTGGCCGCTCTGCCACACGTTCCCGTCGCGGACGCGGATCCAGCAGACGTACTGGACCGCGTACCGCCACGCGAACGAGCGCTTCGCCGGGGTCGTGCAGGCGGCGGCGCGGCCCGGCGATCTCGTCTGGATCAACGACTTCCATCTCTGCCTGCTCCCGGGGATGCTCCGCGCGGCGGGCGTCGGTGCGCGGCTCGGCGTCTTCTGGCACATCCCCTTCCCGCCCCCGACCGTGTTCGGCATCCTCCGCTGGCGGGAAGACCTCCTCGGCGGCCTCCTCGGCGCCGACATGATCGGCTTCCAGACCGACGGCGACGTGCAGAACTTCATCGCCTCGGTCCGGCAGTTCCTCGATCTCCCGGTGCTCGACGGTCCGCCACGCGTCCATCTTCCCGGCCGTGAGGTGCGTCTCGTGGCGCTGCCGGTCGGGATCGACTACGAGCGGTTCCGCGACGACGCGGCCATGCCGTCGACGCGGGCGCGCGTCGCGCGGCTTCGCCAGAACATCGGGGCGGAGGTCGTCCTGCTCGGCGTCGACCGGCTCGACTACACGAAGGGGATCGTCGAGCGGCTCCAGGGCTTCGAGCGCTTCCTCGAACGACAGGCCGAATGGCGCCGGCGCGTGTGCCTCGTGCAGGTCACCGTGCCGTCGCGCGATCGGATTCCGGAGTATCGGCAGATGAAGCGGGCGATCGACGAAGCCGCGGGGCGCATCGCCGGACGCTTCACGTACGAGGGCCGCTCGCCGCTCCACTATCTGTACACGTCGCTCAACCGCGAGCAGCTCGTCGCGCACTACGCCGCGGCGGACGTCGCGCTGGTCACGCCGCTCCGCGACGGGATGAACCTGGTCGCCAAGGAGTACGTCGCCGCCCGGACCGGGCACCCCGGCGTCCTCGTGCTGTCCGAGTTCGCCGGGGCGGCGGACGACCTCCGCGAGGCCGTGCTCGTCAACCCGTACGATCCCGAGGCCATCCGCCGCCGGATCGAGATCGCCGTCGCGATGTCGCCCGAGGAGCGGACGCGGCGCATGCGCGCCCTCGAAGCGCGCGTCGCGACCCGCACGATCCAGTGGTGGGCCAACGGGTTCCTCGAGCTGCTCGGAGGCGTCGCCGGGCCGCTCGCCATGACCGCCTGACGCCGCGCTGCAGGAGGAGGAGGCCGTGCCGACCGTCGCCCGCGATCCGTTCCGGTTCTGGACCCGCCTGACGCTCACCAAGCTGACCGGCAGGCGCGCCGCCGATCTCGCTGAGCTCGTGGAGCACCTGCGGACCATGCCGCCGTCGGTGGTGTTCCACCACACGCACCACTTCCTGGTGCAGCACCAGCATCTCTCGCCGGAGCCGCCCAACGACTTCGCCTTCTGGGTGTCGAACGTGCTCCAGGAGGAGCAGCTCGGCGAGCGGCTGGCCGCCATCGACACGATCCAGTTCGGCTCGCTGCACGAGCTGCGCGACCGGATCGTCGGCGTGATCGACCAGTACCTCGAGCACCGGAAGGAGCTGCGCACGGCGCCCGTCGGCGAGGAGTTCCACTTCATGGACGCGGCGTCGTTCACGCTCCCGACGCAGCACCACGCGCGGACGCTGGAGGAGTTCGCCGACGCGCTCCGCCACGTCGGCAGCGCGACGATCGCGTATCACCTCTTCGAAGCGCGCCTCCGCGTCGGCGGCGACGACAACGACTTCTCGCGCTGGCTCGAGCACGAGCTCGACGAGAGCGACCTCGCGCGCGCCATCCGCCGGCTCGACCCGTACACGCACACGATGGAGGGGCTGCGGCAGCGGCTCCTCCTGCTGATCGAGCGCCGTACCGCGAGCGGCGTGGAGGCCCGGCCGTGACCGGGGGGCTCGACGCGTACGCGCCGTTCGTCGGCACCGGGACGATCGAGGAGATCCGCCTCCTCGGCGATCGCCTCCGTGGCCGCCGCGTCCAGAACATCAACTCGACGGCGGTGGGCGGCGGCGTCGCGGAGATCCTGAACCGCCTGATCCCCCTCCTCCGCGAGGTCGGCGTCGATGCGCGCTGGGACGTCATGAAGGGCGGCGACGAGTTCTTCGCCGTCACGAAGGCGATCCACAACGGGCTCCACGGCCAGGCGGTGACGCTCGGCGAACACGACGTCGAGGTCTTCCGCGAGACGACGGAGCAGAACCTCCGGTCGCTCTCGCTGTGCGACGACATCGTCTTCATCCACGACCCGCAGCCCGCCGGCCTCATCCTCAAGCGCCCGCCCGGCTCGCACTGGATCTGGCGCTGCCACATCGACCTGTCCGGCCCGGCGCCGTCGGTGTGGGATTTCGTCCGGTCGTGGGTCGAGCGCTACGATGCCGCCGTCTTCTCCGCGCCGCAGTTCGCGCGTGCGCTGCCGCTCGACCAGGTGCTGATCTCGCCGTCGATCGATCCGCTCGCCGACAAGAATCGCGAGCTCGACGCGAGGACGATCGAGACCGTCGTCACCGGGCTCGGCATCGACCCGAGCCGGCCGCTCGTCACGCAGGTCTCACGCTTCGATCGGCTGAAGGACCCGCTTGGCGTGATCGAGGCGTTCCGCCTCGCGCACCAGTACAACGACGCGCAGCTCCTCCTCGTCGGCGGCTCGGCGACCGACGATCCCGAAGGACGCGAGGTGCTGGCGGAGTGCCGCGAGCGCGCGGCCGGCGATCCGGACATCCACGTCGTCGAGCTCCCGCCGACCGCGAACGTCGAAATCAACGCGATCCAGCGCGCATCGACCGTGATCCTCCAGAAGTCGCTCCGCGAGGGCTTCGGGCTGACGGTGTCCGAGGCGCTCTGGAAGGCGAAGCCCGTGATCGCGGGCGCCGTCGGCGGCATCCCGTTGCAGATCACCCACAAGTACTCCGGCATCCTCACCCACACGGTCGAGGGCACGGCGTACTGGATCAAGCAGCTGCTGAACGCGCCGGAGTTCGCGCGGCGCCTCGGCGAGAACGGGCGCGAGCACGTCCGCCAGAACTTCCTCCTCACCCGCCATCTGCGCGACTACATGCTCCTCTTCCTCTACCTCGGCCACCTCGGGCAGAACCTGATCGCGCTGGACGGACGGCCGAACGGCGGCGCCTGAATCCGCCGCCGTCCGGCCGGGGAACACCGAGAACTCAGGCGGCGGGGCGGTCCTCTTCGCGGATCTCGCCGCGCCGGGCACAGATGCGAAGGATGCGAATCCGGGACAGGCCGAAGCGCGCGGCGAGCGCGCGGTGCGTCCAGCCGGCCCGGCGGAGGGCGCGGATCTCCTCGTCGCGCTCGGCCTTCATGCGGCTCGCGAGCCCGCAGGACAGGATCGAGACCTTGGAGATGCTGATGCCGAACGCCTCGGCGACGACCCGGAGCGGCTTCCCGGCCCGGATCATCTGCATGATGTCGTCCTCGGCGGGCCGCTCCCGACGGGGTCGGCGCGGCATCGTGTCGATGCCCTCGACGAACGGGATCTCCGGCGCTTCACGGAGCAGCTTCTCCCGCAGCAGCGCGGACTCGACCCCCAGGGCGTCGCAGACGTTGTCGAAGGAGAAGGGCCATTGAGCATCGCGCGCCGTGATCCATCCGCGCGCATCGGCGGCGAGCTGCGGGCGTTCGCGACTCGGCCCGACCTCGCCTGCGAGACACCGGATCGCGTCCTCCAGCACCGCCCGCATCAGCTCCCGCTCGCCGCAACCCGGACCGTTCCAGTTGCTTCTCGGCTCCTGCACTGCTGCGATCATGTGAGGTCCTTTCCTGTCCCAGATTCCCGGAAAAAACTCGGCAGATCGTGTGCCGGCGGGACGGGAGATTTAGCCGCCACGTCGCGGGAGAAAAAGGACCCTGGGCCGGCTCACGCGTTTTTTAATGCAGGGATGCGGATAATTTCGTGCACGATCGCTCTGTTCGCGCGCGCGTTGCGCGGTCCTGCACCCTGCCCCCGACGGACGAAGCAGACAGCCCGGCGGCGGTGACATAGAGTACCTGCAACAGACGATGTCGGCCCGCTCGCACACGGAAGCCGCGCACGCGGTGGTCGCGCCCCTGGCGGGCGATCGGTCGGCGCGCGGGACGCCGGCCCTGAAGCGCCTCGGCGCCGCGAAGCGGGACGCGCTCCTCGCGAACGCGACCGTGACGACGTACCGGCGCGGCGAGATCGTCTACCGGCCGGGCGGCCACGCCCGCTCGCTCTACCTCGTGCTCGCCGGTGTCGCCCGGCTGTCGATCCCGGCGCCGAACGGCCGGCGCGTCCTGATCCACCTGCTCCCGGCCGGCGAGGTCTTCGGGCACACCGCGCTCATGTCCGGGGACCCGCCGCACGTTTTCGAGGCGGCGGCATACACCGATCTCCGGGTCGGACGCGTGACGGCGGACACGTTCTTCGAGGTGCTCATCGGTCGCGGCTCGGCCGACGTCCGCGAGCTCGTCTCCTCGGTCACCGAACGATGGATCCTGCTCGTCCAGCGGCTCGCCCGCTTTCTCGCGCAGGATCTGCGCGCGCGGGTCGCGTCGTCGCTCGTCGAGGTCGCGCGCGGCTTCGGCGTGCCGGACGCGCGGGGACACGTGCTCTCGCTGCGTATCACGCAGGACGTCCTGGCAGATCTCTCCGCCGGCAGCATCCGGAAGGTGAGCGCCGTGCTCAGGCAATTCGAGCGCGACGGCCTCATGCGGCGCGAGCAGGCACGGATCGTGATCCCGGACCTCGCGGCGCTCGAGACGCTCGCCCTCGCCAGCGACGACGAGCGGCGCACGTCGTAGCACCGGCGGGCCGCCGTTCGCTTGCCCGTCCGGGGCGCCTCAGGTAGAGAACCCAAACGGGCGCCGAGCGCCCCAGCGATGGCGACGGCATCCCGCACGCGACCACCGGCAGGAACGCGGCCGCGCGCCGCGACCCCGAACCTGACCGCGCTCCTCGTGCTCGACGCACTCCGGACGTGGGTCATCCCGACGGTTGCGGGCGTCGTGATCGTCGCAGCCGCCGGGCTCGGCGCCACGGAGCTGATGCCGGAGTCCGGCGCGCTCGCGACGGCGATCGGCGCAGCGATCGTCCTCCTCGCCTACGTCGGCATGCGGCCCCTCCTCGCCGCCGACGTGCCCCGCCGCGATCAGCTCGTCGGCGCCGGGCTCGCGCTCGTGTGGTTCATCGCGTGCTACGTCCCTTTCTATACGCGCATCTTCCCCGGCGCTCCGCTCGTCGACGGCGTCGAGATCTCGTCTGCGGGCACGGGCTTGCCGCTCCGGATTCCGGCTGCGGGAGCACCCGCGGTGGACGTCGTCGTGACCGGCCACCTGCCCGCCAACCCGACCGGCGGCGTGGCGCCCCCGGTGCACTACCGGATGGACGTCGAGAACGCGGCCGGAACACACGAGACGCTCGAAGGCCAGTTCGAGGACTCGCTCAAGACGCAGCGGCTCGGTCGGCGCGGCACGACGACCGTCCATCAGACCCACGTCGCGGAGCTGCGGGTGCTCGGCAATCCGGGCCGCGGCGACCTCACGATCACGCATCTGACGCTCGACCCGGCGACGGCGCCGCCCGTCAACGTGACGGCGTACGCGCATCCCCTTCCCGGCTGGATCGTCCTCACGATCGGCGTCCTGGCGCTCCTCGCCGCCGTCGTGGCCTTCGATCGGCTCGGCGCCGTGCAGGAGACCGACGGCGCCCTGACGCTCGCGACGACGGCCGTCATCGGCGCCGCGGTCGTGTTCTGGACCAGCAATGTCGTCCACCCCGACTTCCGGACACTCGTCGGCTCGGCGATCTTCGGCGGCCCGGTCGGCTTCGCGGCCGGCGCCCTCGTCTGGTGGGCCGCCAAGAAGCTCATTGCCCGACCGGCCCGCTGACGACGGCCGCCGCCGGCCGGTCCTCCTCGTCGTTGCGCTCGGGATCGGCGTCGCGCTGCTCGGGCTCCTCGTCTTCCTGTCGGACGGGCGCGAGCTCCTCCGGACGGCGTCGAGCATCCAGCCGGGCCTGCTCGTCCTCCCGGTCATTCTGACGATCCTCTCCTACGCCGCGATGTCGCGGTCGTATCAGGAGATCGCCGACGCGGCGGGCTGCCGGCTCGGCTTCGTCGAATGGCTGCGGATCACGTTCGTGTCGAACACCGTGAACTACCTCGTCACGAGCGCGGGGCTCTCGGGTTTCGCGGTGCGGATGTTCCTGCTCTCCCAGCGCGGGATCCCGTCGGGTCGCGCCGTGCTGATCTCGCTCGTGCAGACGTTCCTCACGAACTTCACGCTCCTCATCTTCGTCGCGATCGGCTTCGCGACGCTCGTCCTCCGCCACGACCTCGCGCCCGCGGCGCTCGGCGCGGCTTGCGTCGCGGTGACCGTCTTCATCGGGCTCCTGGCGTGGGCCGTCGTGCTCATCTACCACCGCCGCCTCCGCCGGCGGACGCTCCTCTTCTGCGCCGACGCCGTGCACCGCATCCTCCGCCGCGTCGCGCCCCGCTGGACGCCCCGCCGCGTCGGGCTCTGGCGCTTCCAGCACAACCTGAACGAGGGGCTCGAGTTCCTCTTCGCCCGCAAGGACCGGATGGTGGCTCCCGCCGCGTGGATCACGCTCGACTGGGCGATCGCGATCACGATCCTGTGGGCCGCGTTCCGCTCCGTCCACTACCCGATCGGCATCGGCCTCGTCGTGATCGGCTTCGCCGTCGGCATCATCCTCTCCCTCGTCTCGCTCGTGCCCGGCGGCCTCGGCGTCATGGAAGGCTCGATGACCGCCGTGTTCGTGAGCCTCTCGGTCCCGCTCGAGCCGGCCATCGTCGCCGTGCTCATCTTCCGCGTCGCCTACTACGTCGTCCCGCTCGTCGTGAGCCTCGTCCTCTTCCACGGCGTCATGTTCCAGGCCGCCCGCGGCATGGCGAAGAGCCCCCCGCGGACGGGCTGACGCGCGACCCGCGCAGCAGGTCCGAGTCGCGCGGGTCCGAGTCGCGGGAGCCGGGCGCCGCGAAGCGCCTGTCGAAGCCCGCACGCGCCGTCCACCCGAGCCACAACGGCGCGTCGGGCGAGACCCGAAGCGGCGCGGCGCCCGGCTCCCGCGGACCGGCCCCCGAAACCCGGGGGGGGCGCCCCGGCTCCCGCGGACCGGCGCGCTGTTTGACACCCCCGACGCTCGCCGGCACGCTTCGTCCATGCGGGGAGGGGTGGCGGCGCGCATGCCGGTCGTCGGCGCGCGCGCGCCGCGCGTGCCGGCCCGCATCCCGGCCTTCCTCGCGACGCTCGGCGAGCTCGCCGTCCTGACGCGGGATTCCGTCCGCCAGCTCGTCACGCGCCCGCCGGAATGGCGCCTCGTCGCCGAGCAGCTCGAGCAGATCGGATGGCGGTCGCTGTCGATCGTCAACCTCACGGCGCTCTTCACCGGGATGGTGCTGGCGCTCCAGCTCGGCAACTACCTCGCCCGCTTCGGCGCGAAGATGTTCGTCTCGCGCATCGTCGGCATGTCGCTCGTCCGCGAGATGGGGCCGGTCTTGACCGCGCTCATGATCGGCGGCCGCGTCGGCGCGGGCATCACCGCGGAGCTCGGGACGATGACGGTCACCGAGCAGGTCGACGCCGTGCGCGCCCTCGGCGCGAGCCCGATCCGGAACCTCGTGCTCCCGCGCATGCTCGCCATCATGCTGATGCTCCCCGTGCTCACCGTCATCGGCGACCTGGTCGGCGTGCTGGGCGGCCTGTTCGTCAGCGTGACGGAGCTCCGCGTGAGCGGCGACTTCTACATGAACTCGCTCGTCCAGGTGCTGCTCCTCGACGACGTGCTCTCCGGCCTCGGGAAGTCGTTCTTCTTCGCGTACTTCATCGGCATCATCGCGTGCCGGCACGGCCTCGCCGCCGACGGCGGCGCGGACGGCGTCGGGCGCGCCACGACGAGCACGGTGGTGGCCGCCTCGATCACGGTCCTCGTGTCCGACTACTTCCTCACCAAGCTGTTCCTGCTGTCATGACCGACGCCCTGATCCGTTGCCGCGGCATCGAGAAGGCCTTTCGCGGGAAGCGCGTGCTCCGCGGGCTCTCGCTTGACGTCCCGACCGGCGCGACGCTCGTCATCCTCGGCGGCAGCGGCTCGGGAAAGAGCGTCCTCCTGAAGCACATGAACGCGCTCCTCCGGCCCGACGCCGGCGACGTCGTCGTCGATGGGCAGTCGCTGGCGCCGCTCGACGAGACCGCGCTCAGCCCGGTCCGCCGGAAGATCGCGATGCTCTTCCAGCAGGGCGCGCTCTTCGACTCGCTCACGGTCGGCGAGAACGTCGCCTACCCGCTCCGCGAGCACCGCCTGCTTCCGCCCGACGAGATCCCGGCGCGCGTCGCCGAGGCGCTCGCACGGGTCGACCTGGCCGGGACGGAGCCGCTCATGCCGGCCGAGCTCTCCGGCGGCATGCGGAAGCGTGCCGCGCTCGCCCGCGCCCTCGTCCTCGAGCCCCGCGCCCTCCTCTACGACGAGCCGACGACGGGCCTCGACCCCGTCGTCGCCGCGCGCATCAACCATCTGATCCGCGACGTGCAGCGCGGGCTCGGCGTGACGTCGGTCGTCGTGACGCACGACCTCGCGAGCGCCTTCTTCGTCGCGGACCGGATCGCGTTCCTCCACGAGGGCACGATCCGCTTCGAGGGGACGCCGGAAGAGGCCCGGAGCACCGCCGATCCGCGGCTCCGCGAGTTCCTAACGGCCGCGTGACATGAGCGAAACCCGCACCCAGACCGTTCGCATCGGCTTCCTCGTCTTCACGGCGCTCTGCATCCTCGTCGCGACGATCATGTCGCTCGGCGGCGCGCAGAAGTTCTGGCAGCGGCGCGTGCAGTACGAGATCCACTTCGCGCGGACGAACGGCCTGCAGGTCGGCGCGCCCGTCAGCCTGACCGGCGTGACGATCGGGTCCGTCGCGGAGATGCGGTTTCCGTCCGACCCCGGCGCCGACTACATCCAGGTGCTGATCAACGTCATAGGGGACGTGACCGGCCGCATCCGGGAGAGCTCGGTCGCGACGATCCGGACCTACGGCCTCCTCGGCGACCGGTACATCGAGCTGACGGCCGGCTCCCCCGAGACGTCGCCGATCGCGCCCGGTGCGCTGATCCAGGCGGTCGACCCGGTCGACTACGAGGCGATGCTCGGCCAGAGCGGCGACATCGTCGCGAACATCGTCGAGGTGACCGCGTCCCTCAAGGTCGTCCTCCAGTCGATCGAGCGTGGCGAGGGTCTCCTCGGCGCGATGCTCCGCAACAAGGACCTCGGCGAAGCGACGCTCGTCGACCTGCAGAAGACGATGTCGAACGTGCAGGACACGACGCGCTCGCTCGACGACATCCTGCAGCGCCTCGACCGCGGCGAGGGCGTCATCGGCCGCCTGACGCGGAACTCGCGCGACGTCGACGAGCTGTTCGCCCGCGTCACGCGCGCGTCGAAGTCGCTCGACGAGCTGACCGCGCGGCTCGCGCGCGGGCACGGCACGCTCGGCCGCCTGGTCGACGACGACGCCTACGCGACGCGGTTCCTCGGCAATCTCGACGAGACGGTGAAGGACCTGCACGACGTCGCGCGGAAGCTCGATCGCGGCGACGGCACGCTCGGGAAGCTCGTCAACGACCCGTCGCTCTACGACGAGGCGAAGGGGCTCGTCGGGGGCGTCCGGAAGAGCTGGCTCCTCGGCGTGTACCGAGGCGTGTCCGGTCTCTGGCCGTTCGGCCGCGAGGGGACGAAGGCCGCCGGCGACGGCGCACCCGCGGGACCGCCCGACGGGGCGACGACACCCGCCGCGGCGCGCTCGGCGGCCTCCGCGAGCGACCCGGTGTCCGGTCGCCGCTGAGCGCCCCGGCGGCTCGCTTGCCTTTTCGCGGGGGCGCCCTAGGATGCCGGGCGCGATGACGGTCGGGTGTCCGCGCTGCGGCACGCGCTACCGGCTGCCGCCCCGCTCGAAGCTCGGGTCGGATCCGACGTATCGCTGCGTGCAGTGCCGGCACGTCTTCGCCGCGGACGCCGCCGCGGAGGAGCCCGCCGTCGTCGACGAGGCCGAGCCGGACGCGGACATCGACGAGGTCGAGCTCGACGAGGACACCGAGGATCCCGAGCGCTTCAGCTTCGCCGACGAGGACGAGGACGACGACGAGGACGACGAGCCGACGGCGCCCGAGCCGCCGCGCGCGCGCGAGCGTCGCCGCGAGGCCGCGCCCCGCCCGAAGCGCGCGGCCGACGACGGCGAGAAGCCCGCGCCCATGAGCGGCGTCGGGCTCTTCGCGCTCCGGACCGTCTTCGGCGTGACCCTCACCTACGCCGTCGCGTCGATCTACCTCTACACGCACCCGGCCGACGTCGCGGCCGTGATGGCCCGCGTGCCGCTGATCGGCGGCCCGCTCGCGGAGAAGCGCCTCAGCCCGGCGGCGGTTCAGCTCTCGAACGTGAAGGGGAGCTACGAGCGCGTCCGCGGCGACAAGCTCGTCTTCGTCATCTCGGGCACGGCGACCAACAACGCGACGTCCGCCGTGAAGGGCGTGCAGATCGAAGGCCGGATCGTCGGCCGCGAGGAGCAGCGGCAGGTCGTGTTCTGCGGCGCTGCGCCGCGGGACGTGCAGGACCTCTCGGTCCGCGAGATCGCGCTGCTACAGAGTCTCGAGCCGCCGAAGGACTGGACCCTCGGCGCCGGCGAGCAGGCGAATTTCCTGATCGCCTTCGTGACGCCGCCCGCGGAGCTGCGCGAGTTCTCCGCGGAGGTCGTCGGGGTGCAGGCGCCGACGCGCGGCGCCGCCCGCACCTGACGTCAGGCTTCGCTCTTCGCCTTCTCGGGCGGGGTCGCGGCCTTCTCGGGCGTCACGTCGATCTCCGGCGGCTCGGTCATCCCCTTCTTGAACGCCTGCACGCCCTTCCCGAGGCTTCCCATCACCTCGGGCAGCCGACCGGCACCGAAGACGATCATGACGATGACGAGAACGACGAAGAGCTCGCCGATGCCCATGCCAAACATGCGTGGGATGATAGGTGAGCGTCTTCTGCCGGGCAAGCCGGTTTGCGCTGGTGGGAACCCCTTCCTATACTGCCCGGCTTCCGCCATGCTCCGCACCCACCGCGAGGCGTACGAGCGCCTGCTCCCCCTCGTGGAGAAGCCCGGCCGGTACCTCGGGAACGAGCGCGGGGCCGTCCGGAAGCCCCTCGACCGGGTCGCCGTCCGCTTCGCGCTCGCCTTTCCGGAGGTCTACGAGATCGCCCAGTCCCACCTGGGCCTCCAGATCCTCTACGACGTCCTGAACCGCCGGCCCGACGTCGCCGCCGAGCGGGTGTATGCCCCCTGGCCGGACCTCGAGGCGCTCCTCCGGGCGCGCGGCGTGCCGCTCGCCTCGCTCGAGAGCGGGCTCGCCCTCCGCGACTTCCACGTGGTCGGGATGAGCCTCCAGTACGAGCTCACCTACACCAACCTGCTGGCGATGCTCGAGCTCGGCGGGATCCCCCTCCGCGCCGCCGACCGCGGGCCGTCCGATCCGATCGTCGTCGCCGGCGGCCCGTGCGCCTTCAACCCCGAGCCCCTCGCGCCGTTCCTCGACGGCGTGCTCCTCGGAGACGGCGAGGAGGCGGTCGGCGACATCTGCGACGTCGTCCGCGCCTGGGACGGCCGCGACCGGACCGCGCTCCTCCGGGCGCTCGCGGGCATCCCGGGCTTCTACGTGCCGGCCTTCTTCGCGCCGCGGTACCGCGACGACAGCACGCTCGCCGAGGTCGTCCCGCTCGACCTCGCGCGCCCGCGGGTCGCGAAGCGCGTCCTCCCGGACCTCGACCGGTTCGCGCCGCCCGCCGACCCGATCGTCCCGAATCTGGGCGTCGTCCACGATCGCGCGAGCGTCGAGGTGATGCGCGGGTGCGTGAAGGGCTGCCGCTTCTGCCAGGCCGGCTACGTCTACCGGCCGCTCCGCGAGCGCAATCCGGAGCAGGTCGTCGAGCGGACGGCCGAGCTGATGGCGCGGACGGGATACGAGGAGGTGTCGCTCCTCTCGCTTTCGACGGGCGACTACAGCGGCGTCAACCCGGTGCTGAAGGAGCTGATGGACCGGCTCGCGCCGGAGCGGGTCGCCGTCTCGCTGCCGTCGACGCGGGTCGACGCGCTGTCCCCGCGCATCCTCGAGCAGATCCGCCGCGTCCGGAAGACGGGCTTCACGCTCGCGCCCGAAGCGGGCACGCAGCGCCTCCGCGACGTCATCCAGAAGGAGTACCGCGAGGACGAGCTGCTCGAGGCCGCGCGCCTCTTCGCCGACCTCGGCTGGCGGACGCTGAAGCTGTACTTCATGATCGGCCTCCCGAGCGAGACGGAGGAGGACGTCGTCGGCATCGCCGAGCTCGCCGCGCGCTGCGCGGCCGCCGCGGGCGGCCGGCTCGCCGTGACGGCGAGCGTGTCGACGTTCTCGCCGAAGCCGCACACGCCCTTCCAGTGGGCGGCGCAGCTGTCGCTCGACGAGACGCGCGCGCGGCAGAGTCTCCTCCGCCGCGAGCTCGGCCGCCGGCGCATCGCCTTCCGCTGGCACGACGCCGAGCTCTCCTGGCTCGAGGGACTCTTCGCACGCGGCGACCGCCGGCTCGCGGACGTCCTCGAGACCGCGTATCGCCTCGGCTGCCGCTTCGACGGCTGGTCCGACCGCTGCCGTCCCGACCTCTGGCGCGAGGCGCTCGCCCGCCACGGCGTCGACCCGGCCTTCTACCTCCGCCGCCGCCCGCTCGACGAGACGCTCCCGTGGGAGCACCTCGACGCCGGGCTCAGCAAGCGGTTCCTGATGCAGGACCTCGCGCGCGCGGTCGAGGGCGTGCTGACGCCCGACTGCTCGATCGAGCGCTGCACGTACTGCGGCGCCTGCGACTTCGACGCGGTCCGGAACGTCGACTACCATCCCGCCGGCGCGAAGGGCGGCGCGCATCGCGGCGACGGCGGCGTGTCGCGCTGGGCGGAGCAGATCGTCCCGTCCGAGCCCGGCGATCCCCTCCCGGCGTGGGAGACGCGCATGTGGCGGCAGATCCGGACGCGGGTCGCGACGCGACGCGCGGCGCGGACGAAGGCGCCCGCCGTCTCGACGACCCCGCTGCCCGCGACGCTCGCGAGCGGCGCGGACGCCGGCGGCGACGCCGGCGAAGGCAACGCCGAGGAGTGGCTCGGCGCGACGCCGGCGTCGCTCGCGCCCGTTCCCGAGACACCGCCGAAGCCGGTCCAGCGCGTCCGGCTCCGCTACCGGAAAATCGGGCCCGCCCGGTTCATCGGCATGCGGGAGCTCGGCACGACGTTCTTCCGGGCCGCCCGGCGCGCCGGCATCGCGCTCGCGTTCTCGCAGGGCCACCACCCGCTCCCGCGTCTGTCGTTCGGCCCCGCGCTTCCCCTCGGGTTCTCGAGCGAGGACGAGTGGGTCGACGTCGAGCTCGCGGCGCCGCTCGAGCCGGCCGACCTCGCCGCGCGCCTCGCGCGCGAGTTGCCCGAGGGGCTGGAGCCGGTCGTCGCCTTCGACGTCGCGCGGAGCGCGCCGAGCATCGACGCGACGATCGCGGGGTACGTCTACACCGTCGACGCCGGCACGCTCGACGCGCCGCCGGCGCCCGGGACGATCGCCGCGGCCGTCGCCCGCTTCGTCGGCGCCGCCACGTTCCCGCTCCTCACGCGCACCAAGTCCGGCGAGCGGACCCTCGACGCGCGCGCGCTCGTCGAGGCGCTCGACGCCGACGCCTCGGGGCGGGTCACGTGCGCGGTGCCCGCTGGCCGCGGCGCCAGCGTCCGTCCACACGTGCTGGTCGGCACGCTGCTCGGGCTCCCGCCCGACGTCTGGCCGCTCCTGCGGGTCCACAAGGTCGCCACCCGCTTCGTCGACGCCGGCGGCGAGTCCGCCGTGGCGGTGCCCGCGTAGCCGCACACGTGGCGAAGCAGCTGCTCATCAACGTCGCGCTCTGGGAAACCCGGGCGGCGCTCCTCGAGGACACGACGCTCGTCGAGCTCCACATCGAGCGCGGCCGCGAGCGCGGGCTCGCCGGCAACATCTACAAGGGGAAGGTCGCACGCGTGCTTCCCGGCATGCAGGCCGCGTTCGTCGACATCGGGCTCGAGAAGGCGGCGTTCCTCCACGCGTCGGACATCGGGAGCGACGGCGAAGCCGCGCCGCCGATCGTCGCCGACGCCGACGCCGACGGCGACGCCGAGCACGCCGGCGAGGCGGGCGGCGAGGCGCCCGCGGCGCCCGCGCCGGAGGTCCGGCCGATCGAGGAGCGGCTGCAGAAGGGCCAGGAGATCGTCGTGCAGGTCTCCAAAGAGCCGATGGGGACCAAGGGCGCGCGCGTCACGGCGAACATCTCCCTCCCCGGCCGCTACCTGGTCTACATGCCGGGCACCCGCCACATCGGCATCTCGCGCCGCATCGAGGATCCGGCGGAGCGCGACCGGCTCCGCGAGGCCGTCGAGGCCGAGCGACCCGCCGAGGGCGGGCTCATCGTCCGCACCGCATGCGAGGGCGTGACGAAGCGCGAGATCCACGACGACGTCCGCTTCCTCACCCGCCTCTGGGCGCGCACCCAGAAGCAAGCGGAAGCCGCGACGGCGCCCGCACTCGTCCACCGCGACCTCGACCTCGTGCTGCGCATCGTGCGCGACCTGTTCACGTCCGACGTCGACCGCCTGACGATCGACGACCCGGAGGACCACGCGCGAGTCCTCGAGTTCGTGAAGACGCTCATGCCGCGGCTCGCGGGCCGCGTCCACCTCTACGAGGGCACGACGCCGATCTTCGAGCAGCACGGCATCGAGACGAAGATCGCCCGCGCGCTCGATCGCCGCGTCTGGCTCAAGTCCGGCGGATATCTGATCTTCGACCAGACCGAGTCGCTCACCACGGTCGACGTCAACACCGGCCGCTACGTCGGGAAGAAGAGCCAGGAGGAGACGATCCTCCGCGTGAATCTCGAAGCCGCGAAGCAGGTCGTGCAGCAGCTCCGGCTCCGGAACATCGGCGGGATCATCGTGATCGACTTCATCGACATGGAGGTCGCGGCGAACCGCAAGAAGGTGTTCGACGCGCTCCAGGAGGCCGTCCGGAAGGACAAGGCGCGGTCGAACGTCCTCCGCATTTCGGAGCTCGGCCTCGTCCAGATGACGCGCAAGCGGACGCGCGAGAGCCTGGAGCAGCTGCTCACGAGCCCGTGCCCCCACTGCAGCGGGAGCGGCCGCATCCGCTCGGTCGAGACGCTCGCCTACGAGGCGCTCCGGCGCGCGCGGAAGGAAGCGACCCTCCACGCGAACTCGACGCGCCTCGCGCTCCGCGTCCACCCCGACGTCGCGGCGTATCTCACCGAGCATCAGCCCGCGACGCTCGACGCGCTCGCGCAGCAGGTCGGGCGGAGCGTCGCGGTCGAGGCCGTTCCCGGGCTCGCGCGCGAGGACGTCGAGGTCCTGCTCGGCGGCTGACGTCAGGCGCGCGCGACGGCGGGATGCAGCGCGCGCGCGAGCCAGGTCACGAGCCCGGTCCGCACGCGCGCCGGCAGGAGCCGCCGCACGCGCGCGGCGCCGAGACGGGAGAGGACGCGCTCGTGCCGGAGCCCGCCGGCGCCCGCGCGCTCGAGGCGCTCGAGATTCGCCGTCGCGAGCATGCGCGCGCGGGCGGCGGGCGGATCGCCGGCGCGCGCCGCGGCGGTAAAGAGGGCGGCGACGATGCCGCGGAACCTCCGCTCGATGAGGCGCACCGCCGCCTGCGGCGGCGGATCGAGGGGCCAGAAGTGGCTCACCAGGATCCCCCCGGCGCTCGCGAGGAAGTCCGGGATGACGACGATTCCGGCCGCGGCGAGCGCCTCCTCGACCGCGGGCGCGAGCGCAGCGTTGGCGCCGCACGTCACGACGCGACACCGGGGCCGCACGCC
>Ga0070741_10011936_pt1 | contig 15875 bp, 10 predicted proteins | sample Coa_R1_4_FD_66440 | JGI IMG/M metagenome (GOLD analysis project Ga0070741, IMG submission 66440) | Surface soil microbial communities from Centralia Pennsylvania, which are recovering from an underground coalmine fire - Coalmine... | ecosystem: Environmental > Terrestrial > Soil > Unclassified ...
CCGCCGGCGCCACGCGGCGTGCCGCAGATCGAGGTGACGTTCGATATCGACGCGAACGGAATCCTCAACGTGACCGCGAAAGACCTGGCCACGCAAAAGGACCAGAAGATCACGATTACGTCGTCTTCCGGCCTTTCGAAGGAAGAGGTCGAGCGCATGGCGAAGGACGCCGAAGCCCACGCGGCCGAGGACAAGGCGCAGCGCGAGACCATTGACGCCAAGAACCAGCTGGACTCGATGGTGTACGGTGTGGAGAAGATGCTGCGCGAGCAGGGAGACAAGATCTCCGGCAGCGAACGCGGCGAGGTGGAAAATGCGGTTGCCGACGCCAAGAAGGCGCTGGAGTCGAACGACAAGGCGCAGATGGACCGCGCGCGCGAAGCCCTGACCAAGGCCTCGCACAAGCTGGCCGAGGAGATGTACAAGGCAGCGCAAGCTCAGACACCTCCAGGTGGCGGCGCCGCGGCGGGCGGCAGCGCCGGACAGAGCGCGGGCGGCGACGGTCAGGCCAAGAAAGACGAAGGCGTGATTGATGCCGAGTACGTGGACGTGGATAAGAAGTGAGCTGCTAGCTCCTAGCTGTTAGGTGAGGGGGCGCGAAAGCGCCCCTGATTTGCAGGAGTGGATTGACGGGAAACAGCACGGGAGGGTACGGCTTTAGCCGTTGGTAATGAAAATAACTCTGTCATCCCGAGCGAAGAAGATCGTCCGCGAAGTGGACGATCTTGGCAGTCGAGGGACCTGCTGTTGTCTGGCGTACCGGTGCTGTAGACAGACAGCAGGTCCCTCCACGCGCTGGATGATTCGCGAAGCGAATCATCCAGCTTGGTCGGGATGACAGTTGAATAGTTGGGCCGTCCTTCAGGTCCGAGGGGCAGCAAAGGGGTAGACGAATTGCAGTTTCAAATCAAAGGGCAAGATTATTTCTTAGCATTTGTCGAGCAGGAAAAGCGCTGGTGCGTCTTCGCACCTACGGCGCAGGGGGTGCACCGCATCCCGGTGTACGTGGATGCGGTGAAGTGGGGACCGCCGGTATCATTGGAGATTGAAACAACGCTGTCGTCCTAAGTTGTCTGGCGATTACTTGTCATGGGCAACGCGAATAATTCCGCCTGGAAGACCCGCATTGTGGAAGGCGCCTTTCCCGATCGCGACTTCGACGTTGAGTTCTGGCAAGAGCGGGGCGATGAGGCCATCTTTTCGGCAGAACCCGGACTACAACATACGAGAGAATGCCGACCACGACCAAAAAAGATTATTACGAAATCCTCGGCGTAAAGAAGTCCGCTTCGGAAGAGGACATTCGCAAGGCGTTCCGCAAGCTTGCGCGCAAGTACCATCCTGATGTCAATCCCGGAGATAAAACTGCCGAAGAGAAGTTCAAGGCCATCTCCGAAGCCAACGACGTCCTCAGCGATCCCAAGAAGCGCAAGATCTACGACCAGCTCGGCTTTTATTCCGACAACATTGATCCCGCAGCGGCCGAGGCCTATGCGCGCGGCGGGCCAACCGGCGCCGGCGGGTTCGGCGGATTTCCCGGCGGGACCTCCGGCGCGGGGCAGGGCGTGCCCTTCGACTTCAGCGGCTTTGACTTTGGAGACATGTTTGAGGGCGTGCGCGGCGCCCGCAGCGCAGGCGGTGGCGGGGGATTTCGCGATATTTTCTCCAGCATCTTCGGTGGCGGCGGACGCGGCGGAGCAACCACGCAAGCCGGACCTGAGCCGGGCAGCGATCTCGAATATCAAGTCAACGTGCCCTTTTGGACTGCGATCCGCGGCGGCGTAATGCGGCTGAACATCACGCGCCAGGACGCGTGTTCCAACTGCCACGGCAGCGGGCATCTGGAGTCTCCCGGGGTTTGCCCGCAGTGCAAGGGATCGGGGCAGGTCACGCAGACGGGGGGGCGCATGAAGTTCAACACGCCGTGCCCGCGCTGCGGCGGGACCGGCAAGAACCTGTCGGTTTGCGCCGTGTGTCACGGAGAAGGCGTGGTCAGCCGTACAGAGCCGCTGGAAGTGCGAATTAAGGCCGGTACGCGGGACGGCCAGCGAATCCGTATCGCCGGCAAGGGCAACGCTGGTCTTCATGGCGGCGCGCCTGGCGATCTTTATGTGATCATTCGGGCGGGAGATCATCCGGTGTTCCATCGCGATGGCGATGATATTCACGTTGTGGTTCCGATCACCGCGACCGAAGCCGCTCTGGGCGCAAAGATCGAAGTCCCAACCATTGACGGCCGGGCGCTGCTGAAGGTCCCCCCGGGAACACAGTCCGGACAAAGGCTCCGCCTGCGCGATAAAGGAGTGCCTTCGGCGACTCGCGAAGGCGTACGGGGGGATGAGATTGTCGAAGTGAAGATCTCGGTCCCGATGCCCCGGGACGAGAAGACCAAGGAACTCCTGCGCGAGCTGGCAAGATTGAACCCCGAGGACCCCCGGGCGGAGTTGTTCAAGAACGTGTAGCAGAGATGGGAGCCGGCTTAGAATTCCACAGTCATCGTGAGCGAATTGGGGATTCGCGAAGCACGGGAGAATTCCCCGAGTCATTCCCGCCCGGCCGACAGCAGATCCTCCGACTGCGCAAGAACCTCAGCGTTCCTGTTGCCGCTCAAAATTTCTCAAGATTCTTCTTGCATCTGAGTGGATTTTCCGTACATTAAGCTCTTAGCTCTTAGCTGAGGCCTGGCGAGTCAACTTAAGGGCTAGAAGTTGAAAGCTGCTCTCAGGGAGGAAGCCATCGGAATTGGCAACAGCTAGCGCCCCACGTCAGGAAGGCTTTCCGCTCACCCAGAATCTCTCTCTGAAGAAGTCCGTCCGCCTCACCCTGTGGCCCCTGGTCGCCGCCACGTTCTTTATGGTTTCGGGGGGCACGTACGGCATTGAGGACATCGTCCATGGCGCCGGCTACGGCCGGGCAATTCTCTTTCTGGTGCTCACGCCCCTTCTCTGGAGCCTGCCGACCGCCTTCATGATCGGAGAGCTTTCGAGCGCTCTGCCCTTTGAGGGTGGCTACTACGCCTGGGTACGCAGGGCCATGGGCAATTTCTGGGGATTTCAGGAGGCCTGGCTGTCGTTGGCGGCTTCCGTCTTCGACATGGCCATCTATCCGACGTTGTTCGTCGCTTACCTGACTCGCCTGTTCCCCTGGTTCTCGGAGAACCACCGCGGGGTGATGGTCGGCCTGGCCGTGGTGGTGGTTTGCGCGCTGCTGAACATCGCCGGCGTGAAGGTAGTCTCGACCACCTCGCTGTGGCTATTTTTCGCGCTTTCGTCGCCGTTTGCCCTGATTGTCCTGCTCTCGCCGTGGAAATATGGCGCGCTGTTCCATGCGGTGACTACGCCCACAACTTCCAAGGTTGATTTAATCGGCGGCCTGCTGATCTGCATGTGGAACTACATGGGCTGGGACAACGCCTCCACCATCGCCACCGAGGTCGAGCGTCCCCAGCGGACTTACCCACGCGCGATGCTCGCCGCCGTTTGCATCGTTGCCTTGAGCTACATCGTGCCGGTGGCCGCGGTATGGATGACCGGACTTTCCGCCAGCTCGTGGGAAACGGGGTCCTGGGCTGACATCGCGGGGGTGCTGGGCGGGCCGCTGCTGCGAGTGGCGCTGGTGCTCGGGGGAATGTTCAGCGCGTTCGGCATGTTCAACGCGCTGGTGATGAGCTACTCCCGCCTGCCGCTGGCCATGGCACAGGACGGCATGCTGCCCAGCTTCTTCGGCAAACTGAATCGCCGCCGCGCGCCCTGGGTTTCCATCGTAGCGCTGGCGGTCGGGTGGGCCTGCTGTCTGGGGCTGGGCTTTGAGCGGCTGGTCACGCTGGACATCTTGATCTACGGCCTGAGCCTGGCGTTGGAGTTTCTGGCGCTGGTGGCCCTGCGAATCCGCGAACCCCATCTGGCGCGCCCCTTCCGCGTTCCAGGAGGCATGCTGGGCGCCATCGCTGTGGGCGTCGCGCCCATCATGCTGCTCGGGTTCGACCTGGTGCGCAGCCAAAGCGAGCAGGTGTGGGGAATGAGCTCCTTTTCGTTCGGGGCCCTGGTCATCGCATCCGGGGTGCTTGCCTATGTTCTGAAGCAGGCGTTCAAGCCCGCAGGCTGGGCGGCAGCAAGTCCCGAGGTCACCTCTTAAGTTAAGCTCGCTAGATAGACTGGTCATTGTCTCGTGGTCGCTGGGATGACTCGTCGCGAAGTTCTGCGCCAGGTGGCGGCGTGTTCCGCTTACGCCGCGTTGCCGGTTTGCGGTTTAGCCGCGCCAGCAACTCCATCTCCCGCCACCCGCCGCAACCGCACTCTTGCTGAATTCGAGCGCCTGCAATTTGGCGTCTCGTTTCACTTCAGCATGAATACATTCACCGGGGACGACTACGAAACCGGAGCCGCGCCCGCCAGCGCTTACAATCCCACCAGCCTTGATGTGCGCCAGTGGATCCGGGTGGCGCATTCCCTGGGCGCCCGCTATGCGGTGCTGACTGCCAAGCACATGTCTGGATTCTGCCTGTGGGATTCGGCGGGCTACGACTACGACGTTGCTTCCAGTCGCAACCAGACGGACGTCGTCGCCGCGTTTGTCGCGGCTTGCCGCGAGTTCGGCCTCAAGCACGGCTTCTATTACTGCATTCTTGATCCCCACAACGAAGGCAAGTTTGACTGGAATTCGCCGGTGCCCGATTCCTACTACCCGCTTATCAAGCACCATTTGACCGAACTGCACTCCCGATATCCAAACACGTTTTATCAATTACTGGACATTACCTGGAAGCTCTCCCCAGAGCAGCGTTGGGAGCTATACCGGCTGATCAAGAAGTTCAGTCCCCAAGGAGTGGTGGTCATGAACCAGGCCTACTATCAGAGCCGGCGCAATCAGGGCCGAATCTGCGAGCCGGCAAGCTGGCCCACGGATGTGATCAACACCGAGGATTGCCTTCCGCCGGCTGAGGGACACCATGCTGAAGTAGAGTTTCAGGGGAAGAAATACTACTTGCCGATGGAGGCATGGATACCGACAGGTCCTCCCTATAAGCCGATGCCGCCCATGCACAGCTGGTTCTGGCGCGATGGATTTGTGACCCAGAGCGCAAAAGTCATCGCCGAGGCCTACCGGACCTGCCTGCGTAGGAACTCGAATCTGCTGCTGAACCTCTCTCCCGGCAAGAACGGCAGGCTGCCGGAAGAAGCGCTGAACACGATGAAGGAGGTGGCAGAGCTGATTCGCCACCCGCGTCCTGAGTAAGCGGTGTACTTTGAACTTGCTACTGAAATGAGGCCACCGCGGACTGCGCATCGGAAAACACTTCGAAAAGGTTTAGCAGCCCGACGAGCTTGAGCGTTTGCACCACGAACTTTGAAGGGTTGACGAGCTTCAGCGATCCGCCCTGCTGCTTGGTGGAAGTAAGCACACGGCTGAACAATCCAATTCCGCTTGAGTCCAGTGTAGTCAGTTCTTCCAGGTCGAGCACCAGACGGTGGTTGCCCGAGTTCAGCAGGTCTTCGACGGTAGCTCGCAGCCGGTCCACGGGTTCCCCCAAGCCCAAGCGTCCGCGCAACTTAATCACTTTGACCGGCCCCTGACTGCGAACGTCAATGTCCACCGCTTTCCTCCGGACTTAAAGCCCGGCCCGCAACTCGTTGACAGGGCCGAGGCTGTTTGCTAGAGTCACACACCTTAGAAGAAGCCCTGTCAATTTGCAAGGGCCGATTCTGCCTGTTTGGTCGTGCATTCGAGCTCAGGTTCAGGGCGTAGGTATGGCAACCCAGGGTCCTGTCGTGGCGATGGACATCGCCACCTTTTCGGCCCAACTTCTGGATAGTCGCGAAGTTTCTCCGCGGGCGCGCATCGTCGCACAATTTGTTGCCGATCTCCTTCCCGCCAGCGCGGTCAACGTCTATCTTCTCGATGCGCATGACGGCTCCCGCTATTGGGTCCCGCGCGCGACCGCCGGCGATGTATCGGTAGATGAATCGGCGGTGCCGCTGGAACAGGGTGCGCTCGGAATTCTGGCCCGCCGCCCTCGAGTTGTCGTCTTCTCTGCCAAGGAACTCCCTCGGGAACAATACGCACATCTGCACGTGCGCAAGACGTTGCACTCGATTGCGTACCTCCCGCTGCAGCAGGGCGGCGAACTGGTGGGCGGTGTCGAGATTCTAAGTTTTGAAGAGGAACTCACTGAAGATAAGCTTTCCGCTCTGCAGCCGGTAACCGAAATCATCACCAAGGCGCTGGCCAGCGCAGTCGCCTACGAGCAGGAGCGCCACAGCGCCCTTTCTTCCATCACTCGTCTCACACAGCTCTACGATCTCGAGAAAGTATTCAGCTCCACGATCGAACTGGACCAACTCCTCCCGCTCATCGGCTCGAAGTTTCGCGAAGTGCTGGAGTGCCAGGCGGTCAACGTCTGGCTGCTGCAAGGTGACGAGTCGCTCGCGCTGATGCACCAGGCGGGAGTGGACCCGACCATTCAGGAAGGGGCCATGCAGCGGCCAGGCGATGGAATTGCCGGAGACATTTCTGACAATGGCGAGCCTGTGCTGATCGAGTCTGCCAAAGACGAACGGCTTACCAAGCGAAACACCGGGGTCGAAGAGGGGGCGATCTTCTCGTTGATGGCGGCGCCGCTGATAGACCGTGGCGCCCTGGTGGGGGTGGTAGAGGCTGTCAATCGTTTGGACGGAACTCCCTTCGACGAAGACCAACTGTTCGCGCTGACTACGCTGACCGAAACCGCGGTGGGCGCGCTGCACAATGCCAGCCTGCTCATGGCCGAGCGCAAGGTGGAAATCCTGGAAGCGCTGGTACGCACCAGCGGAGAGATCACTTCCACCCTCGATGTTGATCGCGTGCTGCAGGCAATCGTCAATGGGCCCGCCTCGGTGGTCCCATATGAACGCGCGGCCATCGCGCTCGACGAGCGCGGCGGAATCGAATTGAAGGCGGTTTCCGGAACCACGCAGCTGAATGCGGATGATCCGCAATACCGGGGCCTGCGTGAAATTCTGCGCTGGGGGGACATCCTGCGCGAGCCCCTTCTGGTTTCGCAGCGCGGGGGCGAAATTGATTCCGACCGCGAAGAAACCCGCGCCAAGTTTCAGGCGTACTTTGCGGAGACCGGGATGCGCGCCTGCCATCTCATTCCGCTTCTGGACGACGAGGGCCGGGTGGGCGTTTTGCTGTTTGAAAGCAGCGATCCCGACTTCCTCTCGGAAGCCCACCTGGAGATGATCAAGGTGCTGGCCAGCCAGGCCACGGTGGCCCTGCGCAACGCCTCGCTCTACAAAGAAGTCCCCTTTATCGGGGTGCTCCAGCCGCTGGTCGAGAGGAAGCGCAGATTTCTCGCGCTGGGGAAGCACCGGCAGGCCGTAATCCTTGGCGCTGCTGCTGCCGCCGTCGTGTTTCTGCTCGCGTTCCCTCTGCCTCTCCGCGTAACTGGGACCGCAGTGGTCACCCCGGCGCGCATGGCACACCTCGGCTCCGAATTTGAAGGCGTAATCAAGACCGTGCGTGTGCGCGAAGGCGACATGGTGAAGAAGGGGACGGTAATCGCCGAACTGGAGGACTGGGACTATCGCGCCTCCCTTGCCGCCGCCAGGGCCAGGTACGAAACAGCAGTGGCCGAAATGAACCGGGCCTTGGCCGGCAGCGACGGCAGCAAAGCAGGAATCCAGAAGGCGCAGGCCGACTACTGGGCCTCGGAAGTGATGCGGGCGCAGGAGAGGCTGGAGAAGGCCTCCATTCGTTCTCCCATTGACGGCATCATCGCAACGCCGCACATCGAAAACCTCACCGGACACAAGCTGAAAGCGGGTGAGAGTTTCGTTGATATCGTGGACAATTCGCAGGCCGTGGTGGATGTCTCCATTGACGAGACCGATGTAGCCCTTCTCCGCGCGGGAGAGAAGGCGCGACTGAAGCTCGAAGGATTTCCCTCCCGCACCTTCCAAGGGCAGGTCGCGGTGGTAAGTCCCCAGGGAACCGTGCTGAACGGAGAACCCGTATTCTTCGCCCGGGTGACCGTTCCCAATCCCGATGGTGCACTGCGAGCGGGAATGCAAGGCCGCGGAAAGATCTCAACCGGCTGGCGTCCTGCGGGGGTAGTGATGTTCCGCGGTGCCGGAATCTGGATTTGGAGCAAATTGTGGAACTGGTTCGGGTGGTGAGAGCGGGGCGAGGGCGCCCGCTCCACGAGTGGAACTCATGCCCTTCTCCGGAGCCGCTCGCGATTCGCAATCTTTATCCCTGATTTTTTGAGAGGACAGGCCAGCTATGAAAAGAGTTTTCGTGATCGCGCCGATTGCATGGGGAATTGTTTTCACGCTCGCCTGCAGCAGCGCGCCGGTAACGCCTTCGGTGGCAGCTGCCGAACCGGCGAAGGCGGCTGCGGCCCCGGTCACTTCCGCTAGTGCCGACGCCGGCTTCGTGGCTCCCGGCCCCATCATCGTCGAAGATCAGGTGGACGTGGCCGCACAGCGCGATGGCGTGGTGGCCCAGGTGTTGGCTGAGGCGGGCACCCCGGTCAAGAAAGGTCAACTGCTGGCGAAACTCGACGACCGCCAGATCTCCGCTGATCTCGAGGCCGCCCGCGCCAGGACCCGCAGCACTGAAAACGATCTCAGGAACTGGCAGGCGGAAGCGAAAGTGCTCGAAGCCGACTATGCGCGTGCCCAGAAGATGTGGGAAGCGCAGATCATCCCCATCGAACAACTGGAGCACGCCAAGTACAAAGCCGAATCCGACCAGTGGGACGTGAAGCGCGTCACCGAACTGCTGGCCAATGCCCGCGAAAACGAGCGCTCGCTGGAACTGGAACTGGAGAAGACGCGCATCGCCGCACCCTTTGACGGGGTCGTGGCGCGGCGCTACGTCCGGGCCGGACAGAGCGTGGTGAAGAACGACCGCCTCTTCTGGGTCACTGCTGTCGCCCCGCTGCGTATTCGCGTTACGCTGCCGGAGCGCTATCTGGGCCGGATCAAGCCCGGCGCTGCCGTTGCGGTCACTGCCGCCGAAGACGCTGGCAACACGCGCCGCTATCAGGCCCGGGTGATCGAGGTCAGTCCGGTTGTGGATCCCTCCAGCGACACCATTGAAATCCTCGCGCAATTGCAGGGCGATACATCCGGGCTTCGTCCCGGCATGCGCGCCAATCTCCACGTCCCCAACGTGCCATGAATATTGTTCGCGCCCTCGACGTGGCGTTGCCCGAACTGCCCGAGCGGGTGGTGCGCAACATTCCGCCGAAGCTCGATCCAGGGGTGATTCACAAAGAACACCTCGAGAATGGTGAGCCCGTCATCATCGCCAAGAAGCCGGGCACCGAGTTCGTCTTCCGCCTTTCTCCTCTGCAGTGGCGGTTGATGCAGCTGTTCAACGGAAACCGCTCCTATGCGGAGATTGCCGAATTGTTTCTCCATGAAACCGGCACGCGGGTCTCAGAAGATGAGATCAAGGAACTTGTCAGCATGCTGCAGGCGGAGAGTTCCCTGCTGTATCGAACACCCCTCGAACAGAACATTCTTTTGCAGCAGGAGCTGAGGTCTTCCCGCAAGAAGCGTAAGAAGAAGGTGGTTGACTTCTCCGATATCACCATCAAGACCTGGCACAATGCGGACCACTACATCACCTGGCTGTACCCGCGGCTCCGGTTCCTGTTCACCCCCTGGTTCGTTTGGACGAGCGTCGCGATGTTCGTGGTGATGGGAGGGATGTGGGCCGACCGCTTCGGCGAAATCTGGGCGGACAGTTTCGCCTTCTACAACTTCATCAACAAGTCCGGCCGCGATCTGCTTGAGTTCTGGGTCCTGTTCGGCGCCATGGCGGCGATCCACGAGACCGCGCATGGCCTCGTGGGGAAGCATTTTGGAGCAACCATCGAAAAAATGGGGTTCACCCTGATGTACTTTGCTCCCAGCTTCTTTTGCGATGCGACCCAGGTATGGGTAAAGGCAGGCAAGTGGGCGCGCATCGCGACCTCGATCGCCGGAATCTGGCTGGATCTGGTGGTCTGCTTCTTCGCGACGGTGGTCTGGTGGGGTACCGCCACAGGGATGGCGGTGCATGACTGGGCTTACAAGGTCATGATGGTGACCGGGATCGGCGTTTCGGTGCTGAATCTGAACCCCCTGATCAAGCTGGACGGTTACATGATTTTTTGCGAATTGGTTGGGGAGCCGTCCCTGAAGGAGACCAGCACCGCGTATCTTTCGGAATGGGTACGCCGGAACATTTTCCGGCTTCCCGTGGAGGTTGCATACGTTCCCCGGCGAAAGCGGGGGTTCTACATTGCCTACGCGGTGCTTTCGGGCCTCTACAGTTATAGTCTGCTCTCGTTTCTGATGATCATTACCTATCACATTCTGCGGTCGTTCAGCCCGGAATGGGCATTCCTGCCTGCGCTTGCCATCGGAGTGTGGGTATTTCGGTCACGCATCAAGTTGGCGGTGAAATTTATGAAAATGCTCTACCTGGACAAGAAAGAAGCGGTACGGGCGTGGTTCACCCCCGTCCGAGCTGCCATAGTGGCGGCAGGGCTGGCGTTGCTTGTCTTCCTTCCCATCTGGCCGGACTTCGTGCAAGGTCCGTTCGTGCTGATGGCCAGCCAGCGTATGCTCGTGCACACCACGGTCCCCGGCACCGTTTGGAAGGTTCTGGCGAGGGAGGGGCAACAGGTCGCGCAGGGCGCCCCGCTGGCACAACTTCGAAACCTCGACCTGCAATCGCAGGCCTCCCGGGCCCAGGCCGAGCTAAGCGCAGGAACATCGCAGGCGGTCCTGGCCAGTCTGCAATACCGGGACTTCCCGGCGATGGAGCAGGAACGGCGGCGTCTCGCCGAGACCCAGCGGCTGGTGTCGGAGGAGTTGTCGCAGCTGACGGTCCTTAGTCCGCTGACCGGCACGGTCGTTACTCCCCGGCCTGGCGACCTGGATGGCCGCTCCCTGGACGAAGGCGACCAGCTCCTGGAAGTGGCGGACCTTTCCCGCATGCAGGCCCGCGTGTACTTGCCGGAATTCTCCATGCATGATTTGCGTAAAGACCTCTCCGTGCGGCTCTTGGTGCATGGGGAGTTTGCGCCGCGCAGGGCGACCCTGAGTTACATCTCCCCTTCTACTGTCCCGATCGCTGACGGCCTGGTTCCGAAGGAAACCTTGCAGGGCATCAACCCACCCCGCTTCTATCTGGGGACGGCTGTCCTGCAGAACGACCAGCGGGATCTCAAGGAGGGCATGACAGGGACAGCGAAAGTGCTGGTCGGCCGGCGGAGCCTGGCTGGCTTCGCTGCCAGGTTTGCCGGCGAACTGGTGAGACGAAAGGTTTGGTGAACTCTAAAAGCAAAAGGCCAGGCAAACGCGCCTGGCCTATGGGGCGGAATCCTGACTAGATCTTTACCTTGTTCATGCCGCCGATCTTGTTCAAACCACCAATCTTATTCAGACCGCCAATCTTGTTGAGGCCACCGATCTTGTTCAGGCCTCCAACCCTGTTCATCCCGCCGGTGCGGTTCAGCCCCCCGACACGGTTCAGACCGGCAGCCCGGTTCAGGCCACCGACACGGTTCAGACCGGCAGTCCGGTTCAGCCCGCCAACCTTGGTGGGGGCAACCTGGCTGACTTCGGGTTTGGTTACGATCGCCTTTTTGGCTGCGTTGCGGTTGCTGATCAACGACTTCTTCTCGATGGCCATGTCCTGCTCCTCTGATTTTCGGTGTGATTGCTGACGCCCGGGTATTCAGCATTCATCATGCCAAACTTTTCAAGAACCTCCGCCGGGCAATGGCAGCCAACAGAATCAGCGGCTTAGGGGTGGAATCAACTGTGGGCACGGTCCAGTGACGGTGATTTATTTATGGCTTCGGTTAATAATTAACCGTGTGGTGGTGAAAACTTAACCCGCGGCCTCGGAAATTCCCCGCTTGCGGCAGAGATACTTCATCCGCTGCGGATCAATGCGCAGCAGCGCTGCCGCCGCCGACTTCCTTCCTCCGGTGCGGCGAAGAGCAGCCATCAGGTAGGCCCGCTCAATCCGTTCCATCTCCGCGTCGAAGTCCACTCCTTCCTCAGGGATCAGAATCGCCTCCTGGCTGGCGCTGCTGGAGTAAAGCAGCTGCTGGGGCAGATGAGAAGCGCGGACCACGGAAGAGGGGCCCATCACCACGAGCCGCTGGACCACGTTTTCCAGTTCCCGGACATTGCCCGGCCAGGAGTAATCCTCCAGGATCTCCAGCGCTTCCGGTTCCAACTGCTTCAATGGCTTGTTGTTGGCCGCGCAATACACGCGAAGGAAGTGGTCCACCAGCAGCGGAATGTCGCCCTTGCGGTCGCGAAGGGGCGGAACGAAGATGGGCACGACGTTAATGCGGTAATAGAGGTCCTCGCGGAAACGTCCCTGCTTGACCAGTTCTTCCAGATTGTCATTGGTGGCGGCAATCAGGCGGAAGTCAATCTTTTTGGCGCTGCGGCCGCCGATGCGCTGGACCGTTCGCTCCTGCAGCACCCGCAGCAACTTGCTTTGCAGGCTGTGGTCGAGCGTGGTGATCTCATCCAGAAACAGCGTTCCCCCATGGGCCGATTCGATCAGCCCCGGCCTGGAGCTGTCCGCGCCGGTAAATGCTCCTTTCTCATAGCCGAACAATTCGGACTCGATCAGGCTCTCGGGAATGGCGGAACAGTTCAGGCAGACATACGGCCGGTTGCGGCGGCTGCCGGTCTGCACGATGGCGCTGGCGATCAACTCCTTGCCGGTGCCGCTCTCGCCGCGAAGCACGACCGTCGTGTTGCTATCGGCCACAGCCCGGATGGCCTGATACACCAGCTGCATCGGCTCACTGGCGCCGATCAAGCCGCAAAACGCCGACTTCGCTTCCGCTTGTTCCACCAGCCACTGGCCTTCAAGCTGCAGACTCCGCCGCTCTATGGCGCGTCCTAACACAAGCTGCAGCTCCTGAAAGTCCAGCGGGGCAAGGAAGAATTCATCGGCGCCCGCCTCGCTTGCTTTCAGAGGAATGGTCCGGCTGTTGGATCGGGTCACTGCAACAATGACGACATCGTTGCGGACGTGACGGATTTCCTGCAGCGTCGCCAGCGCATGCGCCGGTTCATCGCCGATGCTGTCCAGGTCCAGCAGGATGGCGCGAACCTCGGGATCCAAGACGGCCGCCTGAATTTTTTCGTGCGTCTCCGCCAGCTCCGCCGCGAATCGGGGGGCCAGGAAATGCTTCATGTCGGGGAACGCGGAGGTCTCGCCCGTAATGATCACAATGCGAATTTCGGCACCGGCCAGACCGGCTCCGGTTTCGGGCATCGCCCCCCCAGGAGCTCAAAGATGAGCAGCCGGATTATAGGGGAAGCTGCGCGGTGTTTGAAGCGGGTTCTGCGGGAAATTCTGATGTCCGGGGGGCGGATTCCGTCCTCGTAGTGGCTTTTCCGGACCAGCGAAGTCCTGACACCACGCAGGACCGAAGATGCAAAAAGGAATGTTCTAGGGCGGAGGCAAGGCCGATTTTTCCGTGACTCCTTTGCCTTCCACGATCGTGTAGATGAAATCGGCGGGAACGTCTTTCAGCATTTCGGTCTGGCCGCCGGGCCAGCGAATCGTCACCTGATCCATCTTCGTCTCTGACGCCAGCCCGAAATGCAGCCGGGGATCGTTGCTGGAGAGGTAACTTCCCCCCGCACGGACTTCTGCAGTCTGGACAAGCTTGCCGGCAGTGACGGTGACCTTCGATCCCACTGCCATCCTGTTGCTCCTTATTCCCACCAGCTTGAACAGGACGCGATGGTTGTGGTTTGCGTTCTCATTCAGCAGAAGCTCGGGCGGGCCGTCAATGTCGCTGACGACTATGTCCACGTTCCCGTCGTTGTTGAGGTCGCCGAAAGCAGATCCTCGGCGCGATTTGCTGCCAAATTCGGCAAGCACGCTCGAGATGTCTTCGAAGGCTCCATCGCCCAGGTTGCGGAAGAGCTGCATCGGCTCGGCATAGCGGGCGGCGCCGGGAATCTGGTCCATTTGCGGATACACGTGGCCGTTGGCGATGAACACATCAAGCCAGCCGTTGTTGGTGAAATCTACAAACCCCGTTCCCCAGCTCACGTTCAAATAGGTTGGCTGTGCCAGCCGCGCCTGTGAAGTTACGTCGCTGAACTCGCCACGGCCCAGATTTCGGTAAAGGGTCGAGGGCTGCTCGGTGAAGTTGGTCACGAACATGGCGAGGCGGCCGTCGTGCAGGTAATCTCCCCAGTCCACGCCCATCGAACCCTGCTGCAGTCCGTCACCACTCACTGCGATCCCAGCCAGCATGCTGACATTCTCGAAAGAGCCGTCGTGCTGGTTCCGATACAGATAGTTCGGGCCGGCATCATTGGCGACGTAGAGGTCGGGCCAGCCATCGTCGTCGTAGTCCCCCCAGACTACGCCAAGACCGTAGTAATGTTCGGGATCGTCCACGCCTGCCTTCTTTGAGACTTCTTCAAAAGCGCCGCCGCCGCGGTTGTGAAACAGAAGGTCGGATTCACCCGGCATGCCCCAGGGTCCGCATTGCACCTTGATTCCCTTGAAGCGGCAGGTCTTCTCATCACTGCCGAAGGCGGGGAGCTTGTTGACGTCGAAATGAACGTAGCGTGAAACAAAAAGATCGAGGCGACCGTCGCGATCGTAGTCGGCCCAGGCGGCACCGGTGCTGAAGCCGCCGCCGGCGATCCCGGCTTTCTCGGTCACGTCCTCAAACTTGCAGTTGCCGAGATTGTGATAAAGCGCGTTCCCGCCGTAGCCGGTCACGTAGACATCAGGTAAGCCATCGTTGTCGTAGTCGGCAATCGCGACCCCCATGCCCCAGCCCTTTCTAGTCAGCCCAGCCGATTGAGTGATGTCGGTGAACTTAAGGCCGGGGTCCTGATGGTAGAGCGTGATGAGGAGATCGCCGCCATTCCGGAAGCGCTCGATTGTCGAACCGTTCACGGCGACGATGTCAAGCTTGCCATCGCCATCGCAGTCAATCAGGCCGACCCCGCCGCTCATGGATTCGACGATGTATTGCTTGTCCGGGGTGGAAATGTGCGGGACCGTGAGTCCCGCCTGGCGGGACACATCTTTGAAACGCGGCAGCTGCGCCCAGGCGGCTGCAAGAACCAGAAGGACAGCGGGAAGTTCGCGAATCACGTGCGTTTCATTATAGAGGGGCAAAGACCCCGGCCTCAGGAGCCTAAGGGCGCAGCGAGAGATGCGCACAGAGTTGTTTGCTCCTCATCTCGGTGTGATTCTCTCCCGGCGCCTCTGTGTCCTCGTTGGTTATGTCCTTTCTTAACTCCAGAGAGAAAGGCTTGTATTCTGCGGGATTATAGAATATCGTTTTTCTGCGGCAATTTTACCCACTTGTCCGCCGGAGGAAATCTTGAGACTCCCCGCCTGGTTCGTTTTAACATGCGTTCTCTCTTTGAGCTTGGTCAGCCTTTCGCAATCCGCGTTTGCCGGCGACGCCATCCCCCGGGCAGCCTGGAAACGCGGCATCGGGCAGCCACTTGAGAATCCCGGCGGCCGCAAGCCCGCGCTTGCGCCCGGAATGATTGACGACGGCTACTGGCAGGGGGCTCCGGTCGGCGGATTCGGAGCCGGGACTTTCTCCCGTACCTACCGCGGGGACTTCGCGCGCTGGCACATCAAAAGCGGAGTCCACAAATACCAGACCGTCTGGACCAATCAGTTTGCGATGTATCAGAAGCAGGAGGGCGGCGAGGGCGTGGCGCAGGTCCTCACCGCTGCTCACCCCGAGAACAAATACGAGCTACCCGGCTGGAAATGGGACTACCCAGTCGGAGCCGGTGACTACTACTCGCTCTATCCGAAGTCCTGGTACGACTACCGCTGGAACAAGTTCCCTGCGCACGTTGTGC
>Ga0070741_10011937_pt1 | contig 15873 bp, 13 predicted proteins | sample Coa_R1_4_FD_66440 | JGI IMG/M metagenome (GOLD analysis project Ga0070741, IMG submission 66440) | Surface soil microbial communities from Centralia Pennsylvania, which are recovering from an underground coalmine fire - Coalmine... | ecosystem: Environmental > Terrestrial > Soil > Unclassified ...
GGGAGAGTTCAACGAGTGGCACCACGGCGAGACCGGAGAGCCGATGGGAGTCCAGGATCAGGCTTGGTCGGCGGGAATGTACCTGTTCGCCTCCGAATGCGTGCGTCGCGGGCGTGCGGAAATTCTATAGAAGGGGCTCGCTTACCTACCGAGCGACAGTTTAGTATACTGGGTCCACCGTATTCTGCGTATCGTCTGTATGAGGGGGGTCCAATGAAGCTGCTGAGATTGTTGGCTTGCTGTTTTCCTCTGGTTGCGCCTGCCGCAACTAGCTCCGTGACGTTCAGTAAGGACGTTGCTCCCATCTTGGAGAAAAACTGCCAGGCCTGCCATCGGCCCGGCGAAGCAGCACCCATGTCGCTGCTCACCTACCAGCAGGCGCGTCCGTGGGCTAAGGCAATGAAGCAGGCCGTGCTCGCCCGGAAGATGCCCCCATGGTTTGCTGACCCGCAGTACGGCCATTTCCGCAACGACCGTTCGCTGGCGCAGAAGGATATCGATACGCTGGTGAGCTGGGTGGACGCCGGCGCACCCGAAGGCGATCCCAAGGATTTGCCGAAACCCGCCGTATTCGTGGACGGGTGGAACATCGGCACGCCCGACATGGTTTATGAAATGCCCGAACCATTTCAAGTTCCGGCCTCGGGCACCATCGACTATCAATACGTCGTGCTGCCGTATAAATTCACGGAAGACCGCTGGGTGCAAATGGCCGAAGTGCGGCCGGGCAATCGCGCCGTAGTGCACCACGTGATCGCGTACATTCGCGATGCCAACTCCAAATGGATGCGCGATAAAAAGCCGGGTGAAATTTTTGTTCCGGAACCGGACGCGCAAGGCAACCGGCCCTCGCTGAGCGGCGATCTGCTTTCGGGCTTTGCGCCCGGCCTGCCGCCGAGCATTCTGGAGCCGGGGCAGGGGCGGCTCATTAAGGCGGGATCGGACATCATTTTGCAGCTTCACTACACGGCCAACGGCAATGCCGGAGAGGACCGGACCAAAGTCGGAGTGGTGTTCTGCAAGCAGCCGCCGCAGCAGCGGGTGATGACGCTGGCTGCGACGAACAACAAATTCACGATCCCCCCGGGCGACTCCAATTATCAGGTGGATGCCGAGTTCGAGCTCGGACATGAAGCGAAGTTGAGCGCGCTGCTGCCGCACATGCACCTGCGCGGCAAAGATTTCGAATACCGGGTGATCTATCCCACGGGCGAGAGCGAGACCATTCTGCGTGTCCCGCACTACGACTTCGGCTGGCAGCTCTGGTATCAACCGGTTTCCGATATTTTGCTACCGAAAGGCACCAAGATCGCGGCCACCGCGCACTACGACAATTCGCCCAACAACCGGAATAATCCGGACCCGACCAAGGCCGTGAAGTGGGGCGATCAGAGCTGGGAGGAGATGATGATCGGATTCTTCGATGTCACCTTCCCGGCTGATCTGGAACCGAAGCAGCTATTCCCTGAGAAGAAGAAGGCCCCGGCTCCGAATAGCTCGGCGGACTAAGCTAAGAACCGATTACCCCGATGCGGAGGGGGCTCTCTTCTTTGTGCCCCTCGCATCCAAGAAGATATAGGTAACGATAGCGGTCGCCACGGCATTGGCTTGGGCATCGGTCAAATCGACCCGCCCCACGCACAGCGTCGATCCCACACGCAGCAGGCGCGCCCGTGCGAACAGAGTGCCTTCTCGAATCGGGGCCAGGTAGTTCACTTTCAATTCCACGGTCGTGATGGGGCGTGTTCCCGTAGTGTGCCGATGGATCGCAATCGCCACGGCGACATCGGCCAGACTCGCCGTCACGCCGCCGTGCACGGATCCGTGGCCATTAAGCAATTCCTCCCGGATCTGGCAGCGCAGCGTAACGCCATCGGCGTGAAATCGGTCGACTTTGATGCCGAGCAGTGTGTTGAAGGGAATTTTCTCAATCAGGGTGCGCGCCCGATCGAGAGTCTCTTTCTGATTTTTCATTGGCCCGTTCACGCGGATGCGAGGATGCCCTTCTGATCGTAATTGGCGAAGGTCTTGCCCTCGCTGACGAGTTGCTGGAGGAGGGGCGCCGGAGACCACAAATCGGAACCGTGCCGCGTTTCAAACTCTTCGATGCGCGCCAGAACTTTGTTCAGCCCCACCGTATCAGCATAGAACATCGGACCTCCGCGCCACGCCGGGAAGCCATAACCGTTCAGATAGACGACATCGATATCGACGGCCCGCAGCGCGATTCCTTCACCGAGGAGCCGAGCTCCTTCGTTGACCAGCGCAAACAGGCACCGGTCCACGATCTCGTCGGGCGTAATCGTCCGCCGCCCGATGCCGGCCTCGCGCGCAACTTCCTCGATGAGTACCGCAGTCTCCGAGTCCGGCGAAGGGCGGCGGTTTTCGTCATAGCGGGAGAACCCCCTTCCGGTCTTCTGCCCGAAATGACCCATTTCACAGAGTCTATCGGCTACCAGCGGAACGCGGACGCCGGGCTTTTCAAGGTGCTTGAATTCTTTTCGGATGCGCCAGCCGACATCGAGGCCGGCGAGATCGGAGACGGCCAGCGGCCCCATAGCCCACCCGAAATCGTACATGGTTTGGTTGACCAGCTCGACCGAAGCGCCTTCTTCCAGAAGAAACTGGGCTTCACGAAAGTACGGCGCCAACATCCGGTTCCCGATGAAGCCGCGGCAATTGCCGGCCAGCACGGCGACTTTCTTGAGCCGCTTGCCCAACGCCATCGAGGTGGCGATCACTTCTTTGGCGGTCGCCTTGCCGCGCACCACCTCCAGCAGACGCATTACATTCGCCGGGCTGAAGAAGTGATGCCCAATGACCATGTGCGGCCTCTTGGTGGCGGAAGCAATCTGATCGATATCGAGCGTGGATGTGTTCGACGCCAGGATGCAGCTTGGCTTGGCGACGACATCCATTTCGCCGAACACCTGTTTCTTCAGCTCCATGCTTTCAAATACCGCTTCCACGATGATGTCGGCTCGATCGAAGCCCTCGTAGCTCAACTGAGGCGCGATGAGCCGCATCCGCTCATCCATGGCAGCTTGCGAAAACCGGCCCTTCTGAACCGAAGCCGCATAGTTCTTGCGGATGATCGCCATTCCACGATCGAGCGCCTCCTGGCTGGTCTCCTTGAGGCGGACCGGAATGCCGGCATTGGCATAGTTCATGGCAATGCCGCCGCCCATGGTGCCCGCGCCGATAACGGCGGCAGACCGGATTTCGTAGACCGGCGTTGACTTCGGAATATCGGGAATCTTGTTTACCGCGCATTCACCGAAGAAGGCGTAAATCAATGCCTTGGATTGATTCGAATAAAGGCACTCCTGGAACAGCCGGGTCTCCAGCTTGCAGCCTTCCTCAAAAGAGAGCTTCGTTGAGGACTCGACGGCATCGATAGCGGCCAGGGGCGCCGGCTGGCCGCGCCTGGTTTTTCGCGCCAGCTCCCGCGCGTTCGCGAAGATCGAGGTATCCACATTCGCGAGCTTCTCCGTGCGACCGCGTGTCTTGCGAGCTGGCTGGTCCGCGATCTCGCGGGCAAATGCCACAGCGCCTTCGAGAAGGTCGCCTGCGATGATCCGGTCCGCGATCCCGAGTGCCACCGCTTCCTGCGCCGGCACCGGCTCACCGAACGCGCACATCTCGACGGCTTTGGCGACTCCCGCCAGGCGGGGCAGCCGCTGCGTCCCTCCGGCTCCGGGAATGATTCCCAGTTTTACTTCCGGCTGGCCGACTTGAGCGCCGGGCGCGATGACGCGATAGTGAGCGGCCATGGCGACCTCGAGGCCGCCGCCAAACGCCTGGCCGTGGATTGCCATCACCACCGGCTTCGGCGAATCTTCAATGGCCAGCAGCAGCGGATAGAGCGCGATCCGCGGCCTCTCGCCAGACGTCATCTTTCCGAACTCCCGGATGTCCGCGCCTGCAATAAAAGTAGACCCGGCGCCGATCACAACCATGGCCTTTATCGCCGGGTCCGCGACCGCAGAATCGAGCGCAGCTCGAATTCCTTCCGGAACTCCGGGGCTGAGTGCGTTCACCGGAGGATTATCGATCGTGATGACCGCGATGCTTTCCTGACGACTAAGTTTCACCAGTTCGTTCATGAATCCGCTGTTGAAAATGTTAGTCTACATCGAACAGCCGGAAGACGGCAGAAGACGGCGCCGAGGACACGTTTCCCAAATCTTTGCGTCTCGGCGTCTCTGCCGTGCTCACTTACCGGCGCTCGTCAGAAGATAAACCGGCCCGCCAGCTGGAACGCCCTTGGCCCGGCAGAGCCGAACGTCTGCGCCGCACGCGCGGTGGGCTGGCCGAACGTGAACGTCTGAGATGCCCCGGCGGCGGCTTTCGTGTCGAGCGTGAACGCGTAGCCCGTGAGATTCGAGATATTGAACGCGTTGAACACCTGGCCGGTCAAGTGGAGCTGAACCCGTTCAGTAATCTTGAATTCTTTCTTCAGAGAGAAGTCCTGGGTCAGGGTCGGATCGCCGAGTTGATAGTCGCTGGGCAGAACGACTGGAGATATGGTTCCACCTTGAGCATTCTTTGTGCCGGCGATCGTGCTATTGAAGGTGTTCACGGCGTTTGCCAGATCCGCTTTGCTGCACGTCACCGCAAAGCAGTTGTAGGGCAACCCGGGAATCGGCTCGTTACCCGCCGTGTTCGCGGGAGCCGTCCCGGGGAGATACAACCCGGGAATGCTTACGTTCTGCGGCAGGCGGCTAATGTATGCCATATTCAAGCTCAGTTCCAAACCCCACGGCAGGAAGACCGACCCTGCCACATTCAGAGTATGGCGCGGAATTTGCGCCCCGTACGAGGCGGTGTAGTTGAGAAGGTTCCAAACGGTTGTATCCGCATTTAGGTTTGCGAGCTGATACGACGCAGTGAACTGCGTGCGGCTGGATAGGCGCTTCTGCAGCTTGAGGAGAAGCCCGTTATACCGGGAGCGGCCCTCGGGCGTCCAGAACGTGATAGGGCCACTTGAGCATTCCTCTCCGGCGACGAACAGTTGGGACGGCGCGCAGGACGGGATGACGGGAGCGCGCGCTCCGTTAATGAATCGCGAATTCAGGTTCCAGTCCAATTCTCCCTGGCTGACGTTTTCGCCCTGGCGCATGGCATAGTCGGCGGTGAGGACTATATTGTGCCCGAGGTCTTGCTGGATGCCGACATTCACCTGGTAACTGCGCGCAATCGGATACTGCGGCGGGAAGATCTCGATCCCGGACTTAGTCACGTCGATCCCGCTGACCGTATAAGGGCCGTTGGCTGGCGGAGTGGGCGCAACCTTGGCGGTGATGGCGCCGATTTGTGAGTGATAAATCTGATCGAACTGGCGCAGCGTCATATTCGTAAAGACACCGACCGGAATCGGCTGGCCGACGGGGATGGAGGCGCCGGTAAACAGGTTGACGATCCCTGGAAATGTGTTCAAGAAGGCTTGGCTGCTGAGAGTGGCGCGGCCGTCGCCCACCGGGCCCGTGGAGGCATAGGACCGGTTATGGTAATAGCCCGGAGGGCTATCCCAATAAATACCGCCGCCGGCTCGAATCACGGTTTTGTTGCTATTCCGAGGACTCCAGGCGAACCCCACGATGGGCTGGAACTCCTTATATGCATTGGGTGTGACGCCGAGATTATTCGCTCCCAGAATGGGCGCGAGGAACTGGGGTTGCTGGAGCGGGGTGAAGTAACCGGCCTGCGCGTTCCAGGCCAAGCCATAGTTCAGGGTGAAGTTCGGTTTCACCTTCCACGTGTCCTGGATATACAGCCGATACTGGGCTTCGTTTACCGTATCGCTACGGCGGTAGGCCGGCGGCTGCTCCGAATTGCCGACGCCGATGCCGGTGAAAATCCCGCTGCTCAAGCTATAAAAAGGCGAATTCCAGAAGTCCTCGGTAGTCGAAAGCGTCTTCGGAAAACCGAGCGCATTGATGACGCTCGGCGGGAGATAGGCGCTGAAAAAGGATGGCCCCACGATCCCTTCGCAGTAGGGCGTACAGAAACCCCACTGTCCGACGCTCGGCATGCGCATCACCTGTCCGCCGAACTTGATGCGGTGGGAGCCTTTCGCCCAGTTCACACTGTCATCGAACTCATAACGACGCGTATTGCGCGTCTGGGGTGCATTCGGATTGGCCCCGACCATCGCCGCCCCGTATCCGATATTGGTCCCGACGGTCGTCAAAATTGCGGGTAACCCACCGCCCACGCAGGTGGGCTCGACACAGTCCGATGGGAGCGAGAGGAGGTTGTGATTGCTCCAGTACATGTATTGGACGCGAAGGTCATTGACGAGCGTCGGCGTCAGTGAACTCGTCAGCCCCACGATACTTTGATCGGCCCAGTTGACATTCCGTACCCAGTTCGACGGGTTAGACTGCGGAGAAAATACTTGCCCGAATCCGGAATTGCCATCATGCGAGTAGCGGGCAAACAACGAATTCCTGGCGGAGGGATGATAGTCGATTTTGCCGGTGATTTGGGTTCCCGAATAGGGCATGTTGTACACGCCGGCTATGCCCTGCGCCAAGGGCGTGTTCGGCTGCGTGATGTTGGCCTGGACCTGATTGGTATGTTCGATGTTGAAAAAGAAAAATAGCTTGTCCTTCTTAATCGGCCCTCCCAGAGTAGCCCCTGGATTGCGGCGCGCAAAGAAAGGATTGGGGGCCAGTGCTTGGCGCTGTAAGCCCGGGTACGCGGACATGTTGTGATCCCGGTAATAGAAGTAGGCGCTTCCGTGGAGCTGGTTGCTGCCCGAGCGGGTCACGATGTTAATCGCACCGCCGGAGCTGATATCGGTAGAAATATCGAAGTTGACCGAGGAGAGCTGGAACTCCTCAACCACGTCCTGCGGGAGGTTCAACGAGGAACTGCCGCCGCCCGTATCGATGCTATCGGAGATGTTGCCGCCATCCACGCTATAGGCTGTTCGGTTGCCGGCGCCCATAACGTTCACCGTGAACAGCGCGTTGAATTGCGCGGTGGATCCGCTGGCGATGGTGACGCCTGGTTCGAGCACCGCAAGCTGCATGAAGCTTCTTCCGTTGAGCGGAAGATCCTGCACCGCCGCCCGATCGATAACCCCCTGCACCGCATTGCTTTCATAGTTGATCTGAGTGGACGCGGCTTCCACCTCGACCACTTCCCTCGTCGTGCCTAACGACATGGGCAGGTTCACCGTAAAAGTTCCGCCGGCTTGCACGGTGGACTCGCGCTCCACGATACGAAATCCCTGGGCCTCGGCTCGCACTTGGTAGTCGCCCACCGGCAGTGCCGCCGCGCTGTACAATCCGGAGGTATTGGTGGCCACCATGCGGCTGACCCCCGTGCCTTTTTCGGTTATGGTGATCGTTACGTTGGGGATGGGCGCTCCCGATTCATCGGTAACGGTTCCCGTTATTGTCCCGGTAGGCGCTTGCGCCCAAATGACGAAGCTTAGCGCGAACAGTGCGACGGCCGCGGCGATCGGTTTGAACGTGGCACACGACATCGGTTCACCCTCCCGTTACGAGTGACTTGCCTTCTTGAACCGACCGAGCGATCGGTAGGCGGAGTACAATTATCAAACTCTTCGGCGGTTGTCAAGAGGGTTTACCATAGTCGAAAGCAATGCGAGCCTGGCAGGTCCGACAGTGGTGTGAGCCCGACGGTATGGAATGGGCGGATGTGGCGTCCCCGCAGCCGGCGCGCGGCGAGGTCCGGGTTCGGAACCGGGCCGCGGCATTAAACTTGTTCGATATTCTTCAGATCCAGGGAAAGTATCAGGTCAAGCCGCCGTTTCCTTTTACCCCGGGCGCCGAGATTGCCGGCGAAGTCGATGCGGTCGGCGCAGGCGTCACGGAGTGGCAGTTGGGAGATCGCGTCCTCGGCCTGCCGGTCGGCTCGGGTTTCGCCGAACAAACCGTTCTCGATGCATCGAAAGTGTTCCGGATCCCGGAGGGAATGACTTGGGCGGAAGCCGCGGCTTTTCCCATCGTGTATCACACGTCCTATCTGGCATTGAAACACCGGGGCCGCCTTCAGGCCGGCGATTGGCTACTGGTGCATGCGGGTGCGAGCGGAGTGGGAATGGCAGCGATCCAGCTTGGGTGCACTTTCGGAGCGCGCGTGATTGCCACCGCGGGGTCATCGGAGAAGCTGGACTTCGCGCGCCGCCAGGGAGCGGAGCACGTGCTCGACTACAACAGCGAGTCATGGGTCGATCAGGTCAAACAGCTCACCGGCGACCACGGCGCCGACGTGATCTTCGATCCGGTGGGGGGCGACGTCTTCGATCTGTCGAGCAAATGCACTGCGCCGGAGGGCCGTCTGCTGGTGGTCGGATTCGCGAGCGGCCGGATTCCGTCGATCGCCGCCAATCGCGTCCTGCTCAAGAATATTTCGGTGGTGGGGGTTTTCTGGGGCGCCCACACCAAAGCGCACCCCGCCAGCACTCGTGAGACCCAACTGGTTCTGAAGAGCCTCTGGAAGGAAGGTAAAATTCGTCCCGAGATTTCGCGGACGTGGCCGCTGGCAGAACTTCCACGAGCGATGCAGGCCCTGGCCGGACGAAAAGTTTTGGGCAAGGCGGTCGTGTTGATCTGACCTGGTTACCGGTAATACCGTACCAGCCACTCGGCAACACAGCACGGCTTCCCGGTTCCCTCAGCCTCGATAATAACCGAATAGGTAGCTTCCAGCGCCTCCGGCAAGTCGCGAATCGATTGCAGCACGAAACGGGCGCGAACCCGCGACCCGACGCGAACCGCGGAGGGGAAACGAACGCGATTCAACCCGTAGTTGATGGCCATCCGGACGCCTCCGAGCCGAATCGCCTCCTTCATGAAACGACTGAACAACGAGAGCGTCAGGAATCCATGAGCGATTGTTGTCCCATACGGTGACTCGCGCCGCGCGCGCTCCGGATCCACGTGGATCCATTGATGATCTTCGGTGGCGTCCGCAAATTGGTGGATGCGCTCCTGGGAGATTTCCAACCAGCCGGTCACCGTCATCTCCTGGCCGCAAAAGCGCTTCAACTCATCCGGGGATTCGATCTGGATCACGGTTACTCTCGGGCGGCCCGGCCGGCTCCTTTGTCGTGTTTGGCAAGTTCGTACCGCGCAACCGCTTCACGGTGTACCTCATCCGGTCCGTCCGCCAGCCGCAGCGTCCGTGAATTTGCCCATGCTGCTGCCAAATGGAAGTCGTCCGACACGCCGCCGCCGCCGTGCGCCTGGATGGCGCGGTCGATCACGCGCAGCGCGACGTTCGGAACCACAACTTTGATCATCGCAATCTCCGACCGCGCGACTTTGTTGCCAACGGTGTCCATCATGTAGGCGGCCTTCAAAACCAGCAGACGCGCCTGCTCGATTTCCATGCGGGATACCGCGATGTCTGCCCGGATCGTCCCCTGCTCGGCAAGCGTGCGCCCGAATGCAACCCGTGACCGCACGCGCAGGCACATCGATTCCAGCGCGCGCTCCGCTACTCCGATCAGGCGCATGCAGTGATGAATGCGGCCCGGCCCCAGCCGGCCCTGGGCGATTTCAAATCCGCGTCCTTCACCCAGCAGCAGGTTCCCCGCAGATACTCGCACATTCTCAAACAAAACCTCGCCGTGCCCGTGCGGAGCATGGTCGTATCCGAAGACTGTGAGCATGCGTCTGATCTTCACGCCCGGCGCGTCCATCGGTACCACGATCATCGATTGCTGCTTGTGTTTCGGCGCGGTGGGATCGGTCTTTCCCATGAAAATGGCGACTTTGCAGCGAGGATCGCCGGCCCCAGAGCTCCACCACTTCAGTCCGTTGATCACGTAGTGATCGCCGTCACGGACAATGCTCGATTCGATGTTGGTGGCATCGGAGGAAGCGACCCGCGGCTCGGTCATAGCGAAGCAAGACCGGATCTCGCCCGCGAGCAGTGGTTTGAGCCAGCGTTCTTTCAATTCGGGCGAGCCGTACCGCTCGAGCACCTCCATGTTGCCCGTGTCCGGAGCGGAGCAGTTGAACACTTCCGGCCCCAAAGGCGAGCGGCCCATGATCTCGCAAAGCGGCGCGTACTCCAGGTTCGTCAGGCCCGCGCCGTGCTCGCTCGCAGGCAGAAACAGGTTCCACAAGCCCGCGGCGCGCGCCTTAGGCTTCAACTCTTCGATGACCGGAACCGGCTTCCACTTGTTCGGGCCCTGGCAGTGCTCGTTATATTTGCCCTCGTTAGGATAAACGTGCTCGTCCATGAAAGCGGCGACGCGTTTCTGGAGATCCTTCACCTTGTCTGAAAATTCAAATACCATCAGCCGCCTCGTGAACCCTGTTAGCGATAAGTCCGTAGCTCCAGCTGCGTTAAGTGCGGGATCGCGTTGAACGAATCGAGGCGCAACTGTCCGTCACGCAAGCGCAGCACGGTATAGGATGCGTTTCGCAAAACACCGGCCAGGCGCATGGCGCGCCCGTCCTCGATGTCCATAGCCGCCGCCGTCCAGATTCCGATAGGCGTCGCCGACGTAAAGACCACAATGTTCACATCGCCACCCGCTGAGGACAGCCTTGACCGGCAGCCGGTCACTCGCGCGCGAAAATCCGGCCATGTTTCGACATCACAAGCATATCGTTGCGCGATCCACGTTTCCACCACCTTGATGTCGGATGGCAGCCAGCGCCGATGGACACTGGCATCGGGTTGGGCAGCGGCGGCGCGCGCCTGGGCGGACACCTCTTCGTACTCGCGCCGGAATTCCGGGTCTTCGTCGCAAAGCCGCGGCGCCAATTCGCGGTATACGCCGGCCAAATCAAACTCGTTCCAACCGCAATCTAGAATTATCTCGGGGAAATTAGCGCCCGCATCCCCATAAGCCGCTCTTACCTCGGCTGCGCTCTCCGTCTGTCGCGCCAGAGCGCCGGAAAATGCGGCTGCGAACTGAATCCCCTCGGCTACGAAATACTCGCCCAGCAGCCGCGCTTGCCGTTTTCCCAACTCGGATAAGGAATCGTACGCCTGGCGCGTGCCGGCCTGGCCATGGCGGACCAGATAAATGCGGCTCAACCGTACTTCTCCGCCAGCATCGCGGCTAGTTTTGCCAGCCCGCGCACCTGCCGATCGAAATTCCGGAACCGCTCATCGTGCGTTTGTCCTCGCCGGAACCGATAGTAGATTTGTTGCAGGATGACCGCCAGTTTGAAAACCCCCAGCACTTCATGGTATCCAACTGGGCCGACGTCGCGTCCCGTCTGCTTCGCATACCTCTGCAGGAAATCGTCTCGCGTGTACCAACCCGGCTGGGTAGTGATGGTTCTCGTCGGTGAGTGTCCGTTCTCCTGCGCCGCCACGTTGGCCCACGTCCAATAGCACAAGGCCAACCCCAACTCCGCCAATGGATCTCCAAGCGTCGCCATCTCCCAATCCAGCACCGCCCCGACGCGGTCCGCTGCCGGCGTCATCATTACATTGTCCAGTTTGTAATCGTTATGGACCAGCGTGGCTTCGGCCGAGGGCGGCAACCGGCGTTGCAGCCACCCGATGACGTCCTCCATCTCCACAAGGTCTTCCGTCTTGGCGCGCACCCAGCGCTCGGCCCACCCGCGCACCTGCCTGTCCACGAATCCCTCGGGCTTGCCCAAGGAACTGAGCCCGTCCTGACGTGGATCGATGGCGTGCAAGCGAACCAGGCAATCGACAAATGCTTCACTGACCAGCCGCGGATAGTCTGGGACCCCGGACATTTCCGGCGGCGCCTGATCTCGGATCACAATTCCACGCCGCCGCTCCATCAGGAAGAAGGGAGCGCCGATCACCGACGGATCTTCACAGAGCAGAAAGACTTCGGGCGCTTCGGGAAAATGGCGATGGATCCCTTGCAGCACCCGGTATTCGCGCGCCATATCATGCGCTTTCGGCGCCACCGGCCCTAGGGGTGGACGCCGCAACACGTATTCCAGCGTTCCGATCCGGATCAGATACACCAGATTGGAATGGCCGTTTGGAAATTGCTCCACCTCGATGAGCGGGGAGGCTCCCTCGATTTGCCCGCGCAGGTAATCGGCCAACCCGGTGAGATTGAGTTCTTCGCCCGGACGAATGGGTGCGGTTTCGGAACTGAGGAGAACGTCGGCCAACTACTCATCATAGCAGGAGCAAACCTACCGATCGACAGGTGTATGATGGTCGAACTATGTAGCTTTGGCCGCTTGTCCCAAGCCAGATTGAGGCGATGCTCAAGGCGGGCACTACGATGCAGCTCACTGACAAAGTTATTGTCGTAACCGGCGGCGCCCATGGAATCGGACGTGCGCTTGCCCGGCGATTCGCCGCCGAACGTCCGCGCGCCCTTTTCATCGCCGATCTCGACGGAGCTGGCGCCATCTCCGTAGCTCAGCAGACGCGTGGCATCGCGCTCCAAACCGATGTGGCCAAGGAAGCGGACATCGTTCGCCTGGCCCGGCACGCTGAGGAGTTCGGTGGCGTCGATCTCTTCTGCTCCAACGCAGGCATCATGATCCCAGGTGGCGTTGAAGTCCCGGACGACGACTGGCAACGCATCTGGGAGATCAATGTCCGCGCCCACATTTACGCCGCGCGCGCGGTTTTGCCCGGAATGATCGCGCGGGGCGGAGGTTACCTGTTGCAGACCGCCTCCGCGGCTGGCCTGTTGAGTCAGATTGGCTCGGCTCCTTATGCTGTCACGAAACACGCGGCGGTGGCCTTCGCTGAATGGCTCGCGATTACATACTACGATTCCGGAATTCGAGTCTCGGTCTTGTGTCCCCAGGGTGTGCGCACCAACATGCTGGCGGATGCTCCCACTGACGGTCTGGGAGCGTTCCTTCGCGAGACGGCGCTCGAACCGGAACAGGTCGCCGACGAGGTTGTGAAGGGCCTGGCCGTGGAGCGATTCTTGATCCTCCCACATCCTGAAGTCGCCGATTACTTCCAGCGGAAGGCGACCGATTACGAGCGCTGGCTCCGCGGCATGCGCCGCCTACACGCAGCAACCGAAGCGCGGTGAACGCCGTCCCTGCATGTCAATCTGCCTTCTTCTACAACCCCGGCAACCGCTGCCGGAATAGTGTCTCGTTCGTAAGTAGATCCGTGTTCCGAAATCCCTTTCCACAGGCCGCATGTGAAACACAGCGCATTATCTCTCCCTGAGTGGACTGATTCTTGCAACGAGTTCACCGGCTCCCGGAAAAGTTACCGCGTCACGATCTTTCGAAGCGTCCCGGATGAAACTATGCGAATCCTTACAAAAGCCAGCATGCTGTTCTTTTTGGCTTCCAGTCTCGCGCGAGCGGATACCTATATAGGAGTGTTGATCGACGCAGCCTGCCCAGCCGAGCAAAAGAGTGCCCCCGTTTGTAATCCGACCCGTGCCACCAGTTCATTCGCTCTCATCGTCTCCGGCGACAAGCTCAGAACCTTGAAGTTGGATGCTCCGGGCAACGCCAAGGCCGCCGCGGCCTTTAGAGAGCACAATAGCGGCGCAGACAGATCAAAAGATCCGAACGCAGGGGGCAGCGGCAGCTTGATCGCCAAGGTGGTCGGCTCACTCAACGGTGACGAGCTTCGAGTCGAGTCCATTCAATTGGATTAATTAGACGAAGCACCGTCGTCAGCCGGCACGGTCGCGGCTGCGCGTCGATCTGCCATAGTCTCCCCATGTCCGGACACGGGTCCGCATCGGCCCCAGTCAGCGCCCGTAGCCAATCTCATCCGACGACAGGACGCGAGGCGCGCTCGAGCCAAAAGAAGGTTCTCCTTCTTCCGCTTGGATTCACGTTGGCGCTGGCGGCGCTTACCTTGCTCGCGCCCGTTCATCAGAATCCGAAGCTGCTTGCAGGGTTTCTCGGTACTTCCGCTGTGCTCTGCGCGTGGAACGTCGTGCTGCTGCTTTTCTGGTTTCGCCGTGGAAAGATTCCCGCGGTCGAAGTGGTCTTACGAAAGCAGCACTATCTGCAGGCGTGCGCGCAGGGCTCGGTGCTGTTGTACTGGGGCTGGTATTGGCCGCAAGTCTACGCCTCGGCCCATCTCATTATTGCCCAATTGCTCTTCGCTTACGCGTTTGACATGCTGCTCGCCTGGTCGCGCCGCGATACCTACACTCTCGGCTTCGCTCAGTTTCCCGTTGTTTTCAGCATCAATCTGTTCCTCTGGTTCAAGCCCGACTGGTTTTATCTGCAGTTTGTCATGGTGGCGCTCGGTCTCGCCGCCAAGGATCTGATCCGTTGGAACAAAAACGGGCGGCGCTTGCACATCTTCAATCCTTCGTCATTTCCGCTCGCGGTATTTTCGCTGGCCCTGCTCGCCACGGGACAGAGCAGCCTCACGTGGGGTCAGAACATCGCCACTACCCAGTTCTATCCGCCACAGATGTATCTGATGCTCTTCTTGATTGGCCTACCCGCGCAATTCTTCTTCGGCGTGACTTCAATGACCATGTCTGCCGTGGCGGCGACGTATGCGTTCGGCCTCGTCTATCACGCCGCAACCGGCATCTATTTTTTCTACGATTCCTATATCCCGATTGCCGTCTTCCTGGGGATGCATCTGCTGTTCAATGATCCCTCCACCTCCCCACGGACGGAGCTGGGGCGCGTCATCTATGGCGCGCTATACGGGCTGAGTACGGTAGCGTTGTACGAGCTTCTCGGGCGTGCGGGAATGCCAACTTTCTATGACAAGCTTCTCCAGGTGCCTCTGCTGAATCTCTCGATAAAGGGCATCGATCGCGTCGCGGGGTCGCACTGGCTGCGTGCGCTGGATCCTGCAATATTAGGGCGGACGCTGGCGCCGTTCCGTCGCAACCTGGCCTATATATGCATATGGGCGGTCGTGTTTGCCGGGATGAGCGTCGCGCAAGGAGTGGGCGACAGTCACCCCGGTCAATGGCTGCCCTTCTGGCGCCAGGCCTGCGACGAAGGCCGCGCGTACGCCTGCCCCTATCTTGCCGATGTGCAGCTGGGTTTCTGCAATCAGGGTTCCGGATGGGCGTGCAACGAAGCAGGCCTCCTGCATCTCGCGTTGTCGCGGTCAGGCGAGGACCTCCGCCGGCAAGATCCCGCGGGAGCCGCCGAACCTTTCCGCCACGGATGCGACCTCGGCTTTGAGACGGCTTGCAAGAACGGGAGCACCTTCACCAGCGGCACGGGCACATTTGTTAGCGCGCATCCGGCTCTCGACGACTATCCAATCATTCTGAGAGGAAGCAAGGGTCCGATTCGCGAACGGACTCCGTCCGAGTTATACGCTCTCGCCTGCCGCGAGGGCTGGCGGGATGCGTGCGGCATGCGGTGATTTTCGAGATCAGGCGGGAGGAGCAGAGCTATGTCGAAAACATCTAAGACCAAGATCTCAGCGGATCTGATCGCCGATAAGGCATCGCGCGGCGAAGATGTTTCCGCTTATTTCACGAACCGATTCATAGTGGTCAAGCCCGTCCGTCGCGTGAATCTCGATCTGGCAGCGCGGCTCAATGTGAGTCGTCAGGCTGTGATCAAAACCCTGCTCGGTCGGGCGCTGCAGGAGGAAACCCGCGGCGGATCACGAGCGAGGAGGAAGGCCGGGTAGTCTGGATCCCGGTCTCAACTGACGTCTAACTCCTCTACCTAGAACGCTGTGCTTCGGTGAATGCCAGTGCGCGCTCACCTTCCGTTTTGAACGGCCCTCCGTATGGAATCCACCCGTCCTTCGGCCCCCACAAATAGATCTTCAGGAAAACGCCTGTAGGCCAGCATGCCTGTGTAAATGTTCGCTGCGTCGTCGAGGTTCAGCCCGATCCCGGCCAGGTACTGCATCCGCAGGTTCCGGTCGCTGTTGATCGAAGCGCCCCGTAGCCAGCTCGTTAAATCGGACCTTCTGCCTGCGTACGTCGCAAATAGATCGTCCGGC
>Ga0070741_10011938_pt1 | contig 15872 bp, 16 predicted proteins | sample Coa_R1_4_FD_66440 | JGI IMG/M metagenome (GOLD analysis project Ga0070741, IMG submission 66440) | Surface soil microbial communities from Centralia Pennsylvania, which are recovering from an underground coalmine fire - Coalmine... | ecosystem: Environmental > Terrestrial > Soil > Unclassified ...
CGGGGCATCCGTTGCCCATTCTGGCACCATGCCCAGGGTCGCCACCGCTGCCGCGCTGGCCGGGTTCGTGGCCGGCCTCGCGCTGCTCTGGCACGCCTCGACGGCGGCACGGCCCGTGCTCGTCGCCGACCCGGTGCGCACCCCGGGCGTCCTCAACCCCGACGTCCGGCAGGAGACGATCGCGGCCACGATCTGCGCACGCGGCTGGACCCGGACGGTGCGGCCCCCGTCCGCGTACACCTCCGCGCTGAAGGTCGAGCAGATGCGCGAGTACGGCGTCGGGGGCGACCCCTCCGACTACCAGGAGGACCACCTGATCAGCCTCGAGCTGGGCGGCCACCCGACCGACCGGCGCAACCTCTGGCCGGAGCCGCGGCCGCACGCGGAGGAGGTCGACCGCATCGAGAACGAGCTGAACGCGAAGGTCTGCTCCGGCGAGATCACCCTGGCCGAGGGCCAGCGCCGGGAGTCGGAGCTCAAGCACCGGTCGGGGTGAGAGGATGCGCGTGTGCTCGAGCTCACCCCCGACGAGCTCCTCTCGACCACGCGGGCCGTACGCCGGCGGCTCGACCTCGAGCGTCCCGTCGAGCGCGGGCTGATCGAGCAGTGCCTCCAGCTCGCGCAGCAGGCGCCGACCGGGAGCTACGCGCAGGACTGGCACTTCGTGGTCGTCACCGATCCCGAGGTGCGGGCGGGGCTGGCCGACCTCTGGCGGCAGGGCTGCGACCGCTACCTCGCGCGCATGGACGACCCCGGCTCGATCCCGGGGATGATGGGCCGGGTCCTCGGCGGCGTCTTCCACCTGCGCGACCACCTGCACGAGGTACCGGTGCACCTGATCCCGTGCATCGAGGGGCGCACGGAGGACAAGGGTGTCTTCGCGCAGGCCTCCCGGTGGGGGTCGATCATGCCGGCGGCCTGGAGCTTCATGCTCGCGGCCCGGTCGCGTGGGCTCGGCACCGTCTGGACGACGTTCCACCTCTTCCGCGAGCAGGAGGCGGCCGAGCTGCTCGGGATCCCGTTCGAGTCCGTGATGCAGGCGGCGCTGATCCCCGTCGCCCACACGATCGGCTCCGACTTCAAGCCGGGGGTCAGGGCACCGCTCGAGACCTTCGTCCACTGGGACCGCTGGCGGCCGGCCGGGTCCTCCTAGCCCTTCCGGGGCGTCACCTTCAGGGAGAGCACGTCGGGCCGGTGGTAGTGGCCGGCCGGGTCGAAGCGCTGGCGCTCCTCGTCGAGGCGGTGCGGCTCCAGGTCGGCGTAGAGGATTCCCTCCTCGCCGTAGAGCGGGCCGGCGAGGTAGGAGCCGTCGGGGGCGAGGATCGCCGAGCCGCCGCGGCCGATCACGTCCATCGCCGCCAGCTCGTCCTTCAGCGGGAAGTCGTCGGGGTACGAGCCGGCCCGCTGGAAGTGCGACGGCGCGACCACGAACGCGCGCGACTCGCGTGCGATGTGCACGAGCGTGGCCTGCCAGGCGTCGCCGTCGTCGGCCGTGGATGCGATGTAGATCTCGACCCCGGACTCGTACAGCGCGAAGCGCGCCAGCGGCATGTAGTTCTCCCAGCAGATCAGGCCGCCGATCCGGCCGATCGGGGTCTGCAGCGCGCGCAGGCCGCCGCCGTCGCCCTGGCCCCAGACGAGCCGCTCGTGGTTCGTCGGGACGAGCTTGCGGTGGTGGACGGCCAGCTCGCCCTCGGGCGAGTGGTAGAGCAGCGCGTTGTAGAGCGTCCCGGGATTCGCCGGGTCGCGCTCGTTCACTCCGGTGACGAGCCAGACCTCGTGCTCCCTGGCGATCTCGCCGAGCCGGTCGGCGGCCGGGCCGGGAACCTCGATCGACTCCCGGGCGAGCATCGCGAACGAGCCCTTCGCGCGCGGGTCCGCCCAGCCGGCGAGGTATTTCGCCCAGGCCGAGCTCGGGTACGCGGGCAGGAACGTCTCCGGGAAGACGATCAGGCCGGCGCCCGCCTGCTTCGCCTCGGCGGTGAGCGCGGCGAGCTTGTCGAGCGTCCGGTCGCGGTCGAGGATGACCGGCTCGGCCTGGACGCACGCGACGCGGACGGGGCCGTTCACCGGCCGTACACTGACACGTGCATCGTGCTCTCGGCGGTGAACGGGTCCTTCCGCCAGTTCCCCCAGCGGTGGAGCAGGCGCAGACCGGCGAGCCGTGCCATCAGGTCGAGCTCGGGCGGGTACGCCCAGCGGACCTGCACCGGGTAGAAGGTCGCGCCCCGGGGCGTGAGCACGACGTGCTGCGAGCGGCTGGTCTGCGTCACCGTGTCCAGCCTGGTCGTGTCCAGCCGCAGGAGGTCGTCGCCGATCTCGGTGACCGAGATCCGGCCGCCGGCGAAGCGCGCCGGATCCGGCACGAACACGTCGAGCGCGAAGACGCCGTCGTCGGCGAGGTGCGCGGCCACGTTCTCGAAGCAGCGGATCTGGTCCTCCTGCGACGGGAGGGCGAAGAACGTGTTGAAAGCGACGTACACCAGCCGGAAGCGGCCCTCGACGGGGACGTCGGCGAAGTCGCCGATCGTCACCGGGATCCCGGCGCCGCCGGGCTTCCCGCGGAGCTTCTCGACCATGCGCTCCGAGGCGTCGACGCCGTGGACCTCGATCCCGCGCGCGGCGAGCGGAAGCGCGACCCGGCCCGTTCCGATCGCGAGCTCCAGGGCCGGACCGGGGCCGGCGAGCTCCGCGAGGACATCGACGCTGTCATCGGTGGCCAGGAAGGCGGCCTCGCCGTACCACGCGTCGTACACGTCGGCGATCCGGTCGCCGTACGTTGCCGGCCCGTACTCGGACACGCCCGAACGCTAGCCGGTGCCGCGCAGCGCGTCGATGTTCCCGTGGAAGCCCTCGGGGTAGCTCCACGCAGCGTATTCGGACGGCAGCTCGTGGTCGCCCGGCGTCGCCGCGAGCTCGACGACGGTCTCCACGTAGCGGCGCGCGGCGGCGAGCGCCTCCGGTCCGGCCGGAGGGCCGTGGCCCGGAACCACGTGCGCGGGCTCGAGGGCAGCGAGCCGGTCGAGGATCGCGAGCCAGTTCCCGGGCGGATGGCCCCGGGTCAGGTTCAGGTGCGAGCCGACGCCGACGAGGTCGCCGGTGAAGAGCACCCGCTCGGCGGGGAACCAGACCACTCCGTCGCCGGCCGTGTGCGCGGCGCCGCAGTCGATCACCGTGGCGCCGTCGAGCTCGGGCTCGCCGGCGAACGTCTCGGTCGGCGGGGTGAGCACGAGGCCGGGGATCTCGGCCACGATCCGCCGTCCCTGCTCCTTCTCCCAGTCGGGCGCGCCCTGCTCCTCTAGCTCGTCGAGGTACGTCGCCATCTCCTCCCTGAACCCGGCGATGCGCTTCGGGCCGGCTTCCGCGATCGTCGCCGCCGTCGTCCTGGACGCCAGGATCGGCAGGTCGGCGAACGCCTGCGCGCCGCCGTAGTGGTCGAAGTCGGCGTGCGTGATCACGAGCCGCTCCACGGGGCCCGCCAGCCGCTCGGCCGCGGCGCGCAGATCGGCCGCGCCCGCCGGCGTGAACCCGCAGTCGACGACGAGCGCACGCCCGCCGAGGTCGGCGATGCCGGCGTTGCCGACGGCGGCGCCCGCGTCGAGCGCGACCGCGGCCCAGGCGTGCGGCGCCACCTGCTCGAAGCGGTAGTGGACGGACCCGGTCACCGGTCGAGTGCTTCCCTCAGCGAGCGGACGTAGTCCTCCAGTGCGGCCGGCCCCTCCTCGGCGACCTCGAGCGCGCGCGAGCCGACGACGACGCCGTCGACGAGCTCGGCGGCGGCGCGGGCGTGGTCGGGCGTGGAGATACCGAAGCCGGCGTAGAGGGGCACGCCGGTCGTCTTCCGCGCCCGCTCGACCAGGCCGGCGAGCGCGGGGGAGAGCTCGCTGCGGGCGCCGGTCGTTCCGGTCAGCGTGACGAGGTAGAGCCAGCCGTCGGTCTGCCCGGCGGCGAGGGCCAGCCGCTCGTCGGTCGAGGTCGGAGCGACCAGCTGGATCCGCTCGAGCTCCGGGCGGTCGCCCGCAGGGAGGTCCGCGACGATCATGCTCGTCGCACCCGCGCTCCGCACGTCGTCCGCGAAGCGCTCCCAACCGTACGCCTCCAGCAGGGAGGAGTACGTCATCGGCACGAGCGGGACGTCGACGCGGGCGCGGGTCGCGGCCAGGCAGTCGAGGCAGGCCCGCGTCCGCATGCCCGCCGCGAGGGCGCGCTCGGCCGCCCGCCGGATCACCGGGCCGTCGGCGAGCGGGTCGGAGAACGGGAAGCCGATCTCGACGAGGTCGGCGCCGCCGGCGACGGCGGCGGCCGCGAGCTCCGGCGTCTCCGTGCCGGCCATCAGGTAGACGACGAGCGCTTTCGTCACAGGTGCGCGAGCGCCTCGTCGAGATCCTTGTCCCCCCGGCCGGAGAGGCACACCACGACCACGTCGCCGTCGAGCTCGGCGGCCCGGGCTAGTGCGTGCGCGGGCTCGAGGGCGGGGATGATCCCCTCGGTCTCGGCGAGGCGGCGGAACGCGGCGAGCGCGTCCTCGTCGGTCGCGGCGCGGTACTCGACCCGGCCGGTGTCGCGGAGGTACGCGTGCTCCGGGCCGACGCCGGGGTAGTCGAGCCCCGCGGAGATCGAGTGGGCGTCCGCGATCTGGCCGTCCTCGTCGGCGAGCATCGACGAGCGCGCTCCGTGGAGCACACCCGTGCGGCCCGACCCGAGGCTCGCGGCGCCGGCCGCCTCGACGCCGTAGAGCCGGACGGCGGCGTCGTCGAGGAAGCCGGCGAACATGCCGATCGCGTTCGAGCCGCCGCCGACGCAGGCGATCGCCGCATCGGGGAGCCGACCCTCGGCCTCCAGCACCTGCGCGCGCGCCTCGCGGCCGATCACGGCCTGCAGCTCGCGCACGATCTCGGGGTACGGCTCCGGGCCGACGCACGAGCCGATCAGGTAGTGCGTCGTCTCGACGTTCGTGATCCAGTCGCGGATCGCCTCGCTCGTCGCCTCCTTCAGCGTCTTCGTCCCGAACTCGACCGGCCGCACCTCCGCGCCCAGCAGGCCCATCCGCTCGACGTTCGGCCGCTGGCGGCGCATGTCCTCGGCGCCCATGTAGACGACGCACTCGAGGCCGAAGCGCGCGCACACCGTCGCGGTGGCGACGCCGTGCTGGCCCGCGCCGGTCTCGGCGATGATCCGCGTCTTGCCGAGGCGCTGCGCGAGCACGACCTGGCCGAGCGCGTTGTTGAGCTTGTGCGCGCCGGTGTGGAGCAGGTCCTCGCGCTTGAGGAACAGGCGCTTGCCGGGCGCGAACCGCTCCGCGAGCGTGAGCGGGGTCGGGCGGCCGCCGTACTCGCGGCCGAGCCGGTCGAGCTCGGCGGCGAAGCCCGGGTCGGCCTGCGCCGCCGTCCAGCCCACGGCCAGCTCGTCGAGCGCCGGGATCAGCGTCTCGGGGACGTACCGGCCGCCGTAGTCGCCGTAGCTCACTCCGTGCCCCTTTCGGACATGGCAGGGGTCAGACCCCTGCCATGTCCAGAACGGGCGATATGCCGCATGGTTGAGCCACGCTGTGGACGGAATGTTGCGAAGTTGGCGCGTGCAGGGGTCAGACCCCTGACGTGTCCGTTCCGGCTCATCGGGCCGCCGCCACGAACGCTCGCACCCGGTCGTGATCCTTGACGCCTGGCGTCGTCTCCAGGCGCGAGCTCGCGTCCACCGCCCACGGGTGCGTCTCGTCGATCGCCGCGCGGACGTTCGAGGCGTCCAGGCCGCCCGCCAGGACGAGCCGTCCCTCGACGCGGCGGGCGCGCTCCAGGTGGGTCGGATCGTCCTCGGCCCACGGCAGGTCGACCACCGTTGCGACCTCCTCGTCGCCGCGGAGCAGCACGCCGTCGCGGCCGCGGACCCTGCCCTCCTCGCGGGGGTAGAGCTGGACGAGGTCGGCGCCGGCCGCCTCCGGCTCGCCGACGAAGATCGCGACCGACAGGACCGTGTCCGGAACGGGCAACACTCCGTCTGCCGCCCGCGGGCTCGCCGGCTCGAGGATGAACCCGCAGAGGTCGGCGCCAGCCTCGACCGCGACCGCGACGTCCTCCTCGCGTGTGAGGCCGCAGACCTTGACCAGCGGCCGCGAGACGAGCTCGCGCAGCCTCCCGCCCGGGTCGTCCGCCTGCATCAGGGCGGTGCCGATCAGCACCGCGTCCGCGCCGGCGAGCTCGGCCGCCGCACCCTGCGCCCGCGTGTGGATCGCGCTCTCGGCGACGATCACGCGATCTCCCGGCGCGCGGGCGACGAGCTCCAGCTGCGCACCGCGGTCGATCGCGAAGGTCGACAGGTCGCGCGCGTTGATCCCGATCGGATCGGCGCCGAGCGCGGCCGCCCGCGCGAGCTCGCCGGCGTCGTGCGCCTCGACGAGCGTGTCCAGGCCGAGCGCGGACGCGCGCCGCATCAGCCCGGCTGCCGACGCGTCGTCCAGGTCGCGGAGGATGAGCAGGGCGGCGTCGGCCCCGGCGTCGCGCACCGAGCGCAGGTGCTCCTCGGTCGAGAAGAAGCCCTTCGCCAGCACCGGCAGGTCGGCGGCGGCACGCGCCGCCCGGAGATCCTCGAGGGCCCCCCCGAAGCGCTCGTCGACCAGGACCGAGATCGCGCTCGCACCGCCCGTTGCATACGCCGGGACGAGCTCCTCGACCAGCGCGTCCGGACGGATGTCGCCCATCGACGGCGAGCGCCGCTTGAACTCGGCGATCGCGGCGAGGCCGGGCCCGGTGAGGGCGTCGCGGAACCGTCCCACCTCAGCCGCCTCCCCGCGAGAAGCCGACCAGCGCCTCCAGGCGCTCGGCGGCTGCGCCGGAGTCGACGGTCCGCCGGGCCACGCCCAGACCCTCGCGCAGATCGGCCGCGTGGCCCCCGGCCGCGATCGCGCCCGCGGCGTTGAGCAGGATCGCGTCGCGCTTCGCTCCCCGGTCCTCGCCGGAGAAGACCGCCCGGATCGCGTCGGCGTTCTCGGCCGGCGAGCCCCCGCGCAGCTCCTCGGAGGCGCAGCGGGGGACGCCCAGCTCGAGCGGGTCGATCGTGCGCTCGTGGATCTCGCCGTCGACCACCTCGCAGACGAGGTTCTCGCCGGCCGGCGAGAGCTCGTCCACGCCGTGCGCACCGTGCACGACGAAGGCCCGGCGGGCGTCGAGCCGGACGAGCACCTCGGCGATCGTGCGGACGAGCCTCGCGTCGTAGACGCCGACGATCTGCGCCCGCGCGCCGGCGGGGTTCGTCAGCGGGCCGAGCACGTTGAAGACCGTCCGCGCGGCGAGCTCCTTGCGCACGGGGGCAGCGTGCCGGAATCCAGGGTTGTGCGTCGGCGCGAAGAGGAAGCCGAACCCGAGCTCGTCGATCGACGCCTCGATGCGGTCGGCCGGCAGGTCGAGCGAGAAGCCGAGCGCCTCGAGCACGTCGGCGGAGCCGGACGCCGACGAGACCGCGCGGTTCCCGTGCTTCGCCACGGCGGCCCCGGCGGCCGCGGCGACCAGGGCGGCCGCGGTCGAGATGTTGATCGTCGCCTGGCCGTCGCCGCCGGTGCCCGCGGTGTCGACCAGGTCGGTGCGCTTCGGCGACACCGAGACCCCGCGGCCGCGGATCGCCTCCGCGAACCCGGCGATCTCGTCGGGCGTCTCGCCCTTCAGCCGCAGCGCGACCAGGAACCCGCCGATCTGGGCCGGCGTTGCGCCGCCGGACATGATCTCGTCCATCACCTCGCGCGCCTGCGCGCGGTCGAGCGGCCGGCCGTCGAGGAGCTTCCCGAGCGCGTCCCGGATCATCGCCGCAGGAAGTTCCGGCAGAGGTCGGGGCCGACGGGCGTGAGGACGCTCTCGGGATGGAACTGGACGCCGTCGATCGCGAGCTCGCGGTGGCGGACGGCCATCACCTCGCCGTCGGCCGACGTCGCCGAGACGGTCAGCTCCTCCGGGACCTCGACGGCGGCGAGCGAGTGGTAGCGGCCGGCCTGGAAGCCCTGGGGGATGCCGGCGAAGATGCCGCGGCCGTCGTGCTCGACGCTCGTCGCCTTGCCGTGCACCAGCTCGCGCGCCTGGCCGATCCGGCCGCCGAAGGCCTCGACGATCGCCTGGTGGCCGAGACAGACGCCCAGCGTCGGCGTGGTCGGCGCCAGGCGTCTGACGATCGCGATCGTCTCCCCGGAGTCGGCGGGGCGGCCCGGGCCGGGGGAGACGACCAGGTGCGACGGGCGGAGCCGCTCCGCCTCGTCGGCGTCGATCTCGTCGTTGCGGCGCACGACCACCTCGGCACCCAGCTCCTCGAACAGGTGGACGAGGTTGTAGGTGAACGAGTCGTAGTTGTCGACGAGCAGGATCACCGCTCGGCAAGCGTAATCGCGGCTTCGAGAGCGGCAAGCTTCCGCACGCACTCCTCGTGCTCGGCGCTCGGGTCGGAGTCGGCGACGATCCCCGCACCCGCCTGGAGGTGCGCGACGCCGTCGCTGAGGACGATCGTCCGGATCGCGATGCACGTGTCGAGGTCGCCGCCGGGCAGCGCGTAGCCGAGCGCCCCCGCGTACGGCCCGCGGCGCACGCCTTCGAGCTCCGCGATCAGCTGCATCGCCCGGACCTTCGGCGCGCCCGACACCGTCCCCGCCGGGAAGCACGCGCGCAGGACGTCGAACGGGCCGATCCCGTCGCGGAGCTCCCCGACCACCTCGGAGACGAGGTGGGTGACGTGCGAGAAGCGCTCGGCCTCCATGAAGCGCTCGACCTGCACGGTGCCCGCCCGGCAGACCCGGGACAGGTCGTTGCGCCCGAGGTCGACGAGCATCACGTGCTCGGCGCGGTCCTTCTCCGAGGCCAGCAGCCGCTCCGCGTCCCCCGGGCCGGGTGCCGTGGTGCCGGCGATCGGGTTGAGGCTGGCGCGGCGGCCCTCCACCTTGACGAGCGTCTCCGGCGACGAGCCGATCAGCGCGAGGTCGGGGAACTCGACGAGGAAGAGGTACGGCGAGGGGTTCACCCGGCGGAGGGCGCGGTACAGGTCGAACGCCCCCGCCGGCGTCGGCCGCTCCGCCCGCTGCGAGAGCACGACCTGGAAGACGTCGCCGTCGCGGATGTGCTCCTTGGCCCGTATGACGGTGCGCTCGTAGTCGGCCCGGTCCGGGTGCCGCCGGGTCTCGCCCGGGGCGCGCCCGCCCCGCGCCCGCAGGCCCGGAGCAGGGCCGTCGAGCGCCGCCTGCAGGCCGTCCGGGTCTCCGCGGAGCACCTCGGCGACGCCTCCCGGGTGGTCGAAGCGGACGAGCGTGTCGGCGACCACGAACCGGCTCTCGGGCAGGTCGGGCCCGGCGGCGGGGACCGGGACGGTGGGCTCGAGCTCGGCGGCGTGCTCGTACCCGAGGTACCCGACGACGGGCTCGCCGAGCCGCTCCGCCTCGGCGAGCGTGACGACGCGGGAGCCGCAGCCGACGAAGGAGTACCGCCCCAGCCGCCCCTGCTCGACCGACTCCAGCAGGAAGGCCGCCTCGCCGAGCCCGCGCAGGCGGACGTACGCCCCGAGCGGGCTGATCAGGTCGGCGGTGACGACGGTGGAGTCCATGCAGACGAAAACGACCCTCCGGGTGGAAGGTCGGTGCGAGCGGGTCGGTGAGGTGGGTCGATCAGCCCAGGCGGCCGCCCCGCTCGTGGCGCCTCGACCAGGCCCAGGTGCGGGACGTGGACTGCATCGAGGGGAGCCTAGCGCGCGGAGCCCGCGGACGCGACTCGGGCTACATTGAGCCCATGGCCCGTTCGGTGATCGTGTCCGCGGTCCGCACGCCGTTCGGCAAGCTCGGCGGCGGGCTCGCCGCCCACCAGGCGACGGAGCTCGGCGCCCTGGCGATCCGGGCCGCGCTGGACCGGGTGGACGTGCGCGACGACGAGGTCGAGTACGCGATCATGGGCCAGGTGCTCCAGGGCGGCGCCGGCCAGGCGCCCGCGCGCCAGGCGGCGGTGGCGGCCGGGCTGCCGGTCGGGCTGCCCGCCGACACGATCAACAAGGTCTGCGCGTCCAGCATCCGCGCGGTCGAGATCGCAGACCTGATGATCCGCTCGGGCGACCACAGCGTGATCGTCGCGGGCGGCATGGAATCGATGTCGAACGCGCCGTACGCGCTGAAGAAGGCGCGCTTCGGCTACAAGCTCGGCGACGGCGCCCTCATCGACCTGATGGTGCACGACGGGCTGACCTCGAGCTTCGACGGCCGGCACATGGTCGAGCAGGCCTCGTTCGTGTCGCGCGAGCTCGGCATCACCCGCGAGGACCAGGACGAGTGGGCGCTCCGCTCGCACCGGCGGGCGGCGGCCGCCCAGGACGAGGGCCGCTTCGGCGACGAGATCGTGCCCGTCGGCGAGCTCACGGCGGACGAGGGGCCGCGCCGCGACACGACGCTCGAGAAGCTGGCCGCGCTGAATCCGGTCTTCGACCCGGAGGGGACGACCACGGCCGGGAACGCGCCCGGCGTCAACGACGGCGCCGGCGCGCTCGTCGTCACCAGCGAGGAGTTCGCGAAGAAGCGGGGCCTGGAGGTGCTGGCGACGATCGTGTCGCAGGGCTACGTCGCCGACGAGTTCGCCTACCTCGCGCGGACACCGGCCGGTGCGGGGCAGGTCGCGCTGAGCAAGGCGGGCAAGTCGATCGGAGACGTGAAGCGCGTCGAGGTGAACGAGGCGTTCTCCTCGGTCGCGCTCAACTCGACGCGGATGCTGGACGCCGACCCCGACACCGTGAACGTGAACGGCGGCGCGGTCGCGCTCGGCCATCCGATCGGGGCGTCCGGCGCCAGGATCCTCTCGACGATGATCTACGAGCTGCGCCGCGAGGGCGGCGGGCTCGGCCTGGCCGCGATCTGCTCCGGCGGCGGCCAGGGCGACGCGCTGCTGATCGAGGTCTGATTCCGTGGCCGGCCGGCTGGTGCTGCGCGGCGCGCACGTGGTGCTGCGCCCGTTCCGGGCGGACGAGCTGGACGAGCTCGTCCGGCAGGCGACGGAGGCCTCGGCGACGGTCGGCGGCCCGCCGCCGCGTGACGTGCTCGCGAGGCGGATCGAGGACTCGGGCCGCTTCGCCGGCGGCCGCCTCGACCTCGCCGTCGAGGTCGACGGCAGGCTCGCGGGGTCGATCCAGGCCCGCGCTCCCGAGCAGATGTCGCCGCCGGGCGTCTGCGAGCTGGGGATCGAGCTCGTGCCGGACGGGCGCGGCCGCGGCATCGGCACGGAGGCGGTCGCGCTCCTCGGCGGGCATCTGCTCGACCACGGGTTCCCGCGCGTCCAGGCGTCGACGGACGTCGCCAACGTCGCGATGAAGCGCGCGCTCGAGCGGGCCGGCTTCGCGTTCGAGGGCGTGATGCGGTCGTTCATGCCCGCCGGGGACGGCCGCGCCGATTACGCGCTCTACGCGCTGACCGCCCCGGGCGGCGAGTAGCCTCCCGCCGTGGACTTCGAGCACGTCCTCGTCGTCGGCGCCGGCCAGATGGGCGGCGGGATCGCGCAGACGTTCGCCGCCTCGGGGCGGCGGGTCTCGCTGTACGACGCCGCGCCGGGCGCGGTCGAGCGCGGGCTGCAGGCGATGCGCACGAGCCTGACCAGGCTCGCCGGGAAGGGCGGGGCCGATCCCGACGAGGTGCTCGCGCGGGTGGAGCCGGTCGACGCGCCCGTCGCCGCCGACCTGATGGTCGAGGCGGTCGTCGAGGACGCCGGGGTGAAGGAGGCGATCTTCCGGGAGGCGGACGCGCTGCTGCCGCCGCAGGCGATCCTCGCCTCGAACACCTCGTCGATCCCGATCGCGTCGCTCGCGGCGGTCACCGGCCGGCCCGACCGCGTGATCGGCATGCACTTCTTCAACCCGGTGCCGGTGATGGCGCTCGTGGAGGTGATCCGCGCGCCGGCGACGTCGGACGAGACCGCAGCCGCGATCGTCGAGCTCGCCCGCGAGCTCGGCAAGACGCCCGCGGAGGCGAACGACTTCCCGGGGTTCGTCTCGAACCGCATCCTGATGCCGTTCATCAACGAGGCGGCGTGGGCGCTCCTGGACGGCGTCGCCGAGCCGGAGGCGATCGACACGATCGCGAAGCTCGGCTTCAACCACCCGATCGGGCCGCTCGCCCTGGCCGACCTGATCGGCCTCGACACCTGCGTCGCGATCATGGAGGTCCTCCACACTGGGCTCGCCGACGAGCGGTTCGCGCCGTGCCCGCTGCTCCGCGAGCACGTGGCCGCGGGACGGCTCGGACGCAAGTCGGGCGCCGGGTTCTACGAGTACTAGACTCGCTCGACGTGCACTTCGAGCTGACGCCGGAACAGCGCGAGATCCAGGCGCTTGCACGCGATTTCGCCCGGACGGAGATCGAGCCGTACGCGGCCGACTGGGACCGCGAGAAGCGCTTCCCCGCCGAGCTCTACCCGAAGCTCGCGGAGCTCGGGCTGATGGGCGTCTGCGTCCCCGAGGAGTACGGCGGGGCCGGTGCCGGCTTCGTCTCGTACGTCCTCGTGCTCGAGGAGATCTCCCGCGCGGATGCCGGGGTCGGGGTCACCGTCGCCGTGCACACGAGCGCGGTCGCGCTGCCGATCCTGCAGTTCGGCACCGACGAGCAGCGCTCGCGCTTCGTCCCGCCGCTCGCGCGCGGCGAGACGCTCGGCGCCTTCGCCCTGACGGAGCCCGAGTCCGGGTCGGACGCCGGCTCGCTGCGCACCTCGGCGACGCCGGAGGGCGGCGGCTGGCGGATCTCAGGCTCGAAACGCTTCATCTCGACCGCCCGCCAGGCGGGCACGTTCCTGCTCTTCGCCCGCACCGACCCGGCCAGCACGAAGGCCGCCGGGGTGTCCGCGTTCGTGCTCGACGGCGGCCACGTCACGGTCACCCGCGACGAGGAGAAGCTCGGGCTGAACTCGTCGACGACGAGCGACATCGCGGTCGACGCGCTCGTCGACGGCGACCGGCTGCTCCACGACGAGGGCAAGGGGTTCGCGGTCGCGATGGCGACGCTCGACGGCGGGCGGATCGGGATCGCCGCGCAGGCGGTCGGCATCGCCCGCGCCGCGTACGAGACGGCACGCGACTACGCGCGCGAGCGCCGGCAGTTCGGCAAGCCGCTCTCCGAGCTCCAGGCGATCCAGCACAAGCTCGCGAACATGTCGACGGAGATCGACGCCGCGCGGCTGCTCGTGCTGCGCGCCGCCTGGCTCAAGCAGGAGGGCCTTCCGCACGCGGAGGAGGGCGCGAAGGCGAAGCTGTTCGCCTCCGAGATGGCCCGTCGGCAGACGGGCGAGGCGATCCAGGTGCTCGGCGGGTACGGCTACACGAAGGAGTTCCCGGTCGAGCGGTACTACCGCGACGCGAAGATCACCGAGATCTACGAGGGCACGAGCGAGATCCAGCGGCTCGTGATCGCCCGGTCGATCCTCGGTCTCAAGCAGCAGGCGCTCGCGTCCGGCTGATGGCGCGTCGCCGAGACGAGCCGGTGCGGCTCACCCGGATCTACACGCGCGGGGGCGACGCGGGGGAGACGTCGCTCGGAGACGGGTCGCGGGTGGCCAAGACCGAGCCGCGGATCGCCGCCGTCGGTGCCGTCGAGGAGACGAACGCGCACATCGGGATCGTGCTCGCCGGCGACGTCGCCGACGACCTTCGCCCGCCGCTCGAGCTCGTCCAGAACGACCTCTTCGACGTCGGTGCCGACCTGGCGGTGCCCTTCGCCGAGGACGACGGCAAGCTGCGGATCGTCCAGGCGCAGGTCGACGGGTTGGAGGAGCTCTGCGACCGGTACAACGAGACGCTGCCGCCGCTGAAGAGCTTCATCCTGCCGGGCGGAGGCGAGGGCGCGGCGCGGCTCCACCTCGCCCGGACCGTGTGCCGGCGGGCCGAGCTCGCGGCGCTGCTCGTATCCCCGGTCAACCCGGTCGCGCTCGCCTACCTGAACCGGCTGTCCGACCTCCTGTTCATCCTCGCCCGGTGCGCGAACGCCGGCCGGCCGGAGCCGCTGTGGAAGCCCGGCGGCTCGCGCTGAGCCCCTCGCGGGCGCTGCTCGGCCCCGGTCTCTTCGTCGGCGCCGCCACCTTCACCGCCAACGGGCTGAACGCGCTCTTCCAGGTGGCGCTCGCCCGCGTGCTGTCGCCCTCGCAGTACTCCGTGCTCGTCGCGCTGGTCGTGATCACGCTGATCGCCGCGGTGCCGCCGCTCGCGTTCCAGGCGAGCGTCGCCCGCGAGGTCGCGCTGGAGCTCGAGGGCGCCCGGCCCGGGCGTGCCGGCGCGGCGCTGCGCGACACGGTCCGGGGGCTCGCGCCCTGGGCCCTCTGCGTGCTCGTGCTCGGCGGGATCGCCTCGGCGGCGATGGCGGCGGCCGGCCGAGGCGACGGGGCGGCGACCTTCGCGACCACGGCGACGATCGCGTTCGCGCTGATCATCCCGGCCGTCTGGGGGGGCCTCCTCGGGGCGCGGCTGTTCGTCGTCTTCGGACTGGCCCAGCTCGCGTTCGCCGGGACGCGCTTCGCCGCAGGCCTCGTGATCGGGCTCGCCGGCGGCGATGCGGCGGCAGTGATGGGCGGCGTCGCCGCCGCGACCGCGCTCACCGTCGCCCTGACCTTCCTGCCGCTCCGCGACCTCTGGCACGGGGCCGAGCGGGCCGGCCGGCGACGGCTGGCCACGCTGCCGAACGCCGCGGCGGCGACCGGGCTGACCGTGCTGATGGCCCTCGCGACGATCGACGTCCTCGTCGCCAACCTCGCCTTCTCGTCGACGACGTCGGGCGCCTACGGGGTCGCGTCCGTGTGCGCCCGCGTCCAGCTGCTGCTCCCGATCGGCGTCGTCACCGTGCTGTTCCCGCGCGTCGCCACGCTCCGCGACCCGGAGCGGGAGCGGCGCCACCTGCTCGCCGGCCTCGGGGTGGTCGCCGTGCTCGGCGCGATCGTGACCGTGGCGCTGTGGGCGGCGGCGGGGCCGATCGTCGACCACATCTTCGGCGACAAGTACGGCGACGCCGTCCCGTGGCTCGGCCCGCTGTCGCTCGCGATGGCGCTGTACGCCCTGGCGACCGTCTACCTGTACCACTTCCTCTCGCTCGCGCGGACGCGGTTCGCCCTGGTGCTCCTCGCGATCCAGGCGGCCCAGCTCGCGGCCTTCGCCCTGCTTCACGGCAGTCCGTCCGACCTGATCGGGATCCAGATCGCGGCCGCCGCCGCCACCGTCGCCGCCGCGGAAGGCTGGTACCTGCTCCGCGGCCGGCCCGATTGACCGGCCAGCGCTTCGGGCACACTCTTCGAAGGGTGGCCACCACCGAGGACACCAAGAGCCTGGACGAGAAGCCCGACCGCGCCGAGCTCCACTCGACCATCTCCGGCCTGCCGGTCGACCCGGTCTACTCGCCGGAGAGCGTCGACATCGACTACGAGCGCGACCTCGGCGCTCCGGGGGAGTTCCCGTTCACCCGGGGGGTCTACCCGTCGATGTACCGCGGCCGGCTGTGGACGATGCGGCAGTTCGCGGGCTTCGGGACGGCGGCCGAGACGAACGCGCGCTTCCGCTACCTGCTCGACCACGGCCAGACCGGGCTCTCGACCGCCTTCGACATGCCGACGCTGATGGGCTACGACTCGGACCACCCGCGCGCGCTCGGCGAGGTCGGCCGCGAGGGGGTGGCGATCGACTCGCTCGACGACATGGAGACGCTGTTCGAGGCGATCCCGCTCGACGAGGTCTCGACGTCGATGACGATCAACTCGCCGGCGGCGATCCTGCTCGCGTTCTACGTCTGCGTCGGCGACGAGCAGGGCGTCCCGCGCGACCGGCTCCGCGGGACCGTCCAGACGGACATCCTCAAGGAGTACATCGCGCAGAAGGAGTACATCTTCCCGCCCGAGCCGTCGATGCGGCTCGTC
>Ga0070741_10011939_pt1 | contig 15871 bp, 13 predicted proteins | sample Coa_R1_4_FD_66440 | JGI IMG/M metagenome (GOLD analysis project Ga0070741, IMG submission 66440) | Surface soil microbial communities from Centralia Pennsylvania, which are recovering from an underground coalmine fire - Coalmine... | ecosystem: Environmental > Terrestrial > Soil > Unclassified ...
TTGAAATCGTCGGCAATGACTTCGAAGTCAAACTCTTGTGCAAGCTCGAGCGCGAAGGGATCAGACGTGACGAATGCAACCTCCGGCCGCGATGGCCAGTTCGCCAACGCCTCGGCCACGTCCTGCAGCATGGCTTGCGCCAATGCGAAGCGGCAATGCTGATCGAGCACCGGCGAGAGCCGCTGCTTCGCATTTTTCAGGATTTTGACGGGGACGAGAATCATTTCGAGTCCGTGCCGGCATGAGCAGCGCTTCCGCCGCGAACAAAGCCGATCACTGCGCTTGCCAAATCTGCCTTATCCTGCGCGCTCTTCATGATGGTATTCGTGCACCGTACATGAAAGCCTTTCTTGTTCAGATCTTCCGCGGTCGAGGCATCGGATGAATCAACCACCAGCAGATCCAGGAAGTCATGATAAGCCTCGGCGACTCCCGCAATGGAAACGGGAAGCCCCTGCGCTTGCATCAGAATGCCCGCCGGCCCCGCAACTGCTGCGCCGCCCACGATGGGACTGACGGCGGCGATCTTGGCGCGGGTTTCGCGCAGCGCGTCGCGAATTCCTGGCACCGCAAGAATTGGCCCAATGCTGGTGATGGGATTACTAGGCGCAAGTAAGACGACGTCCGCCATTTTGATTGCATTAATGACGCCGGGTGCCGGCTGTGCCTTTTCAATGGCGTCGAATCGCACGGATTCGACCGGATCCTGGTACCAGCGCTGTACGAAGTACTCTTCGAAACTCAGTTCTCCATTGGGCGTGCCGACGCGGGTCTCTACCCGTGAATCCGACATGGGAAAAATCTGCGCCGTTACCCCGAGGCTATTGGCAATTTCCGCTGTCGCTTGAGACAGCGTCTTGCCTTCGTTCATCAATTTCGAACGCAACAGGTGAACCGCAAGATCGCGGTCCCCCACGTGAAACCAGATCGGCTGGCCCAGCTGTCCCATTGCTTGCAGGCAGTAAAATGTGTCGCCCTTCACGCCCCAGCCGCGCTCTTTGCTGAGGAGTCCCGCAAGTACATAAGTGATCGAATCCAGGTCGGGCGACATGTACAGACCCCACCAGATCAGGTCATCCCCGGTGTTGACGATCAGGGAGAGTTCATGCGGGGGCACTACCTGGCGGAGCCCATCCACGAACTTTGCCCCGCCAGTGCCGCCGGTAAGAACGGTGATCATGCCGCAACCCGCGCATAACCGCGATCATCGCTGCAGGCAAGCAGCTTTGTTTCAAGCAAACCGCCGCGCGCCGCAGCCATTGACCTGAATTCAGGATAAACCGGTAGCCGTTGCAACAATCGAGACCCCTTCCGTTCGCTTCGCATTTGCAATTGTCTCAGATGTGGCCAGGGCTTTTCGGGATTGATAAAGTCCGGCGTGAGCGGCGATACTCCGCCCCAGTCATTGATGCCCGCGTCAATGAATTCCTCATAATTGGACGCGGATAGATTGGGCGGCGCCTGTATGTTCACCTCTGGCAGCAGCAGCCGGGCGACCGCGATTGTGCGCAGCATCTCTCCGTGCGTGGGCTCCGCATGATCGCGCATCGCAATATCGGGCTTGGCGCGGAAGTTCTGCACAATCACCTCTTGAATGTGTCCGTAGCGGGCGTGCAAATCGCGAATCGCGAGCAGCGTGTCTACGCGATCTTGCATGCTCTCGCCAATGCCAATCAGCAAGCCGGTCGTAAACGGAATCTTCTGCTTGCCCGCTTCCTCAATCACCCGCAAGCGCCTCGCCGGAAGCTTGTCTGGAGCATTGTCATGTGCCGCGCCGCGAGCCAACAAACTTTCATTCGTGGTCTCGAGCATCAGGCCTATGCTGGGGGTCACGGCTGCGAGCCGGTGCAGCCACTCGGCGCTGAGCAGGCCGGGATTAGGATGCGGCAGCAGGTTCGACTCTCGCAGCACCAGTTCACACATCGCCTCCAGGTACTGCAGCGTCGAGTTGTGCCCGAGGTGATGCAAGGTTTCGCGCATCTCCGGAAACGCAAGCTCCGGCTTATCGCCCAGGCTGAAAAGTGCCTCCGTGCACCCAAGTCTTTCACCGGCACGCACTACCTCCATAACTTCATTAGGCGTCATGGTGTGCGCCCCGGGTTGACCGGGATCCCGGCGAAACGTGCAGTACCCGCAGTAATCGCGACACAGATTCGTCAGCGGGATGAAAACCTTGCGCGAATAGCTGACGATGCCGGGTTTGAATTGTTCCTTTAATTTGCGCGCCGTCGCAACAAGATCGGGCAGCAGTTCATCGGAGCAGTCGATCAATTCATAAGCAAGTTCCCGAAAGGGGGGCCTACCCGTCAAGGCTTCTTTCAGCCCCGTGCGTAGAGCTTCTTCTTTGGAGCCCCGTTCAACCGTGCAACTCATCGCATTCTGTCCATCGCTGGGAACTGTAACGACAAAATCATACCTGAAGCATATGCGGTCCCGATCGCCAGCCCGTTGTTTGTGATCAGGTGGGTGTCAGATGATAAGGCGCCGAAAACGTTGGCGGACTCAAGGTCTGAACACGTTTGTCGATTGCCATGCTCATCCTCGTGAACCCTCTGTATAACCCCGCCTAGGCACCGAGGCGGTGTTGAATGTTTCAACACTTGACAAATTCAACAGTTGGGCTAATATCCCGTCCCAATCCCCAGCCGTTCCAGTCTGAGTTTTAACAATGGAACGTACAGAAATTCATCGCCTAAGTGTCGCGGACCAGGTCGCCGCCATACTGCGCCAGCGAATCCTGGATGGTGAACTCCGCCCCGGAACGCAGCTTCAAGAGCTGCGGCTTGCGACTTCGCTTGGTGTCTCGCGCAACACAATGCGCGAAGCTATGCGTATTCTCTCGCTGGAAGGCCTGCTAACGCGTAGCCCTTACCGCGGAGTTGCCGTCTCCCAGCTCACTCGTAAAGATGTGCAGGAGATTTATCACCTGCGCCGAATGCTGGAAATCCCGGCCATCATGGCCGCGACCTCCGACGATGCCGATATTGTCAATGATTTGCTGGCGGCTTTGGAGCAGTACGAAGCTGCCGTCCGCACCCGCGACTGGATGCAGGCGGTGCATTTTGACTTCCAGTTCCATACATTGCTGATCCGGTTTCACCGTAGCAAGCGCCTCGAGAGTTTCTATCGCAAAGTTCTCGGGGAACTACGGATGGGTATGGTTTTGGTGGACCGTCGTCATGACGATCCCAGCGTCCTGGTTCCCATTCATCGCAAGCTTTATCAGCTTCTCGTCGCCAGGCGGCTGACCGATTGTGCCGAGGCACTGGAGCGTCATCTCGGGGATTCCGAGTCGCGCCTTAGTTCGCTGGTAGACGGCCAGGTACCGACGGCGGTACGCAAACGAAGTAAGCGGGCAGAACCCGCGAACAAAGTCGGAGTGCGTGCGTCTGACAGGATGAGATAACGTCATTCGGCAAACAGGAGACCATATGAGCCCCCAGTTCAGCTCCAGAGCAGTGGCCAAGCCCGGTGCGAGCGGCAGAATTCCACAATCGCCGATGGTTTACTCGGCGGCTTTGTCATGGTCGAGGCTACGCGACCGGCGTTGCCTCCCCGCGTTGGCGTTCTTACTACTTCTGCTATACCCGTCGCCGTCCCTGCGCGCGCAATTGGTCAATGTGACGGTGCAGGGTCGCGTCTTCGATACCAGCGGTGCGGCGATTTCGGATGCCAACGTTACCGCTGCCAACACAGCCACGGGGCTCTCCCGCACTGTGACCGCTACTCCCACGGGTGATTACCAGATCTCCTCGCTGCCGCCCGGCGATTACACCATCACCGCGGAGAAGAGTGGTTTTCAGAAAGCTGCCAAGAAGATCCATCTCGACATCGGCGCCATCGGCAACGTGGATTTCAATCTGCCCGTCGGACAATTGCTTCAGGAAGTCACGGTGCAGGACGTCGGCGAAGTGGCCGAACCGACCCGCACCATGGTCAGTTCGGTTATTGATGAAAACAAGATCGAGAATTTGCCGGTAAACGGACGTCAGTTCATCGATTTCGCCTTGCTGGCTCCGGCTGTCACCGTCGGCGACACCACCTCGGGCAGCACTGACGTCATCATCGAGCCGGTCACCAAGCTTTCATTTGCGGGGCAGAATATTCATTACAACTTCGTCGCCATCGACGGCGCTGACAACATGTCGACCGCGTCGGGCATTCAGAAGACGACTCCCTCGCAGGAAGGCGTGCAGGAGTTCCGCGTTATCAACAGCGCTTACAGCACGGAATTCGGCCGGGCCGTTGGCGGAATCGTCAACATCATCACCAAGAGCGGCACGAATACCTTGCATGGGTCGGCTTACGAGTACTTCCGAAACGACGCCATGGACGCCAAGAATGCACTGGCGGCGCCCGGCGGTTTCAACAAGCTGCGCCAGAACCAGTTCGGCGGCACCCTCGGTGCACCCATCGTCAAGGACAAGACCTTCTTCTTTGCCAATTACGAGGGGCAGCGCCATAGCGAGTCGCCGTACTACAACTCCGCGGTGCTGGCGAACATAACCGCCATCAACAATGTGAAGCAGACGATTTTCGGACTCCCGGCCGAGAACCTGCGCGTGAACCGCCTTATCAACTACGACAACGGCCTGATGAAGCTCGATCATTCCTTCAACGTTAAAGAGTCGATGTACGTTCGATATTTCATCAACGACCAGCGTGGCACTAACCTTTCCCCTTTGAATGACGGCTTCGACCTGCCTTCAGGTTTCAAAAACAACTACTTCCGCGACCAGTCCATCGTCGGAAATCTTTCCAGCGTCCTTTCCAGTTCGCTCGTCAATGAAGCTCGGCTCCAGTATTCCCATCGGTTTTTTGATTTTCCGACGGTGAGCACGCAGCCTCACCTCGAAGTCTCGAACGTTTTTACAATGGGCGTCAATCGCGGTAACCCAGACTTTTACGAAGAAGGGCGCTGGGAGTTCGTGGATACCGTTACCAAAACCTTTGGCAAGCACACCATCGATTTCGGTGGCGATTTCAATCACGTCAATACGACGGAGTCTTTCCCGTTGTTCTATCCCTTCGAGGCTGATTTCGGCAGCTTGAGCGCTTTCCTCGGCACGGATTTCGTGAGCCAGGTGCTTGGTCGCGTCGCTCCGGATCCCTTCGTGATCTTTTTTGAGCGGTTCGACACGGCTTCTGGATTTAATGAGCCCACACTGAGCACGTCTGTTTATCAGGGCGGCGCCATTTCCTCCGCGGTTCGCAATCAAGCCAAGGGAACTCTCGGGCACACCTATGAAGGCCTGTTCGTGCAGGATAAGTGGCGGGCCACCACGAACCTGACGCTAAACTATGGCCTGCGCTGGCAGGGCGAGACCTGGCCTGCGGCCGCAATCAACAATCCCCTGCATCAGTTCGATCCCCGGGCGGGCTTCTCCTACGCCTTCGGCTCCCAACACAACATCATCTTTCGTGGCGGCGCAGGACTCTTTCACGGCACCATTCCTTCTCCGCTGCTCATGTGCCAGATCCCGTCCTGCGGCGGAGTTATTGGTAAATTCCCCGGCCGCGAGAACAAGCAGGATGATCTGAACGCCAAGACTCGCCTGTCGGCTTTCGGATCGGATCCGTTCACCATGGCCAACCTCTTGACGCCTGCTACGCCTGGCGCTCCCGCATTGCTGGGCCCTAATCTCGCGACTGCGACTTACCCGGCGAATGCTTTGGACGCCGTGATCGTTCGCTTCGCCAAAGATCACCAGCCACCTTATGGCGCGCAGGCGAGCCTGGGTGTGGAGTTCCAGCCCTTCAAAGACGCTGTCGTCGATATCACCGGCATGCACGTTCGCGGCGTGCACCTGGGCAGTTTTTACAACGTGAACCAACCCGATCCGAGCGGCCAGTTACCGTTTCACGATTCCCGTGGGGATGTTGGAATGAAAAATCTGTATTGCAGCAACTTCCCCTGCACCCCACCTGTGATCGCCCCAGGTGTGCGATGCGCCTTTTTCACCGGGTGCCCGGTTCCGCCCGGCTTTGCGGGGTTCGCGGTTGATTTTGAGGCCGACTCCAAGTGGGACTCGCAATGGGACGGTCTGCTTGTCAACTTCAACAAGCGCATGGGCAACCACGTCGGCTGGGGCGTTAGTTATACCTGGTCGAAAGGTATCGACAATGGTCCTAATCCTAGCTTTGTACTCATCCCGCAGGACACCTGCTGCTTCAACAAGGAGCGCGCGGTTTCCTCCGATGATGTGCGCAACCGCTTCGTCCTGAACTTCATTTTGGCCGGTCCCACCCACCTGAACGCCGTCCTCAATGACTGGCAACTGTCTTCCATTGTCACCTTGGAATCGCCTCACTACTTCACCAAGTTCGCCGGCTTCGATGCGAACGGCGATATTTTTGGCAACAACGATCGCGTGGGCATCGAGCCCAGGAATACCTTCCAGGGCGATAGTTACAAGAGCGTAGACATGCGGCTGTCACGCACGTTTGTTTTCACCGAAAAAATGCGCCTGGAGGCTATGGCCGAAGGTTTTAACTTGCTGAACACTCTGAACGTTCGCTTCTTCAATACGGCTTACGGCGCGTCGGATTTTTGTCCCGCCGGCGGCGCTACTTACTGTGGCACGGGGCCGTTCTTCCGCGAGGGTTCACCAAACCCCTCGTACGGCACCCCGCGCTCTCTGTTCAATCCGCGTCAGATCCAATTAGCGTTGCGTTTGACGTGGTAGGTTAGGGATGGGTCAGAGCATCGCAGTGACGGGCTTGGCCCTTTTCGATGAGCATCAGTCAGGCTGATTTTCGCAGAGCCATGGGAGCATTTGCCACCGGTGTAACCGTGGTGACAGTGGACGATGGAGGCGCGGTACACGGCATGACGGCTAATGCGTTTGCATCCGTATCGCTCGATCCCATGCTGGTGCTGGTGTGTGTGGATCACCGGGCGCGGACACACGCTCACTTGCACGCTCGAAAGCGCTTCGGCATCAACGTGCTCTCGGAAGAACAGCGGGCGATCTCCGAGTACTATGCGCGCGCCATCGAAAGTCAGCACGCCGAAGAAGTGGGAGCGCGCTTTGACCGTACTCAACACGGTACGCCGGTGTTGCGCGGCGCCCTGGCTTACCTCGAGTGCAAGCTGCATACCGCGCAAGACGCGGGTGATCACACCATCTTCATCGCCGAGGTTGAAGATGTTGTGGTGCGCGAAGGTGAACCGCTGCTTTTCTTCCGCGGTAAATATCGCCGCGTCGACGGCGAGATAGAACAAAATTCGACGCAGCAGAAGTCCCTCGATCGCGAGCTCCGGCGTCAGGCGCAGAGTTCGGGCACACGAAAAGGTTAACCCATGCGATTCGGCATTTATTGCGAGATCCAGACACCGCCCGGTAAGTCGCATTACGACATGACTTGGGAGATCATGCGGCAGATCGAACATGCCGACGACTCCGGTTTCGACGTTTTCTCCGTCATCGACCATCATTTTTTTCAGAAATTCTCGATATCCGCGAATCCCCTGGCCATGTTCGCGGCCGCTGCCCAGCGCACGAAGCGGATTCGGTTTCGTACCGCCCTGCATACGTTGCCTCTGGAAAATCCCATGCGCCTCGCGGGCATGATTGCCGAAACCGACATTCTCACCCATGGCCGCCTGGAGTGCGGCCTGGGACGTGGCCATGCCTGGTTATTCGGCCCCTCCGCCGTGCCGCTCGAAGAAAGCCGTCCGCGTTACAATGAAGCCATCGACATCCTCGAGTTGGCGCTCACCCGCGACAAATTCTCCTATCAAGGCAAGTTCTACAACGTGAAGGATGTCAGCGTCGCGCCCAGGCCGGTACAGAAGCCACATCCCAAGTTCTACACCGGAGGCACGAGCGATATCACTTACCAGATGGCGGGCGCGAAAGGCTGGGGAATTTTCGTTCCGCCCCTGCTGCCTTGGAAAGTGTTGGAAGCTCCGCTGAATCTGTACAAGGCTGCTTGCGCCGAGCACGGTCACACCCCCGACATCGTTTATATCCGCCCTGTCTACATCGACACGGACGAAAAAACGATCCGCCGCGAGGTCGAAGAGGCCTTGCACAATTTTCTGGCGTTCAATGCTTCACCGGTCGAATCGCTCCAGGGAGAAGAAAAGAAGGCTGAGCTGCGCGCCAAGGGCTACGGGTTTTATGCCAGTGGTGCGCTGGAATCCCTGACCAGGCTCACCTACGAGGAGATTGTCAGCCAGGAGATCGGCTTTATTGGCACTCCCGACAAGGTGACCCAACAGATTCGAGCTCTGCAGGAGAAGGGCGGCATCGGAGAATTGGCCATTGTTTCCAATTTTGGTGGCCTCGAACACTGGAAGAGCATCAAGACTCAGCACATGTTCGCCAAGCATGTCATGCCTGCGTTTCGTAAGGAACGGGTCAGCGCTGCGGCGGACTAGGAACGTGCCGAACTGAAAACTGCTCATGGCAAGCCAAGCTATTCCGGCGGTAAGACTGACCTTCGCGCCCGCGAGCGCGCGCCGTCTATTGCTTTTCGGCGGCATCGCACTGATCGCAGGTGGGATGCTATTTGGCGACGTGTTCGCGGTTTTTGTGCTGCACCAGAATGCCGGGCGCCAGGGAGAAGCCCTGATGGCGGCGGCGCAGGCGGTTGCGGCTGCAAATCCATCGGCTGCCCAACAGGTTTTTTCCGGCCTTGGCGGTCTGCTCGAAGACCGCGGAACCAAAGTGGACGCCCACGTCCACATGACGGATGCAGGTTATCTAGCGGTGTTGTTAGCGTTGCTGCAGCCTTATATCGCCTTCCCCCATCGCACGGCAAGGTTGTTGGCGGCGCTCTTCCTGGCCGGGGGCGTTTTGCTCCCGGTCGGCATTTTTCTTATTCATTATGTCGGTGTCGCGTACAGTCCATTTGCGGTTATCGGATGGGCAAGCGTTCTGGCCGATTCTGCGGGCGCACTCCTCATCGGGGTGCTCATTGCCGAAGGCTGGGGAGTTTGGAAGTATCTTCATGGCCAACGTGCCGCAAGTGGGGCTCTGGAGGTCACGCAGGAGAGTGGTTGGTCGCAGCGTGTGCTATTAAGCGGTGGGACGCTGCTTGTGCTGCTGGGATTTCTACACGGCGCCTGGTGCTCGGCGGTCGATCTTTACAGGCATGAGGAGCAGGAAACGTCTATTCTCCAGAATATCTTGCAGGATGCGGCTTCTCCAGCCAGCCTGTCCGCTGCGAGAGTCGAAGTCGCCAACTTTGGAAATCTGGCGGGAGCGCGCGCCGTCGAAATTGCGGCCCACTCTCACATCATCGAATTCGGGTTTCTCGCCATGCTGCTCGCTTTTGTCGAGCCCTATGTTTTCCTGAGTGAAAGATGGAAACGGCGTTGGATCGGCGTGCTGCTGGCGGGGTCGCTCATCCTGCCCCTTTTTGTGTTGCTAGAACTGAAGCTCGGTTTGTTGGCGGGCGGCATTGCCGACCTCGGGGGCCTGATGGTCGTCGTTGCTCTGATCGCCATGCTCGTCGGTTTATTGCGCTACAGCGGCAGTCTGGATCGTCCTCGGTCGGCAGCATGAATGGGTCCGCGAAATTGCTCATTTACGGGGGCATCTGTCTGGCCGTACTCGGCATGCTTTACGGTTTGCATTACGCGGTTTTCGTGGAGCACCAGACATTGGACCGAATGGGCGGTTCGCTTACCGCAGCCTTCGTGCATGCCGCCGAGCGAAATAGCGCTGCATCAGCAATGGCGCTCGCGGCCTACGGTCATACAAAGCACGATTATGTTCGCCAGGTCGATGTTCACTCGCATTGGGTTGGCCTTGCGATGATCATGGTTGTGCTTGGCGTCGTTTTCGGACGAGTGCAATTCCCTGAGGCCGTTCGCTTTTGGCTGGCGGCGGCATTGCTGGCCGGTTCGTTTCTGTTCCCGCTTGGCGTCGTGTTACAGACGGTCGATCACGGCCGGCTCCCGTTCGCGCTTGCGATCGCAGGAGCCGGGCTGGTCATTGCGTCTATGACCGGCATCGCGTGGGGCCTGGCGAAAGCTCGCTGAGCCGGGAATGTGCTCTCCTGTTTCAGCACTAGGCTGAGAGCGGCTGTACTTTCGCCGCATCGGCCGTGAGCCGCTATTCAAGCTTCTGATAATCTGATTGGTTGTCGCTGGTGCAGGAGCGCGCCAGTTAAATAAAAGTTGAAACGAAGGCTTTGCGATGTACCCACGATCCTTCCACTATCACCGGGCGAACTCGCTTCACGAGGCTGCCTCCATGCTTGCGCAGTTGGGTGAAGGTGCGAAATTGCTGGCCGGCGGGCAGAGCCTGATTCCACTCATGAAATTGCGGTTCGCCAATCCCACCAACTTGATCGACCTCAACTTTATCCCGCGCACGTCCTACATCAAGGAAGAGAACGGCGCGCTGCGGTTGGGTCCGCTCACCCGCCACGCGGAGATAGAAAATTCGCCTGCGGCTGCTAAGAATCCGATTCTCCACGACTGTGCTGCAGGCATTGCTGACGTGCAGGTCCGTAATCGCGGCACCATCGGTGGATCGATCGCCGAAGCCGATCCCAGCGGCGATTGGGCCACGGTGCTGCTTACTCAGGAGGCCGAAGTCCGTTGTCTCGGCCCCCATGGCGAGCGAACCGTTCCGCTGCCTGATTTCATTCAAGACGCCTACACGACCGTGCTCGCCAGCGACGAACTCGTAAGCGAAATAACGGTGAAGTTCCCGCCCCCGAAAAGCGGCGGCGCCTATCTCGCCTTCAAACGCTCAGCTCCGGTTTATCCGACCGCCAGTGCCGCGGTTCAATTGACCATGGAAGGGAACGCGTGCCGTGAAGCCGCTGTGGCGCTGGGTTGCGTCGGACTGAAGGCAATCAGGGTCGCAGATGCAGAAAACGCGTTGCGTGGTCGGGAAGTAAACGACACCACGGTCGCCCAGGCTATGGAAGCGGCGCTGGGCGCGTCCGATCCTCAGCCCGATATGCGCGGTTCGGCCGATTACAAGCGTACCCTGGTCGCCGCTCTGGTCAAACGCGCCATTGAGGTGGCGGTGCGCCGCGCTCGCGGAGAACAGGTTGAGGTGACTCATGTCTATGCCTGAGACCATCGAAAAGGTCGCGATCCAGCTAAAGGTCAACGGCAAGTCTGTGGCCGCGGACGTCGAGCCCCGCACGTTGCTGGTTGAACTCCTGCGCGAGCAGCTTGATCTGACCGGTACGCACGTGGGTTGTGATACCACCTATTGCGGCGCATGCACCGTGCTGATGAATGGCGCGGCCGTGAAGTCTTGCACTATCTTCGCGGTTCAAGCCGATGGCGCCGATATCCTCACTGTCGAGGGTTTGGCAGGCAACGGCGAGTTGCATCCTATTCAGAAGGCGTTCGGCGATTCCTATGGTTTGCAGTGCGGCTACTGCACGCCGGGGCTGATGCTCTCGGTATACCAGTTGCTTTCGCGCAATCAGCAGCCCAGCGACAGGGATATGCGCAAGGCCATCGCCGGTAATACCTGCCGCTGCACTGGCTACCAGAACATCTTCAAAGCGATCCAACTGGCTGCCCGCAATATGAAAGGTTAATGGATGGCGATTAAGTTCGCGGGGGATTTCGAAGTCAAGCGCAGCGCGGATGAGGTCTACGATTTCCTCACTGACCCCAACCGGTTCGCCCCGTTGCTCCCTGACTTCAAAGGCGTCACGGTGCAGGACCCGACCCATTTCACGGTGAAGGTCAATGTAGGCATTTCATACATAAAAGGTACCGCGGAAGTGAAGATGGAACTCGCCGAAGCCGCACGGCCCAGCCACGCGCTTTACAAGGGGCAGGGAAGTGTGGCCGGGGGCAATGTTTCCGTGACCGCCGGTTTTGATCTCTCGCCCACCGCCGATGGCACCAAGGTCATGTGGAAAGGCGAGGCCCAAGTCTTCGGGCGTCTCACCTCCGTCGCCGGCGGATTGCTCGAACCGCTGGGAAAAAAGAATGTGCAGAAATTGATCGATGGTTTACAGAAAGCGTTGACGTAGTTCGCATCCGCGTGGCGCGCATGCTGGGGGAGTCTGATCGTGGGTTCGGAAAGCAACAAGGGATGGGTTGGAAAGCCGTTTCCCCGCAAAGAGGAAGGCCGGCTTCTGCGGGGCCGGGGCAAGTTCGCCGACGACATAAAACTGCGCGAAATGCTCTACCTCCGGTTTGTGCGCTCGCCTTATGCACACGCGCGCATCCTGAGCGTGGAGACGTCGGCCGCCAAGCGCCTGCCGGGCGTCGTTTGCACGATCACCGGAGATGAAGTTTTGTCTCAAACTCAGCCTTTCATCGAAATCGCTCCTGATCCCGCGGGGAAGATTCGCGATTATCCTTTGGCGGCGCGCAAGGTGCGGTACCAGGGAGAACCGGTTGCGGCGGTCGTCGCCGAGTCGCCCAGCCTCGCAGATGACGCGGCGGAACTGGTGCAGGTCGAATACGAGCCGCTGGACGTGGTAGTGGACGCGGAAGACGCGCTGACTGACCTGAGTGTCCTCCACGAAGAGGCGGGTACCAACAAGATTTGGAACGGTGTTTTCGAATATGGAGACGTGAAGCAAGCATTTGACAATGCCGCGCACGTTATTCATATCGACCACCTCCATTTCCATCGTTTCACCAGCACGCCGCTGGAAAACAACGTCGTGATCGGCCAGTGGGATCCCAAGGACGATCACATCTACTACTGGTGCAACAATTCGTTTCCTTCATTCGCCATCCAGTTTCTTGCCGCTCACCTGAACGTGCACATCGATCGCATTCGCGTCCAGACTTTCGATATTGGCGGCAGCTTTGGCATCAAGATCACCAGCTACCCGCAAATGGCGGTGTGCGCCCTCGCCTCCAGGAAGAGCGGTGGACGGCCTATCAAGTGGATCGAGACCCGTTCCGAGCACATGACTTCCAGCGCTCATGGGAATGAGCGCACCTTTCGCGACACTCGCGTCGCGCTGGATAACAACGGTGTAATCACTGCCATCGATTCCCGCCACATTGACGATTGCGGCGCTTACCCTCGTTACGAGCCGCTCGGCTGCGTCATCTGGTCGCAGGTCTTTCCCGGTGTTTATCGCTTCAAGAATGCGCGAATCGATTTCACCCAGGCCGTGACCAACAAGTGCCCGGTCGGTCCGAACCGGGGCTACTCACGCATGCAGCATTTGTGGTTCCTGGAGCGCGTTGTAGATATCTGCGCCCATGAATTAGGCCTTCCCGCCGACGAGATGCGGCTTCGCAACTACATCCTCCCCGAAGAATTTCCCTACACTACGCCGAACGGTTGTGTTTACGATTCCGGCAATTACCCAAAGATGCTGGAAAAGGCGAAAGCCCTCATCGGATGGGACGAGTGGAAGAAGAAGCAGGCGGCCGCCCGCAGGGAAGGCCGCTGGCTGGGTATTGGCATCGGCACGACTCTCGATTCCGGCACCAACAACTTTGGCCAGTCGCAGATCGTCAATCCTGGCGCTCCATTTTCTGGAAACTCCCAGGGCGCAAACTGCAAGCTCGATATCTACGGAGAGGTGGTGGTTGCCGTCGGTTCCTGCCCCCAAGGCCAGGGACACGAGACCACGGCCGCGCAAGTTGTCGCCGATGTTCTGAACATTTCCCCCGACCTGATCTCCGTGCGTACCGGCTTCGACACCGAGCGCAATGTGCACACGGGATTTTCCGGAACCTACGCCAGCCAGTTTGCCGTTTCCGGCCTCTCGGCGGTGCATGGCGCAGCCCAGAAGCTCAAAGCCGAGATGAAGCGGCTGGCTGCCTTTGTTCTCGGAACCAACGAAGAAGATTTGGACTTCGGTGTTGGGGCGCAGGGACCCGAAGTGCGCGCCAGGAGCACAGGCAAGTCGATCAACTACTGGGGACTCGCCAATATTGTCAACGTGAACAGCGCGGTATTGCCGACCGACATGCATGAAATCACGCTGAACTGCCGTTACATCTGGCGGGCCCCGTTCAAAGTTCCCGACAAGCAGAAGAAATACGGCAATCTCACGCTCACTTATGCGTCGCAATTGCATATCGCGGTTGTCGAAGTTGACCGTGAAACCTTCGTCCCCAAGATTCTCGACTACGTTGCCATCGACGACTGCGGCAAAGTCATCAATCCGCCCATCGTCGAAGGTCAGGTATATGGTGCAACCGCGCACGGCATCGGCGCCGCGCTCATGGAGACCTGTGTTTACGACGCGGTGGGCAACATGCTGACCAGCACCTTCAGCGATTACACTCCGATCACCGCCATGAACATGCCCGCCATAAAATACGGGCACATCGAAACTCCTTCGCCCCACAGCTACAGTGGCGCAAAGGGCATGGGCGAGGGCGGCGCCGCTCCGATTCACACGATTTCCGCGGCGTTGCAGGACGCGCTGTTCTCTGAAGGCATCATCATTGAGGATTCGTTCAACAATGCCGATACATTGTTCCGTGCGCTGGTGGCGAAAGAGATTTATCAGTCCGGCAAACTGGTAAAGGTGGAGCAACGGGCTGCTTCGCCCCACTGACGATCAATTGTGAAACGCGTTTGTATCATCGGATGTGGCGCGATTGGAAGCTTGTTCGCCGCGCACCTGGCAAGAGTGGCCGAAGTCTGGACGCTGGTTCGTCGCGAGGATCACGCGCGGGCCCTGAACGGCGAAGGGTTGCGCGTTTCTGGCAAGCATAACTTTACCGTTTCGCTGAAAGCTACAACCAGGCCTGAAGACATGCCGGAATTTGACCTTGGAATTGTCGCCACCAAGGCTACACAACTCGCAGAAGCGATCGCGGAGTGCGGCAGCCACTTCGATCGTGGGGCGGTCATTTCCGCGCAGAACGGCTTGGGCAGCGAAGAAATCATCGCCGGCCACACGCGAGGGCAAGTCATTCGTGGAACCACTTTCATGAGCGGCACGCGCCACAGCGACACGCACGTGCAGTACGAGCTTGACACCGCGACCTGGCTGGGCCCATTCGAGCCCCGCGGCACGCCGTTTGTCGTGGTAAAGGAAGCCGCCGCGCTGATCAATGCCAGCGGTCTCAAGGCCGACCCGCTCGAGGATGCTCGCCCCGCGCAATGGTCCAAGCTGATCTTCAATGCCTCCGTTAACGGTGTCTCGGCACTCACTGGCCTGCCGCACTCGCCGCACTTTGCCGCGGAGCAAAGCTTTGACGATTTGGGTCACTTCTTGCATGCGTTGATCGAGGAAGGCAAGCTGGTGGCTGCCGCTGCCGGCGTAAAGCTTCATGAAGATCCTTGGGCGATGAACAAGATTGGCGCTATGACCAATCATCCGCCCTCGATGCTTTCTGACGTGCGCAACCAGGTTCGAACCGAGGTGGACTTTCTCAGTGGCGCCATTGCGCGCGAAGCCGCGCGTTTCGGTGTTCCAGCGCCGCTGCATACAGCCGTCTACCGGCTTATCAAGGGGAAAGAAGCATCGTGGACGTTTGCCGACGAGAATCGCGCGGTCGCAATGGAAAGCAAATCAGCGCGCTAAGAATTTGAAGTCGTTGTCGACAACACATGGCCTGGCCAATTGACGAAGTAAAACTCGAGCGCGTGCGGACGCTGATGAAAGATGCCGATATCTCCGCGCTCGTCGTGCGCGCGCCTGACAACGTTGTTTATCTCACCAACTACTGGTGCATGAAGGGCTATGACGCCGTGGTGTTTCCTCGTGAAGGCCAGCCCACGTTGATCGCGCTTGAGCCGCAAGAAGCGGATGCGCACCGCAACTCCTGGACGCCCGACATCCGTTTTTTCAAGGGCTATCACCCCGGCGATCCGCGCCCGCCGCAGTATCGCGCCATGGACATTGCGGTCGAGGTGCTCAAGCAGCGCGGTCTCACCGACAAAGTTGCCCTGGAGTTGAACATGGGCACCCAGAGCGCCGATCGCATGGTCGGAGAGCCAACCAC
>Ga0070741_10011940_pt1 | contig 15869 bp, 10 predicted proteins | sample Coa_R1_4_FD_66440 | JGI IMG/M metagenome (GOLD analysis project Ga0070741, IMG submission 66440) | Surface soil microbial communities from Centralia Pennsylvania, which are recovering from an underground coalmine fire - Coalmine... | ecosystem: Environmental > Terrestrial > Soil > Unclassified ...
CTGGCCGTCGTTGGCTCGATGTTGGCTGCGGTACCGGCGCACTCACGCAGACAGTTTTGCGTTGCGCTGCACCGGTCGAGGTGTTGGGCATCGATCCCTCGGCCGCCTTCGTCGAGCACGCGCGCCGGCTCATCTCCGACCAGCGCGCGGCATTTCGCGTCGGCGACGCGCAGCAGCTTCCGATTGAAAGCGGGACCTACGACATCGTTGTCTCCGGCCTCGTCATCAACTTTGTCCCGGACATGGCCAAGGCCGTATCCGAAATGGCACGGGTAGCGCGTCCCGGCGGGACCGTTGCAGCTTACGTCTGGGACTACGCCGGCGAGATGCAGATGATGCGCCACTTCTGGGATGCGGCCATCGCGCTCGATCCCGGTGCCTTAGAAAAGGACGAAGGTCGCCGGTTCCCAATCTGCCAGCCGCAGCCATTGGCTACTCTCTTCGAGGGTGCCAATCTCACCGATGTGGCCGTGCGGGCCATCGACGTCCCGACGGTGTTCCGCGATTTCGACGACTACTGGACGCCGTTTCTCGGCGGGCAGGCCCCGGCGCCTGGCTACTGCATGTCGCTCTCCGACGAGCACCGATCCGCCTTGCGGGAAAGACTTCGCGCCAACCTTCCCCCGCAGAGCAACGGTAGCATCCAATTGATAGCGCGAGCGTGGGCCGTGCGCGGCATTGCTCAGTAGACCGCAAGGGTGAGCCTCATGTTCGGGTCGGCGCTTGCCAAGGAGTTTCGCAGTCGCATTCAAGGGCACGTCATCGACGCTGCCGATCCCGGCTACGATGTGGCGCGTCAGATTTGGAACCGTCTCTTCGAGCGGAGGCCTGCGGTCATTGTGCGACCGGCGACCGCCAGCGATGTGGCCACCGCAGTCGCGCTCGCCTGCAAGCACGGTCTGCCGATCGCCATCAAAGGTGGCGGCCACCATGTCGCCGGTCACGCGTCCGCCGATGGCGGTCTGATGCTGGATATGATGGCCATGCGCCGGCTGACAATTGACCGAGCGGCGAGAACCGCGATCGCCGGCACCGGCCTCACCTGGGCTGATTTTGACGAGGCGACACAAGCAGCCGGCCTCGCCTGCACCGGTCCCATCGTGTCGATGACGGGCCTCGCTGGCTTCACGCTCGGCGGGGGCTTTGGCTGGCTGCATCGCAAGATCGCGCTTGCCTGCGACAACCTCTTGGCAGCCGAGATCGTCACCGCGGAGGGAGAGGTCCTGCGTGTGAGTGAAACCGAGAACACTGATCTGCTATGGGGTCTCAAGGGCGCGGGCTGGAATTTCGGTGTTGTGACAGCGATGGACCTCAGGCTGCATGTCATCGGTCCGACCGTCGTTGCTGGGCTCCTCTACTGGCCACTCGACCGGTTTCCTTATTTGGTCGAGCATCACCGCAGCCTGATGGCTGAGTTTCCCGATGAATTGACAACTTGGTTCTTTCTGCGCCTGGCGCCGCCGCACCCTGCAATTCCAAAAGATTGGGTCGGACGCCCTATCGTCGCGCTCGCACTGTGTCACTGCGGTGAGCTTGCGGAAGGTCACGCCTGGGCGAAGCGATTTTCCGAATTGGAGGCACCGATCGCAAGCACGGTCGCCGAGGTCGAGTACATGCTGTGGCAGCGCGCCCTTGACGCTCGCTGGGGAAATGGCTTCTTCAACGACTGGCGCGGCCACTACCTTGCTGACCTCAGCGAGGACGCCATTGGCATACTTATGCACCATGTCGAAGGGCTCACATCGCCGTGGACCGACATCAAGATCCCGCTCCTCGGAGGTGCTGTCGGACGCGTCGCTGACACCGATACGGCCTACGGCAACCGTGGTGCCCGCTTTGGTCTCGTCATCCAGGCCCGCTGGGAACAGGCCGAGGACAGCGCCGCGCAGATCGCCTGGGCGAAACAGTTGCGCGATGCGCTCACGTCTCACGCGACCAGTGGAGCCTATGCCAACTTCCTTGGCCTCGACGAGCATGATCGCGTGAGCGCCGCACACGGCTCCCAGAACATGCTGCGGTTGCGCGAACTCAAGTCGAAATATGATCCCAACAACGTGTTTCGGCTCAATCCGAACGCTGTCCTATCGTCTTCCGTCTAGGCGAGCAACACTGCCGTCCACGACCAAGCTGTTGCCTTGGGGGAAATGTTGTGGTGCAGCAAGCTGCAGCATTGAGGGCTGTTCGGGTCAAGATTCGCCAGTCGACGGAGACCTTGGCGACGGTCAAAGTAACCCTGTTCTCGGATAAGCCGCGTCGCTAACGGCAACGAAGCAAAGGTGCCAGAACACGCTGCACTGACTGCTACTCGGCCAGTCCAGCCTTCCGCATTCCCTCGATGAAGTGCCGCATTGGCCCTGCGGTGTATGGGACAGCCCGCCTGATCCAGGCGAGCGTGATCTGCGGCTGCAATTGGCGAAGCGTCCGCATTGCTACCCTGGCCTCCTCTATGCGGCCTGCCTGCGCAAGGCTTGCACAAAGACAACGGTGCGCCCCCAGGATGCCTGGTTGCATTCGTAAGGCTTCCTGCGCCGATGCAACGGCCTCTGCGTAACTGCCTGCCATGTACTGCGCTGCCGACAAACCACCGTAGAAGAAGCCACAGAAGGGGTCACGCGGGCTCATCTGCAGGGCTCTCTCGAACCAACCGATGGCGCTATGCGACTGCCCGTCGAACGCGAGCGCAAACCCCATGAAGGCCGCTGCGGCCGGGAACTTGGGATCGCGATCGAGCGCGTGGTTGAAATGGTAGACGGCCTCGCTCGTTTGACGGCCGCTGAAGGCCAGGAACGCCAACGCCAGACGCGCCCAGGCGTCGCTGTCGTCAAGTTCCATCGCACGATGGGCAAGCCTCGCGGCGAGTTCCCTGTCGGATGGATACGGTGACCAGCCCATGAAACTCGACAGCAACAGTGCGAAGGAGAGCAGGCTGTGGGCCCGACCATGGTCCGGATGCCCTTGCACCGCCTTCTCCAGAATGGCGACAGCGGCGCCACTTTCGCGCGCGTTGAGCTTCCAGAAATGAAATAGCGCTCGCGCCACCAAGTCCCAAGCCTCCGGACCTTGTCCACCTCGCGCTGCCGTCCTCCGGTATTGAGTCGGCGTTAGTGCGGGCTCGATGCTCGCCGCGATGTTTGCCGCAATCTCGGCCTGGAGGGCGAAGACATCGGAAAGTTCGCGATCGTACCGGTCGGCCCATACGTAGCTTCCCGTGGCCACATCCATGAGCCGGGCGGTGACGCGCACGCGCTTTCGGCTCTTGCGCACGCTGCCTTCGAGCACGTAGCGAACGCCGAGGTCCCGCCCAATCCGTGCGGCGCTCGTTTCCTGCCCATTCGAGGCGCTCCGTGCAGCGACGCAGACGTGCCGGCGCGCCAGGGCCGTAATGATGTCCTCGGTGATGCCATCGCAGAGATGGCCTCGGCGCGTGTCGGCAGACATGTTGGCGAATGCCAGAACCGCAATGGATGGCTTTGCCGGCAGGCGGGGCCTCGGGAAGCACACTCTGTGATTGTCCCCAGATCGATGCTGGCCCTCCCCGGCATCCTCGCGAACATCGCCCACGAAACGGAAACCCTTGCGGGCGAATGTGCGGATCAACTTCTGGTCTTTACCGCTGTCGCCGATCGCCGAGCGAACGGCATGGATTCTCACAGCGAGCGTGGAGTCGGAAACCGCGCGGCCGTCCCACACAGCGGCGATCAGGTCGTCCTTGCTCACCACGCGATGGCGGTTGCGGAGCAGGTAATCGAGCAGATCGAGCACCCCGGGCTCGACAACGACGCCAACGCCGCCGCGGCGCAATTCGCGCCTGGGCAGATCGATCTGGCAGTTTCCAAACGCGTACTTCACGGCACGACGCGGTCCTGCGATCCGCCAAAGCCAACGAAATCCCAAGGAATGCCGAAGACTAGGGCAAAGCGGGCCAAGTCGCCAGCCGGTAAGGTTTGGTGGAGAGCGCGAACCGACACTGGTGCACAGGGGTATGTCATGAGCAGACTTCGTGTCACGGCTGCAGCATTGTGCCTGGCAAGCGCAGTCGTGGGCGGAGCCGGCTCTCAGGCAGCGTCGGGCATCGAGCGGCTCTACATCCTTTATTGCGGCGAGGGCACGGCTGGCGACATCTCCCTGTGGTCGCCTGGCGTCAACGTGGGTCAGCCGATGGAGTTCTCCGTCAACTGCTATCTGATCAAGCACGCGCAGGGTTGGCTGCTCTGGGATACCGGCGTGGCTGACGCCGTCGCCGCAATGCCCGAGGGGTTATCTCCTCGCAATCCGCGGATGACGCGCTATCGGCGCACCAAAACGCTCGCAAGCGAGCTCGACCAGGTTGGCGCCAAGCCTGCGGATATCAAGTTTGTGGCTCTCTCGCACACCCACCCTGACCACATCGGCAACATAGACATGTTTCCGCAATCAACGGTCCTGGTGCAACAGGCGGAATACGACTGGCCTACACCCTTCGGGCAGAAGCTGCGCTCGATCTCATTTCCGGTCACCAGGTTGCAGGGGGACCACGACGTATTCGGCGATGGGAGCGTGACGATCATTGCAACTCCCGGCCACACGCCAGGGCACCAGTCGCTTCTCGTCAAGCTGCCCAAGACGGGGGCGATCCTGCTCTCGGGCGATGCGGTCCACTTCGCCTCGAACTGGCAGAACCGCCGCGTGCCGGAGATGAATTCCGACGGCGCGAAGACGCTTGCCTCGATGCAGCATCTGTCTGACATCCTCGCAAAGGAAAAGGCGCAGCTCTGGATCAACCACGACAAGGTGCAGAGCGACAGCCTGAAGGCGGCACGCGGGTTTTATGATTGAACCTGGCCCGGGATCGGAGGGCAATTTCGGGTCGATACTGTCGAAAAGTCGATCAGACATCGGAATAGCACGTTGGTGGATAGAATTCTGGTTCCAGCAAGCCCTTATTGCAGGAATCGGGTTGTCGAATTTCGGCGCCGAGGGAATCTGATTGCCTCCTCCGCGCCGGTCGCTACCCGTTAGAACCCTTTTTCGAGCATCGGTCAATTCTCACCGGTCCCCGCTGTCTATCGTCACTCCACCAAGGGTCTCTTCACAAAAACTTGAACGGTCACGACCGGCATGTCCGATATCCGCTCAGCGTTCCCGTGGTTTGATCCGTGAACATTCTGTGGAAGCGTTGCCAGGAGCGGCCATTGATCGAACGGCATTTATCCATGGCAGCAAATTCACTTCGCTGGCAGCCGCAGGGTCGTGAGATCGGGTCCCACAATGATGGTTCCAGTGAACCCGCCAGCCTCCACGGCTTTGCGATAATCTGCTTCCGTCAACGCTCCACCTGGAACGTTCCAGCGATTGTGCCGTGCCGTTCCGAGCGATGGAGCAAGGTGTGTGAGCATGAGGTACTTTGCGCCGGAGCGCTTTGCCATGGCGCCAAGATCACTGGCCAAGCTCTGGCGATAGAAGCTCTGTGCTGGAAATCCACTCCCGCGGTCCGGACCTAGAACGGGATGTATCGTCGAATGCACGATGACGTCAGCTCGGTTTGCCAATCTTTCCACCTGATCGGACGTGGAGTGAGCACGTGGCGGGGTCGCCACATCATTGCTGGCGTCGCCGCCGATCACGACGCTTCCGGCCGGCGTGTCCACCCGATAGGATGCATGGCCCGCGATGTGGGTGGAACGAATCGCACTGACCCTCACATCGCCGGATGACCAGACAACCTGCGGCTCCTCTCTCTTTGGAGCTTGGAACGGCCAAGCAGGCCGTTGAATGGGTTCGGTCGCATCGTGCCGAGCTTGGCTTCATCGCCGATGCCGTCGGCGGCCCGGAAATCGAGGCTGAGCCCTTGCTGGAGAACGAGATCGTAATCGCCGGGCGACCGGCGCTCGTTCCAAAACGGCCATCGCGCGAAAATCTCGAGGCCTTGACGTGGATTTCCCGAGAGGAGGGCTCCGCGACCCGCAGCGCTTCTGAGCGAGCCATGGCGCGTCTGGGTATCGTGCCGCTGCGGCGCCTCGAACTTCCGTCTTACGAAGCCGTCCTGTCTGCGCTGAAAAGAGGCTACGGGGTCGCGGCTATCAGCCGCTACATCGTGGCCGCTGAGGTACAGGCCGGATCATTGACGGTCATCCCGGTTCGTGGCTGGAATGTTCGCGCTGTGGTCTCGATGCTTCGGGTTCGGGACGCCCTGCTCACGCCCTCGGCGGATCAATTTCAGGCCTTGGTACGTGAGCGCTTTGCTCAAATATCTCGCGAGCGCCTACGTAAGCAGCGATGACGCCGACTCAAGGTTTCAAGACCCACGCCCGTTTAGAGGTCGGCTTGCGGTTCGGTCATGCCAGCCCCCAGACGCAGTATCACATGGCTGGCCAGTATATGCTGAACCCACCAGATATGCGCGCTGCCGATCGACATCTGTTTCGCAATACCGCATCGATAGGCGCCTGGCGCAGCTCCGAGCATCGCCTCGCTACTATGGGGCTTAGCTAGCCCTAAGGTTAACGATGCCGGCTTGCTGAAGATGCTGCGCCGCAACGACGATGGCTGCCCAGAGTCAGCTTGGGGTCAAAATTCGCGGGTCTGCCATCGGATTGGCGACGGTCAATGTACCACCGTTCTCGGACGCGCGAGGCCGCGGCGTGCCACGGGGCAAAGGTGCCAGAAACGGCCCTGAGCAAGTGCAGCAAAGTGCATGAAGAGAAGCTCGGCTAATGCACGCAGCAGAGTCGAGGCTACTCGATCAGCTCATCGGCGCGGGCGACCAAGGCGGGCGCAATAGTAACGCCGAGTGCTTTTGCGGTCTTGAGATTGATCACCAGCTCGAACTTCGTCGGCTGCTCGACGGGCATGTCGGCGGGGTTCGCGCCTTTGAGAATCTTGTCAACGTAGATGGCGGCACGGCTGAGCAGGTCCGCGGGATCCGTTCCATAGGACATCAGCCCGCCTACCTCGACATAGTCTCGGAAGCCGAAAACGCTTGGCAGTCTGTGCTGTGCGGCGAGGCCCGCGATCTGGGTCCGCAGGGCGAAGGTGAGAGGGTCTTCGAGGACGAGTAGTGCGCCGGGCTTCGCGCTTAACACAGCTTCGAATGCTCGATCGAGCTGATCGGGTGCGGTCATCTCGACCACGTGAATCAGAATGCGCAGCGCGCTCGCCGCGTCGCCGACCACTTTCAGCGCCTGAGCAACAAACGGCGTCATGGGGTTTGCCAGGACGGCCACCTGGTTGAGGGTTGGCAGCGCGTCTCGGAGGAATTCGAGTCGCTTGCCGGCGATATCGGGTGCGAGGGCGCTCAGGCCCGTAACGTTCCCACCGGGCCTGGCGAGCGTCGCGACGAGGCCTGACGCGATGGCGTCGCCCACGCCAACCATCACGACAGGTACGGTCCTGGTCGCCTGTTTCGCCGCCTGCGCGGTCAGTGTTCCGCCGCCTGCGATGATGACATCAGGTCCCAACTGGAGGAGCTCGGCCGCCAACGTCGCCAATCGTTCGGGCTTTCCTTCCGCCGAGCGGTAGTCAAACACGAGGTTCTTGCCCTCGATGTAGCCCAAGTCTCGCAGTCGAGTCTTGAGGGCCTTCATCTGGCGCGTGGCATCCGCTCCGGGGAGAAGGGCGAGGAGTCCAACACGGTACACCTTCTCCGCCTGCTGGGCCTCGGCGGCTAGCGGCCACGTCGTTGCCGCACCGCCCAACAATGCGATGAACTCGCGCCGTCTCACTCGCGCCCCCACATACAATGTCGTGACCAGACTAGCAGATGAACTCCTGTACGGCCCGCTGCGATTTCTGCATTGCGATTGCACTTGCAGTAATGTGCGTGTCCGAAGCATTGGACGTTACTCGATGACTTCGTCGGCGCGGGCGAGCAGCGTCGGCGGAATCGTGACACCGAGCGCCTTTGCGGTCTTGAGGTTGATGAGCAGCTCGAAGGTCGTCGCTTGCTGGACCGGCAGGTCGGCAGGCTTTTCGCCTTTGAGGATCCTTGCAGCATAAATGCCGGTCTGCCGATAGGCCGCCGAAAGGCTCGCGCCATAGCTGATCAGGCCGCCGGCCGCGACGTATTCACGGATCCCATAGATCGCCGGGACGGCATGGCGTGCCGCCTGCGCCACGATCTGCTCGCGCCGGCTGTTGATGAATGGTTCGGCTGTGACGACGAGAGCGCCGGCGTGGCCCTGCACGAGCGAGGCGAAGGCGGAGTCAATCTCGCTTTCGCTGCCGGCGTTCAGGACAAGGAGCTGCACCCCCTTCGCGCGCGCCGCTTCCCGCATGTCTCGCACCACGTGCTCAGTCTGCTGCGGACTGTTTGGGTTCACGAGTAGGGCGATCGCTCTGGCCTGTGGAACCAGCTCGGACGCAAGTTCGAGCCGCTTGGACGTCAGCTGGCCGCCGAGCCAGCTAACGCCGGTGACGTTGCCGCCCGGCCGGGCGAAATTGGAGACAAGGCCGGCCGCGACCGGGTCGCCGCCGATGGTGAAGACGATCGGGATCGTCTGACTTGCCGCTTTCGCCGCGCGTGGCGCACTGCCGCCCGTCGCCACGATCACGTCGACCTTGCGGCCGACGAGATCGGCGGCTAATGCGGGCAGACGATCATTGCGACCCTCGGCATAGCGGTATTCGATCGCCACGTTTCGTCCCTCGACATAACCTGACTCGCCCAATCCCCGGTGGAACGCGACCACAAACGGGGCAGATGGGCCGGGCGACCCTGAGCCGAGGTAGCCGATAACCGGCATCGCTTTCTGCTGTGCGCGCGCAGCGAGCGGCAATGCCGCAGCGCCACCCAGCAATCCAATGAACTCACGCCGCCTCACTGGACCCCTCTCATCCACGATGTACCAAAAACCAGGATATCAGATGAGCTGGCACACGCGTTCAGGCAATCGCTGCGCCGCGAAGGGAGCACGCCAGCGAGGGCGGGAGTGGGTCAAGGGCAGGCATCGGAGCCACTCCCGGGTCATGTCTCCTGTACCCCTAGATTTCTCTCGAAGTCATTCAACTTTCCGTCTGGGTGCAGAATCCGGCCCATCGCGGACAGTCATTCCGGCGCATCGCGGACAGTGTTCCGGTGATTGCGGACAGCCACTGACGAACGCTGAGGCATAGCTCCCGTCGACATTCGAATCAGCCGATCGCCACCCCCTGTCAACAAGAACAGCGGGGTGGCCGATGGCGGGCAAGAGAGTGTCGATGAGGAAGATCCGTGAGGTGCTGCGGCTGACGCACGAGCTGGGGCTCAGCGTCCGCCAGGTGAGCGAGGCAACGGGCGTCGGCAAAACGGCCGTCAACGAGTACGTGGCCCGCGCCAAGGTGATCGGCATCACGTGGCCGGTCCCGCCTGAGTTGAGCGATGCCGATCTGGAGCGGCGGCTGTTCGTGCCGCCAGGCTTCCACGATGGCCCGACCAAGCCGGTGCCGGATTGGGCCAGGGTCCACGAGGAGCTGAAGCGGCGTGGCGTCACGCTGATGCTGCTGTGGGAGGAGCATCGCGCCGAATGTCCCGATGGGCACGGCTACTCGCAGTTCTGCGAGCTCTACAGCCGCTGGCGCAAACGCCTGTCGCCGATCATGCGGCAGACGCACGTGGGCGGCGATAAGCTGTTCGTCGACTGGGCCGGCGACACGATCCCCATCATCGATCCGGCGACCGGCGAGGTGCACGCGGCGCACCTGTTCGTCGCTGCTCTTGGCGCGTCGAGCTATACGTACGCTGAGGCACGCTGGACGGAGAGCCTGCCCGACTGGATCGGCGCCCACGTCAACGCGCTCGACTTTCTGGGCGGCGTCATGAAGGCGGCGGTGCCCGACAATCTCAAGGTGGGCATCACCAAGCCGTCGCGCTACGAGCCCGGCATCAACCGCACTTACCAGGAGCTTGCCGACCACTACGGGTTCGTCGTGCTCCCGGCGCGCGTGAGAAAGCCGCGCGACAAGGCCAAGGTGGAAACCGCCGTCGGCATCGTCACGCGCTACCTGCTGGGCCGGCTGCGCCATCGCCGCTTCTTCTCGCTTGGCGAGCTCAACGCCGCGGTCGCCGAGTGCGTGGCGGCCATCAACGCCAAGGTGATGAAGCGGCTCGGCAAGAGCCGCACTGATTTGTTCGCCAGCCTCGACAAGCCGGCGCTCAAAGCGCTGCCGTCCGAGCGCTACCAGTATGCCGAGTGGAAGCGTTGCACGGTGGCGCCCGACTATCACGTCGAGGTCGATGATCACTACTACTCGGCGCCCTATCGGCTGCTGCGCGAGACCCTCGACGTGCGCTTCACCGATGCCACCGTCGAGCTGTTCCACAAGGGTAGCCGTGTTGCCAGCCACGTGCGCTCGCACCTCAAGCACAAGCACACGACCACGCCCGAGCACATGCCGTCGAGCCATCGTCGCTATGCCGAATGGTCGCCGGCGCGCATGCTACGCGAGGCGAAGAAGATCGGTCCGGCGACGGTCGCGCTGTTCGCCGCCATCATGAAGGCCAAGCCGCACCCCGAGCAGGGCTTCCGCTCGTGCCTCGGCATCCTGAACCTTCTCAAGAGCTACGGCCCCGCGCGCGTCGAAGCGGCAGCCAGGCGCGGCAACGACATCGGCGCCAAGACCTACGGCTCGATCAGGTCGATCCTGCAGAACGGACTCGACCGGGCCTATGCGCCGGCCAGAGCGGCGGAGGGCGCACCGATCCAACACGCCAACATCCGCGGCCGGGGCTACTACCACTAGCCGCGGGCGATCGCGTCCGTGCGCGCGCCCGCACGCGGCGACACGCGATTCCTGCTCTGCGGGCGAATGAGGTGAGGAACATGCTCACCCATCCCACCCACGACCGTCTCGTCGCGCTCGGGCTCACCGGCATGGCCAAGGCCCTCGCTGAGCAGAGTGGCCAGAGCACCATCGAAGGGCTCACGTTCGAAGAACGCCTCGGCCTTCTCGTCGATCGCGAGGCCGTCGAGCGCGAGAGCAAACGGCTCGTCAAGCGACTGAAGTACGCCAACCTTCGGCAAGCCGCGGCAATCGAAGACCTCGATACCAAGGCGGCGCGCGGCCTCGACAGAGCGCTCTTTGCCAAGCTCGCCACCGGCGAATGGATCGCACGGCGGCAGGACCTTCTCATCACGGGGAAAACCGGCACGGGGAAGAGTTGGCTGGCCTGTGCGCTCGGCCAGAAAGCCTGCCGCGACGACCGCTCCGTGCTCTACCAGCGCGTGCCCCGCCTGCTCGACGTGCTGGCGCTCGCGCGCGGCGACGGGCGCTACGTACGCTTCCTGAAGAACCTTGCGCGCGTCGAGCTGTTGATCCTCGACGACTGGGGCTTGGCGACCATGACGTCCGAGCAAGGCCGCGATATCCTCGAGATCGTGGACGACCGCCACGGCCGTGCCAGCACCATCGTCACCAGCCAGCTGCCGGTCGAGCACTGGCACGACGTCATCCCCGATCCGACGGTCGCCGATGCCGTCCTCGACCGCCTGGTGCACACGGCACACCGCCTCACCCTCAAGGGAGAGAGCCTGCGCAAGCCGCCAGAAAAGGCGGCGAAGCGTGGCAGACTTGACACGAACGACCCGGAGTGAACCCTTGGAGCCGTCGACGGGAGCCGCTGTCCGCGATCACCGGACTGCTGTCCGCGATCGACCGGAACGCTGTCCGCAGTCGACCGGATTCACTGTCCGCCTTCGCCGGAATCCGCAGTCTGGGGCCAGGTTGAGATATGGATCGTCGCTGCCGGCCCGGCGAGATGCCGGAAAGAAGTCTCCATCGACGCAGCATAGTGCTGTTGAGTAGCATAGCGTAGGATCAGCAAAACCCTTGCTTCGTTTACCGGCCGTCGCAGCCAGCACCATGCCTGTCATCAATCATTTTGGCTGATAGTTCAGAGGGTTGGCGTCATCATGCCGTCCGATGTATCGACCGCCGGCGTAGAGTCTGACCTTCGCCGGAAGGTGCAAGAATTCGAGCAAAAGCTGGCGGAGGCGCACCAGCGGGAGGTTGCCACAAGGGAAGTGCTTGGCGTCATCGGCACCTTCCCAAGTGATGTCCAGCCGGTGTTCCAGGCCATCGCCGAGCACGCGCGCCACCTGTGCAAGGCGGAGGTCGGCGCAACGACACGCCTGGAAGGCGACGTTGTGCACCTGGCCGGCGTGCGCGGCCCGTCGGCGGAGGCCGAGCAGGCTATGCGGGCGTTCTTCCCGGTCGAACGCCAGCTCGCGCCTGCCAACATCCGCCGCGCCCTCGCGCAGCGTGCGCCGTTCCAGATCGCCGACGTGCGTCTGGAGCCGGGATACCCCGACGTGGAGGCCGCCGAGCGCATGGGCGTGCGTAGCATCCTATCGGTGCCGCTTCTGCACGAGGGCCGCGCGATCGGCACCATCGGCGTCGCGCGCGGCGAACCCGGGCTTTTCGCGGACGAAGTCGTCGAGTTGCTGCAGACCTTCGCTCGGCAGGCCGTGATCGCCATCGAGAACACGCGACTGTTCAACGAGACGCAGGAGGCTTTGGCCCGGCAGACGGCGAGCGCCGACATTCTGCGCGTGATCAGCAGCTCACCGACCGATGTGAGGCCGGTTTTCACTGCAATTGTCGAAGCCGCGGTGCGGCTGCTCGCGTGTGACTTCGCGCTCGTGTTGCGGAGCAACGGAAACACCTACTCGCCGGTCGCGGGCGCCACTCCGGTCGGCCCGATGGCGGATATGGGGCCTGCGAACCTGCCCATCGATCCCGACCACAACTTTCCGTCGCGGGCCATCGTTTCCAAGTCCATGCTGCACCTGCCGGACTGGTCCACCATCGAGCTTCCGCAACACGAGCGGCACATCCGCGCGGCGCTGGGCGTCGACTCGGCCCTGTATCTGCCGCTCTTGCGTGAAGACGAGTGCCTGGGCGTGCTGGTGTTCGGCCGCAAGCGGGCGAATGAATTCAGCGGGAAGGAAATCGCGCTAGCCGAGTCGTTCCGCGACCAGGCGATGATCGCCATCGAGAACACGCGGCTGTTCGAGGCGGAGCAGGCCAGCAAACGCGAGCTGACCGAGTCGCTCGAGCAGCAAACGGCGACTGCCGAAGTTCTCCAAGTCATAGCCAGTTCACAAAGCGATCAGGAGCCGGTATTTCGCGCCATGCTCGAGAAGGCGGTCCGCATCTGCCAGGCAAACTTTGGAAATATGTATCTCTTCGAAGGTGGCGTGCTTCGTCTCGCCGCCGCGCATAACACCCCCTCAGCGCTCGTTGAGGCGCGTCGGCGGGTTCAACATCGTCCGGAAGCAAATACGCCGACCGGGCGAGCGGCCAGGACCGGGCAGGCGGTTCACGTCCCCGATCTGAAAGCGGATCAAGCTTACGCCGAGCACGAGCCGGCCGCCGTTACCGCCGTCGAATTGGGCGGAATTCGGACTCTGCTGGCTGTACCAATGCTCAAGAACCAACAGCTCATAGGAACGATCTCAATTTACCGGCAGGAGGTGCGGCCGTTCACCGATAAGCAGATCGAGTTGGTCAAGAGCTTCGCAAGCCAAGCCGTCATCGCCATCCAGAATACGCGCCTGTTTGAGGCCGAGCAGGCGAGCAAACGTGAGTTGCAAGAATCGCTCAAGTATCAGACCGCGACCAGCGAGGTGCTCAACGTCATTAGCCGATCGACGCTTGATCTCCAGCACGTTCTTGGAGCTGTTGTCGAGAGCGCCACGCGCCTCTGCGGAGCCACGCGTGGCCATATCTTCCGCTTCGACGGCGAGCTTCTTCGTGTTGCAGCCGCCCATGGTGCGTGGCCGGGATTCACGGAGTATTTGGCAAACCGTCCCGTGCGCCCGGGTAAAGGCACGACAGCAGGACGGGCTGCAGCCGAACGCCGAACGGTTCATGTAGCAGACGTACTGCAAGACCCCGATTACGAATATAGTGACCTGCTAAAGCAACAAGGCTACAGAACCGTGCTCGCGGTCCCGCTGTTACGCGAAGGATCCCTCCTCGGTGTTATTACCATCCTGAAGACGCACGTCGAACCGTTCACGAGCAAGCAGGTTGAACTCGTCGAGACTTTCGCCGACCAGGCCGTCATCGCCATCGAGAACACGCGGTTGCTCAACGAGCTACAGGAATCCCTTCAGCAGCAGACCGCCACAGCCGACGTTCTGAAGGCCATAAGCCGTTCGACGTTTGATTTGCAATCCGTGCTTGATACTCTTGCGGACTCGGCTGCACGGCTTTGTGAATCCGATCAAGTTGCGATCTACCGCAGAGAAGGAGACGTCTATCGGTGGCTCGCGAGCAGCGGATTGTCGGGCGAAGTTCTGGCTCGCGTCAAAGAGCAGATGCTTAAGCAGCCTTTATTGCCAGGGAAAGGTTCGATTGTTGGAAGAGCCACGCTAGAGCGTGGGCCGGTCCAGATACTCGATGTCTGCGCTGATCCGGACTACGCACTCACGGAAGCGCAGCGCCTTGCCCAATACAGAACTTGTATGGGAATTCCACTTCTACGTGAGGGAGTGCCAATCGGCGCAATGTCATTGCTGCGCACCCGCGTGATGGCCTTTACGGACAAGCAGGTCGAGCTCGCTCAAACCTTCGCTGACCAAGCGGTGATCGCTATCGAAAACACACGATTGTTTGCGGCGGTGCAGGAAAGGACGCGCGAGCTAGCCAAGACAGTGGAGGACCTCGAGATCGCAAGCCAGCACAAGTCGCAGTTCGTCGCCAACATGAGCCACGAGCTGCGCACGCCACTCGCCGCAATCCTCGGCTACGCTGAGCTTATGCAAGAGGGCTTCTACGAGCCACTGGGCCAGAAGTCCCTCGACGCGCTCACCCGCATCCGCTCCAACGGCAAACATCTGCTCGGTCTCATCAACACTGTGCTCGACATCGCCAAGATCGAGTCCGGGCAGTTCACATTGAACATGGCGGAGTACGACATCGAAAGCATCGTCGACACGGTGCGCTCCGCCACCGAGTCACTCGCACAGAACAAGAAGCTCACACTCAAGACCGACGTCGCCAAGAAACTGCCATTCGGCGTCGGCGACGAGCAACGCCTGACCCAAGTACTCCTCAACCTCGTGGGCAACGCCATCAAGTTCACCGACACTGGTGAGGTGCGCATCACCGCAACGGCCGCAAATAGCCACTTCACCGTCGCCGTGATCGATACCGGCCCCGGCATACCGGCTGATCAACAGCAGAAGGTCTTCGAACAATTCCACCAGGTCGACAATTCGAACACCAAAGCCAAGGGTGGCACTGGCTTGGGCCTGGCCATCGCCAAGGAGATCGTGGAAATGCACGGCGGCCGCATCTGGGTGGAGTCGACCGTCGGCAAAGGCTCGACCTTCCGCATGGAGTTGCCCGTCAAGGCCGAGAGCCGAAAGGCCGCGCAGTGACCAAACGCATCCTCGTCGTCGAAGACCAAGAGGACTTGCGCGGCGTCCTGCGCGACCTCTTGACTGGGTCGGGATATGAAATGATCGAGGCCGCGGACGGGCAAGTCGGTGTGGCAACGGCGCGTTTCGAAAAGCCCGACCTCATCCTCATGGACATTCAGATGCCGGTCATGGACGGCTACGAGGCCACACAACAAATCAAGGCGAGCCCGGAGACCGCAAAGATTCCGATCATCGCCGTGAGCTCCTTCGCGATGAAGGGCGACGAGCAGAAGGCACGCGCCGCCGGCTGCGACCACTACATCACCAAGCCCTATAGCCCCATGCAGCTCCTCAAGACCCTGCGGACCCTCCTCGGCGAGTAACGGCTCGCGCATCATGACGATCTGTCTCGCCGACACCACGTTCGTAAGCCTACGGTGAGCACCGCACCATGTGGGCGATGAGCTCTCCGGTCAGCGCTTGCGATCGACCTGATCGGCGATGATCTCGCGAAGGGTCTCAATGCCGAACTCGCTAAAGGCGAGG
>Ga0070741_10011941_pt1 | contig 15869 bp, 11 predicted proteins | sample Coa_R1_4_FD_66440 | JGI IMG/M metagenome (GOLD analysis project Ga0070741, IMG submission 66440) | Surface soil microbial communities from Centralia Pennsylvania, which are recovering from an underground coalmine fire - Coalmine... | ecosystem: Environmental > Terrestrial > Soil > Unclassified ...
CTGTCGGACGTCTATCGAACCCTCGAGCGCGGCAGCGGAACCTTAGGACGGTGGAGACTTGCCGGTGAAGCCGAACGACTTAATACGATTCGCCTGGACGTGCGCGAATTGACCGAAAGAATGGACAATTCCATCAAGTTTTTGAGCGATATGTTCGCAGCAAGGCTCTACCGCATGGCGGCGGCCAAAATCGGCGTTCCCGACTATAGAACTCTGGTCGAGCAAAAGCTGGAGAGCGCCGGCGAACTCTACGGCTTTATGATGGACCGCTTCTACCAGAGCCGCGCGTTTGTCCTGGAATTGATGGTCGTGATTATTCTGATTATCGAGCTGGTCTTTCTGTTCCGGGGCTCACGGTAGAGGCTTACAGCAGGCATACCCAAAGCTCGAACCAAAAATACCCTCATCCGGGTATTCGATCGATCACCCTTGATCGCCTATGCTCAAAAACGGCCGTCGCCATGGACGCTCAGCAGCGCCGCAATTTCACCCTGACGATCGGACTCGCCTTTTTGCTGTGCGGGTCCTGTTCCCGAACTCGCAAGGTAGAGGCACACGAAACCCGTGACGCATCCGGGCCGACAGTCCCGGTTGCCCGGGCCGCACTCGAAGACCTTTCACGCGATCTTGTGCTGACGGCAGAGTTTCGGCCGTTTCAGGAGATCGACGTGATGGCCAAGGTTGCTGGATACATCAAAGAGATCCGGGTAGATGTGGGCGACCGCGTACGGCAGGGTCAGTTGCTTGCCGTGCTGGAGATTCCGGAGATGGCCGACGATATTGCGCGCGCCGCGGCCGCCGTCGAACGCAGTGAAGCTGAAGTCACGCGCTCGAGCGATGAGCTGAAGCGGGCGCAGTCCGCCCATCAGATGACGCATCTTTCGTATGAAAGGCTCTCGGCGGTTGCAAAACAAAAGCCCGGCCTGGTCGCGCAGCAGGAGATTGACGATGCTCAGAGCAAGGACCTGGTGTCAGAGGCGCAGGTTGCAGCCGCGAGGTCCAGCATGGCGGCGGCGCGGGAACAGGTGCAGGTTCACAAGGCTGAGCTGCGAAAAGCCAAAACGCTGCTTGAGTATACGCGAGTAATCGCGCCGTTTGCCGGTGTAATTACGCGAAGGTACGCCGACACCGGATCCATGATCCAGGCGGGCACGGCCTCACAGACGCAGGCTATGCCTGTGGTCCGGCTCTCCGAAAACACACTCCTGCGGCTGATTCTTCCGGTTCCCGAGTCGGCCGTTCCCACAGTACACGTTGGACAGAGCGTCGAGGTGCGCGTGCCCACGCTCAACCGAGTTTTCCCCGGGCGCGTGGCGCGTTTCGCGGAAAAGATCTCGCTCGCCACACGCACGATGGATACCGAAGTGGACGTGCCGAATCCCAACTTCGTGCTGGTGCCCGGGATGTATGCGGAAGTGAACCTCACGCTCGACCATCGCCGCCGCACGCTGGCAATACCTATTACGGCAGTCGATATAAGCGATGAGCCGGAACGAGCGTCCGGCGGAGGGCGGCGAAAAGGGGCGGAACTCGGACGGGTGCTGGTGGTGAACTCCGACCGCCGGATCGAGGTGAGGCGAGTATTACTCGGGCTCGAAACGGCGGACAAGGTCGAAATTCGATCCGGGCTGCGTGAAGGAGACATGGTGATCGTCGGAGGCCGCTCCGGCCTCGAACCCGGCGAGAGAGTTCAGCCCAAGATGACTGCTATGGCTTCATCAGAAACCTGACCATCGGTTTTGAACGATGTCGCGATTCGCCATTCACAATCCGTACTTCATCGTGGTGATCTGCCTGGTTATCGCAGTTGTAGGCGTCACCAGCCTGGTGCGCATGCCGGTGGATATGTTTCCCGCGATGAATATTCCTGTGGTCGTGGTAGCCACGTTTTACTCCGGAATGCCGCCGGAGCAGATCGAAACGGACATCACGAGCCGTTTCGAGCGCTTCTTCACGCTTGGAAGCGGTATCGAGCACATTGAGTCGCGCTCGCTGCCCGGCGTAAGCGTCATCAAAGTGTATTTTCAGCCGGGCACGAATCCCGATTCGGCGGTGACCACGATCTCCAACCTCGCGATGGCGCAGCTGCGGCGCTTGCCTCCCGGCACTTTACCGCCTGTGGTTCTCAAGTTCGACGCGTCGAGTCTTCCGGTTTGTCTGGTGACCTTCAAAGGCGAAGGCCTCAATGAAACCATGCTCCGGGATTTGGCGCAGTTTCAGGTGCGGAACCAGGTGGCTAGCGTGCCGGGCGCGAGCGTGCCCCAGCCCTTCGGCGGGCGCTACCGCCAGATCATGGTCTATGCGGATCCGTACAGGCTGGAAGCTCATCAATTGAGCCTCATGGACGTTGTCCGGTCGGTTAACAATTCCAATTTGATTCTGCCCGCAGGTGATGTACAGATCGGCCCGCTCGATTACAACATCTACACCAACAGCCAGTTATCGAGCGTCGATGAGATTAACAATCTGCCCGTAAAGACCGTCGGACAGGCCACGGTGCGCGTCGCCGACATCGGCTACGCCAAGGATGCGCATCAGATCCAGACGAACGTCGTGCGGGTGGATGGCCAACGATCGGTATACCTTGCGGTGCTCAAGCAAGGCGGCGACACCAATACCATCGCGGTTGTCGACGGCGTGAAGAATACTGTGGCGCGCCTGTTCGACGTACCAAAGGAGCTGGTGAGCCGGGTGGTTTTCGATCAGGCCGTGTTTGTGAAAACGGCCATCGAGACGCTGCTGCATGAAGGCGCGCTCGGGCTGTTCCTCACCTCGTTGATGATTCTGATCTTTCTGGGGAGCATGCGAGCCACGGTTGCCGTGTTCTTTTCAATCCCCCTTTCCGCGCTGGCGGCGTTCATTGCGCTCGCGCTCGGCGGCAGCTCGGTGAACAGCATGGTGCTCGGCGGCCTTGCGCTGGCATTTTCACGGCTGATCGACAACTCGGTCGTTGTGCTTGAGAATATCTACCGTCACCTGGAGCTTGGGGAACCTCCGGCGGTAGCGGCGGAAAAAGGCGGCCGCGAGGTCGCCCTGCCTGTACTCGCGGCGACCTTAACTACAGTGGTTGTTTTCTTCCCGGTGACGTTCCTTTATGGAGTCAGCAGATTCCTGTTCTCGGCGCTGGCGCTGGCCGTTGTCCTGTCACTGTTTGCATCATTCGCGGTAGCGATGACGGTCGTGCCGCTGTTCTGCGCCCGGTTCATCAAGGCACCCGAACAGCGCGCGGAGGGCCGAAAGTCCTGGGGCGAGCGATTCAACACCTGGTTCAATGGCCGGTTCGAAGCATTTCTGAGGGTCTACGACCGGCTGGTCTCGGCCACGCTGCGCAAGCCGGTATGGATATTGGCTGCGTTCGGCCTGATCTTCATGCTGAGCCTCGGGCTGTTCCCGATGCTCGGCCTCTCTTTCTTTCCACGAACCGATGCCGGACAGTTTGTCATCAATCTCAAAGCGCCATCGGGCACACGCCTATCTGTGACGGAAAGCGAGGTCGAGAAAGTCGAAAAGCTCGTGCGCCGGATCGTACTGCCGGAAGACCTGGGGATGATCGTTTCCAACATTGGCGCGACGCCGGACTTTTCAGCCATTTACACCACCAACTCCGCGATGCACACTGCGTTCGTACAGGTGAGCCTCAAGGAAGACCACTCTATCTCCAGCTACGAGTATATGGCTCGCGTGAAGCGCGGCATTGAATCGGAATTACCCGAGCTCGCCGCTTATTTCCAGTCCGGCAGCCTGGTGGACGCGGTGCTGAACCTGGGACTTCCCGCTCCGATCGACGTACAGGTGGGCGGCTCCGATATGCGCAGGTCCTACGACGTGGCGCGCCGCCTTTCAGCCGAAATCCGGCAGCTTCCCGGAGTGGCCGATGTTTTCATTCCGCAGGATCTCGACTATCCGGCGCTTCAGCTTAACGTGGATCGGACGCGGGCCGGCGAGTTGGGGCTTGATCAGCAGGAGGTGGTCAAGAACGTCATCACCGCGCTGACCTCGAATCAGATGATCGCGCCGAGCTTCTGGATCGATCCGAAGACCGGCAATGATTATATGCTGACCGTGCAGTATCCCGAAAACCAGATTCGTACGCTCGGCGATCTGCGCGCCACTCCTATCCGGGCCCTCCAGGGACACGCCCCCACACGGCTGGATATGATCAGCAGCCTGCGGCGTATCAAATCCCCCACCGAGGTGGATCATTATCAATTGCGCCGCACCATCGATGTGTATGTGCGGCCGCTTCAGGAAGACCTTGGTAAGATCGCGGCCGCAATCGACGGGATCATCGCGCGGACCAATGTTCCTGAAGGCCTGACCGTCGCGCTCCGCGGAATGGTGCAGGGGATGCGGAATTCATTCCGCAGTTTCGCAGCAGGCCTTTGCCTCGCGGTGGTGCTGCTCTATTTGATCCTGGTTGCGCAGTTTCGGTCCTTTATCGATCCGTTCATTATCCTGCTCGCCGTCCCTCCGGGCATCGCGGGCGTGATCCTTACGCTATGGTCGACTGGCACCACTCTGAATGTCATGTCGCTGATGGGAGTCGTGATGCTGGTGGGGATTGCGGTCTCCAACAGTATTCTCATTGTGGAGTTTACAAACCATCTGCGGCATGAGGGCATGAGGCTGGAGCAGGCTGTCGCAGTGGCGTGCCGGGTGCGGCTGCGTCCGGTGCTGATGACCTCGCTTGCCACCATTATCGGTCTGCTGCCGATGGCCTTAAAGCTCGGCACGGGCAGTGAAGCATACGCACCGCTGGCGCGAGCGATTCTTGGCGGCCTGAGCCTTTCCGTCGTCCTTACGGTGTTTCTGGTGCCGGCGGCCTATGTGGTCGTGCATGGGGTGCGCATTCGGAGGCTGCATTCATGATGCGGCGAATTGCTATTGCTCTCGCCGCACTGTGCGCGTCTCATATCCTCCTGACGGCGCAACCGGCACAGCACCTCACGTTAGCCGAAGCGCGCAGGCTGGCCTTGGCCAACAATCCGCGGCTTTCTGCAGCGAAGCTGACCGCAGCAGCCGCTTACCAGGTGCCGCAACAATATCGCGCGAATCTGGCGCCCACAATGTACAGCAGCCTGACCGGTGTGGGCGCGGATTCAGGAAGCCGCCTGGCCGCGGGAGGCCTGAATAATCCGGTAGTCTACAGCCGCTTCGGTTCCGGCCTTACAGTATCGCAGCTTGTGACCGACTTCGGGCGCACCGGAAATCTTATCGGTATGGCCAAGCTGCAAGCCGAAGCGCAGAATCAGGCCGCCCAAACCACGCGAGCCGATATCCTGCTGGCAACCGACCGCGCGTACTTCGAAGTCCTACTCGCGGAGGCGGTACTCAAAGTAGCAGAACAGACCGTAGCCTCCCGCCAGCTTGTGGCCGATCAAGCGGCAGCGCTGGCGGAAAGCAAACTGAAATCCATGCTGGATGTAAGTTTCGCTAAGGTCAACCTGGCCGATGCGAAGCTTCTGCTGGCGAAAGCGCAAAATGACGTGAAAGCCGCGCAGGCCGAGCTCGCCACGGCAATGGGCCTGCCGCGGGAGAACGCCTTCGCCCTGGCGGAGGAGCCGATGCCCGAGCCTCTTCCGGATCGGATCGACGCCGTCATAGCCGAAGCGCTGAACAACCGTCCTGATCTGAAAGATCGCCGACTGGAGCAAAGCGCAGCGGACCGGTTTGCCAAAGCCGAGCATGCCCTCTACTATCCGACCGTCGGTATCCTCGGCACGGCAGGTTTCGTTCCGACCGGTCAGGAGGCTGTGCCCGGCCGGTATGGCGCGATCGGACTCAATGTCACCATCCCGATTTTCAACGGCGGGTTGTTCAAAGCGCGGCAGGCCGAGGCCGAATTGAAAGCGCAAGCTGCGGCGCGGGATGTTAACAGCGTCGAAAATCAGATCGTGCGGGATGTAAAAGTTGCGTACCTGAACGCCCAGACGGCTGCTGAACGCGTAAGCCTCACCGAACAGTTGCTCAACCAGGCTAAGCTTTCTTTGGACCTGGCGCAAAGCCGTTATGATCTTGGGCTCAGCTCGATGGTGGAGCTCAGCCAGGCTCAGTTAAACTTCACGTCGGCCCAAATCGCTAACGCCAGCGCGCGCTACGAATACCAGGACCGGCGCGCGGTTCTCACCTATCAAACCGGCGGATATTGATTTCCATGTCGAATCCCACAGACGCGATTCCGATTCTGCTCGCAAGCGCGCGTGAGGACGACTATTACAACCTTCGCGAGCTGCTGGCGCAGACATGTTGGATTCTGAATAAAGTGGACGACTGGGCGAGCGCATTGCAAGTCCTGCGCCACATCGCTATACCGATCATCATTTGCGATGCGGATCTGCCGGGACTGCGCTGGCGGCAAGGGCTGCGCATCGGCGAAGGCATGACCACCAAACCTTGTGTGCTCCTGCTCTCGGATGTAGCCGACGCGTATCTCTGGAACGCTTTCATCGAATGCGGCGGCTTCGATCTCCTTCCCCGGCCCCTGCTGCAAAAGCAAACGCTCGCCCTTCTTGATTTCGCCTATATGCATTGGAAGACCGGCTGGCCGGGCGAGCGGGCCTCTCTCAAGCGATAACGCCTTTGCGGACGGCATACAGGATCAGCTCCGCTCCGCTGTGCAAATTCAGTTTCTGCAAAATATTGCCGCGATGCGTTTCCACAGTATAGAGACTTAGATTCAGGATCGTGGCTACCTCCTTATTGTTTTTACCTTCGGCAAGCAGTTGCAGAATTTCCCGCTCGCGTGTCGTGAGCAGCTCGTAGCTGTCCTCGACCTCTTTTTCCTGCATCTGGCGCACATAATCTTCAACCAGCATCTTGCTGATTGCGGGACTGAAGAAAGCCTTACCCTCGCTGACCGCGTGAATTGCGTTGATCAAGTCATATTCGGCGGAATCCTTCAGCAGATAGGCGCGGGCGCCGGCTTTGAGAGCCTTGAGTACATAGCCTTCATCGGAATGCATGCTGAGGAAAACAATGGCGGTGCGCGGCGACTTGGAAGAGATCTGCCGAGCGGCCTCGATCCCATTCAGAATCGGCATTGCAACGTCGAGAACAACTACGTCCGGCGTATGCTGCTCGGCCAAGGTGACCGCTTGGCGGCCATCCGATGCGTCGGCGACTACCATGAACCCGGGATGGCTTTCGAGCAGCAGGCGCAGTCCCTTGCGAACCACGGTGTGATCGTCGGCTATCAAAATGCGGATCGGTTTCATATCAACTGCTTGGAAACGGAAGCCGCCGCCGGGGCCGGAAGCACGACGCGCAGCACGGTGCCGTGCCCCGGCTCCGAATCGATCGAGAAACTGCCGCCCAGGTTGCTGACTCGCTCTTCCATTCCAAGCAGCCCCATCCCGCGTTCCCGGCCGGAATCGAAACCCTTGCCATCATCCTGAATCGAGAGCAGGATGCGGCCTTCCTCCTGCCGGATGGTCACGCGCACCGTATGCGCCTCCGCGTGCTGCACCGAGTTATGCAGCGCTTCCTGCACGATGCGATAGACACACGTCTTATACTCGTCGGGAAGATCTTCGGCGATCTGTTCGGCCGCCACTTTGACGCGCATGCCGGTCCGCTTCGAGACTTCGCGGGCCTGCCACGTCAGCGCCGGCACCAGGCCCAGATCATCGAGCATCGACGGACGCAGGAGCAGGGAAAGATTGCGAACAACGCTGATCGAGCTCTCGATGAGTTTCTTAATTTCGTCGGCCTTCGCCTCCAGCCCGGCATGGTCTCCGTTGCGAATCCGATTGGACAGGTTCACCATCTCAAACAAAACGCCCGTGAGGGCCTGGCCCACTTCGTCATGCAGCTCGCGGGCTATCGAGCGGCGCTCGCTCTCCTGCGCATCCACCAAGCGCGCCGAAAGCTGCTTCAGCTCACTGCGCGCGGTCGCGATTTCCCCATAACGTGCCGCGGCTTCCCTTTCGAGCGCCAGGATTTTTCGGAAGCTGAAAGCGGCTAAAACCACGCCCAGCCCGATCGTTAACCCGATTGTGACGGCGAGGCGGCGCCGGAACCGGGCGAAGGTCTCATCGACACGCACTCTACCGGAGTCAAGCTGCGACTCGTTGATATCTCCGATCTGATCGGCAATTCCCAGCATAGCCATACGTCGGGGAAAGACTTCGTCCCGCAGAAATGCATAGCCGGACCGGCGGCGCTCCGAAGGCGACCATGAGAACACGGGTTCGAGTACCCGCCAGTACGCTGCGAGCTCCTGCCGAAGCACCCCGAATGGTTTGGTCTCTTCGGCTGTGACGAGATGCTCGTACTTCTGAAATGCCTGCTCCATGTCGGTGCGTGTAGCGAGAAGGCTTTTTCGATGTGTCTCGGCCTTTTTCGAGTCGGGCTCGAGCAGGTAGTCCCGAACATAGGTGCCGGATAGATAGACGTCGGAGCGGATACGCTCCAGGACGCGCGTGCGCAGAAGAAACTCTTCCCGGATGTGGTCGCTGGTGGACTGGATCTCCTCAAAAACCTGCACGGCATCGAATCCTGCAAACGCCATGAGCACCAGCAGGCCTCCAAAGCCGCCCAATAGAACGAACCGGCTATTGAGGGGCAGCAAGCGCCCGTCCTGTGGGGCTTTGCCTTGAAGTGCGTACATCAGCAGCGAAGCGGGGCCGGCAAGCGCGCCCGGGGCATGCTCCTCTCTTGATCTTAGCGGAACTTGCCGGGGCCGGCTTTTGGCGGCCAGGGTCCACGGACATTACGCGCTCCCGCCGGTGCGCACCGCTTCTGGAATGCGTTAGAATTGAGTCCTCGCACTAGGAGGTCTCATCGCATGCCAAATCGCAGAAGGTTTCTTCAGGGCGTCTCAACCGTTCCTTTTCTTGGAGGGGCGAGCTTCGCTTCCAACGTCAAACGCGACTACTTTAAGGAACTGGGCGTCCGCCCATTCATCAATGCCGCCGGGACGTATACCACTCTAACCGCTTCGCTGATGCATCCGGAAACCATGCAGGCCATCGATTATGCGTCCAAGCATTTCGTTCACCTGGAGGAACTCCATGATGCGGTGGGAAAACGGCTGGCTTCACTGATCGGCTGCGAAGCGGTTATGATCACCGCGGGTGCGGCGTCGGCGCTGACACTGGGAACCGCCGCCTGCATGACGGGGACGAACCAGGAATTGATTCGGCGGCTTCCCGACACGACGGGGATGAAGACAGAAGTGATCATTCAGAAATCGCACCGCTACGGATATGATCACGCCGTTCGAAATTGCAATATCAAGTATGTCGAGATCGAAACCCGGGAAGAACTGGAGAATGCGATCAACGACCGCACGGTGATGATGCACTTCTTCAACGCGGCCGACCCGCAGGGAAAAATCAAAGTGGCCGAGTTTGCCGAACTCGGCAAGAAACATAACATCCCGACCTTCAACGATGCTGCCGCCGATGTACCGCCCGTCGAGAATCTTTCCAAGTACATCAAGATGGGCTACGATCTTGTGACGTTCTCCGGCGGCAAAGGGCTGCGCGGGCCGCAGAGCGCCGGGCTCCTATTGGGGCGGCGCGATTTGATTCAGGCTGCGCGGCTGAACTCTTCGCCTAATAGCGACTCGATCGGCCGCGGCATGAAGGTCAATAAAGAAGAGATCCTGGGCATGATGTGCGCCGTTGAAGCCTACCTCAAGGCCGACCACAAGACCGAGTGGCGCGAGTTCGAAAACCGCGTGAAAACTATTGCTGATAGCGTGGGGCCAATTAAGACCGTGAAATCCGAGACGTTTGTACCGGAAATTGCGAACGCCGTTCCTCATCTGCGGATTACTTGGGATGAAGCGGCGCTTAAAATTACGCCCGAAGAAGTAACCAGGAAATTGCGCGAAGGAGAGCCCTCGATCGAATTGCGTCCCGGCGCGAAAGGCTGCATTGAGGTGGCGGTGTGGATGTTGCAGCCCGGTGAAGCGCAGATCGTAGCGCGGCGAATCCGGCAAGTACTCAAAGGAGCATAGGGGACGCGCGCAACCGGCACGATGCACCCAACGAAGTGGACCGGGAGGCAAGCTTCTTTGAAGGTGCCTCCCGGGCCGCGTCGAAAAGATTTGACCCTATACTTGTGACTTCCTGGTCCCCTTCGCGTCGGGGCTTACCTCACTGTAACACACCTCCGCGAACCCTTATCACCTGCTTAGCCCCGCCTCCGGGACTCGTTCCTGCAAGGGTCTCCCTGATATGATATTGGCCTAATCATTCACGAGCCGAAACTCTTGACGTTCTATTCGTTTGATGATGAGTACGTGCGCCGGCTGACGAACGGCGATCCGGAGGTCGAGAAGCATTTTTCGACGTACTTTGGCGATCTGCTTTCGCTTAAACTCCGTGTGAGGCTTCGCTCGCGGCAGTTGATGGAGGACGTGCGCCAGGAAACGCTGCTGCGGGTTCTACAGACGCTGCGCCGGAAGGGAGGCGTGGAGCATCCGGAGCGTTTCGGGGCTTTTGTTAACGCGGTCTGCAACAACGTAATGATGGAGATGTGCCGGTCTCAGTCCCGCCAGGACCAGATGGGAGAACACGATAGCGAAATGCTGGACCGCAGCATCGATCTGGATGCGCCTTTGGTGACCTCCGAGCTAAAAGCCCAGGTACACCAGGCGCTGGCCGAACTCCCCGAAAAGGACCGCAATCTATTGCGCGCCATCTTCCTGGAGGAGCGGGATAAAAGCGAGATCTGCCGGCTGTACCACGTCGATGGTGATTATCTCCGCGTTTTACTGCACAGGGCCAAAACCCGCTTCCGCAAAGCGTATCTCCAGCAGGCGCGCAGCGCGCCCTGAAGTGCTTGAAAACAGGAGCTTGTAACGGAACGGAATCCGAGATCACGATACAACGAGGCGTCTGATGGACCACGAAACCGCCATTCAGCTCCGAGCCGCGGAGCAGTACGTTGCCGGTGAGCTCTCGACCCGGGATCGAGATGAGTTTGAGGAGCATTTCTTCTTGTGCCCGGAGTGCGCGGAAGAGGTTCGTTGTGAACAGGTTTTCGTTGCCAACGCCAGGGCGGTTCTGGTTACGACGCAACGGTCAAGACCTGCATCGGAGCAGGCCCCTGCCCAGCACGATGTCGAGCGGGAACTGGTGCCCTGGTGGCGGCGCTGGCTTCCTGAGGCTGCGCTTCGCCCTGCCTTCGCCACGTCACTGGCAGTGAACGCATTTCTGGTGATCTTCGGAGCACACCAGGTTTTTAATGTACTGCCGAAACTGCGAAGCGAATTGGCCGCTGCATCATCGCCAAGTCTATCCGCGAGTTTTGCCGTACCCACGACGGTGCGCGGTGAGGAAGATTTCACTGCATCCGCAACGCCAGGACAGAACGTTCTTCTTTCGTTCGCGATTGCACATCCATTTTCACAGTATCGGTATGTGATATCCCGCGAACGCGGCGAAGCGGCATATTCCGCCACGCAAGCACCTCCATCGCCGCAGGCTGAGGAACTGCTTCTTTCGATTCCGACGATTCGCCTGGACCCGGGGGACTATCGCGTGGTCCTCAGCGGGATCGAGAACGGCAGCGCTCAAGAAATCGGGCACTGCCGTCTGCGAATTGTACGATAATGATTCCCGCATGAGCGCCAAATACCGTTTTCAAGCCAGAGCTGTCGCCGTTTCCGGATCGCTCTCCAGGCCGGTAACGCACGAGGTAAACGAGCTGTGCAAATGCGAGCTGATCGGAACCGAAGGCGGGTATCATACCAATCGCCTGGAGAATCATCGCTACGAGGAGATCTACTCCTTCGGCGCGGCATATACGCAGGTAACCGCAAGCGAAGGCCCTGACGGCCATTTCAATACCCTCGCTACAGCTACGATCGAAAAGCTCAACGTGCTGGACGTAGTGAAGGCCGACCGGATCACCGCGCGACTCGTAGGCTATCACTGCGAAACCGATTATCACGAGTGCCCGCATCCGTGGATTCATCCTCTGGGCAGCACGATTGAAAATCTGCAGGTGGCCGGGCGCCCATATCCGATTGAGCATCCGCCCGGCTTTCTCATGGAGGATTTCGAAAAGCCGCATCGCTACGAGGTCTGGAAGCAGAATAAAACCAACTACGAGAGCCCAGGCAAGACCATTCACGTGCCGGGGTTTGGAGATGTGACCTTGTTCCGCCTCATGGTGCAGCCTCATCAGGTCGAGGGCAGGGATAAGCCCTGCCAACTTCATAAGCTCGTCATGCTTGAACTGAAACTCGGCAGCCCGATTGCCGGCACGCTGAGTTTTGCTGCTACGGACGACGACGGCAGCCCTCCGTAGCCTCCCGCGCACCGCGCGCAAGCGGCCCTTTGAGAGAATGATGGGAACGACGGTCCCATGACTTCTCTCCGCTGGCTGCCGGCCCTGGCCCTTTGCGCCTGCGGAATCCAACGGCCCAGTCCGGACTTGCTGTACCGTAGAGCCGAAGCTAGCCAGCGCCGGGGCGAACTGGACGCGGCGCTTGAGGGCGCGCGCCTCGGCTTGAAGCTCTATGCCTGGCGGCCGCAGTGGAAATGGCCGTTCCGTCTGTTAACGGCTGAGATTCTGCTTGACCGCGGCGAAACACCAGCAGCACGGCAACTGCTCGAAGGCATCGGCGAACCTGATGAGCCGGAGTTGCGCGCACGCTGGCTCCTGGATTTTGGCAATGTTGCTTACTGGCTCTCGGATCGCGGGCGCGCACGCAGCAGTTTTGAGCAGGCCTGGCAGTTGGGACAAAAAATTTCGGCACGCCCGGGGCTGCTGGCAGAGATCGAGTTGAGCCGCGCTGTGGTCTCGCACAGCTTCGAGGAAACGGAGGCGTGTTATCGACGCGCGGCTGAGTTTGCGTCGCGGGCTGGCGACTCGTACTTGTTGGCTCGCGCCTATGCCGGGTTAGGCTACAACCGGTTGAAATACGAGCGCTACGATCAAGCGCTGCCGTGGCTGGAAACCGCGCAGAAAGCCGCTGAAGAGCATAGCGCGCGCCGGCTGCTCTCGAACACCCTGGGCAATCGGGGGCGCTGTTATGCCGCCCTTGGCGATTTCGACCAGGCGCTGCATCTGCTTACCCGCGCATCCGCAATCGCAGGCCAGATTAACGACAAGCGCAATCAGCAGATCTGGCTCGGAAATCTCGGCGATGTGTATCAGAGGCTGGGAGATTACACGCAGGCGGTGGCGTGCCTGAACCGCTCTCGCGCGCTGGCCGAAGAGCGCCACGATAAAGTGTGGCTGGGAACGGTCCTCCGCCGAACGGCCGATCTATGTCTTCGCGCCGGCAAGATCGCCGAGGCTTCCGCATTCACGCAGCGTGCGCTTTCTGTCCAGACCGATCTGCTCGGAGCGCGGCGTGAAGCAGAAAATGAGCGGCGGCTTGTCGAATCGGAATTGCTGGCGGCGCGCATTGCTTCTGCGAATGGGCTTTTTTCGGACGCTCAAAGCGCACTGCAAAAGGTGATCCTGGAAGCAGGCCGTCTGGATGAGGTTCCGGTGATATGGGAGGCACACGCCGAACTGGCCTCGCTCTATCGGAGGACCAGGCGCTACGCAGAGGCGGAATCAGAGTACCGTCAGGCCATCGGAGCCATTGAAGAGACCCGATCACTGCTCCTGCGCGATACATCAAAAGTGACATTCCTGGCCAAGCTGATCCACTTCTATCAGGACTACGTCGATTTCCTCGCGGACCAGAACCGGAGCGCCGATGCTCTCCGTGTGGCGGAATCGGCGCGCGCCCGCGTGCTGATGGAAAACCTGAACCTTCGGCGCAGCGGCGCCTCGCTCAGCATCCCGGATCTGCAACGCCGGCTTAAAGGAACGAACACGGCTGTGCTGGCGTTCTGGCTGGCATCCAGGCGCTCCTTTCTCTGGGTCATTACCTCGCGCTCTTTCGCCCAGTTCACGCTGCCGGACGAATCCGCGATCCGCGCACTGGTCGAGAAATATCAGGCAGCTATCCTGAACCGGGGCGATCCGGCAGGACGCGGATCAGGCCTCGCAAATCAGCTCTATCAAACGCTGCTACAGCCGGCGCGGGCTGTGATTCGCGCTTCGCCGCGCGTGGTTGTGATCCCGGACGCGAGTCTTTACAACCTGAACTTTGAAACTCTACTGGTCCCTGGAGACGAGCCGCATTATTGGATCGAGGACGTCATGCTTTCCGTTGTGCCCTCCTTAGAGGTGCTGGCAGCGGCTAAACCGGCACCGCGCCGTTCGGGGGACCGCAACCTGCTATTTATAGGCGACCCGCTTCCGGCCGAGCAATATCCGCCCTTGCCGCACCTCAAGCAGGAACTCGAAATCCTGCAGCGGGTCTTTGCGCCGCGCCAGCGGGCGATCTACAGCGGGCCGCAGGCGCTTCCGAACGCCTATCGCGAAGCGCATCCGGACCGGTTCGCGGCAATCCATTTTGCGGCGCACGCAACGTCGAACAAAGAGAGTCCGCTGAATTCCGCGGTGATCCTTTCGCCCAAAGGCGAGGAGTATAAGCTGTACGCGAAAGATGTACTGGGCGTGCCTATTCACGCAGAGGTCGTCACGATTTCAGCCTGCCGCAGCGCGGGTCCGCGCGCCTATTCGGGCGAAGGCCTGATGGGCTTCGGATGGGCGTTTCTCCAGGCGGGCGCGCAGCACGTGGTGGCGGGCCTCTGGGATGTGGATGACGCGGCTACCGCGCGGCTGATGGCCGGTTTTTATGAGTCTCTGCGGCAGGGAATGGATCCGGCGACTGCGCTTCGCGCCGCCAAGCTAGAGTTACTGCACTCCCGCACACTATACCGGAAGCCATTTTTTTGGGCGCCGTTCCAGGTTTTTGCGCGGCAGCTTCCCGCGCCGGCAGGTCAAGCCCAATTTGCCGACACGGCTCGAAGCCGTATGAGTTTACGTTCGTTGCATTCAGTGTCTCGTCATTGATTTTTCCCGACGACCAGATCACAATAAATAACCAACGGGGGGACTCAATGAGCATCAGGTTCGTTTTCGCAACTGTAGGTGTTTGTCTGTGCTTAGCCATCGCGCAGTCTGGATTCTCACAAACCATCACAGGAACACTGACGGGCACCGTTACGGATACAACCGGCGGAGTCCTACCGAACGTAAAAGTTGTCGCAACCAGTATCGATACGAACATCGAGTACACGACGACTACAAACGAGGCGGGCGTATACAATCTCTTATTTCTACCCGTGGGGCGCTACAATCTCACAGCGACCGGGGCGGGATTCATGAAGAAAGTCCTCGGGCCGTTCACCCTCGAGGTCAATCAAACCGCGCGCGTTGACATCCGCATGGAGGTTGGCGAGGTCACGCAGGCGATCGAGGTCACCAGCATCGCCCCGATCCTGCAAACGGACAGCACGCAGACAGGCGGTACGATCACGGCCACGCAAGCCACGGCCATGCCTCTCAACGGCCGTAACTTCCTGTCTTTGACCCTGCTCGTTCCCGGCTCCATTACGCCCAACCCGAGCTCCTTTACCACCCCCTCCCGCTCGTTCAGCGGCGGACGTCCATATGTGAACGGCAACCGCGAGCAATCAAACAACTTTCTGTTGGATGGCGTGGACATCAATGAGCCGATCGATAACCTGGTGAGCTACAACCCCAACGTGGACGCTCTGGAGCAGGTACAGGTGCTAACGGGAAACGCGCCGGCGGAATTCGGAAACGGCAATGGCGCCGTGGTCAACATGACCACCAAGAGCGGCACCAATGAGTTCCACGGCAACGCTTTCGAATTTCTGCGCAACGATGCGCTGGATGCGAATAACTTCTTCAACAACCGCACCGGCGCAAAGAAGCGCGCGCTGCGCCAGAACATTTTCGGGGGCACCTTCGGTGGACCGATCAAGAAAGACAAGCTGTTTTTCTTCATGGATTACCAGGGCACGCGAAGACCGACCAGC
>Ga0070741_10011942_pt1 | contig 15868 bp, 16 predicted proteins | sample Coa_R1_4_FD_66440 | JGI IMG/M metagenome (GOLD analysis project Ga0070741, IMG submission 66440) | Surface soil microbial communities from Centralia Pennsylvania, which are recovering from an underground coalmine fire - Coalmine... | ecosystem: Environmental > Terrestrial > Soil > Unclassified ...
ACGACGACCTTCGGCTGCGGAATCCCGTGCGGCGGCCACGCGAGATTCTTGAAGCGGAGGTAGAAGTACGTCCCGACCATGATCGCGAAGAGCGTCGCCTCGGCCGCGATCAGCATCGCCATGCCCCACCAGGCGGCGGCCATCCCCGCGCGCGGCTCGTCGATCGTGTGCGGCTCCTCCGCGTGCCAGCCGACGAGGGTCAGCCCGACGAGGACGGCGAAGATCGCCGCGATCCCGTACTTCTCGGTGACGAGGACCGCAAAGAGGCCGGACAGGCAGAGCGCCAGCAGGATCGGCCACGGCGACGAGTGCGGCATGCGCACGATCTGCGAGAGCCGCGCGTCGACGAGCGAGCTCTGGACCTGCTCGTGCCCGGCGACGAGCACGCCGTCGCCGCGCTCGAGCCGCCGAACGTCGCGCTCGCGGTCGTCGACGTCCCAGTTCGGGTACGCGCTCGTCACCGTCGGGATGACGGCGAAGTTGTACTCGGGCGGCGGCGACGGGACCGTCCACTCGAGCGTCGGGCCGCGCCACGGGTCGGGGCCGACGCGCGGGCCGCGACGGTACGAGACCCACAGGTTCGCGAAGAGCAAGAGGATGCCGGCGAGCGTGACGAAGCCGCCGATCGTCTCGAGCACGTTGTACACCGTCCACCCCATCCCGCCCGGATACGTGTAGACGCGCCGCGGCATCCCCAGCAGGCCGACGATGTGCATCGGGAAGAAGAGCAGGTTCGTCCCGACGAAGATCACCCAGAACGAGATCTGGCCCCAGCGCTCGAAGTACATCCGCCCGGTGAGCTTCGGGAACCAGTAGTACATGCCGCCGAAGATCGGGAAGACCGCTGCGCCGAAGATGATGTAGTGGAAATGCGCGATGACGAAGTACGAGTCCGTCACCTGCTGGTCGAACGGAATCGCGACGAACATGATCCCGCTGAGCCCGCCGATCACGAAGAAGAGAATGAAGCCGACGATGAAGAGCAGCGGCGTCTTGAAGCGCGGCAGGCCGGTGAAGATCGTCGAGCACCACGCCCACACCTGAATCGTCGACGGAATCACGACCATCGCCGACGCGCCGGCGAAGAACACGAGCGTCGTCTGCGGGATGCCCGTCGCAAACATGTGGTGCGCCCAGACGCCGAAGCCGATGAACACGACGAGCAGCTCCGCGATCGCGACGAGCGGGAACGCGATCATCTTGCGCTGCGTGAGCGCCGGGATGATCTCCGTCGCGATCCCGAACGCGGGCACGATGAGGATGTACACCTCCGGATGGCCGAAGAACCAGAAGAGGTGCTGCCACAGGAGCGTCGAGCCGCCGTGCGCGGGCTCGAAGAACCACGTGCCGACGTTGCGGTCGAGGAACAGGTAGATCAGGTCGGCGCTCAACGAGGGCAGCGCGAAGAGCAGGCCGAACGACGCCGCGAGGAACGCGAAGCAGAAGAGCGGGATGCGGTTGAAGGACATCCCCGGCGCGCGGTACTTGAAGATCGTGACGATGAACTGCGCGGCGGTGAGCGTCGACGAGATGCCGTTGAAGATCAGCGCGAGCGTGTAGAACTCGATGTTGCGGCCGGGGTCGTAGACGCGTGACGCGAGCGGGACGTAGTCGAACCAGCCGGCATTCGGGCCCTCGTGGAGGAACAGTCCGACGTAGAGGAAGATGCCGGACGCGACGAAGATCCAGAAGCTGAGCGCGTTCATGCGCGGGAAGGCCATGTCGCGCGCGCCGATCATCAGCGGGATCAGGTAGTTCCCGAACGCGCCGGTCGTCATCGGGATGATGAACCAGAAGATCATCGTCATCCCGTGCAGCGTGAAGAGCTCGTCGTAGGTGCCCGGGCCGATGAGCGTCGAGTTCGCGTGGGAGAGCTGCGTGCGCATCATCAGCGCCTCGACGCCGCCTGCACCGAAGAACACGAGCGTCGCCCAGAAGTAGAGGAGGCCGACGCGCTTGTGGTCGGTCGTCGTCAGCCAGCCGAGCACGCCCGGCCGCTCGGCCCAGATCTGCTCGAGCCGCTCGAGGCGCCCGTCCGGTGCGGGGGCGGTGGTCGCTATCGCAAGCCCTCCAGGTACGACGCGAGCTCGTTCACCTGCACGTTCGTGAGCGGGACGGCCGGCATCGCGCTGCCGGGCTTCACGCGCTGCGGGTCGTGGATCCACTCGCGCATGCGCGCGGGCGAGTTCGCGATCGTGAGCGCCGCGAGGGAGCTGCGCGAGCCGACGTGCGTGAGGTCGGGGCCGACGTGGCTGCCGGCGGGCGTGCCGCGGATCTGGTGGCAGCTGCCGCACTTCGCGTCGAAGAGCGCCGAGGCGCGGGTCGCGGGCCGCGCCTGCGCCGCCAGCCAGCGGTGGAATGCCGCCGCCGGCTGCGCGAACACGTAGATGCCCATGTGCGCGTGCTGGAGGCCGCAGAACTCCGCGCACTGTCCTCGGTAGCGGCCCGGCTTGTCTGCGTAGAGCAGCAGCGTGTTCACCTGGTCCGGGATCAGGTCGGTCTTCTTGTTCAGCTCCGGCACCCACAGGCTGTGGATGACGTCGCGCGTGGAGAGCAGCACCTCGACGTTGGTGCGTACGGGAATGTGCAGCTCGTTCGCCGTCACCACGGGAGTGCCCGGATAGCGGATCTCCCACCAGAACTGGTGGCCGATCACGCGCACCTTCAGCTTCACGCGGTCGGCGGGCGCGGCGTTCGCCGTCGGGACGCCGGTCTGCCGGATGAGGAAGATGTCCGAGTAGAAGAAGAGCGCCGAGATGGTGAGGATCGGCACGGCGATCCCGAGGCCGAGCACGACGCCCCACGCGACGCGGTCGCCGTCCCGGACACCGGGAACGCCCGGGCGGCGGCGGCGGATCCAGGCCATGCCGAGCACGCACGCGACGATTCCGAACGCGAGCGACGACCCGATCAGCATGTTCCACCAGAGCGAGCTGATCCCGTGCGCCGCACTCGAGTGCGCCGCCAGCGCGTCCTGCTTCGATCCGCACCCGGCGAGGACGAGTGCGGCTGCCCCGAGCGCTACGACCCGCACTCGCGGCAAGCTATCCCCCGATGCTCCACGTTCGGTCCGGCTACCCGGGGCGGGCGGCGTTACTCATCGGGCTCGTCGCGATCGTCGCGGCCGACGTGGCGCCGCTCGACCACCGCTTCTCCGTCCACATGGCTCAGCACCTGGTGCTCGGCGATCTCGGGCCCCTCTGCGTCGTCGTCGGCCTGCGCGGGCGCCTGCGGCTGGCCCACCCGGCCGTCGCGCTCCCGCTCTGGGCCGCCTCGCTCGTCGTCTGGCACCTGAGCGGCCCCTACGACGCGGCCCTCCGGCACGTCTGGCTGCACCAGCTCCAGCACCTCTGCTTCGCCGCGGCGGGCCTCGCCGTCTGGTCGGCCGTGCTCCTCGAAGGGCCGCGCTGGTTCACCCTCGTCCGGCGGCTCCCCTACGTGCTCGTGCTCTGGCTCGTGCCGCTCGCCCTCTCGCAGGTCTTCATCTGGTCCTCGCATCCGTTCTATCGCGGGTACTCGCTCTCCGACCAGCGGGCCGGCGGCGGCGTGATGCTCGTCGAAGGCTCCGTCGTGATGATCTGCGTCATCGTCTGGCTTCTCCTCCGCATCCTGCGCGAGGCGGAGGCGAAGCAGCGGCTGCTGGAGGCGGGCTAGGCTCGGGCGCGTGAGCGCAGAGACGCCCAGCTGGGGCATCGAGCCCGTGCCGGAGCGCCTGCGCGTGCTCGAAACGCTCGACTCCTTCCTGCTCTGGACGAACCTGAGCATCTCGCTGCTCGTGCTCGTCGCGGCCGCGTACTTCGGCCTCTCGCTGCGCGACGCGCTGCTCGCGACACTCGTGGGCGGCCTGATCGGCAGCGCGATGCTCGGCGTGGCCGCGTACATCGGCGCCGACGCACGGGTGCCGACGATGGTGCTGCAGCGCGCGCCGCTCGGACAGCGGGGCTCGTACATCGCGACGACGCTGAACGTCCTCCAGTGCCTCGGCTGGTCCGTCTTCGAGATCACGGTGATCGCCGTCGCCGCGAGCGCGCTGTCGCAACGGATCTTCCACGTACACCTGCTGTGGATGTGGAAGCTCGTGTTCGGCGCGGTCGGCCTGACGCTGGCGCTGCTCGGGCCGATCGGCTTCGTGCGGCGCTTCGTGCGCAAGTTCGCCGTGTGGGCGGTCGGCGCGTCGGTCGTCTACCTCGCCGTCTGGATCCTGCAGCACGGCCACGTCGGACGGCTGTGGCACGCGGGCGGCCACGGCGGCTCGTTCTGGCTCGGCGTCGACCTCGTGATCGCGCTGACGGTGTCGTGGATCCCGCTCGTCGCCGACTACACGCGCTTCGCCCGCACGCCCGGCTCCGCGTTCGTCGGTGCAGGCGTCGGCTACCTGCTGCCGACCTTCTTCCAGTTCGGGTTCGGCGCGATCCTCGTGCTGTCGCATCCGTCGATCGGCGGACCGACGGACGTGCTGACGACGGTCGCTGCCGGCGGCGTCGGCTCGCTGCTCGCACTGCTCGCGCTGACGGTGGACGAGACCGACGAGGCGTTCGCGAACATCTACTCGACCGCCGTCTCGATTCAGAACCTTCTGCCGCGTGCGTCGCAGCGCGCGCTGATCGTCTGCGTCGCCGTGAGCGCGACCGCGATCTCGCTCGGCGTCGACCTGACGCAGTACCAGCAGTTCCTGCTCCTGCTCGGCGCGTTCTTCGTCCCGCTGTTCGGTGTGCTGCTCGCCGACTGGCTCGTCGCAGGGCGGCACTACGAACCCGACGACATCTTTCGCGGGCCGGCGTGGCGGCCGGGGATGATCGCCGCCTGGCTCGTCGGCTTCTGCCTCTACGAGTGGATCTCGCAGACGAGCGGCCTCGGCTTCTGGACGCGCTTCCTCGCGCACCTGCATCCGCCCCACGGCGGCATCGGCGCGTCGCTGCCGAGCTTCGCCGTGGCGTTCGCGCTCTCGCTCGCGGTTACGCTTCCCGGCCGTGCGGCCGCTCGGCGTGATCGGACATCTCTCGCGTGACATCGTCGGCGGCTCGACCCGCATCGGCGGGGCGCCGTGGTACGCCGGCCGCGGCCTGCGGACGCTCGGCGACGACGCCGTCCTCTTCGCGAAGTGCGGCGAGCTCGACCGAGCGCGCTGGCAGCGTCGCCTCGCGACGATCGGGCTGCCGGCGTCGCTCTCGACCGGCGGGCACTCGACGTCGTTCTCGATCCGCTACGAGGAGGGCGGAGCGCGCACGATGACGGTGGAGGCGATCGGCGAGCCGTGGCGGCTCGACGAGCCGCCGTCCGGGTTGCTGCGCCGCGTCGAGGCGCTGCAGGTCGCCCCGCTCCTGCGCAGCGACTTCGATGCCGCCGCACTCGAGCGGCTCGGCTCGGGCAGGCGGCTGCTGCTCGACGCGCAGGGCCTCGTGCGCGTGCCGCAGCTCGGCCCGCTCGAGCTCGATGCCGGCTACGACCCCGACGTGCTGCGCCACGTGTCGATCCTCAAGGTGTCCGAGGAGGAGGCCGAGGTGCTCACGGGCGGCGCGGTCGACGCGCTCGCCGACCTCGGCGTTCCCGAAGTCGTGCTGACGCGCGGCGAGCGCGGGTCGGTCGTGATCGTGAACGGAGAGGCCGAGGAGATCCCGGCGCGGCCCGTCGGCGGCGACGTCGATCCGACGGGTGCGGGCGACGCCTTCGCGGCCGCCTATCTCTCGGCGCGCCACAGCGGGCATTCCCCGGCCTCGGCCGCCCGGCGCGCGACGGCACTCGTCGCGGCGCTCCTCCTCAGGCGGGCGAGCTGACCGCGGCCGTCCAGACGGTCGAGGGCGTCGTGCTCGTCGACGTCGAGCAGGAGATCGCGTTCGCAGAGGGGACCGAGCTGCCCGAGGTCGACGCACCGCACGTCGACCTTCCGCGCGTCGTCGCGACCGCTCGGGCCGGCTCGACGATCGTCGCGGTCGTCGACCGCCGGCCGCCGCTCGCGATCTCGCACGACAACGGCGCCACGTGGACCGAGGCCGGCGGCGGGCTGCCGGCAGGCTTCGCGGTCGCCGTCGCGGAGGACGACCCCGACCGGATGCTCTTCGCCGCGCGGAACCGCCTCTACGTCTCGGCGAACGGCGGCGTCTTCTGGCGCTCGCTGCCGTTCGAGCTGCCGGACGTCGTCGCGCTCGCCTGGATCGACTGAACGAACGCTCGCACGTCCGCGTCGGAGCGCAGCCTGCGCACGTCATACCGCGCGAGCCGTCGCGGGAACTCGCGGCGGTTCGCGAGCGCCCGTCTGAACGCCGGCCTGATGAGGTACCGCCACGATTCGCGCCAGCCGGGCTCGACGTTGCCGTTCCAGAGCACGGTCTTGTCGCGGATGCGCGACCGGGTCCGCCGGATGAGCCGCCACATCACGAGCGCCACCGGCAGGTCGAGCCAGACGACGACGTCTGCGCGGTCCGTGATCAGATCGCCGAGCATGCTGTGATACGTCGAGTCGGTCACCCAGTCGTCGCCCCCGGTCGCCTCGAGCACGCGCTCGCGCAGCACCTCCGCGCCGCACGACTCCCAGTTGGGACCGTGATGGAGCGCGTCGATCTCGATAGGACGCAACCCGGCAACGCGCGCGAGCTCGTGGGCGAGCGTCGTCTTGCCGCTGCCGCTCGGACCGGTGATCGCGATCCTCACGGCAGCTGGAGCTCCCCGCGCGCGACGACGACGGCCGAGCCGCCGACCTCGATCCGCTCGACGGCGTCGGCCGTCCCGTCCGCGCGCGCGAACAGCGTCGACCGGCGCCCGATCTCGACTCCCTGCTCGATCTCGATCTCGTCTCCGAAGGCGATGCGACCGTGCCGTGCGAGGTGGAGCGCGAGCGGACCCGCCGCAGAGCCGGTCGCGGGGTCCTCCGCCATGCCGAGACCGGGCCCGAACATGCGGAGCTTCCACCGCAGGCCCGAGCCGGCGAAGCAGTTGATCCCGAGCGGGCCGTACTCGCCGAGCTCCCGGATCGGAGGATCGAGCGCCGCGACCTCGTCGCGCGAGCCGAGCGCGACGTACACGTGCGGGACGCCGTTGTCGTAGAGCTCGACGGGCAGCTCCGAGCGCACGCCGAGCGTCTGCAGCAGCTCGTCCGCGGCGTCGAAGGCGACGGGCTCGGGCACCGGCTGCTCCATCCGCCCGAAGACGATCCGCGGGCCCTCGCGCTCGAGGTGGATCGGCACGAGGCCGCGGCCGGTCTCCAGCACGACGTCGACGAGCTGCAGCGGCGCCGCCATCACGAACGCGGTGCCGAGGCACGGGTGCCCTGCGAACGGCAGCTCGTGCTGCGACGTGAAGATCCGCACCTTCACGTGTCCGGCTCCCTCGGGCGGGTAGACGAACACGGTCTCGCTCAGGTTCAGCTCGCGGGCGATCTTCTGGAGCATCGCCTCGGGGATCTCCCGCGCGTCCGTGAAGACGGCGAGCGCGTTCCCTTGCAGCGGCGTATCGGTGAAGACGTCGGCGAGGACGTAGCGAAAGCGGCGGCCCACGCCCGCAGTCAAGCAAAGGCGCTGAAGGTGGGGCGGGAGCCCTCCCGCCCCACCAGAACGGCTCTCGCGCTTACGGGCGCAGCGTGATCGCGCCCTGGGCGGTCGCCGCCTTCGACGACGACGCCGTCGTCCCGAACGACGTGGGTCCGCTCGGCGCCGAGACGCACACGACGTAGAACGTGACGGGAAGCGGCGCGCCGGTGTTGTTGTTGATATCGCCGATCCAGCTGCTGCCGTCGCTCTGCGGATGCGAGGTATTGGGGGGCGTGACGAACTCCCCTGCGTCCCAGCCGCCGCCGACGGCCTTGCCCCCGCTCCCGCAGGTGGCGATTGCATGCGCACCCTGATTGGCCGGGATCGTCCCGTTGATCGATTGGACGGCGTACCCCGAGACGCCGGACGGCCCTTGCGGCCCCTGCGGCCCCTGCGGACCGGTCGGGCCCGCGGGACCCTGAGGGCCGGTCGCGCCCTGCGGCCCGGTGGCGCCCGTGGCCCCGGTGTCGCCCTTCGGCCCCGGCTCGCCCTGGGGCCCGGTTGCGCCGGTGTCGCCCTTCGGCCCCGGCTCGCCCTGCGGCCCGGTGGCGCCGGTCGCACCCGTGTCGCCCTTCGGTCCCTGCGGTCCGGCGGGCCCGGGCTGGCCTTGCTCGTTCCAGGTGATCTGCGTCTCCAGGCCCGTGCAATGGCCCAGCAGGCTCTTCGACCCGAGCGACGGGTCGATCAGCCGGATCGTCCCGGTCGCGTTCAGCTTGCAGGCCGTGTAGACGCCGCTGCTGCTCGGGATCGTCGCGTACGCGACGCCGGCCGCCGCGGCGAACACCAGCACCGTGACGACGATGAAGCGCCGCGAACGGCGCGCAAGCAATAGCTTCATATCCCTCTCCCCTTCCTCGACCCGGTGGATGACGTAGCGGTCGTACCCAATCGCGCGCGGAAAATCAAATCGTGCGTGGGCAGGTTCGCAGCGGCGGTTTCGGACCGGCCTCACCCGGAAACGGCCTTGCCGGGCGGGGGCCTAGAGGAGCCCCTGCACGACATACGGAAAGGCAGGGGAGAGATGAGAAGACTCGTTCTCATCGGTGCAGCGGTGGCGGTCGCTGCCGGAACGGCGGCAAGCGTCGCCTGGGCGGTCGGCATCTTCCACGAGGTGCATGCGGACACCTTCGATCCCGCGAAGACGTTCCTCGTGCAGTCGGGCTGGGTGCGGGGCATCGGCTGCCCGACGAATGCCGGCGTCTCGACGACCGGCGGCGGCTCGCCGGACTCGACGTACACCGACCCGGCGTGCCCGACCGGCGACTCGAAGGACACGAGGAACGAGGGTCTGCTCCTCGCGAAGACGGGGCCCACCGCCAACGTCGCGGCGGCGGTTGCGGATCTGCGGAACGTCAAGGGGATCGCGGTGACCGAGCTCGGCTACGACCTGCGCAAGCCGACGAGCACCACGGATCCGCGCGGCTCGCACTGCGGCGCGGGCGCACCGAGGTTCGACATCACGCTGCAGAACGGGGCGTCGTACTTCCTCGGCTGCAACTCTCCGCCTCCGACCTCGCAGACCGCCGGGAACGGCTGGCTGCGGCTCAGGTGGGGCACCGCGGGCACGCTGCTCGCGTTCAACGCGTCGACCGGCGCGCTCGAGAACATCTCCGGCCAGACCGTCGACTCGATCGAGCTCGTCTTCGACGAGGGCCAGGACACGGGCCCCGACAACTTCGGGCTCGCCGTGCTCGACAACATCGACGTGAACGGGACGCTCGTCGGCCAGGGCAACCCGCCCGTCGGGTAGGAGCAGTGACGCACGAGTCGAGGCGGGGTCGCCGTGCACGCGGCCCCGCCCCGGCTCGGCTTCCGGCGTCTACCGCCTCGAGGGGTAGACGCCCTCGTCGCAGATGGAATAGGTCATGCCGTTCGGCGTGATCGCACGCAGGTCCGGCAGTGCGAACGTCGTCACGCCGTTGCCGCCGTAGGTCGTTCCGAGCAACGAGAAGAGCGCCGTGTTCTGGTTGATCGGCAGGAGCTGGCCGTTGGCGGGCACGCCGCCCGCGGTCACCGACGGCGACGCCGTCAGGATGATCTCTCCGAGCGTGCACGTCGCCCCGTCCCCCGCAGCGGCGTTGCCGGTGTTGTTCCCGAAGCGACCGACGTATGCGTCCGCGGTCGCGTCGGTGCCGCTCGGGCCTGCCGGCCCCTGTGGACCCTGGGGTCCTTGAGGCCCCTGCGGGCCGGTGGCGCCGGCCGGGCCCTGCGGCCCCGGATCGCCCTGCGGGCCGGTGGCGCCGGCGGGCCCCTGCGGTCCTGCCGGCCCGGGCTGGCCCTGCGCGTTCCAGGTGATCTTCGTCTCCAGGGACGTGCAGTGGCCGAGCAGATTGCTCGCCGGCAGCGACGGGTCGATCAACCGGATCGTGCCCGTCACGTTCAGCTTGCACGCCGTATAGACGCCCGCCGAGTCCGGAATCGTCGCGTACGCGATCCCGCCCCCGACGGCGAGCGCCGCGACGACGCCGAGTCCTGTCCGCCACCCCAGACGACCGATGAACCGCCTCATGGCTTCTCCCTTGTCGCGCCTGCGTTCGTGCCTGCCGCCCAACAAGACTGACACCGGCGGTCGCAGCTTCCAACGCCGCGGCAGGAGAAACGCGGCCGCCTGGAAAGCCGTAAAAAAACGGTTAACCCCGCTTCGGACCGGGCCTGCTCGGGCATCCGTCTATGACGTGAAAGTCACAAAACCGTCAGGAGGCTCGATGACCCGGAAAGTTGTGACACGGCTGGCCGCCGCAGCGGTGAGCGTGGCCGCGATCGTCGCGGCGCTCACTGCGGTGGCAGGCACCGGATTCGCCGCACCGTCGACCGCCGCGCAGGCGACGTACACGCCGACGAACACGGCGGCGCCGACGATCAGCGGCACCCCGCAGGTGGGCCAGACGTTGACCGCGAGCCAGGGCTCGTGGACGAGCGATACGACCGCGACGTACGGGTACCAGTGGCAGCGCTGCGACGCGCAGGGCAACAACTGCGCGGCGATCTCGGGCGCGACCGCTCAGACCTACGCCGTCCAGTCGGCGGATCTCGGCAAGACGCTGCGCGTCACCGTGACCGCGACGAACTCGAGCGGCTCGTCGGCGGCGAACTCGGCGCAGACCGCCGTCGTGACGCAGGCGAACTCGAACACGACGCAGGGCTCGACCGTCGCAGCGTCGAGCGTCGTGCTGCCGGACCGGCTGCTCATCAACAGCGTGAAGTTCACGCCGGGGCGGCTGACCAGTCGCCGGACGTTCACCGGCCGCTTCCACGTGACGAACTCGACCGGCCACCCGGTCAGCGAGGCGCTCGTGCTCGTCACCGTGCTCCCGTATTCGTGGGGTCACACGACGAGCGGCGAGGTCCGCACCGACCAGACCGGCTGGGCGACGATCAAGATCACGCCCACGCGCAACATGCCGCTGGGCAAGCGCGCGTCGCTCGTGATGTTCGTTCGTGCCCGCGTCGAGGGCCAGCCGCTGCTCGGCGGCTCGTCCGTGCGCCGGCTCGTGCAGGTCACGGTCCGCTAGCCGGACCGAACGGATCGAGGAGCGCCGCCTCGCGGATCGCGCGGCGGCGCTCCGCTCCTCTCGAAACCGACGCGAGCCGCGACCAGAGCGCCCAGTCGTGCGGGTCGAGCGCGAGCCCGCGGCGATAGGCGGCGGCGCTCGACTCGGCGTCGCCGATCACCTGCCACGCCGCGGCGGAGTAGGGCGCGAAGCGGAGCGCGGCGCGGGCAGCTGCGGCGGCGGCCGGCTTGTCGTTTCCCTGCAGCGCGGCCTGCGCGTCCGCGAGACGTGCGTTGCCCGCATACGCGAGCACGCCCGCTGCGACCAGCACGGCGAGCACCGGCACCGCGACGCCGAGCGGCACGGCCCGCCGTCCGCGCGGGAGCGCGACGGCCGCGACGAGAATCGCGGGAACCGTGACCGCCGGCAGCTCCCAGTGGAAGTCGACCGCCGCGCCGGCGGCATAGGCGGCGACGGCGGCTGCGAGCACGGGCTTCCGCGCGCGCCCCGCGGCGACGATCGGCACGGCGAAGACCGTGAGCACGAGTGCGAGGCCGAGCGGCCCGAGCTCGGCAAGCGTCTCCAGATAGAGCGAGTGCGCCTCCTTCGTCGAGTACGGGACGCGACGCTCGCGCAGCCACCAGTCGGCGTACGTGCCCGCGCCGGAGCCGGCGACGGGATGCGCCTCCGACTCGCGGACTGCGACGCGCCAGTACGCGGAGCGCACGTTGCCGGCGAACGCGAACGGCAGCGCGACGGCGGCGGCGACCGCGACCACGGCGAGCACCGCGCGCCGGCGGGGGTGGGTGACGAACAGGAACACGAGCACCGCCGCCGCCAGAGCCGCAGCCGCGCCGGCGCTCCTCTGCCACGCGAAGTCCGCGAGCAGGACCGGCGCTGCGGCGAGCGCCGGACGCGGCAGGCACAGCAGCAGGACGAGGCCGAGCGCGCAGAGCAGCGCGAGGCTGTTCGCATATCCCACCGGTCTCGCCGGGAGCCCCGAGATGTCCGGGTTCGCGACGCCGCGGATGCGCACGATGATGTTCCAGATCGCGACGAGCGTCGCGGCGCCGGCGATGCCGGCCGCGACCCAGCGCGGCTCGAGCCACGGGCGGGCGAGCACCGCGACGAGCGCGACGACGAAGTAGAGCGCCGTGCGCTGTGCCTCGACCGGCGCGAGCGGAGGCGACATCGACCAGAGATACGACGCCGCGGTCCACGCGGTGAGCAGGGCGAGCGCCCCGAGCAGCACCCAGGCGGGCGCCGACGGCCGCGCGGCGCCGCCGACGATCACGAGGACGAGCGCGGCGGCGCAGAGCGCGACGAGCGCCAGGTTCCACGTCGTCGCGTCGAAGCCGCCGTTGTCGCACGCGACGGTCGCGGTAAGCGCGAACGCGGCGACGCCGCCTGCGGCCCCCCTCGGCATGCCGGGATTATCCTGGCCGCGGATGCGCCTCCTGATCGTTCGCCACGCCGAAGCCGCACCCGGCACGCCGGACGAGCTGCGGACGCTGACGCCGGGCGGCCGCGAGCAGGCGCGGCTCCTCGGGGAGGAGCTTCGCCGGGACGGGCTCGCCGCCGACGCCGTGCTCTGCTCGCCGCTCCTGCGCGCGCGCGAGACCGCGCAGGCGCTCGGCCTCGGCGACGCGGAGGTCGACGAGCGACTCGCGCCCGGTGCGACGGCGTCCGACCTGCGCGACACCGCTCGCGGGCGCGGCGATGTCGTCGTCGTCGTCGGTCACCAGCCGGATTGCAGTCGCGCCGTCGCAGAGCTCACCGGCGGCGAGGAGCCGGCCTTCCCGCCGTGCGCGTACGCCGTCGTGGAGCTCGAGTGAGCGCGATCAGCGTCCGCGGCCTGCGGAAGAGCTACGGCGCATTCGAGGCCGTCCGCGGCGTCGACTTCGAGATCGAGACCGGCGAGGTCTTCGGCCTGCTCGGCCCGAACGGCGCCGGCAAGACGACGACGGTCGAGATCCTCGAGGGCTACCGGCGCCGCGACGCGGGCGACGTCACGGTGCTCGGCCACGATCCGCAGCGTCCCGGCCGCGACTTCCGGGAGCGGATCGGCGTCGTGCTGCAGCAGTCCGAGCTCTGGCCGAACCTCACCGTCCGCGAGACGCACCTCGTCTTCGCCGGCTACTACGAGAAGCCGCGCGACGTCGACGAGGTGGTCGCGCTCGTCGGCCTCGAGGAGAAGCGGAACGCGCGCGTGAAGACGCTGTCGGGAGGCCAGAAGCGGCGTCTCGACCTCGGCGTCGCGCTCGTCGGCGATCCCGACCTCGTCTTCCTCGACGAGCCGACGACCGGCTTCGACCCCGCGGCGCGGCGCGCGGCGTGGGAGATGATCCGCTCGCTGCGCGCGCTCGGCAAGACGGTGCTGCTGACGACGCACTATCTCGACGAGGCCGAGCAGCTCGCCGACCGCGTCGCGGTGCTGCGGGAGGGACGCATCGTCAAGATCGGCACGCCGCGCGAGCTGACGACGAGCGAGCTCGAGGTCGAGATCCGCTATCGCCGCGCAGGCGAGGAGGTACTCGTGCGAACGAGCGAGCCGACACGCGTGCTGCACGAGCTCACGAGCGACGCGATCGCGCGCGGCGAGGAGCTCGAGCGGCTCGAGGTGCGCCGCCCGTCGCTCGAGGAGGTCTACCTCGCGCTCGTGGACGACACCGAATGAGGCTGTTCCTCCACGAGCTGCGCTACCAGCAGCTCATCTTCTGGCGCAGCACCGAGGCGGCCTTCTTCATCTTCCTCTTCCCGCTGCTGCTCTTCCTGCTGCTCGGCTCGGTCTACAGCGGCCACATCTACGGCGTGCCCGCGTCATGGGCGCTGCTCGCCGGCCTGCTCGGCTACGGCTGCGCGAACACCGCGTTCGCGGGCCTCGCGATCCAGCTCGTCGTGCGCCGCGAGCTCGGCATCCTCAAGCGGCTGCGCGCAACGCCGCTGTCCGCTGCCACGTACATCGCAGCGATGCTCGTCTCGACGCTCATCGTCTTCGTGCTGCAGACGATCGCACTCTTCATCCTCGGACGCATCCTCTACGGGACGCCGTTCCCGCACGCCTGGGGATCGCTCGTGCTCGCCGTCGTCTTCGGCGCCGCCGTGTTCGCGGGGCTCGGCGTCGCGACCGCCTCGCTCATCCGCTCGGCAGAGGGCTCGTCTGCGGTCGTCAACTTCATCCTGCTGCCGATGGCGTTCCTCACGGGCTCGTTCGGCCCGACGCGCCACTACCCGAAGGTGCTGCGCTGGATCGGCGACGTCCTGCCGCTCAAGTACTTCATCGACATCGTGAACGCCGTCTATCTCCACCGACAGGCGATCTGGACGAAAGGCACTGCGCTCGGCGTCCTCGCCGCCTGGGGCGCAACCGGGCTCGCCGTGGCGGCGTTGAAGTTTCGATGGGAGCCGCGAGAGGGTTGATGGAGGAGGCGATCGCCTTCATCGTGCGCGAGCCGGCGAAGCCCGCCGTCGAGGTGCGCGTCAACTTCGGCGTCTTCGCGGGCCGGAACGCGACGCAGGCCGAGATCGACGATCTCGCCCGCGCGCTGAACGACGAGGTCGAGTCGTTCGCCGTCCTCGCGGTCGAACGCCACGAGTTCAGCGGCGACAGCGAGACGTCGCTGCGGCAGGTCGTGATCGAGGTGACCGAGGCGTACGCCGGCCCCGAGCCGGAGCAGCTCGCCGAGCGGATCGTCCAGCGCGCGGAACGCTGGGCGGCGGCGTGCATCCACGACCGCGCGGATCTCGGCGAGCTCGAGCCCGAGCTCTAGCGAAGACCGGCGGCCGTCAACGCGAACCGCGTCAGCGACGACGGCATCCGCCGCGCGCGCCTGATCGTCTCGCGCAGGGCGTCGACGAACTCGTCCACGTCCGCCTCGCCGAGCACGAGCGGCGGCAGCACCTTCAGGACGGGCATGTTGTGGCCCGCGACCTGCGAGAGGATCCGATGCTCCTGGAAGAGCGGCGCGACGACGAACTGCGCGAACAGGCCCGGTTGCATCCGCTCGATCATCCGCCACGACAGGCGACCGGACCGCTCCGGCTCGCCGAACTCGATCGCCCACATCAGCCCGAGCCCGCGCACGTCCGTCACCACGTCGAACTCGTCGACGAGACCGCGCGTCTCGTCGAGCAGCCGCGCGCCGAGCTCCGCGCTCCGCGCGACGAGCCGACCCTCGTCGAGCTCGTGCAGGGTCGCGAGCCCCGCAGCCATCGCGAGCTCGTTCGGTGCGAACGTCGACCCGTGCGACACGGCGTGCTCCATCGAGTCGAACACCGCCTCGTGCACGGCGCGCGACATCAGCAGCGCGCCCACCGGGACGTAGCCGCCGGAGAGCGACTTCGCGACCGGAACGAGGTCCGGCTCGAGACCCCAGTGCTCGAATGCGAAGAGCTTCCCGGTGCGGCCGAAGCCGGTCTGCACCTCGTCGACGCAGAAGAGCGTCCCGTAGCGCCGGCAGAGCTCCTGCGCTCCCTCGAGGTAGCCGCGCGGCGGCAGGTTCACGCCCTTGCCCTGAATCGGCTCGACGAGGAAGAGGGCGACGTCCTCCGTGCGCAACGCGCGCTCGAGCGCGTCGAGGTCGCCGAAGGGGACGCGGTCGAAGCCGGGCAGGAGCGGTTGGAAGCGCGCGGTGAACTCGTCGTTGCCGTTCGCCGACAGGGAGCCGAGCGTCAGCCCGTGGAAGCCGTGATCGGCCGAGACGACGCGCGCACGCTTCGTCGCCGCGCGGCCGAGCTTCAGCGCGGCCTCGACCGCCTCGGTGCCGCTCGAGGTGAAGAGCACGCGGCCGAGTCGGTCCGGCGTCCGCTCGAGGAGCGCCTCGGCGAGCAGACCGGGCAGGGCCGTGACGCCCA
>Ga0070741_10011943_pt1 | contig 15867 bp, 12 predicted proteins | sample Coa_R1_4_FD_66440 | JGI IMG/M metagenome (GOLD analysis project Ga0070741, IMG submission 66440) | Surface soil microbial communities from Centralia Pennsylvania, which are recovering from an underground coalmine fire - Coalmine... | ecosystem: Environmental > Terrestrial > Soil > Unclassified ...
GCCGGCCTGTTTGGTGCCGCGAAACGACACTCGCTACTAGCGCTCAGCCTCCTGAAATCCGAGTCAAATCTCTGGCTTGAGGCGACCGCGCTGAATACCTTAATCGCCTGCGCCTACGCGTGCGGCGATGTGGCAGCCGGGATGCAGCTCGCGGACAAAGCATTGACGGCCGCGCAGGACTCAGGGGTTGCGGACGTAATTCGTGCGGTGCTAGCCAATTTGGGAAATCTGATTTTTCTGCGTGGCGAACTCGAACTCGCGGCAGAGCATATGGAGCGTGCGACCCTTGCACTACGACCTGAGAACGATAACGGGTTTGGAACCATTGATACGCTTGCGCAAATCCGGATAGCCCAAGACCGTCTCGATGAGGCGGAGATTCTCCTGGGCAGTATTGCGCAATCAATGCGCAGCGTTGAAGATACCAAGCTTTATGGTTATCGTCATGCGATCCTCACTCGAATCGAGCTCCTCGCCCGAAAATACAGATTGAACGACGCCCTCCCCTGCGCCGACGACGCCATCGCCCTGGCCACCCACTGCGGCGATCAGCTGCTCCTAACCCTCGCCACCCTCGCCCGCGCCGACATCCTCTCCGCCCTCGGCGATACCCGCGGCGCCGCGCTCGGCCTCGCCACCATCGCCACCACGATCGTGAGCGCGCCGCCCAGCGTCCGCGGCGAATATCATCGCGTCCTCGCGTGCGCCTCCCTGCGCGAGGGCCGCCCGGCCGAAGCCGACCAGCACGCCCGCCGCGCCATCCAGACCTTCGCCGCCACCGGCAATCAGCTCGGCGTCGACACCGTCACCAAATCGATGGCGCGCCTGCGCGCCGAGTGCGCCGCGCGCGCGGCCGATCCCGACCACGCGCCGTCGCAATCGGCCGCGACGCTGCACGCCGTCGCCGAACTCTTCGCGCACGCCACCGACGCGCGCATCCAAGCCGCCGAACTCTCGGCCGTCCTCACGACGGCCGACGCCGTGGCCCACGTCGCCGTCACCGATCTCGGCAATCCGCAAACCTGGTTCGCGACGGAATTGTCGGATCAACCCGCGGTGTCGACGCTCCGCCTCGACGACCGGATCCAGCTGACCGTCGAAGGCCGCGCCGACATCGCCTCCGCGGCGAGCCTCAACGCCGCGACCGCGCTGCTCGCCGGCGTCCAGGACGCGCGCGCCGCGCGGCTCACGGCAGAACAGCAGGCGGCGGTCTGGCCGGCCGAGCACGGCGCCGACGCCGATCTCGACGCGATCCTCGTCGGCCACATGGAAGAAACCGCAGCGATGGTCAAACGCGTCGCACGGACCAACGTCCTCGTCCTGCTGCTCGGCGACAGCGGCACGGGAAAGGAAATCGTCGCGCGCGCCGTCCACGTGTTCTCGGGCCGCGCCGCCAAGCCGTTCATCCCGGTCAACTGCGCCGCGCTGCCGGGCCATCTGCTCGAGAGCACGCTCTTCGGCTACAAGCGCGGCGCCTTCACCGGCGCCGACCGCGACAACCCGGGCCTGATCCGCGCCGCCGCCGGCGGCACGCTCTTCCTCGACGAAATCGGCGAGCTCGGCCTCGAACTGCAGCCGAAACTGCTCCGCTTCCTCGAGTCGTCCGAGATCGCGCCGCTCGGCGAGCTGACGACCATCAAAGTGGACGTCCGCATCGTGTGCGCGACCAATCGCAACCTCGCCAGCCTCGTCGAACAGGGGCTGTTCCGCGAAGACCTGTTCTACCGCATCAACGTCGTCCGCCTGATGCTCAAGCCGCTGCGCGAGCGCCGCGACGAAATCCCGCACCTGGTCACGCACTTCGTCGCCGCGGCCGCGAAGGAATTCGGCAAAGGCTACATCCGCGTCGCCGAAGAAACGATGGAGCGGCTGCTGCTTTACCGGTGGCCGGGCAACATCCGGCAGCTGCAGAACGAAATCCGCCGCATGGTCGCGCTCGTCGAGCCGAGCGGCACGCTCGAGGCCGACATGATTTCGGACGAGATCCTCGACGCCCTGCCGCTGATTCGCCCGACGCCGCGGCGGCGATCCGAAATCGCCGTCAGCGTGTCGCTCGAAGACAAGCTCCCGTCCGCCGTCGCCCGCATCGAAACCGAAATGATCAAGGCCGCCCTTCGCGAGCATCACGGGCGCGTCGATCTCGTGGCTAAGGCGCTCGGAATCTCCCGCAAGGGGCTGTACCTGAAGCGCCAGCGGCTCGGCGTCTGACCCGCCGTCGCCGCAGCGCCTGCTCCACCGACTCGACGGTCACGCGCTGCGTCACCGTTCGCGTCGACACCGTCCGCAGACGCCCCTCGCGAATCCAGTAATACACCGTGCGGCGCGACACGCCGAGGCGCGCCGCCGCCTGATCGATCAGCAGCGATTGAGCCATGCCGCGCGACGAGCAGGAGGGATTCCAGCCGCCGCGGGCGGAAATTGCGTGCAAACCGCGCATTGCTGTCGCAACGACCCGGGTAGCGCCTACTCGCGCGGGTAGATTCTTCCCGCGGTTCCGCGCGTGTCGCAGTTCCGCTACAATCCGCGCCTCACGGGGGAGCACGCATGAACGGCTTGATGATGGACTACCCGCTCACGCTGTCGACGATCTTCCGCCGCGCGGAAACGCTCTTCGGCGGGCAGGCGATCGTGTCGCGCCGGCCCGACGGGTCGTTCCACGACTATCGGTTCGCCGAGTGGGCGCAGCGGACGCGGCGTCTCGCGAGCGCGCTTGCCGGTCTCGGCCTGCGGCCGGGCGATCGTATCGCGACGCTGGCGTGGAACCACGGCGCGCACCTCGAAGCGTACTTCGCGATTCCGCTGATGCGCGGCGTCCTCCACACGCTGAACCTGCGGCTGCACCCCGACGAGCTCGCCTACATCGTCGACCACGCGGAGGATCGCGCCGTGATCGTCGATGCGTCGCTGCTGCCGCTGTGGGAGCGCGTGCGGGCGCTGCTGCGGACGCCGGTCCGGGAGATCGTCATCGGCGCGTCGGCGCCGCCGCCTGGCGCCCTCGACTACGAGCAGCTGCTGGCGTCGGCGACGGCGCTTGCGGACGGACCGGATCCGGACGAGACCAGCGCCGTGGCGATGTGCTACACGACCGGCACCACCGGCGCGCCGAAGGGGGTCGTCTACTCGCACCGCGCGCTCGTGCTGCACACGCTCGGCCTCGCGCTCACCGGCGTGATGGGCATCTGCGAACAGGACACGGTGTGCCCCGTCGTCCCGATGTTCCACGCCAACGCGTGGGGGATGCCGTTCGCCGCCATGATGGTCGGCGCGAAGCTCGTGATGCCGGGGCCGCATCTCGACGCGAAGAGCATCGTCGATCTCTTTGCGCGCGAGCGCGTCACGGTCACCGGCGGCGTGCCGACGATCTGGATTGGCGTGCTGCAGCTGCTCGACGACCATCCCGCCGCGTACGACCTGTCGGCGATGCGGGCGATGTTCGTCGGCGGATCCGCGGTGCCGCAGTCGCTCATCGAATCGTTCGAGCGGCGACACGGCATGCGCATCGTGCAGGCGTGGGGGATGACCGAGATGGCGCCGCTCGGCAGCATCGGCCATCTGCCGCCGTCGCTCGGCGCCGAGCCGGCCGAGGCGCAGTTCAAGTACCGCGCGAAGCAGGGGCGGCCGGCGCCGTTCGTCGAGATCCGGGCGCGCGACGAACACGGGCTCGTCGCGTGGGACGGCCAGTCGATGGGCGAGCTCGAGGTGCGCGGCCCGTGGATCGCGAGCGCGTACTATCGGCGCGACGACTGCGGCGATCGGTTCACGAAGGACGGCTGGTTCAGGACGGGCGACATCGTGACGATCGACGCGAGCGGCACGATCCAGGTGCAGGATCGATCGAAGGACGTCATCAAGTCGGGGGGCGAGTGGATCAGTTCGGTCGCGCTCGAGTGCGCGCTGATGGGTCATCCCGCGGTCGCGGAGGCGGCGGTGATCCCGGTCGATCACCCCAAGTGGGCGGAACGGCCGCTGGCAGCCGTGGTCCTGAAGGCGGGCGCGCACGCAACCGCGGACGATCTGCGTGCGTTTCTGGCGCCGCAGTTTCCCAAATTCTGGCTGCCGGATGCGTTCGAGTTCATCGACGCGATTCCGCGGACGTCGGCGGGCAAGTTCAAGAAGAGCGAGCTGCGACAGCGGTTCAAGGGGTATCAACTCGGTGTCTGACACCCGCAGGGTCGGTGTCTGACACCCGCAGGGTCGGTGTCTGACACCAGCCGGGTCGGTGTCTGACACCCGCACGGTCGGTGTCTGACACCTGGCTCCTGCCCCCACAGATGTGCTATGATTTTGAGTAGTCAAAATCATAGCTGTGGCCATCGAAAATCCCCCAAACCCCTCCCGCGGCTGGCGATTGCCCGCCAGCGACGTCAGCCTCCCCGAAATCCACGGCTCGGTCGCCATCCCTCACGGCGCCGGCTTCTGGCGCAAGCTGTTCGCCTTCGCCGGCCCCGGCTATCTCGTCGCCGTCGGCTACATGGACCCCGGCAACTGGGCCACCGACCTCGCCGGCGGCGCCCGCTACGGCTACACGCTCCTCAGCGTGATCATGCTCTCCAACCTGATGGCGATCCTGCTGCAGGCGCTCGCCGCCCGCCTCGGCATCGCCAGCGGCCGCGACCTCGCGCAGGCCTGCCGCGACAGCTACTCGCGGACGACGACGATCGTGCTGTGGCTGTTGTGCGAAATCGCGATCGCCGCGTGCGACCTCGCGGAAGTGGTCGGCGCCGCCATCGCGCTCAACCTGCTCTTCCACCTGCCGCTCGTGTGGGGCGTCCTGCTCACCGCCGCCGACGTGCTCGTCGTCCTCTTTCTCCAGCACCGCGGCTTCCGCTACGTCGAAGCGCTGGTCGTCGGCCTCATCCTCGCCATCGCCGGCTCGTTCGCGATCGAGTTGTGGTTCGCGCGCCCGGACCTGACGACCATGACGCTCGGCTTCGTCCCGCGCGCGCAGATCCTCCGCGATCCGCAGATGCTCTACATCGCCATCAGCATCCTCGGCGCGACCGTGATGCCGCACAACCTGTACTTGCACTCGTCGATCGTCCAGACGCGGAAGTACGTCGACACGCACGAGAGCAAGCAGGAGGCGATCCGCTTCGCGTCGATCGATTCGGCCGTCGCGCTGATGTCGGCGCTCTTCATCAACGCGGCCATCCTGGTCATGGCCGCCGCCGTCTTCCACGGCACGGCGCACGAGGACGTCGCCGACATCGGCGACGCCTATCAGCTCCTGTCGCCGCTCCTCGGCACCGGCGCCGCGAGCGCGCTGTTCGCAATCGCCCTCCTCTGCTCGGGGCAGAACGCCACCCTCACCGGCACGCTCGCCGGCCAGATCGTGATGGAAGGCTTCATCAGCCTGCGCATCCGCCCGTGGCTCCGACGGCTGATCACGCGCCTCGTCGCGATCGTGCCCGCGATCATCGTCATCTACCTGTACGGCGAGCGGGGCACCGGATCGTTGATCATCCTCAGCCAGGTCGTCCTCAGCCTGCAGCTGCCCTTCGCCGTGTTCCCGCTCGTGATGTTCACGAGCGATCCGCATAAGATGGGGGCGTTCGTCGCGCCGCGCTGGATGCAGGCGCTCGCGTGGATCGTGGCGGTCGTCATTCTGGTGCTCAATCTCTGGCTGCTCTACCAGATGCTCGTCGGTGGGGCGGCCGCGTAAAGCGGAGCGGACATGGCGATCGATGTGGCGGTGATGGCATCGTTGTTCGCGGTCGGGACGATCGTGTTCGGCCACTTCGAGGCGGGTGTGCCGAAATGGCGCCGCGTGCTGAAGCTCGCGATCGCGCTCGGCGCCACCGCGCTCGTGGACGCGGTCGGCGGTCGCGTCTGGGCCTGGGCCTTCATCGCCGGCGCGCTGACCTTCGGCCTCACCGTCCATTTCGTCGTGCTGCGGCGCCACGGGATCGATCCCTGGACGGCCGAGCCCCGCGACAGATACTACGCGCTGCGCGGCTGGGCCCGGTGATGTACCGCCGCATCCTCGTCGCGATCGAGAACTCGCCGGCCGACCGCACCATCCTGACGCACGTGTCGGACCTGGCGAAGCTGACCGGCGCCACGCTGCTGCTCGTCCACGTCGCCGACGGCTGGGCGGCGCGCCACTTCGACGAGCTGAAGCTGCGCGAGTCGGAGGAAATGAAGGCGGACCGCGCCTACCTCGACCAACTGCGGAGCGGCCTGCGCGCGCAGGGACTGCACGTCGACGTGGAGCTCGCGATGGGCGATCCCGCGACCGAACTGGTCCGCAGCGCCGAAACGCACCGCGCCGATCTGATCGCGATGGCCACCCACGGCCACCGGTTCCTGTCCGACGTCGTCCGCGGGGCGACGGCCGACCGTGTGCGCCATCTGGTGAAGGTGCCGGTGCTCCTGCTGCGCGCGCAATAGGGCACGCCCACCCGCGCCCCGCCTCTGTGCTATAAAGCGCTTCGTGGCCGACTCGATCCAGGCGCACGCGGCCGACAACCTCCGCTACATCCGCGACGCGATGTCGCGCGCCAGCGAGTTCACCGCGGTGCCGGGCTGGGGCGGCGTCGCGATGGGCGCGTCGGCCGTGGCCGCGGCGGCGATCAGCGGCCCGCCCGACGGCACCGTCCGCTGGGTCGCGGTCTGGCTCGCCGACGCGGCGGTCGCCGCGACGATCGGCTTCGTCACGACCGTGCGCAAGGCGAATCGCGTCGGCACGCCGCTGTTCTCGACGGCCGCCGCGCACCGCTTCGCGCTGGCGTATCTGCCGCCGCTCGTCGCCGGCATGATCCTCACGCCGGTGTTCGTCACGCTGGACCTCATGGCGCGCCTGCCCGGATGCTGGCTTCTGCTGTACGGCACGGCGCTCGCCTCGGGCGGCGCGAACGCGGTGCGCATCGTGCCGCTGACAGGCGTCGCGTTCATGGCGCTGTCGCTCGTCGCCTTCGCGGCGCCGGCGGCGTGGGGGCACTGGATGCTCGCCGCCGGCTTCGGCGGCCTCCACATCGGTTTCGGACTCGTGATCGCGAGGAAGCATGGCGGGTAGACCCGTACGGAAGCCTGAAGGCCGAACGCAGAAGTCCGACGTCAAAGGGCTGAAGTCCGACGTCGCCGCCAGGAAGTCGCCGCTCGAGCTGGATCGGCTGATCCACGAGCGTCTGCGCCTCGGCATCGTCAGCGCGCTGGCGGTGAACGAACGCCTCACGTTCACCGACCTGAAGCACCTCCTGCAGACGACCGACGGCAACCTGAGCGTCCACGCGCGCAAGCTCGAGGAAGCCGACTACGTGGCGTGCGAAAAAGGGTTCGACGGCCGGACGCCTCGCACCGAGTATCGCCTCACCCCTGCGGGCCGGCGTGCGCTCGAGAAATATCTCGCCCACATGGAAGCGATCATCAAGGCCGCCAAGCAATAAACATCGGTGCCGGCGCCTCGGCGCCGCCCTCCCGGTTCGGCGCCCCAACCGCGACGCCCGCTCGCGTGTCTACATGTTGTGTGGACGATGCCGACCTGGTAGCCCGGGCGCGGAGCGGCGATTCCGCCGCGTTCGGCACGCTGGTCGATCGGCATCGCGGCGCCGTGTATCGCGCCGCGCTCGCCGTGCTCCGGTCGCACGCCGACGCGGAAGACGCAGCGCAGGACGCGTTCGTCGCCGCGTATCGCCACCTCGATCGGTTTCGCGGAGAGAGCGCGTTTCGCACCTGGCTGCTGACGATTGCATGGCGCGAGGCGATCAACCGTCGCCGCGGCCTGACGGCCATCTGGAAGCGGTTCGTCGAGCGCGCCGATGGGAACGCAGACGAACAGATGGCCGCAGCGCCCTCCGCCGATCGCACACCCGAGCAGCTCGCCGGAGACCGCGAGCTGCATCGGCACGTCCGCCGCGCCATCGAGGCGTTGACGCCGACGCTGCGCGGCACGCTGCTGCTCGCGCAGTCGGGCGACTACACCTACGAGGAGATCGGCGCGATCGTCGGCGCACCGGTCGGCACGGTCAAGTGGCGCGTCGCCGAGGCGCGAAGGATCGTCAAACGGCAGCTGCGCGAACGCGGGTACGCCGATGTGGGATGACGCCGAACTCGATCGCGCGATAGACGACGTGGCCCGCGGCATGACCGGCGGGCAGCCGGGCGGCGACCTGCGCGCGCGCGTGATGGCGCGCATCGGCGCGCGCCCGGAGCGCGCCCGGTCGATCCGGCGCGCCGCGCTGGCCGCCGCGGCCATCGTCCTGATCGCCGTGATCGTCGATCGCGCGATCCGGCGGACGTCCTCACCGGCCCCGCCGCGGACCGCGACGTTCGGCGATCGCGCGATTCGGCCGACGTTCTCGCCGCCCCCGCCGCAGAACGCGACGCCGACGGCGGCGGTTCGGACGCCGCAACGGGTCGGACCGGACGCATCGAGCGCGGCCGCGCCTTCGCCTGCGGACATCGGGCGATCGACGGCGCGCGACCGCACGGCGACGAACGCGACGAACACGCGTGCGCCGCAAGGCGTCGCGATTCCGCCGTCGCGGATCGACGCGCTCGCACCGCCGCCGCTCGCCGTCGCACCGCTTTCCGTCGATCCGCTCGCGGTCGATCCGCTCGACGCCGCGGCGCTCGACGTGCCACCGCTCGACCCCATTGCGCCGATCGCGATCGATCCGCGCAGCGAAGGAGACCGCAGATGAGGATTCGTACGCTCGCCATCGCGCTGACGCTGACCACCGCCCTGGCCGCCGACGCGGCGCCGCAGCCCCCCGCCACCGCGCCGCGGGCGCCCGCCGCGCCCCGGACGCAAACCACGCCGCGCGCGCCGGCGCCGCCGGCGCCGCCCCCCGCGCCGGCGGCTCCCGGCGAACCTGCGCCGCCGCCACCGCCGCCTGCGCCGCCGCGGCGCGTCGGACAGCCGGTCAACATCCGCGTCGATGTGACGATTACGGATCAAACGTCGGGCGGCGCCGCCTCGATCAAGAAGACGGTGTCGGTCGTGACCGCCGACGGATTGAACGGGCGCATCCGCTCGAGCGCGAGCTACGCGAGCCTTCCGCCCACGCCGCTCAACGTCGACGCGGAGCCCGAGATCCTCGGCGACGGCAAGATCCGCGTCCGCGTGAACCTGCAGTACGCGCTGCCCGGCAACGTCGGCACGACACACCAGCCGGACGTGCCCGGCGCCGGCGCGCTGCGCCTGACCGACATCCAGGAGAACCTGTCGCTCGTCCTCGAGAACGGGAAGCCGCTCGTCGCGGCGCAGTCGGCCGATCCGGTCGGCGACCGTCAGGTGACGATCGAGGTGAAGGCGACCGTTCTACGTTAGGCGCCGGCCCTTGAGCCGTTCGAGAATCCGGAGCGGCGACCGCTCCGGACGCTCCATCGCGTCCACCGGCAGCAGGAATGTCTGCTCCAGCTGATACTGTCCCGACATCGCGGCGTGGCTCACTTCGTCCGTGAAGCAGAGCCACGTCGTCCCGGCCGCGAACGACACCTGGACCTGCGGCGACGTGGACTGGAACTCCCGGTCCTGCTTCATGCGATCGTGCAGCTGCAGCATCAGCGCGTCGTACGGCGTCCGCGGCGACTTCGTGATCCGCAGCCACGCCAGGAGGTGACCGCTCCCCGGCAGCGGCATGCGGAGGCGGGGCGCGAAGCGGGCGGCGACGGCGTCGAAACCGTCGCCCACGCGCCACACGCGCGGTCGCCCGTCCGGATTGACGTTCGAGAAGACGCGCAGAATGCGGCGGCCCGCCGACGGCGTCGCCGGAAAGCTGTCGACGTGAAGGCGCGTGTCGTCCTTGCGCCACGACGTCTCGCGGCCGGCGATCTCGGCCGGCCGGAAGCTGGCGCGCGCGCGGACCACCCGGCCGGCGTACCGCGGGAAGAGCCGGTCGAGGAGACCGGCGGCTGTCTCGCTGAACCGCCGCATCATCCCCAGCAGCTGCCCGGATCCGGTCGCGTCGAGGGCCGTCCCGGTCAGGCGCCCTGAGGCCGGGTCGAAGCTCGCGTTCTTGGCCGCCCCGAGAATCGCCGGGCTGAACAGCCCCCGTTCGTCCGGTTCGATCGGCACCCGGAAATGTGGCAGAACGATGACATCGCCCCGCTCGAGGCGAGCCGTCGAATCGGCCGGCATTTCAGAGGTTAAAATCTCGCAAAGAGACATTAAATGACGAATTCTGAGTAAATAAGGGGGCGTCCGAACCCGTATCTTTTGTACTACTGCGGGCCATCCGCTCGTTGGACTCCTTGGAGCCTACATCAGTGTTGAGACGTGCTCTTCTGTTCTGTTCGGTGTGCCTCCTCGCGGCCCTGACGGCCGCCTGTGGCAGCGACACCTCGGCCGCCGGGGCGAACGCGGGCGGCGGCGGTCGCGGACGCGGCGGTCGCGGTCGCGGCGACGGCGGCGCGGCGCCGGTCGTCACCGCGAAGGTCTCCGAAAAAGACGTGCCGGTGGACATTGCCGCGATCGGCAACGTCGAGGCCTACACGTCGATCTCGGTGCGCGCGCAGATCACCGGACAGCTGCAGGAAGCGTTCATCCACGAAGGCGACTACGTCAAGAAGGGCCAGACGCTCTTCGAGATCGATCGGCGGCCGTTCGAAGCCGCGCTGCAGCAGGCGCAGGCGAACCAGGCGACGCGCAAGGCGCTGCTCGAGCAGTCGAAGGCGCAGCTGACGCGCGACGCCGCCAGCGCCGAGTACCAGCAGATCACGGCCGAGCGCCAGGCGGCGCTCCAGCAGCGCGGGATTCTGTCGAAGGACGCGGCCGATCAGGCGCGCGCGAACGCCGACGCCACCAAGGCGCTCGTCGAAGCCGACAAGGCGGCGGTCGTCAGCAACCAGGCCCAGCTCGACGCGGCCATCGCCGCCGTCGACACGGCGCGCGTGCAGCTCGACTACTGCACCATCAAGTCGCCGATCGACGGCCGCACCGGCAATCTCAGCGTCAAGGTCGGCAACCTCGTCACCGCGAACAACACCGAGCTGATGACGATCGCGCAGGTGCAGCCGGTGTACGTGACGTTCACGGTGCCGGCGGTGCACCTGCCGACGGTCAAGCAGCACATGTCCGACAACCAGCTGCAGGTGACCGCGACGCCGCAGGACGTCGCCGCCCAGCCGGCCGTCGGCCACCTCACGTTCGTCGACAACGCCGTCGACATGACGACCGACACGATCAAGCTGAAGGCGACGTTCGACAATCCCGACCGCCGGCTGTGGCCCGGCCAGTTCGCGCGCGTGTCGCTGCGCCTGACGACGCTGCCGCACGCGATCGTCGTGCCGTCGCAGGCGGTGCAGACCGGCCAGGACGGCCAGTACGTCTTCGTCGTCAAGCAGGACTCGACGGTGGAACAGCGCGCGGTCACTGCGACGCAGCACGTCGACCAGGACACGGTGATCGAGAAGGGGCTCAAGCCGGGCGAAGTGGTCGTCACCGAAGGCCAGCTGCGCCTCGAACCCGGCTCGCGCGTGACGACCGACCTCAACGCCCCGATGGGCGGACGCGGCGGGCGCGGCGGCGGACGTCGAGGCGGCGGGAGCGGCAACGGCGGCGGTGGCCAAAACCAGGGCGGCCAGGGCCAGGCGGGCGGCCGGAGCTAGTTTCGAGAACGCGAGAACCTGAGAACCTAAGAACCTGAGAACCTGAGAACCTTCAGAACTCGAGAACCTTCAGAACCTTCAGAACCCGAGAACCCGAGAACCCGAGAACCCGAGAACCGCGAGCACCCGAGAACCGATGAACGTCTCCGAAATCTTCATCCGCCGCCCGATCGCGACGAGCCTGCTGATGCTGGCGATCGCGATGTTCGGCGTCCTGGCGTACAAGGCGCTGCCCGTCAGCGACCTGCCGCAGGTGGACTACCCCACGCTGAACGTCAGCGCCGGGCTGCCCGGCGGCGATCCGGGCACGATGGCGTCGTCGGTGGCGAGCCCGCTCGAGCGTCAGTTCACGACGATCGCGGGCCTCGATTCGATGGTGTCGCGCAGCGGATCGGGCAGCTCGAACGTCACGCTGCAGTTCTCGCTCGACCGCGACATCGACAGCGCGACCGTCGACGTCCAGACGGCGATCGCCGCGGTGATGCCGCTGCTGCCGGCGGGCATGCCCTCGCCCCCCTCGTTCCGCAAGAACAACCCGAACGACCAGCCGATCATCACGATCAACCTGACGTCGAACACGCTGCCGCTGTCGGTCCTCGACGACTACGCCGAGACGATGATCGCGCCGCGCATTTCGATGGTGAACGGCGTCTCGCAGGTCAACGTGCAGGGCGCGGCGAAGTACGCGGTGCGCGTCCAGATCGATCCCGAGAAGCTGCACGCGCAGAAGATCGGCATCAACGAAGTCGATCAGGCGCTGACGCAGTGGAACGTCAACCTGCCGACCGGGCAGCTCTTCGGGCCGCACTCCACGTTCAACATCAAGGCGGCCGGCCAGCTGATGAACGCCGACGCGTTCAAGCCGGTGATCGTCTCCTACCGCAACGGCGCGCCGGTCCGCCTCGAGCAGGTCGCGACGGTCCGCGACAGCGTCGAGAACGTCTACAACGGCAACTGGTTCTACACGAAGGGGGCCGACGGCAAGCCGCGCATCCAGCGCTCGATCATGCTGATGGTGATGCGTCAGCCGGGCAGCAACACGATCGAGGTGACCGACGCCGTCCGCCGGCTGCTGCCGTCGTTCGAGTCGCAGCTGCCCCCGTCGGCGCATCTCACGCCGCGGCAGGACCGCTCGCGCACGATTCGCGAGGCCTTCCAGGACATCCAGGTGACGATGCTCGTCACGCTGGTGCTCGTCGTCGGCGTCATCTTCCTGTTCCTGCACAACGGATCGGCGACGCTCATCCCGGCGCTCGCGCTGCCCTTCTCCATCCTCGGCACCTTCGCCGTGATGCAGATGCTGCACTTCAGCCTCAACAACCTCTCGATGATGGCGCTGATCCTCTCGATCGGCTTCGTCGTCGACGACGCGATCGTGATGCTGGAGAACATCGTCCGCCACATGGAGGACGGCGAGACGCCGCTCGACGCCTCGCTGAAGGGATCGCAGGAAATCAGCTTCACGATCCTGACGATGACGACGTCGCTCGCGGCGGTGTTCATCCCGATCCTGTTCATGAGCGGGATCCTCGGGCGGCTGTTCCGCGAGTTCGCCGTCACGATCACGACCGCCATCCTGATTTCGGGCATCGTGTCGGTGACGCTGACGCCGATGCTGTGCAGCCGGTTCCTGCGCGTCGTGCACAGCAAGCGCGGCTTCGCCGGGCTGATGGATCGGGCGTTCGACGCGCTGCTGGCGGGCTACGAGCGCAGCCTCCGCTTCGTGCTGCGCTTCCGTCTGGCGATGCTCGCGACGTTCTTCATCGTCCTCTACGCGACGATCCACATGTTCAACATCATCCCGACCGGGTTCATTCCCGATCAGGACAACGACTCGATGTTCGTCAACCTGCAGGCGGCGCAGGGGACGGCGTTCGACGACATGGCGCGGTGGACGCAGCAGGTGGCCGACATCGTCATCCGCAACCCGAACGTCGATTCGTTCATGGCGAGCGTCGGCGGCGGTCCGGGCGGCGGCGGGGGCGGCGGCGGCGTGAACAACGGCCGCATCATGGTGCAGCTCGTGCCGCGCCGCACGCGCACCACGACGGCGCAGCAGATCGCGCAGCAGATCCGGCCGCTGCTCCTGCGCTTCCCCGGCTATCGCGGCTTCGTCGGCCTGCCGCCGTCGCTGAACATCGGCGGCCGCATGGGCAACCAGAACTACTCGATCATGATGCAGTCGATGAACACCGACGACCTCTACACGTGGGGTCCGCGGCTGCAGGCGGCGATCGAGCAGGAGGTCACCGAGGTGCAGGACGTCTCCAACGACATGGAGATGAAGAGCCCGCGGATCAACCTCGTCATCAACCGCGACAAGGCGGCGGCCGTCGGGCTCAACGCGACGCAGGTGCAGAACGCGCTCTACGACGGGCTCGGGCCGAAGTGGTCGTCGACGATCTACGGCAACACGGCGCAGTACCGCGTGCTGCTCGAACTGGATCCGAAGTACCAGACGCACGCCGATTCGCTGAAGAACGTCGCGTTCAAGACGACGTCCGGCAACCTCGTGCCGCTCGAATCGGTCGTCGACTTCCGGGAGACGGTCGGACCGCAGTCGATCAACCATTCGGGCCAGCTGCCGTCGGTGTCGATTTCGTTCGGTCTGCGGCCCGGCGTCTCGCTCGGCGCGGCGACCGCGCACGTCAAGCAGGTCGCCGACCGCGTCCTGCCGCCGAACATCACGACGAGCTACGAGGGCCAGGCGAAGGTGTTCCAGCAGTCGATGCAGAACCTCGGGCTGCTGCTGTTCGTCGCGATCGGCGTCGTCTACATCGTGCTCGGCGCGCTCTACGAGAGCTACATCCACCCGATCACGATTCTTTCGGGCCTGCCGTCGGCGGGCCTCGGCGCGCTGATCACGCTGTACCTGTTCGGCAACGAGCTGAACATCTACTCGTTCGTCGGCCTCGTGATGCTGATCGGCATCGTGAAGAAGAACGCGATCATGCAGATCGACTTCGCGCTCGAAGCCGAGCGCAAGCACAACAAGGCGCCGGCCGACGCGATCTACGAAGGCTGCATCATCCGGTTCCGCCCGATCATGATGACGACGATGGCGGCGCTGCTCGGCGCGCTGCCGATCGCGGCGGGCTACGGCGCCGGCGGCGAGGCGCGGCGGCCGCTCGGCCTCGCGGTCGTCGGCGGGCTGATGGTGTCGCAGCTCATCACGCTCTACCTGACGCCGGTCGTCTACACCTACATGGCCACGCTGTTCAAGACGCGCAAGATTCCGCAGGTCGCCACTTCGCAGGCCTGAGGCCTGCCTTACGTTCATGAATATTTCCGAAGGATTCATCAAACGCCCGATCGCGACGTCGCTGCTGATGGCCGCGATCGCGCTGTTCGGACTCGTGGCGTACGGATCGCTGCCGGTCAGCGACCTCCCGAACGTCGACTTCCCCACGCTGCTGGTCACCGCGCAGCTCCCGGGCGCGAGCCCCGAGACGATGGGCTCGTCGGTGGCGACCCCGCTCGAAAACCAGTTCTCGATGATCGCCGGGCTCGAGTCGATGACGTCGGTCAACTCGCTCGGCTCGACGCAGATCACGCTCGAGTTCGACCTGAATCGCAGCCTCGACGGCGCCGCGGTCGACGTGCAGGCGGCCATCACGCAGGCGGCGCGCCTGCTGCCGCAGGGGATGCCGACGCCGCCCACGTTCACGAAGGTGAACCCGGCCGACCAGCCGATTCTGTATCTCGTCATCACGTCGACGACCGTTCCGCCGTGGACGCTCGACGAGTACGCCGAGACGCGCATCGCGCAGCGGATCTCGATGGTCAGCGGCGTGGCGCAGGTGCAGGTCCTCGGCAGCCAGAAGTACGCGGTCCACGCGCAGCTCGATCCGCACCAGCTCGCGTCGCGCCAGATCGGCATCAACGAAGTCGAGAACGCGCTGCGCAACTGGAACGTCAACACGCCGACGGGCAGCATCATCGGGCCGCACAAGGCGTTCACGCTGCAGGCGACCGGGCAGCTGATGAACGCCGACGAGTACAAGGACATGGTCGTCACCTACCGCAACGGCGCGCCGGTGCGGCTCGGCGACCTCGGCAACGTGATCGACGGCGTCGAGGATCAGCGCACCGCGTCCTGGTTCTACGCCAACGGCGACAGCCAGCGCGCCATCACCCTCGGCATCCAGCGCCAGCCCGGCACCAACACGATTGCCGTCGCCGACGCCGTGAAGGCGCTGCTGCCGCAGTTCAAGCTCGAGCTCCCGCAGAGCGTCCACATGGACGTCCTCTACGACCGGTCCGACACGATCCGCGAGTCGTACCGCGACGTCCAGTTCACGATGGCGCTGACGCTCG
>Ga0070741_10011945_pt1 | contig 15864 bp, 16 predicted proteins | sample Coa_R1_4_FD_66440 | JGI IMG/M metagenome (GOLD analysis project Ga0070741, IMG submission 66440) | Surface soil microbial communities from Centralia Pennsylvania, which are recovering from an underground coalmine fire - Coalmine... | ecosystem: Environmental > Terrestrial > Soil > Unclassified ...
CAGGCCTTTCGAGCGTTGTTGCGGCCGGGCGCGCGACTTGCCGTCCACGAATACTCGGTGCGCGACTCGCGGCTGGCCGCCGCAATATGGAACCTGGTGTGCACGACGATCATCATTCCCAGCGGTCGGCTCCGCGCCGGCGACGCGTCCCTGTACCAGTACTTGCGGCGCAGCGTCAATGAATTCGACGGTGCGAGGGCGTTCCGGAACCGCTTGCGGGCGAACGGGTTTACGGACGTCCACAGCGAGACCATGCCCGGCTGGCAGCGCAATATCGTGCATACCTTCCTAGCGCAGGCGCCGCGATGACCGATCCGCGCCGGGTGACCCACAAAGCGGCGCACGGAGCACCCGACGCGAGCTCTATGGCCGTCACACCGCGTGTCGTCGTCGTCGGCGCGGGGATCGCGGGTCTGGCGGCCGCCACCGGCCTAGCCGAGCGCGGCGTCACCGTCGACTTGGTCGAACGCGAGACATACCTGGGCGGGCGCGTCGGTGGATGGGCGGACTCGTTGCCCGACGGCACACCGGTAGCAATGAACCGCGGATTCCATGCATTTTTTCGCCAGTACTACAACCTGCGGTCGCTGCTCCGCCGCATCGACCCGGCGTTGGAAATGCTGACGCCGGTGCGCGATTACCCGCTTATCGATGCCCACGGCAGGCGCGACACCTTCCGCGGCTTACCCCAGACACCGCCGTTCAACGCCCTCGCTTTCGCGTTGCGCAGTCCCACGTTCGGGTTCAGGGACCTGATTCGGCTCAACGCCCGGGCTGCCGCACCGCTGGCAGATGTCAGCGTGCCTCGCACGTATCATCAGCTCGACCATCTGGACGCCGAGTCGCTCCTGCGGAAAATCAACTTCCCCGAGGCGGCACGCCATCTCGCCTTCGAGGTGTTCTCTCGCAGCTTTTTCGCGGAGCCGGTTGACCTGTCGGCCGCCGAGCTGGCGACTATGTTCCACATCTACTTCCTTGGCTCCAGCGAGGGTCTGGTATTCGACGTCGCCCGCGAGAATTTCGATGTGGCCCTGTGGAATCCGCTGTGCGACTACTTGGCGTCGCGGGGTGTGCGCGTGCACCTCGGCGAGCCCGTGACTGCCGTGCGCGCTGGTGCCCGATTCTCGGTGCAATGCGGTTCGGGCGACACCTATGACGCCGACGGGGTGGTACTGGCCACCGACGTCTCCGGTCTGAAACAGATTGTCGCGGACTCGCCGAGTCTCGGCAATCCCGAATGGCGCCAGCGTGTTTCGCACCTGAGAACCGCGGCACCGTTCGTCGTGCAGCGCCTCTGGCTGGACCGCGCGGTCGAAACGGGCAGGGCGGCCTTCCTTGGTACGGGCGGGCGACCGCCGCTGGACAACATCAGTGTGTTGAACCGGTATGAGCGGCAAGCCGCTGCGTGGAGCAGGCACACCGGCGGTTCGGTCGTCGAATTGCACTCGTACGCGGTGGCGTCAGGTGACGGGCTCCGCGATCGCTTGCTGGCCCGGTTGCACGAGACTTACCCGGAAACCGCACGGGCGCGCGTCGTCGGCGAAAGGTTGTTGTGTCGCAACGACTGTCCGCGCTTTGCGCCAGGTGATTTCGCTCAGCGTCCGAGCGTCGTCACGCCGCACGAAAACTTGATGCTGGCCGGGGACGGCGTTCGCATCGATCTGCCGGTGGCGCTGATGGAGCGGGCCGCCACCACCGGCTGGGCGGCCGCCAACGGTCTGCTTCATCGGTTCGGCATCAGAGGACACGACGTGCAGACGGTTCCCGTGCGAGGGCGGTCGGCGGTACTGAGAAGGCTAGCCCGCAGCGAAAGGCGGGTTCGGCGATGAGCATGCTCAATGTGGTCAGGTCACGGTTGCCGAAAACCTCAGCGCTCCAGTTCCTTTCACGAACACCGTGGGCACAGCAGCAGCCGACGTATCGCGACGCCAATCCTCGTGTCATCGCCGCTGCCCTCGCCCGCTCGCAGCGTCGACCCACCGGGAATTGGTACGCGTTCGCCGCGAGCGACGACATCCGTCACCGCCCGGCGCGCGTCACCGTCGCGGGTGTCGAGCTTGTGGCCTGGCGAGGCGAAAGGGACATGCTGCATGTCGGCCCTGCGGCATGTCCGCATCTGGGAGCAGACTTGAGCACCGCCAAAGTCCATTGCGGCGCGTTGATCTGCCCGTGGCACGGGCTGCGCATCGACGGTAGCCGGCAGTCCGGGTGGAAGCCGTGCCCGTCGTTCGACGACGGCGTACTTGTGTGGGTTCGCCTCGATGAGGTCGGCGGTGAGGCACCTACCGATCGGCCGGTGGTTCCTGTTCGGCCTGAAGCGGCTCGGCTGCACACCGTCGCACGACTGGCCGGCACGTGCGAGCCCTGCGACATCATTGCCAATCGAATGGACCCGTGGCATGGATCATGGTTTCACCCTTACTCGTTCACGCGGCTCGAGGTGCTCAGCTGCCCACCGATCACCGACGATATCGCCGAGGAGTTTGACCGGTTTCTCGTGGAGGTCACTTTTCGGATCGGACGGCTGGGCGTTCCCGTCGTCGCCGAGTTCACGAGTCCAGACGCCCGCACGATCGTGATGCGCATCGTGGAAGGCGAAGGCTCGGGCAGTGTCGTGGAGACACACGCCACTCCCCTGGGCGTCGGCGCGGACGGGCGACCCCGCACGGCGGTGGTGGAAGCGGTCATCGCGCATTCCGACCGCCCAGGTTTCGCGCGCGCGGTGTACGGCGCCCCCGTGATCGCCCCGCTGATGCGGCGTGCGGCAACCCGGCTATGGCGTGACGATCTCGCTTACGCGGAGCGGCTCTTCACATTGCGTGCTCGAGCAGCGGGATCTGCTGCGCCGCCCACGGACTGATGGCCCACCGCAGATCTGCGGCCGACCGCAGGTCGTCCCATGACACCCAGCAGTACTCCATGACCTCGGCGGCATCTGGACGCACTGGCTGGTCGGCGTGGGCGTAGAAAACCGGGCAGATTTCGTTCTCCACTGTGCCGTCGGGCGCGACCGCTCGATACCGGAAATCGGGCAGCACGCAGAGCACCGAGTCGATCGACAGGCCCAATTCCTCGCGGCCGCGGCGCCGCACTGCGTCGACGATCATCTCCCCCGGCGCAGGATGTCCGCAGAACGAATTGGTCCAGACCCCGGGCCACGTCCGCTTGCCCAAGGCTCGTCTCGTCAGCAGCACACATCCACGATCGTCGAACACGTAGCACGAAAAGCCTAGGTGCAACGGTGTCGTCGCGTGATGCACTGACGCTTTTGACGCGATCCCGATCGCCAAACCGGCCTCGTCGACCAGCACCACGTGTTCCTCGTCAGCGCGCGCGGCAGCAGATGCCATCCGACAGTTATACCCGATCAACCGATGCGTAATCGATGCGCTACCGGCTACGTCGACGCCAGATGCGTCAGGCCGGCACTCAGACTGCCCAGGCGTACCGCTTTCTTGGGCAGTCGTGCAGAGGCCCAGCCCGGCCCCGCTGCCAACAGTTGGGCATCGGCGGCAAGGACTGCCTTCGCGGTGGCGACGTCGGCAGTCTGGACCGTCTGAGCCCACACCACCACGGTCACCGGTCGGTCATGGCGGGTGATCGCGTCGGTCAATGCGGTGGTCGGTACGTCCGCGCCCAGCATCAGCGTGCCTTGACCACGTTCCCCGAGCGCGGCGCGCAGAGCTTCGAGCGGCAGGCTGTGCGCTTCGTTCTCGGTGCAGGCCAAGATGATTGACGGAGCCTCGTGCGACGGGACGGGCAAACGGTGCAGCGATCGGGACACCGTCCAGGACAGCGCGTGTTCCACGTCGATACAACCTTCACCGGTGCCTTGCCGATCCTCGATGACCGCGAACGCCGGGCGGACAAGGTGCTCCCACGCGTCGACCACGCCGTGGTGGCGAATGTATCGGTCCAACTGCAAACCGGCGGTGACGACGTCGAGGTCGAACGCCGCGGTCACCAGGGATGCCGTGTCAACCCCCGCGGGGGCGACCGCGCTCAGTGCGGTACGAGCAGCGCTGCCAGGGTTGGCCCCCCCGCGGATCAGTTCACGCATGAGCTCGACGACAGCGATATCCGCCTCGCTGTAGAGCCGATGCCGGCCAGGACTGTGGCCCACCGGGCCGACCCCGTAGCGCCGATTCCAGCTGCGCAACGTCGGAATCGGCACGCCGACACGGTCGGCGACCGCTCCTACGGTGTACCGCGGGAACTCGGACTCGTCGCCGCGCACCTTCCGCAGAAGGCGCGGGGACCGTGGTGGTGGGCTCACTGGCGCTCAGGATAAGGCCAGCATCGGCCAAATGTGTATTTCGATGCACAAATGATGCATGCTGGACAGGTGCCGACCGTGTTGTGGTTCCGTCGAGACCTTCGATTGGGCGACCTGCCGTCGCTCGCCGCCGCTGCCCGAGAAGACAAAGAGGTTCTCGCGTGCTTCGTCTTCGACCCGCGGCTGCAGATGCCATCGGGAGCCCGGCGGCTGCGCTTCCTTTGCGATTCACTGCGCGCTCTACGCGATGTCCTCGACGGCCGGATCTTCATCACCCAAGGCAAACCGCACGAGCGGATTCCAGCCATAGCCAAGGAGATTGGCGCGTCAGCCGTGCATGTCTCCGAGGAGTTCACCCCGTTCGGGCGACGGCGTGACGCTGCAGTGCGTGCGGCGCTCGATGACGTGCCGCTTGTCGCTACCGGCTCACCGTATCTCGTGTCGCCGACGAGGATCAGCAAGCCGGACGGCACTGCGTTCAGGGTGTTTACGCCGTTTTATCGGCGCTGGCATGAGTCGGACTGGCGCGCGCCCGCCGCCACGGGCGCACACAGCGCCTCATGGATCGATCCCGGGCACCTCGACCACGGGATAGAGATCCCGACCGTGGACGTCGAGCTGGATGTGGAAGCGGGCGAGACAGCGGCGCTGCGGCGCTGGGAGACGTTTGTGGACGCCGGGTTGGAACGCTACGCGAAGGACCGAAATCGGTTGGATCACAACGCAACCAGCCGGATGTCTGCGCATCTGCACGCGGGCACGATCCATCCGCGCACCCTGGTGGCTGATCTTGACCCACGCCATGGAGGACACCAGGCGTACTTGCGGGAGTTGGCTTTTCGCGACTTCTATGCCTCCGTGGTGCATCACTGGCCGCACAGTGCGTGGCAGAACTGGAATCGGCAGTTCGACGCGATGCGCACAGAAAGTGGTGCAGCCGCCACGAAGGCGTTTGAATGCTGGAAGGCGGGCCGTACCGGCTTCCCAATCGTCGACGCCGGGATGCGGCAGCTGCGGGCCACGGGGTTCATGCCGAACCGGGTTCGGATGATCACCGCGTCATTTCTGGTGAAAGATCTTCACTTGCCGTGGCAGTGGGGCGCCCGCTGGTTCATGGACCAGCTGGTCGATGGCGATTTGGCCAATAACCAGCACGGCTGGCAGTGGACCGCAGGGTCCGGCACCGACGCCGCACCGTACTTCCGGGTCTTCAATCCAGTCACACAGGGCGAAAAGTTCGATCAGGACGGCGATTACGTGCGTCGATGGGTACCGGAGCTCAAGGACGTCGTCGATGTGCACGACTTAGACGGCAATCGCCCGCGGCAATACCCCGAGCCGATTGTCGACCACGCCCACGAACGAAAAGAGGCGCTTCGACGCTACGGACTGCTGACGTCACCCACTCAAGAGACGAAAGGGCGAGCCCGGAGATGAATGCACCTGCGCCACATGATCGGCCAGCCGACACCGACGACGCTGAGGTCAAAGCCGCGGGCAAATTGTCTGAGGCGCTGGAAACCACCGAGCGCGCACGCGGACACCTTTACGCGTTTCATCAACTGACTGGCCGGGCCGACTTGCTGCTCGATGACGCGGTGACAGAGCTGCGCCAGGCGGGGCAGCACGATCTCGCTGAGCACACTGCGCGCCAGCTGATTGGGCGCAACGTGATGGCAGGACGGTGGAGCTTCCAGGTCGTCCAAGAATATGACGACGTCTACTACCGATGCTTCAAGGAAATCGAGGCTTTGGTTCGCGGGCGACTCACAGACGGGCACGCGGATCACACCGCCACCCCATCAGAACCGGCGCGGGACGCCTCAGAAGGAAGGCATTGATGAATAAAGCCATTCTTGCCGCGACGTCCGCGGTCGTGGGCGCTACCGCGATCAGCGGAAGCGCGGCCAGCCAAACACGTTCGGACACTTGGTATTCGCGATTGCGCAAGCCGTCGTATGTTCCGCCCAGCGGTGTATTTCCCGTCGCGTGGACAACGCTGTACGGCGACATCGCGGTCACGTCGGCGGCAGGGGTCGACCGATTGCGGCAGCGCGGCGAGACGGCGAAGTTGCGCGGCCTCGTCGCTGCTCTGGCCTTGAATCTTGTGCTCAATGGCGGATGGAGTTGGTTGTTCTTCCGCTGCCGGCGGCTCGGGTTGGCGGCGGTCGGTGCGGCCGCGCTGACCGCGAGCAGCGCCGACCTGACCCGGCGCGTCGGACAAGCCGAGCCGCGCGCCGGGGTCGCGCTGTTGGCTTATCCACTGTGGTGCGCATTCGCCACCGTTATGTCGGCGGATATCTGGCGACGCAACCGCGACCAGACCGCGTCGACATGATCGAGTGCTCGACCGTCATCGCGCATCCGCGCCGGGACCTGTTCACCTGGCACACCCGGCCCGGGGCCGTGCGTCGGCTCCTGCCGCCGTGGCAACCACTGACCGTCGTCTCCGAGGCAGAATCGCTTGTCGACGGCCGCGCGGTGCTGAGGCTGCCCGGAGGACTGAAATGGGTAGCGCAGCACGACCCGTCAGCGTTCGTGGCGGACAGCTGTTTTGTCGATGCATTAGCGACCGGCGGGTGGCGGCACATCCACGAATTCAGCGACGCCGGCACGGACCGGACGCAGGTGCGCGACCGCGTCGAAACACCCGTCCCAGCAAGGATTCTGCAGTCGATGTTCACCTACCGGCACCGACAACTCGCCGACGACCTAGCGGCGCACCATTTCGCCGCCGAAAGCGGGTTAAGCCCCCGCGTCGTCGCGATCACCGGAACCTCCGGGCTCGTCGGCTCCGCGCTCGCGGCATTTCTGACGACTGGGGGCCACCGAGTGATCCGGCTGGTGCGCCGACTCGCGCGCGACCGTGACGAACGCCACTGGGAGCCAATGAATCCGGCGCCGGATCTGCTGCGTGGGGTGGATGCAGTGATTCACCTCGCAGGTGCCTCGATCGCCGGGCGGTTCACCACCGAGCACAAACAGCGAGTGCGCGACAGCCGCATCGAGCCCACTCGTCGACTCGCGCTGGCAGCCGCCCACTGCGACGGCGGGCCGTCTGTTTTCATCTCCGCGTCCGCGATCGGTTTCTACGGACCTGACCGCGGCGACGCAATCCTGTCCGAAGACAGCAGCCGCGGCGAGGGCTTCCTCGCCGACGTCGTTGCGAAGTGGGAAGACGCCACGACGCCCGCCGATGAGGCCGGCATTCGCGTCGTCCGGGTGCGCACCGGCATCGTGCAGGCCGCGGCCGGCGGATCGCTGCGCCTGCTGCGGCCGCTGTTCAGCGTGGGTCTCGGAGGCAAGCTCGGCAGCGGCCAACAGTGGGTCTCGTGGATCGGTCTCGACGACCTCGTCGACGTCTACCATCGGGCAATCTGGGACTCCGACCTGAACGGGCCGGTGAATGCTGTTGCACCGCAAGCTGTTCGCAACGACGAATACACCGACACGCTCGGCACCGTCCTGAACCGTCCCACCGTCTTGCCGGTGCCGTCGTTCGCCCCCAGGTTGCTGCTCGGCTCGGAGGGCACACGCGAACTGGCCCAAGCGGACCAGCGCGTCGCACCGGGTCGGCTACTGGACCGTGGGCATCGATTCCGTCAGCCCAATCTCGCCGATGCTCTCGCTCACCAACTCGGCCGCTTCTCTCACTGAATGCGCAGCCCTGAATACTGCGGGGCATGGCGTGGATCGTGTTGGTGATTTCCGGTTTGTTCGAAACCGTGTGGGCGGCGGCGCTGTCGGAGAGCCGCGGGTTTTCCCGCCCTGTGCCGGTCGGGGTCTTCGCCGTCGCGCTGGTGCTCAGCATGGCCGGACTCGGCTACGCATTGCAGTCGATTCCCGTGGGCACCGGCTACGCAGTCTGGGTGGGCATCGGCGCCGTGGGCACCGCGCTCTACGGCATCGCCGTGCTGGGCGAGTCGACGGGCGCGGCCCGGCTGGTCTGCCTGGCGTTGATCGTCGCGGGTGTGATCGGGCTCAAGCTGGCCCATTGACGGGAACAAACCCGCGCCCGCACAGGTTGAGCGGATCAGGCTTAACTTTGGAGGTTTGATGCCTGAACCCATGACCGTGCCGGTGTTGTTCGTCGCCGATCAGGTGGTGCTGCCGGGAATGGTCGTACCGATTGCTCTCGAAGACGGGGCCCGCGCGGCCGTCGAGGCAGCCCGCGGCACAGAGTCTGGCAAGTTGCTGATCGCGCCGCGGCTCGATGACCGCTACCCGTCGTATGGCGTGATCGCGTCGATCCTGCAGGTGGGACGAGTGGCCGGCGGCGTCGCGGCTGTCGTCCGCGGCGAGCGACGGGCTCACATCGGCGCGGGCGCGAGCGGGCCGGGGACGGCACTGTGGGTCGAGGTGACCGAGGTCCTCGAGCAGGAAGCCGTCGACGAGACGCGCGCACTGGCCGCGGAGTACAAGAAGCTGCTGCTCGCGATGCTGCAGCGACGTGAGGCGTGGCAGATCGTCGACGTCGTCAACCAGATCACCGACCCGTCGGCACTGGCCGACACCGCGGGCTACGCCTCGTACTTCACCGACGTGCAAAAGCGTCAGCTTCTGGAAACTCCCGATGTCGCCGAACGGCTGCGCGTGCTGATCGAATGGACCACCGAGCACCTAGCCGAGGTCGAGGTCAACGACAAGATCGCCGAAGACGTCCGCTCCGGCATGGAAAAGCAGCAAAAGGAATTCCTGCTGCGTCAGCAGATGGCGGCCATCCGCAAAGAACTCGGTGACGACGACGGCGCCGGATCGTCCGATGACTACCGGAGCCGCATCGAGGCGGCGGACCTGCCCGAGAACGTGCGGGAGGCGGCGCTGCGCGAGGTTGGCAAGCTGGAACGGACCAGCGAGCAGAGCCCCGAGGGCGGCTGGATCCGCACCTGGCTCGACACCGTGCTGGACATGCCCTGGAACGTGCGCACCGAGGACTCCACCGATCTCACCGCCGCCCGCGAGATTCTCGACGCCGACCACCACGGGCTGGATGACGTCAAGGATCGCATCGTCGAATATCTGGCCGTGCGGGCGCGTCGCGCTTCGCGAGGCATGCAGGTCGTCGGCGGTCGCGGCTCCGGTGCGGTGATGGCGCTCGCCGGCCCACCCGGTGTCGGCAAGACGTCGCTGGGCGAGAGTGTGGCACATGCGTTGGGCCGCAAGTTCGTCCGTGTGGCGCTCGGCGGCGTGCGCGACGAGGCCGAGATCCGCGGGCATCGGCGCACGTATGTCGGTGCGCTGCCGGGGCGAATCGTGCGCGCGATCAGCGAGGCCGGTTCGATGAATCCTGTTGTGTTACTGGACGAGATCGACAAGGTCGGCTCTGATTACCGCGGCGACCCGTCGGCCGCGCTGCTCGAGGTGCTCGACCCTGCGCAGAACCACACCTTCCGCGACCACTACCTCGACCTGGATCTCGACCTGTCCGATGTGGTGTTCCTGGCGACGGCCAACGTCGTCGAGAACATCCCGTCCGCGCTGCTGGACCGGATGGAGCTGGTCACGCTTGACGGCTACACCGAGGACGACAAGGTCGCGATCGCCCGCGACTACCTGCTGCCCCGGCAGCGGGAGCGTGCGGCGCTGACTTCCGATGAGGTAATGGTGACCGAGGCCGCGCTGCGCAAGATCGCCGCCGACTACACCCGCGAGCCGGGCGTGCGGCAGTTCGAGCGGCTGCTCGCCAAGGCGATGCGCAAGGTGACCACGCGTCTTGCCGATGAAGCTTCCCCTGTTGTCATCGACGAGCCGGATCTCGTTGGCTACCTTGGCCGTCCGCGGTTCACACCGGAGTCGGCCGAACGTACCGCGGTACCGGGCGTGGCGACGGGCCTGGCGGTGACAGGCCTGGGCGGCGACGTCCTCTACATTGAGGCGGGCGCGGTTGACGGCGAATCTGGTCTGCAGCTGACGGGTCAGCTGGGTGACGTGATGAAGGAGTCGGCGCAGATCGCGCTGTCCTACGTCCGCTCGCATGCAGCCGCGTTGGGCGTCGATCCTGCCGCGTTGGACCGCAAGATCCACGTCCACGTGCCTGCGGGCGCGGTGCCCAAGGACGGCCCGTCGGCCGGCGTCACGATGGTGACGGCGTTGGTGTCGATGGCCACCGGACGACAGGTCCGCGCGGACGTCGGGATGACCGGCGAGGTGACGTTGAACGGGCGGGTGCTGCCTATCGGCGGCGTCAAGCAAAAGCTGCTCGCCGCGCAACGAGCAGGGCTGTCAACGGTGTTCATCCCGGCTCGCAACGAGCCCGACCTCGACGACGTCCCGGCCGAGGTGCTGGAGGCGCTTGATGTGAAGCCGATGACCGACGTCGCCGAAATCGTCATGCAGGCGTTGGAGCCTCTCGCCGACGCGATTGCGTCAGCTGCCTGACTGCCCGCCGAGATCAGACTTGTGACACGCTGGACCGCGAAAAGCGATGCTCAAGTCTGATCTCGGCGACGGAAGGTTAGGCATGGCGGATCTTCAGGCACTGAAGCGGCGCATCGTCTGGAATGTGCAACGGCGGGTCGTCAACCCGGTGGGGCGGCGCATGCCGGTCACGCAACTCGAGACGATCGGCCGCAAGTCCGGGCAACCGCGGATTACGGCTGTCGGCGGGCGCGTCGTCGACAACAAGTTCTGGATGGTCTCCGAGCACGGTCAGCATTCCCACTACGTGCAGAACATCAAGGCGAATCCCCAAGTGCGCGTTCGTATCAACGGCGAGTGGAAAACCGGCACCGCGCATCTGCTTCCCGACGACGACCCGATCGCCCGGCTGAAAAAGTTGCCCGGCATGAACAGCGCGGTCGTCCGGATGATGGGCAGTGACTTGCTCACCGTCCGGGTCGATCTGGACTGAGCGCGCACGCTCGTCCCACCACGAGCGTGCGGTTTTGTTCGGATTTTCTCGGCGTGTCGTGTGCAGACACGCACGCTCGCGCAGAATGGTCGCAGAATGGTCGGATGGCGTATGACGAAGACCTCGCCGACCGGATCCGGGAACTCATCGGCGCAGAACGCGGGCTCGAGGAGAAGCGGATGTTCGGCGGGCTGGCGTTTTTGATCAACGGCAACATGGCCATCGCCGCCAGCGGCCAAGGCGGACTGCTGGTGCGAGTGCCGCCCGACGACACCGACAAGCTGTTGGGGGGCAAGCACGTCAGCATTGCAGTGATGGGCGGACGCGAGATGCGCGGCTGGCTGCGGGTGATGGCCGACGGCGTGAAGACCAAACGCCAACTGCAGACGTGGGTTTCGCGCGGCGCCGGCTACGCGAAAACTCTCAAGCCGAAATGAGCCGCAGCGGCAGACTTCGGTAGCAGCGGATCACGTTGTTCACGCCCCACTCCGGCTGCCCCGTCAGCTCGATTTGTTCGACCCGCTCGACCAATGCTTGCAGCATCGCGTGCATTTCCAGGCGCGCCAGCCCCTGACCGGCGCACGCGTGGGCGCCGTGCCCGAACCCGAGATGACGGTTCGCATCGCGCCGGATGTCGAAACGCTGCGGGTCCGTCCACTCCCGCTCGTCGCGATTGGCCGACGCATACAGCACCAGTATCCGGGCGCCCGCCGGAACATCTACATCCGCAATGCTGGTGTGCTGAGCTACCTTTCGACTGAACGCCCGAAGCGGTGATTCGTACCGCAGCACCTCGTTGATCGCATTGGGCAGCAGCGACCGATCCGCCCGCAGCAGCTCCCATTGATCCGGATGTGTCGCGAACAGTGCGAGCGCATTGGCGATTCCGCTGATCGTCGTGTCCAGCGACGGCACCAGGTAGTCGACCATCAGCGCCGAACACTCCCGGCGGGCAAGCTTTCCCGCATCGGCGGCAGCGAGGATGTCGTGGCCCATGCTCCCGTCGATCACCGAATGCTGGCGCACCACCTTCTGGGCGAAGGCCAGCATCTGCAGGCTGGCCGGCGTGGCTTTGGCCGCATAGCGGTTGATCGGGCCCAGTGCATCGAAAGTTGCTGCGCCCCAGCGCAGCAGGTTCCTGCGGCCTTCGTCGGGCCACCCGACCAGATCGGGCACCACCGACAGCGGCAGCGCTCGGGCGAGATCCTCGACGCCGTCCACCTCACCCCGCGCGAGCGCCGCCGCGACGATCTGGCCGGCGCGCCGCTCGACGTCGTCGGTCATCAGCCGCAAGGCTCGCGGCAGCAGCCGGTGTGCGACGAGCTTGCGCCGCTTGTCGTGCTCCTCGCCGTCGCTGGTCAGCGTGGTTCCGCGCGACAACCGGTTGACGAACGGATTCAGTCCGACGCCGGCGCCCGAGAGGAACGTCGTGTCGTCGCGAAGCACTGCCTTGCACTCCGCGTAGCGCGGCAGCGCGTAGACGCGCTGTTTGGACAGCCACACCACCGCACCCAAGTCGCGTAGCCGAACATAGTGGCGATACGGATCCAGGATCGCGCGAGTGCTGTAGATGTTCGGACGGTACACTGGAATACCATTGCGGGGCACGGGTATTCGAATCACAGCGCCTCGAGGAAGTCGCGGATCACGTCCACCGTCTCCTGCGGTGCTTCGAACGGCCAGAAATGCCCTGTGTCGAAAAGATGCACGCTGCTGTGCTCGGGCAGCATCGCGAGAACGTCGCGGTCGGTGTAGAACTCGCGAGGTTGCACGGGATCGTGCGCGCCCTGCGCGATCAGCACTGGTGCCTTCCAGGACCGAATCAGCCTCGTACGCCGGTCGATCCACTCCTGCCGAAACGACGAGGAATGGAAATATCTCGGCACCGCGCTGGCGATGCCCGGATGGCTGAACTCCGCGACCGTGCGAACAAGGTCAGGCTCAGCCACCGCGCGCGTTGTCAGCCAGGTGTACGCGGTGGCGACGAACCGTCTGGCGTCGGCCAACAGAGCCGGCGCCTCCGGCGATGTGAAGAGTTGTTCTTGCGGGTGCAGGCTGGGATGCAGATGCCACAGATGCTGTTGTCCCCGCACATATCCGGTCACGCGCTCCCCCGCTTCGCTGACGAGATGATCGCCTGGCGGCGTTCCCCGATCATGCGTCACCAGCGCGAACTCCGAGATCCCGATCTCGTCGAGAAGGGCTTGCATCTGGCGGGCCACGCCTTGCTGCCGGTAGTCTCCGGTTCGCTTGTCTGACTGCCCGTAGCCCTTCAAATCGACTGCAATACAATGATATTGGCTGCTGAGCGACTCAAGTGCGTAATGCCACTGCCACCACGAATCCGGAACGCCGTGCAGGAACACGACCGTCGGAGCCGAGGGGTCGCCCGCCTCCACGAAGTGCCACGTGACAGTTTCGCTGTCGCCCGGTGCAGCGACGAATCGGTGCGTCACGACCGCGTCGCCGAACTCCTCGCGTTCGCCGTCCACATTGGCCACCGGCGCGATCTGGTCAGGGAGATGGGTGAGCAGGGCGTCGACGCGCTGAAAGAGGTCGTGTGCTGCACCACCGCCACTCAGCTCGTCGCGCACCCGCTCAGGCGGATCGGTGTACGTGTGGGCAACGGTGTCTGTCATACGAATTCCCCGTATCTCACGACGTTGCGCTGCGTGCCGAGGTCGATCGCGCCGTCGTCCGTTGACACACCGGCTTCGACCACGTCACCGTCATGCAGATACTTCGGGTTGTTGGCCTGCCGGCTGAAGAACGCCTTCCATTTCACCGCCGGGGGCAGCAGCGAGCCGATGATCTCCAGCGGCTTCGGCGGCGCACTCAGTGCGGTGCCGATCGGTGTGCCGGTGAGGATGAGGTCGCCCGCCGCCAGGTCCTGGAAGCGCGTCAACGACTGCAGCGCGGCCAGCGGCCTGTACAGCATGTCGCCGTCGACGAGCATGTTCTGCCGCAGTTCGCCGTTCACGCGCAGCTTCAAGCGCAGGTCGCCGAACCGCTTGAGCTCGTCGGCGGTCAACAACACCAGCGCCGGCCCGACAGGGGTGAACGTCGGGTACGACTTGGCCTCGTAGAACTGCGTCTGCGGAAGCTGGATGTCGCGAGCCGACACGTCGTTGGTGACGACGAGGCCCGCGATGTGGTCGGAAAGGTTGGTGTCGGAAATCGTTGTGCCGACGGGGATATCGCGACCGATCACGAGCCCGATCTCGACCTCGTAGTCGAGAAGACGGACGTGGGCGGGTTTGACGATCTCGTCGACGGGGCCGCAGATCGATGCGGAGGATTTGCGAAAAAACGTGAGCGGCACCGTCTTTGGGTTCATTCCCGCGTCTTTGACGTGTGACGCGAAGTTCGTCATCTGAGCGATGACCCGGCACGGTGCGGTGACCGGCGACTGCAGCGAGAGCTCAGTCACCGCAGTGTCGGTGCTCGCGGCGGCGCGCTCGATTGCCGGACGGTCGGCCAGCAGCACGCCCGTCGTCGTCGCCACCGTGTCAACCTTGCCGACACGGTCGGATGCACCCGCCCACCAGCCGTCGGCGGAGCGGAAAACCGAAATGCTCATGTGCGTGCCACTTTCAGAAGACCCCGCAAGCGTGCGAGGTCGAATTCGTTGTCGTCGCGGACGGCGGTCAGCATCGACCGCAGCTCGTGCAGCGATTCACGGGTCGGCGTGATCCCGAGAAAGTCCTTGGTGACCGGCGGACCCCACTGGGCCAGACCCGACGCCGTAAACGGCGCCCAGCCGGGTTCGACTGTGCAGTCGAACATGTCGCCGTCGCTGAAGTGCTCGACCATGAAGCCGTCGGGGTCACGCCAGTAGTCGAAGATCTGGCTGCCCTGGATGTGCCGGCCGATCCCCCAGGAACGGTGATAGCCAAGCTCTTTCAGGTACTCACCGCCCGCCGCGATCGCGTCCAGGTCGCACACTTGATAAGCGGAGTGCACATAGCGGTTCGTCGGGCCCAGCACCAGGGCCAGGGTGTGGTGGTCGGATGGCGTGCTGCCGTTGTCGCACCGGATGAAGCTCATCACGGGCCCCCGATCGCGTTGGCCGGGGTAATACAAGAAGTCGCTGACGATCAAGCCCAGATTGCCGAGATACCAGTCGAGCGATTCGCGGTATTTGGTGGTTTCGAATACGAGATGTCCCAGCCGCTGCACGCGGGTCGGCTCCCGCGGCGGCCGCTGCGTGGCATTGATACGGACAAGGTCGTGACCGAAGTTGAACGAATGTGGTTGCTGCGCAGGGAGTTCCGATAACACGCGGGTGCCGGACACGACGCGGACGGTCATTCCGTTCGGATCGACGAGGTCGGTCGCGACGCCCCGGAGCGTGTCGGGCAGCGCGCGCACTCGGTGGCCGGTCACATCCGCGAGCCGGGCGACGTCGGCATCGTCGTGTGCGGCGAACGCGACCCCGGTGAACCGCGACCGCGGTCCCCGTCGCAGCAGCACGCACGGCGACCCCGCGTCGGTCCCGCGCAGATGCACCTCGTCGGCGGTGTGCAGGACAGTGCTGAAGCCGAAGGCCCGTGCGAACGTCTCGGCGCGCACGAGGTCCGGTTTCTCGAACTCGAGCCAGGCCACGTCACGCACTTTGATCACGGGATCGGCCGATCGCCCCGGATGTTCGCCGCGCAGTGCTCCGTGCTCGCTGTGCAGGTTTTGATGGGCGGTGTCCACGGTCCTCCTTATCGACTGACGATATCGTCACTTACGA
>Ga0070741_10011946_pt1 | contig 15864 bp, 12 predicted proteins | sample Coa_R1_4_FD_66440 | JGI IMG/M metagenome (GOLD analysis project Ga0070741, IMG submission 66440) | Surface soil microbial communities from Centralia Pennsylvania, which are recovering from an underground coalmine fire - Coalmine... | ecosystem: Environmental > Terrestrial > Soil > Unclassified ...
GCCGGCCACCGCGGCCGGGAAGCGCGCGTTCAGGATCGACCCGGGCGGCGCCGTCACGTGGACCGGCCGGAAGCTCCCCTCGTTGTTGGGGACGTCGGGGGAGATCACGCACTTGATGCCGTAGGTCGTGTAGGCGCGCGTGTAGTTCAGCGCCACGTTGATCCCGAGCGGCACCGGTCCCGAGCTGCCCGCGAAGTCGACGGTGAGCTCGTCGCCGTGCACCCGCACCAGCGCGCGGATCTCGATCGGGCGCTCGAACCCGTCGATGGTCAGGGCGGCGCGGTACTCGCCGTCGCGCAGGGCCGCGATGCGCGCCCGCATCGCGCGCTCCGAGCGGCCGACGATCTCGTCGGCGAGCGCCTCGATGTCGGCCAGGTCGAACTCGTCCAGGAACCGGAGCAGCTGCCGGGCGCCGACCTCGTTGCCGACCACCTGGGAGTGGAGGTCCCCCAGCACCTCCTCGGGCGTGCGGACGTTGGCCGCGATCAGCTCGTAGAGCGGCTCGACCGGCCGGCCGGCGTCGTGGAGCTTGGTCACCGGGAGGAACAGCCCCTCCTCGAACACGGACCGGGAGTCCGCCGAGAGGCCCCGGCCGCCGATGTCGAGGGCGTGGCAGGTGTTCGCGAAGAGGGCGACGACCCGCCCGCCCCGGAACACGGGGGTCGCGATCGTGATGTCGTTCAGCTGGGAGGCCGTCTTCCACGGATCGTTGGTGACGAGGACGTCGCCGGGCCGGAGCGTGTCGACCGGGAACCGCTCGAGGAAGTGGATCATCCCGGTCGCCATCGAGTTGATGTGGCCGGGCGTCCCGGTCACCGCCTGGGCGACCATCCGGCCGCGGCGGTCGAAGACCCCCGCCGACAGGTCGCCGGACTCGCGCACGATCGACGTGAACGACGACCGCATGAGCGCCGCCGCCTGCTCGTTGACGGTGGCGATCAGCCGGTTCCAGAGGACGTCGAGCGTGAGCTGGTCCACGGCTACCGGAGCTCCACCAGGATGTTGCTGGCCGCGTCCACCCGGATCCGCGCCGGCCCCGGGACGACCACCGTCGACTCGCGCTCCTCGATGATCGCCGGCCCGTCGAGCGCCGCCCCCGCCCCGAGCGCGTACCGGTCGTAGATCGGCACCTCCGCGTAGCCGCGCTTCTCGGGGAGATAGGCCGGCCGGAGCCCCTTCAGGGCGGCCCGGGCGTCGCCGGCCGGCGCGGCGGCGGGGAGCGTCAGGGTCGGCTTCGGCCCGTGGGCGATCACCCGCCACGAGACCACGTCCACCGGGGTGTTCGGCACGGTGTGGCCGTAGATGGCGCGGTAGGTCGTCTCGAAGGCGGCGCGGACCTCGTCGGCCCGGCCGGCGTCGAGCGGGCCCGGCGGGAGCGGCACGCGGATCTCGTAGCCCTGCTTGCGGTAGCGCATGTCCGCGAAGCGGCGGAAGCGCACCTCGCCGGGCGGGATCGTGCGGCCGAGGATCGTCCGGCCCTCGGCCTCCATCTCGGCGACCGCCCGGGCGACGGCGTCCCACGGCAGCGCGTCGAGCCCGGCCGGGAGGGTGCGGACGAAGTCGAACGAGAGCGGCGCCACCAGGAAGCCGATCGCCGACATGACGCCGGCGCCGAGCGGGTAGATGACGCTCGGGCTCCGCAGGATGCGGGCGACCCCGTGGGCGTGGACGGGCCCGGCGCCCCCGAACGCGAACACGGGGAACCGCTCGACGTCCTTGCCGCGCTCGATCGCGTGGATCCGGGCCGCGCCCGCCATGCTCTCGTTCGCCAGCTGGTGGATGCCCCACGCCGCCTGGACCAGGTCGAGGCCGAGCGGCCGCCCGACGCGCGCGGCGATCGCGCGCGCGGCGGCGTCCGGATCGAGCCGCATCCGCCCGCCCAGGAAGAACCCCGGGTCGAGGTAGCCGAGCACCAGGTCGGCGTCGGTGACGGTCGGCTCGGTCCCGCCCTGGCCGTAGCAGGCGGGGCCGGGCCGGGCCCCGGCGCTCTCCGGCCCGACCCGGAGCCGGCCCAGCGCGTCCACCCGGGCCAGCGAGCCGCCCCCGGTCCCGATCTCGATCATGTCGATCACCGGGACCTTGATCGGCAGCCCGCTGCCCTTCTTGAACTGGTAGCGCCGGTCGACCTCGAACTCGGGCGTGACCAGGGGCTCGCCGTCGGCGATCACGCAGGCCTTGGCCGTCGTGCCGCCCATGTCGAACGCGAGCAGGTCGCGGTGGCCGAGGAGGGTCCCGTAGTGCGCCGCGGCCAGGGCGCCGGCGGCGGGCCCGGACTCGATCAGGCGCACGGGGCAGCGCGCCCCGGTGTCCGCCTCGCAGAGGCCGCCGTTCGACTGCATGATGAACAGGCTCCCGGCGACGCCGATCTCGCGGAGCCGGTCCCGCAGGCGGCCCAGGTAGCGCTCGGCGAGCCGCTGGACGTAGACGTTGGCGAGGGTGGTGGACGCGCGCTCGTACTCGCGGATCTCGGGGACCAGCTCGCCCGACAGGGTCACCGCGACGCCGGGGAGCGCCTCGCGGAGGATCCGTCCCGCCAGCTGCTCGTGGGCGGGGTTGCGATAGGCGTGGAGCAGGCAGACCGCGACCGCCTCGACCCCCTCGGCGCCGAGCCGCCCGGCCAGTCGCCGCACCTCCTCGGGGTCGAGCGGGACGCGGACGCTCCCGTCCGCCAGGACGCGCTCGTCCAGCTCGAACCGCAGGTGGCGCGGGGCGAGCGGCCGCGGGCGCTGCATGTAGAGGTCGTACATGTCGTAGCGGTGCTCGCGGGCGATCTCCACGGCGTCGCGGAAGCCCCGGGTCGTGACGAGCGCGGTGCGGGCGCCGCTCCGCTCGATCAGGGCGTTGGTGAACAGCGTGGTGCCGTGGAGCACGTGGGTGACCGCGGCGGCGGGGACGCCGGTCCCGGCGAGCACCGCCGCCACCCCCTCCACGACCGCCCGCTCGGGCGCCTCGGGCGTCGTGAGGACCTTGCCGACGTGGAAGCGCGCCCCGTCCTCGCTGGCGAGGATCAGGTCGGTGAAGGTCCCGCCGATGTCGGTCCCGATGCGGTAGCTCACGGGGGCTCCGGCGCGTGGCGCGCGCCAGGCCGAGGATACCACCGGGGCGGGCCGGCCGGGCGGGCGGGCCCGCGGCGGCGCCGGGCGCGGGGCGGGGTCAGTAGCGGTCCGGATCGAGGTCGAGCAGGGGGAACGCGCTGGTGACGGACGGCGCGGCGACCGGCGTCTCGGCGGCGAGGTAGCGCGCGTCGAGCTCGCCCCACCCGGTGACCCCGAGCAGCCCCAGGCAGGTGCGCGCCTCCTCCTCCAGGAGCTCGAGCACGCGCACCAGGCCGGCCTCGCCGGCCGCCGCCAGCCCCATGCACGCGAGGCGGCCGAGCCCGACCAGCTCGGCGCCGAGCGCCATCGCCTTCACGAGGTCGCTGCCGCGCGCGAAGCCGCCGTCGACCCACACCCGCGCGCGGCCGCCGACCGCGCGGACCACCTCGCCCAGCACGGCCGCGCTCCCCCGGCCGTGGTCGAGCTGCCGGCCGCCGTGGTTGGAGACGTACACGACCTCCACGCCGTGCTGGCAGGCGAGGTCGGCGTCCTCGCCGGTCGCGATCCCCTTGAGGATGAGCGGCAGGTCCGGGTGGGCGTCCTTGAAGCGCTTGACCTGGTCCCACGAGAGCCGCATCTGGTACTCGAGCCCGGTGGCCCCCGCCCGCCACGGCTTCACGAACCGGCGCGCCAGGTCCCGCTCGCGCCGGCTGTACCAGGCGGAGTCGACGGTGAGGCAGAAGGCGCGGTACCCGTAATCCCGCGCCCGCCGGACCCAGCCGTCCACCCAGGCGTCGTCCCCCCGCACGTACAGCTGGAAGATCCGGAGCGCGTCGGGCGCCGCGCGTGCCGTCGCCTCGAGCCCGGGGTTGCACACCGAGCTGAGCATCTGCGGCACCCCGAACCGCGCCGCGGCGGCCACCGCGGTGGCCGCGCCGCCCGGCGTGAACGTCTCGATCGAGCCGATCGGGGCCAGCAGCACCGGCAGGCGCACCGGGTGGCCGAGGCAGGCGCCGGCGACCTCGACCCGCGACACGTCGCGCAGCACGCGGGGCCGGAACGCGATCGCGTCGAGGGCCTGCCGGTTCCGCCGGAGCGTCGTCTCGGTCTCCGTGCCGCCGACCAGGTAGTCCCAGGGCGCGGGCGCGAGCGCCTGCCGCGCGGCCCGGACGATCTCGTGGAGCGTCTGGAAGCGCTCCTCCAGCCCCGAGCCCGCGGCGGCCGCGGCGCTCACGGGACCTGTCGCGGGCGCCCGCCCGCGGCGGCGAGGGACGATGCCGGCACGAGGCCGACGGTACACGGCCCCGGCGCGGTTGCCAAGGGCGCCGGCGTCGTTCGACGCGCGGCCGGCTCCCGCGCCTGCGGGTGGGCTTCCGCCGCCGGCGGGTCCTCGCCGCGCCGCCTCGCGGGCCGCGCGGCAGCCGCGTTCCGGGATGGCGCTCCTCCGGCCGAACCAGCGGCCCGCGCCGGAGGCCGACGGCGCCGGGCGTTCCACCCCGCCCGGCGGCCCGCACCCGTGGCACGGCGCCCGGTCGTGTCGTACGCTGGCGGCCGTGGTCGCCGCCGATCATCGAGCGCCCGCGCCGACCGAGGCCAAGGCGGAGCTCCGCCGCCGCGTCCTGGCCCGGCGCGACGCGCTCGCGCCGGAGACCCGGCGGGCGCTGTCGGCGCGCATCTTCGACCGGCTCGTCGCGCTCCCGGCGGTGGGCGCGGCGGGGGTCGTGCTCGGGTACGCCGGGTTCGGCAGCGAGCCGGTGACGCTCCCGTTCCTCCTGGGCGTCCGCCGGGCCGGCCGGGTGCTGGTGCTGCCGCGCGTCGACCGCGCCGCGCGGCGGCTCGTGCTGCACCGGGTCGACGACCTGGGCGACCTCCGGCCCGGCGTGTGGGGGATCCCGGAGCCGGATCCCACCCGCTGTCCGCCGGCCGCGCGCGAGGGGATCGAGCTCGTGCTGGTGCCGGGCGTGGCGTTCGACGTCCGGGGCGGGCGAGTCGGGTACGGCGCCGGGTACTACGACCGGCTCCTCGCCGACTGGGACGCCCCGCCGCCCCTGGTGGCGGCGGCGTTCGACCTCCAGGTCGTCGAGACCGTGCCGATGGGCCCCCACGACCGGCGGGTCGACCGCGTGGTCACCGAGACCGCCACCTATCCCATGGAGGATCGCTGAATGCAGATCGACCTCACCGGCAAGGTGGCGATGGTGACCGGCGCCGGGCGCGGCATCGGCCGCGAGATCGCCGAGACGCTCGCCCGGGAAGGCGCGACGGCGATCGTGACCGACGTCCGCCGGGACCTCCTGGACGACGTCGCCGCGACCTGGCGGGCCCGGGGGTGGCCGGGCCGGCAGTACGACTGCGACGTTCGGGATGCCGGGGCGATCCGGGCGGCGGTCGACGACGTCGTGCGGACCTGGGGCCGGATCGACGTCCTCGTCAACAACGCCGGGGTCGCGCCGGGCGGCCCGGTCGAGAGCCTGGCCGAGGAGACCTGGGACCTGAACCTCGACGTGAACCTCAAGGGCACCTTCCTCACGTGCCAGGCCGTCATCCCGGTGATGAAGCGCCAGCGCAGCGGGCGGATCCTCAACGCGGCGTCGTTCGCCGCGGTGGTGCCGATCACCGGCAGCGCGGCCTACGCGGCGTCGAAGGCGGGGGTGCACTACTTCACCCGGGTCCTGGCCGGCGAGCTGGGCCCGTGGAACGTCACCGTCAACTGCTACGCGCCGGGGATGATCCCGAGCGAGATCAACCGCTTCCGCGAGCAGCCGCCCGAGCGGCAGGCGCGCCTCCTCGATACCCTCACGCTCCGGCGCTGGGGCGAGGCGCGCGATGTCGCGACCCTGGTGTGCTTCCTCGCCTCGGACCTGGCCGGCTACATCACCGGGACGATGATCGACGTGAGCGGGGGGAAGCTGGCGACGCAGATCCCCGCGCTCGCCTGGGAAGCGGCCGCGGCGGAGGGGGCCGGCGGGCGCGACTGACGAGGCGGCCCGGGCGGGGTGGGGCGCGCCCACGCCGCCCTGGGGGCGGGTCGAGAGCGCCGGCCGGGAACCTGGCGCGGCCGGGCCGCCCCGCCCCCGTCCGGCGCCGTGACGGCTACGGCAGGAGATCGGCGACCGACACGACGGAATCGGGAGAAGCGACGGGGGCCACGAGGTCCCCGCGCCGGGCGCACGCGATGCTCCCGTAGTGCCATCCGTAAGGGGCCGAGGGATCCGGTCGGGGCCGGCGATGAACCTCCACCACCTCCTCGACCAGGTTCACGAGCCAGTAGTCGTCGACGGCGGCCCGGGCGTAGAGGCTCGCCCTCTCGCCCCGGTCGAACGCCAGGCTGGACTCGGCCACCTCGACCACGAGCGCGGGCCGGCGAGGGTGCGCGGCCAGGTACTCGCGCGGCCCCCCCGGGACGACTGCCACGTCCGGCTCGGGCTCGGACTCCTCATCCAGGGCGATGGGCGCCTGGATCCGGACATGCCAGGCGGGCCCGAGGCTCCGGCGCAGGACGTCCGAGACGAGCGTGGTCACCACCGCATGCCGAGTCCCATGCGGCTCGGCGACCACCAGCTCGCCGCCCAGGAGCTCGAGCCGCTCCCCGGGCCCGAAGAACCCCGCCTCCACGAGACGCTCGTACTCGAGGCGCGTCCAGCGCCGCGTCTGCATCGGGGCACTGCCCATGGTCGGCTCCCTCCGGTAACCGTATCGACGGTCGCCGGGGAGGTCAATGTCCACTTTCGCGGACAGGCGCGACGCGGGGTCGCCGGTTGACGCCGGCGCGCGGGGACCCGAGACTCGGGCCGTGGACGAGCGCCAGCTCCTCGAGGAGCTGATGCGGCTGGCCGGCCGCCTCGGGGTCGGGGTGCGCGTCGAGCCGTTCGCGACGCCGCCCGCCGGGGCCGGCGGGCGCTGCGTCCTCGACGGCCGCCCGCTGATCCTCCTGGACGCGCGGGCACCCCTCGCGGACCGCGTCGACGCGCTCGCCGGGGCGCTGGCCGGTCTCGACCTGGACGACGTGTACCTGGCGCCCGAGGTCCGCGCGCGCGTCGAGGCCGCCCGGGCCCGGCGTCCGCGGGGCCTCCGCGAGCGCGTGCCGCTCGCGCCGCTCTCGACGCTCGGGGTCGGCGGGCCGGCGCGCCACCTCGTGGAGGCGCGCGACGAGGGGACGCTCCTCGAGGCGCTCAGGTGGGCGGCCCGGGACGGCCGGCCGGTCCGCGTCCTGGGGGGCGGCTCGAACCTGGTGGTCGCCGACGGGGGCGTCGACGCGCTCGTGCTCCGCGTGGCCCTCCGCGGGATCGCCTGCCGCGAGGCGGGGGGGGCCATCGAGGTCACCGCGGCCGCCGGGGAGCCGTGGGACGCGCTGGTGGCGCTGACCGTCGAGCGCGGCTGGGCGGGCCTCGAGTGCCTGAGCGGCATCCCCGGCCTGGTCGGGGCCACCCCGATCCAGAACGTGGGCGCGTACGGGCAGGAGGTGGCCGAGACGATCGTGGCGGTCCGCGCGCTCGACCGGGCCGCGGAGACGATCGTGACCCTCGCCCCGCCGGCGTGCGGCTTCGCGTACCGCGACAGCGCGTTCAAGAGCGGGCAGCCGGAGCGCCACGTGGTGCTCGCGGTGACCTACCGGCTCCGGCCCGGCGGGGCGCCCACCGTGCGCTACGCGGAGCTGGCCCGCCATCTCGGCGCGCGCGGCGGGGCGGTCCCCACGCTCGCCGACGTGCGGGCGGCGGTCCTCGCGATCCGGCGCGGCAAGTCGATGGTGCTCGAGCCGGGGGACCCGAACGGGCGGAGCTGCGGCTCGTTCTTCCTGAACCCCGTCGTCCCGGTCGCGGAGGCCGCGCGGATCGCCGCCGCCGCGGGGGACCCCGCGATGCCGCGCTGGCCCGAGGCGGGCGGGGCGCGCGTGAAGCTCTCGGCCGCCTGGCTCGTCGAGCGGGCCGGGTTCGCGCGCGGCCACCGGGACGGCACGGTCGGCCTGTCCACGCGGCACGCGCTGGCGATCGTGGCCCACGAGGGCGCCCGGGCGGCGGACGTCGTGCGGCTGGCGCGGCGGATCCGCGACGGCGTGGAGGCGCGGTTCGGCGCCCGCCTGGTGCCGGAGCCGGCGTTCTGGGGGTTCGACCGCCTCGTCGACGGCCTGCCGGAGGTGTCACCCCCGACGCGGTGACGGTGGACGCGGCCGTCGCGCGCCTGCCGGCGCCGAGCATGCAGGACCGGGAGAGCGGCGCCGCCGCATGCGATCGTGATCGGCAGCTGCCCCGCCGGGCCGCCGACCGAGCGCGCCGCCGCGGCGGCCGCCGGGCGTCGCCGCTCGCGGTCGCAGCCGCCGGAGCCGCCCCGGACGCGCGCTGGGCGATCGTCCCGCGGATGGAGGCGGGTCGCGTGGCCGAGTCACAGCCGGCGGAGGCGGGGCGCGCGCGCGGCGGCGGTGGCGACCACCACGACCAGGGCGGCGCCGCTCGCCGCCAGCGCGGCAGCCGGTCCGAGCCAGCTGGCGACCGCTCCGATCTGGAGCTGCCCGACCGGCCCGAGCCCGATCGAGACGACCCACGCGCCGCCCGCGCGCCCGCGGACGTCGGCGGGCACGCTCAGCTGGATCAGCGTCTGCACCAGCACGTCGGCGATCGCGCCGGCGGCGTTGACGGCGACCAGCAGCAGGAGGGTCCCCGCGTACCCCGGGGCGAGCCCGAGGAGCGCGACCCCGGTCCCGAACACGCCCAGGACGGCCAGGTAGAGCGCGCCGGGCCCGCGCGCCTGCCGGAGCCGCCGCACCCCGGCGATGCCGAGGATCCCGCCGAGCTGGCGGGCGCCGGTCATCGCGCCGAGGCCTTCCGGGCCGACCCGCAGGACGTCCCGGGCGAGGCTCGGGAGCACCGTCTGGTGCGAGAAGCCGAGCGCCTCGGCGGCGGCCGCCAGCGCGAGCAGCAGCGGCAGCGCGGGCTGGCGCCGGGCGGCCGCGAGGAGCCCGCCCGCGCCCGCTCCCGCGGGAGGCGCCGGGGCGGCGGCGGCCGGAAGGGCGCCGCCGCGACGGAAGGCGAGGGCGCTCCCCGCGTGGCCCGCGGCGACCAGCAGGTACGCCGCGCCGGGGCCGAGCCGCGCCAGGAGCGCGCCGCTCGCCAGCGAGCCCGCCAGCCCGCCGACCTGCATCGTGAGGCCGACCAGCGCCAGCCCGTCGACCAGGCGATCGGGGCCGCTCACGTCGTGGACGTGGCTCTGGCGCGCGGCGGTGTGGACGGCCCGGGCGCAGCCGCCGAGGAAGGTGAGCGCGAGCACCGGCCCGAGCGTGATGGCGCCGGAGAGCGAGAGGACCCCGACGCCGGCCGCCGCGCCGGCCATCACCAGGCCGGCGCCGCGCAGGAGCGTGAGCCGGTCGCCCCGGTCCGCCAGCATCCCGGCCGGCAGCCCGGCCAGGAGCAGCGGCGCCATCCGCATGGCCAACGCCACGCCGACCAGCAGGGGCGAGTCGCTGAGCTCCAGCACGAGCCATCCGAGCACGACCTGCTCCCCGACCATCGCGCCGGAGCCGAGCACCATCGCCGCCACCAGACGACGGACCGCCGGCAGGCGGAGCAGCGGGGAGCCGGCGACGGGGCTGGGCATCGACGCGGCGCTCACGCTACCCCGGCCCCCGGCCGGGGGCCGGGGTTCGCCGCGCTGGCCAGCGTATCCGGCCGGGCGCCCGGGTTTGCCGCGCTCGCCGGCGATCCCGTATCGTACGCTCCGTGGCGCCGCTCGCGATCGGCCTTGCCTACGACCTCTTCGGCAGCTATCCGCCGCGGCCGGACGACCCGCCGGACGCCGAGGCGGAGTACGAGCCGGAGGCGACCGTGGTCGTGCTCGAGGCCGCGCTCCGGCGCCTGGGACACGAGCCGGTCCGTCTCGGCAACGCCCACGCGGTCCTGGCGGCGCTCGGCGGCGGCCGGGCGCCGCGGCTCGACGCCGTCGTCACGATCGCCGAGGGCTACGGCGCGCGGAACCGGGAGGGCTGGGTCCCGGTCCTCTGCGAGATGGCGGGGATCCCGACGCTCGGGTCGGACGCGCTGACGCTCGCCACGACCCTCGACAAGCTCTGGGCGCACCGGGTGGTGGCGGCCGCCGGCGTGCCGGTCCCGGCCCACGCGAGCCTCGGCTCGCCCGAGGAGGCCCGCGCGGGACCGTTGCCCGCGCCGTTCCCGCTGTTCGTGAAGCCGCGCTGGGAGGGCACCGCGAAGGGCATCCGGCCGAGCTCGCGGGTGGAGAGCCGCGAGGCGCTGGTGGAGGAGGTGGCGCGGGTCGTCCGGACCTACCGGCAGCCGGCGCTGGTGGAGGCGTTCCTGGAGGGGGCGGAGTACACGGTCACGCTGGTGGGGAACCGCCCGCCCCGCGCGCTGCCGACCCTCCAGCGCGCGCTGGAGGCGTCGTCCCGGATCGGGCTCCATGCGCTGGACCGGCACCCGCCGCCGCCGGGCGGCTGGCGCCACGTCGTCCCCGGAGCGCTCGACGCGACCCTGGAGGGGGACCTGGTCGCCCTGGCCCGCCGCGCCTTCGAGGCGCTGGAGTGTCGCGACTTCGCGCGGGCCGATTTCCGGCTGGACGCGACGGGGCGGCCGCGCTTCCTCGAGATGAATCCGCTGCCGACGTTCGCGCCGGACGGCACGTTCGGCATCATCGCCGAGCTTCTCGGGCGCCCGCTCGACGAGGTGCTGGCGGGGGTGCTCGCCGAGGGGCTCCAGCGGCTCGGGCTCGGGCCGTGAGGCGCGCCCGGGTCAGAGCGCCGGACGGGGGACCGCGCGCATGCGGACCTGGACGGTGGCCGCGCAGAGGAGGAAGCCGATCGCGACGCACACGAACACGGCGCGCGCCTCGCCGTGGTCCATGAGCCACCCGAAGAGGAGCGGGCCGGTCGAGGACCCGACGTCCAGGCCCGAGTAGACGAACCCGAACACCCGACCGGAGGCGCCGCGCGGGGTGGCGGCGCGGACCAGCATGTCCCGGGACGGCGACGTCACGCCGACCGCGAAGCCTGCCGCAGCCACCGTGACCAGCACGACCGGGAGCGCCAGCACGGTGGTCGCGACCAGCAGCATGAGCGCGGCGCCGCTCGAGACCCCGATCACCGCCACCAGGTCGTGGCGCGTCGTCACGTCGGCCAGGCGCCCGCCGGCCAGCACGCCCAGCGCGGTCGCGACCAGGAACGCGGTGAGCGCGCCGGTCGCGGCGGTGAGCGGCGCGTCGTAGAGCGTCGTGAGCGCGGTGGTCATGAACGTCTGCACGCCCACGTAGGCGAAGGAGGTGAGAGCGAAGTAGGCGAAGCAGGCCAGGATCGCCGGCGTGAGGAAGAGCTGGAGCGCCGGGGAGGGGCGGGGGTGCGCGGTCCCCGCCGCGGGCGCGCCGCCGGTCGCGAGGCGGGCGCGCTGCGCGGCGATCGTGGCCGCGGCGAGGAGCCCGAGGACCGCCGCCACCAGGAGCGCGCGCCGCCAGCCCCATCGCGCAGCGATCGGGAGGAGCACGGCCGGCGCGGCGGCCCAGCCGAGCGTGCCGCCGATCGAGTGGACGCTGTAGGCCTGGCCGAGCCGCGCCTCGCTCACCCGGCTGGTCAGGATCGCGTAGTCGGCCGGGTGGAACACGCTGTTCCCCATGCCGGCCAGCGCGGCGAGCGGCAGCAGCGCCCAGTAGCCGGGCGCCAGCCCGACGAGCCCGATCGAGACCGCGACCAGCGAGAGCCCCGCCAGCAGGACCCGCGGCGCGCCGAGCCGGTCGACCAGGAAGCCGGCCGGCGTCTGGGAGAGACCGGAGGTCGCGTAGAACACGGTGACGATGAGCCCGAGCGCGGCGTAGCCCACGTCGAGGTCGGCCTTGATCAGCGGGAACAGCGGGGCCACCGAGAGCTGGAAGAAGTGGCTCATGAAGTGGCCGCCGCCGACGAGGCCGATGACGGCGACGTCGCGGCGGACGGCGGCCGGGTTCACGACTCGGATTCTGCCGGCCGGGGCGGGCGCCGTCAATCGCCCTGCCGGCGGTCGCCGTCGATCTCGCGATCTCACGTGGCCGCTGGCGGGGGGCCAGCCCGCGCCGCTCGACCCACCGCGGGTGGCCCCGAGCGCGCGCCAGCGAGCGCCGCCCCCCTCGCCCGACCACGTCGTCGACGGGGCGCGGCCGCGCCTGCGTTGACGCGGACCCGCCGCGCGTGGCGTGATGCGGCCGGCCGCGTCCGCGCGCGCCGCGCCTCCGGCGTGACGCGCGACCCCGGGGCGCGGTCCGCCGGGCCCCCGGGGACCGCGGCGACTCCGGGCGACGAGCGCAGGAGGCCCCGCATGAGCGCGGAGCGACGAGGTCGTCTCCGGGCGCGTCTACACGCGGCCGGGGCTCGACCTCGAGACCCGGAGCATGCTCACGGTGGCGGCGCTCACCGTCCCGGGCCGCGACGAGTACCTGCGCCGCCATCTCCGGGGCGCGCTCCACGTCGGGGTCACGCCGGCGGAGATCAAGGAGATCCTGATGCCGATGGCGTTCTACGGCGGCATGCGGTGCGCGCTGAAGGGGCCGCGCATCGCCGAGGAGGAGATCGCGACCTGGACGGCGGCGGGCGGGTCCGACCGGCGGTGACCGGCCTCCGGCGGGCCGGGCCCCGGGGCCGTGGCGCCCGGTCTGGCGGGGCGGCCGGCCGCGTCCGGCCGGGGTGACGCCCGGCCGGACGCGGCGCGGAGACGCGGAGGTTCGCGGGGGCCCCGTGATACGCTGCGGCTCGATGCCGCCCGCCTCCGCCGCCCCCGCGTCCGATCGGCTGCGCGCCTTCGTGGAGGCGGCGTGGGCCGACCGGATCCTCCCCGCGCTCGAGGACTACGTGCGGATCCCCGCCAAGTCCCCGGGCTTCGACCGCGAGTGGCAGGCCCACGGCCAGCTCGACCGCGCCGTGCAGCTGGCCGCCGACTGGGCGCAGGCGCGGCCGGTGGAGGGGCTCCGGGTCGAGGTCGTCCGCCTGCCGGGTCGGACGCCGCTCCTCCTGCTGGAGGTGCCCGGGCACGAGGACGCGACCGTCCTCCTCTACGGCCACCTCGACAAGCAGCCCGAGATGACCGGGTGGGAGGACGGGCTCGGACCGTGGCGGCCGGTCCGGCGCGGGGATCGGCTGTACGGGCGCGGGGCGGGCGACGACGGGTACGCGGCCTTCGCCGCGCTCACCGCGATCGAGGCGCTCGAGGCCCAGGGCGCGCCGCACGCCCGCTGCGTGATCCTGGTCGAGACGTGCGAGGAGAGCGGGAGCGCGGACCTGCCGGCCTACATGGACGCGCTGGCGGGCCGGATCGGGGCGCCGGAGCTGGTGGTGTGCCTCGACTCCTCTTGCGGCAACTACGAGCAGCTCTGGATGGCGACCTCGCTCCGGGGCCTCGTCAACGGCGAGCTGTCGGTGGAGGTCCTCCGGGAGGGGATCCACTCCGGGGCGAGCGGCGCGGTCCCGTCGAGCTTCCGCATCCTGCGGCAGCTGCTCTCGCGGCTCGAGGACGAGCGGACCGGCCAGGTGCAGGTCCGCGAGCTCCAGGTCGCGATCCCGCCCGAGCGCCTCCGCCAGGCCGGGGCCGTGGCGGCCGCCATCGGCGCCGACCTCGGCGGCCGCTTCCCCCTGGTCCCTGGGATGCGCCTGGCCAGCGACGACCCGACGGCGCTGGTCCTCGACCAGACGTGGCGGCCCGCGCTGGCCATCACCGGCGCCGACGGCCTCCCGCCGATCGCGGAGGCCGGCAACGTCCTCCGGCCGCGCACCGCGGTCAAGGTCTCGCTACGCCTCCCGCCGACCCTCGACGCGCGCCGCGCGGCGGGAATCCTGAAGGAGGTCTTCGAGACCGACCCGCCGTACGGCGCCCGCGTGCGCTTCGCCGCCGAGACGCCGAGCCAGGGCTGGGACGCGCCGCCGCTGGCGGCGTGGCTCGACGCGTCGCTCGACCGCGCGTCGCGGACGCACTTCGGGCGGCCGCCGATGTTCGCCGGCGTGGGCGGGTCCATTCCCTTCATGAGCATGCTCGGGGAGCGGTTCCCGCGCGCCCAGTTCGTCATCACCGGGGTGCTGGGACCCGGGTCGAACGCGCACGGCCCCAACGAGTTCCTTCACGTGCCGACGGCCGTCCGCGTGACCGCGTGCGTCGCCGAGGTCCTGGCGGACCACCACCGGGCCGCCCGCCCGTGACCGGCGCCGCCCCGGAGGCGCCCCTGCTGGCGCCCGCGGCGAGTCCGACCCCGGCCGCGCCCGACCCCGCCCGCGCGCACCGCGACGCCCGCCGCCGGCACTGGGACGACGTCGCCCGCTGGCGCGAGGGGCGCCGGGAGTGGCGGCGCGGCTACCAGGAGCGCCTCGCCGCGGTCTACCGGTTCCTCGTCCCGCCGGGCCGGCGCGTCCTCGAGCTGGGGTGCGGGGCCGGCGACCTCCTGGCCGCGCTGGCGCCGGCGGTCGGCGTCGGCGTCGACTTCTCGGGCGAGATGATCCGGCGGGCCGCCCGCCGCCATCCCCGGCTCCGCTTCGTCGAGGCCGACGCCCACGAGCTGGACCTCGGGGAGCGGTTCGACGCCATCGTCCTCTCCGACCTGGTCAACGAGCTCTGGGACGTCCAGGCCGTGCTCGAGCGCGCGCTGGCCCACGCCACCCCGCGGACCCGGCTGATCCTCAACACCTACAGCCGGGTCTGGGAGCTGCCGCTCGGGCTCGCGCGACGGCTCGGGCTCGCCAGCCCCGTCCTGGGCCAGAACTGGCTCACCGCGGGCGACATCGCCAACATGCTCGACCTGGCCGGCTTCGAGCCGCTCCGGAGCTGGCGCGAGATCCTCTGGCCCCTCCGCACCCCCCTGGTCGCTGCGGTGCTCAACCGGGTCGCGGTGCGGATCTGGCCCCTCGAGCACCTGGCGCTGACCAACTTCGTCCTGGCCCGGCCGAAGCCGCGGGCCGGGCGCCTCCCGCGCCCGCGGGTGTCCGTCGTCGTGCCGGCGCGGAACGAGGCCGGCAACGTGCCGGCCATCTTCGCCCGCACCCCGGAGCTCGGCGGTGGCACCGAGCTGATCTTCGTGGAGGGCCACTCCCGGGACGACACCGCGGGGGCGATCGAGCGGGCGATCGCGGCCCACCCGGAGCGTCCGGCTCGCCTCTTCCGGCAGCGCGGGGAGGGGAAGGGGGACGCGGTCCGGGAGGGGTTCGAGCACGCGACCGGCGACATCCTGCTCATCCTGGACGCCGATCTCACGGTGCCGCCGGAGCTCCTGCCGCGGTTCGTCGAGGCGCTCGCCACCGGGACGGGCGAGTTCGCCAACGGCGTCCGGCTCGTGTACCCGATGGAAGGTCGGGCGATGCGGCTCCTGAACCTGGCCGGGAACAAGCTGTTCACGCTGGCGTTCACCTGGCTGCTCGGGCAGCGGGTCAAGGACACGCTCTGCGGCACGAAGGCCCTCTGGGCCGAGGACTACCGGCTCATCGTCGCCAACCGGAGCTACTTCGGCGACTTCGACCCCTTCGGCGACTTCGACCTCCTGTTCGGGGCCGCGAAGCTGGGGCTCAAGATCGTCGACGTCCCGGTGCGGTACGGGGCCCGCACCTACGGGACGACGAACATCCGTCGGTTCCGCCACGGGTGGCTGCTGCTGGAGATGGTGGCCTATGCCGCGGCGCGGATGAAGTTCGTCTGAGGCCCCCCGCCGGCATGCTCCTCGACACGTGCGCGACCCGGCGATCCTCGCCCACGACATGGCGAAGGCCGCATCGAGGCCCGGGCGTGAACGCGGCGCTCGACGCACGGATGCCCGTCGTTCGGATCGAGTGCGCCCGGGCCCGAGCGATTCCCGTGACCAGGCGGCGCCCATCGCGGCCGCGGAGTGAGGCCGC
>Ga0070741_10011947_pt1 | contig 15864 bp, 13 predicted proteins | sample Coa_R1_4_FD_66440 | JGI IMG/M metagenome (GOLD analysis project Ga0070741, IMG submission 66440) | Surface soil microbial communities from Centralia Pennsylvania, which are recovering from an underground coalmine fire - Coalmine... | ecosystem: Environmental > Terrestrial > Soil > Unclassified ...
CAGAAGGGCCCCCAGGCGGCGAACGTCCGTCCGGTCTGACCGGCAGATCCGACGAGCCAGGGACCCGGACGCGCCGGGTCCCTGGCTCAGTCGGGGTGATCGGACGTTTGGACATCCGGCGAGTCGCGGGCGTCGGGATCATCCTCGCGATCCGCAGGCGCCAGCCACTCGCTTTGCTCCGCAGGGCCCATGGGCGGACCGGCCGCGATGAGGCCGGCTTGACGGTCCTTCCTGCGGGCGGCACGGGCCAGGCGCCGTTCCTCGCGGGCGACGGCCTTTCTCGCGTTCACGTCCCTGCGCTTGCGCTTGCCGAAGCTGTCCGGCACCCCATCCTCCTCGCCTTCCCAGATCCCGCCCGCGCCTGCATCACGAACGCTCGAGCGCGCGGTCACGGCCGCCCCTGAGACGCAGGATCCCTTCCGTCCCTTCCGAACACTCTCCGGGGCGAGGAGCGAGCCCGGTTCGCGGACGAGCGGGGTCCGTCGGTCCCACATGGATCCGGGCGATGCCCGGCCCGTGTCACGGTACACGAGTTCCGTCGGGACGACCGTCGGAACGACACGGTCCATCCCACCTCCCCTGCCCCGGGGTTGTCGAGCGCAGCGATCGAATCGGGGGATCGCACCCCTCAGCCTGCGGCCCGGTACACCCGCCACCGGTCCGGGACGCCCTTGAACTCGTGCTCGCCGACGTACTCGAAGACGACCCCCGAGCCGGCGGTGAGATCTCGGACGGTCTGTGAGACGAGCACGTCCGACGCCCCGGCAAGCGCCCCGATTCTCGCGCCCAACATGACCGCGAGCCCGCCGGCCTTGCCGCTGATCGTCTCGACCTCGCCGGTGTGCACACCGGCGCGGACCTCGAGCCCGAGCGTGCGCACGGACCGGACGATGTCCTGCGCGCAGCGGACCGCCCGTCCCGGACCGTCGAAGGTCGCGAAGAAACCATCGCCGGCCGTGTCGACCTCGTGGCCGCGATACCGCGCGAGCAGCGTCCGCACCCGCGCGTGGTGCTGCTCGGCGAGCTTCTTCCACGCCCGATCGCCGAGCTCGGCGGCCCGCTCCGACGAGCCGACGATGTCCGTGAACAGCACGGTTGCGAGCACCCGATCGAACACCTCGTGCTCTTCCTCGATCGAAAGAGCGAATCCGCGGATCGCCTCCGCGACCTCCTCGACGTTGCCCAGGTATACGTCATCCCCGTCCCCCGGAACGGCGATGAGTCGCGCGCCGGGCACCTGGTCCGCGGTCCACCTGGCCTCCTGCACGTAGTCGTCGATCCATCCGCTGCGCATCAACACGGCGGCGGGCACCTGAATGACCGGAAGCACGCTCCGCGCATCGGTCGTGAACCACACACGGCTGAAGCGCACAAGGTCGCCGGGTGCCGCCGCGTAACGGTGGAGCCGGCTCAGCCACCGCACGAAGTGCGAATCCCTCGCCAGGCGCTCGCCGACGCCCGGATACGTCATGCGGGCCGCCTCCTCACCCATCGACTCGTCGCCCCAGATCACCATCCGCCGGCGGAGCCGCTCCTCGAATCGGTCCTCCGCCATTCCCCACGGGTAGTCCGGGGCGCGGGCCGTTCGGACGCCGCCGCGCCAGAGCACGAGGCCCAGAGTCCGTTCCGGGTACGTCGCGGCGAACAGCGCGACCAGGGCTCCGCCGTCGTTGTTGCCGACCAGAAGGGTCCGCTCCGATCCGACCGCATCGAGGACCGCCCGCAGATCGTCGAGCCGGGCCTCCATCGTCGGGATCACCGACAACCGGTCCGACAGCCCGACACCGCGCTTGTCGAACAGGATCACCCGCGCCCACGTGGACAGCTCTTGGACGAAGCGCTCGAACGCCGGCAGTTCCCAGAACACCTCGACGTGGGAGACGAACGAGTGCACGAACACGAGATCGGTCGGGCCCTTGCCGACGACCTGGTAGGCGATCGAAACGCCGTCGTCCGTGGTCGCGTATCTCGTCGCGGGGCGTTCCATCTGCGCATCCTCGCCGGGGAGGGCGCGCCCGACAAGAGGCGCTCGAAGCGGGGCCATGCAGGCCGGGCCCTCGTTCGCGGGCACGGCCCCTGCGAGACCGTCGCTCGCTTTCCGTCGCGAACTCCGCTTGGACGGGGCTCTCCCGGAACGCGAGCTCGCCGGTTCGATCGAGAAGACGGCTGTGACCAGGGCTTTTGGTGGTGGGCGCTAGAGGATTTGAACCTCTGACCTCTTCCGCGTCAAGGAAGCGCTCTCCCCCTGAGCTAAGCGCCCGAGGACCCCGATTCTATCGATCGAGACACTGGAGGCGGGGACCGGAATTGAACCGGTGTACAGGGTTTTGCAGACCCTTGCCTAACCACTCGGCCACCCCGCCGGCCGGCTCGCTCGGAGCCGCATCTAGTCTACGCGAACCGCACGACACGTCTTGCACGTGCAAGTGGCCGGCCTTGGGGGTCCGAGACCGCCATCGAGCGGCGTGGGTCCAGGACGATGGCCCCGGAGCGCCTCAGAGCGACGACCGGTGAGAACCGGCCGGCTGACCTGGGGTATTGGAGCGGACGACGGGATTCGAACCCGCGACCCCCACCTTGGCAAGGTGGTGCTCTACCAACTGAGCCACGTCCGCACGCGCTCTCCGAGTCTAGGCCCTGCCCGGCGGCCCTTCAACCGCGCTCACGACCCGGTGGAGCCGAACCCTCCCTCGCCCCTGCTCGTTTGCGGGAGCTCGTCGACGAACACGGGCTCCACCTGCGGGAGCGCCACGATCACGAGCTGCGCGATCCGGTCACCGCGGCGGATCAGAACCGCCTCCTCCCGGTCGAGGTTGACGACCGCGCAGATCACCTCACCCCGATAGCCGGCGTCGATCAGACCCGGAGCGTTCGCCATCGTCAGCCCGTGTCTCGAGGCGAGTCCCGACCGCGGGAGAACCAGTCCGGCGTGGCCCTCGGGGATCGCGACCGCGAGCCCGGTCGGAACCAGCGCCCGCTCCCCCGGCTTCACCTCGACGTCGATCAGCGACCGCAGGTCGAGGCCGGCATCCCCCGGATGGGCCCGCTCGGGCAGCCTTGCGTCCGGATCCAGCCGCTTGAACGCAAGCTCCATCGGCGGGCAGTCTGACAGAACCCGAAGGGACCGGCAGACGCCTCCGGCCCCTTCAGGTTCCAGCCCTACGAGCAGCCGCTCGTCGACCCGCAGCTCGGGCACACGTAGCACGAGCCGGCGGGCTGCATCTTCGAGCCACAGGAGTAGCAGAGCGGCGCGTCGACCGCCTGGGCCCCGGGCCGCTCTGCCGGAGACTTCCGCGGCGCCCCGATCTCCGGCTCCGCCGCCGGGACCTCCAGCCCGTACCCGTTCCCGGCCGCGGCAAGCGCCTTGCGCTCCTCGATCGTGCGGATCCCGAGCTCCTCCCGCTGCTCCTTCGGCAGGTAGTCGAGGGCCAGCCGGCGGAACACGTAGTCGACGAGCGAGCTCGCGAACCGGATGTCCGGGTCGTTCGTCATCCCGCTCGGCTCGAACTTCATGTTGATGAACTTCGCCACGTAGGCCTCGAGAGGAACGCCGTACTGCAGCCCGATCGAGATCGCGATCGAGAACGCGTCCATCACGCCGGCCAGCGTCGAGCCCTGCTTCGAGGTCTTGAGGAAGATCTCGCCGATCCCGTCGTCGGGGTAGGAGCTCGCGGTGATATAGCCCTCGGCGTCGCCGACCTCGAACTTCGTCGTGATCGAGGGACGGCTGCGCGGCAGACGGCGGCGTTCGGGCCGCGCGGTGGCAGGAGTCTCCGCCCTGGCCTTCTTCTCCGCGGACAGCGGCTGCGCGACCTTGCAGTTGTCCCGGTAGATCGCAACGGCCTTCAGGCCGAGCTTCCAGCTCTCGACGAACAGCTGCTCGACCTCCTCGACCGTGACCTGCTCGGGCATGTTCACGGTCTTCGAGATCGCGCCCGAGATGAACGGCTGGACCGCCGCCATCATCCGCACGTGACCCATGTAGTGGATCGCGCGGTCGCCCATCGACGTGTCGAACACCGGGTAGTGCTCCTCACGCAGGTGCGGGGCGCCGACGACCGAGTTGTGCTCGCCGATGTAGCCGACGATGTCCTCGACCTGGTCCGCCGTGTAGCCGAGCCGCTCGAGCGCCCGCGGCACGGTCTGGTTGACGATTTGCATCGTGCCGCCGCCGACCAGCTTCTTGTTCTTGACCAGAGCCAGGTCGGGCTCGATGCCGGTGGTGTCGCAGTCCATCATCAGACCGATGGTGCCCGTCGGCGCGAGCACGCTCGCCTGCGCGTTGCGGTACCCGTGCTGCTCGCCGAGCCCGATCGCCTCGTCCCAGGCGTTCTTCGCCGCCGACAGCAGCCCCTCCGGCACGAGGTCGGCATCGATCTCGTCCGCCGCCGCCCGGTGCTTGCGCATGACCCGCAGCATCGCGTCCCGATTGGGTGCGAACCCCGCGAAGGGGCCGGTGACCTCGGCGATCCGCGCGCTGGTCGCGTACGCCTGGCCGGTCATGAGCGCGGTGATCGCGCCCGCCCATGCGCGGCCGCCGTCGGAGTCGTAGGGCAACCCGCGCGCCATGAGCAACGCCCCCAGGTTCGCGTACCCGAGTCCGAGCTGCCGGAAGGCCTTTGCGTTGCGCGCGATCGACTCGGTCGGGTAGTCGGAGTTGCCGACGATGATCTCCTGGGCGGTGAACACGACCTCCACGGCGTGCTTGAAGGACGCGACGTCGAAGTTGCCGTCGGCATCGAGGAACTTCATGAGGTTCAGCGACGCCAGGTTGCATGCCGAGTTGTCCAGGTGCATGTACTCGCTGCACGGGTTCGAGGCGTTGATCCGTCCGGACGCCGGGCACGTGTGCCACTCGTTGATCGTGGTGTCGTACTGCATCCCGGGGTCGGCGCACTCCCAGGCCGCCTGCGCGATCTCGCGCATGAGCTCCCGGGCGCGAACGGTCTCGAGCGCCTCGCCGGTCGTCACGGCCTTGAGCTTCCAGTCCTGGTCGTTCTCGTAGGCGTGCATGAACTCGTCGGTCACCCGCACCGAGTTGTTCGCGTTCTGGTACTGGATCGAGTAGCTGTCCTTGCCGTCGACGTCCATGTCGAAGCCCGCGTCCCGCAGGACGCGGGCCTTGCGCTCCTCGACCGCCTTGCACCAGATGAAGTCGCGGATGTCGGGGTGATCGACGTTCAGCACGACCATCTTCGCCGCGCGCCGGGTCTTGCCGCCGGACTTGATCGTGCCGGCGCTCGCGTCCGCCCCCCGCATGAAGCTCACCGGGCCGCTCGCCGTCCCACCGCCGCCGAGCGGCTCCTTCGACGAGCGGAGCTTCGACAGGTTGATCCCCGAGCCCGATCCGCCCTTGAAGATGATCCCCTCCTCCACGTACCAGTTGAGGATGGAGGTCATCGTGTCCTCCACGGACAGGATGAAGCAGGCCGAGCACTGCTGGGGCGTGTCGGGGACGCCGACGTTGAACCACACGGGCGAGTTGAAGGCCGCCTTCTGCGTCACCACCAGGTGCGTGAGCTCGTCGGCGAAGACGTCCGCGTCGTGCTCGGTCTGGAAGTAGCCGTCCTTCACGCCCCACCGCCGGATGGTGTCAACCACGCGCCCGACGAGCTGGCGGACGCTGGACTCCCGCTGCGGCGTGCCGAGGGGGCCGCGAAAGTACTTCTGGGCCACGATGTTCGTCGCGTTCTGCGACCAGCTCTTGGGGAACTCCACCCCGCGCTGCTCGAAGGCGTTGCCGCCCTCCTTGTAGTTGGGGATCACGGCGTCGCGAATCTCCCATTCGATCTCGTCGAACGGATGAACGCCCTCTCTGGTGAACCAGCGCCGGAACGTGAGGCCGCGGCGGATGACCTCGACGTCCCCCTCCTTGGTCGCCACGTGCAGACCCCCCTTTCCTCGAATCCGGGGAAGGCTCGATCGGAATTACAGCCCCGTGATTCTGACTCCGCGTCGCCCCCACGTCAAGGGGCCAAGGCGGAAGATCTTGTGTCTCGCAGAATCCCCTACCACTACATGTGGTAGTTTACGCCCTCACCGGGGCCGGTGCTTCGCGGGCTCCTTCTTCTGCAGGAGGAGCCCCAGCTCCCGCTCGAAGTCGGTGACCTCCTGGAAGTCCTTGTAGACGCTCGCGAACCGCATGTAGGCGACCGCGTCGAGCTTCTGGAGCGCGGACAGGACCTCGAGCCCCACCTGCTGGGACGGCACCTCAGGCCCCCGTCGACGAAGGCGCTCCTCGATCCGATCCACGATCTCGGTCACCTGGCGGTCGCTGACGGGCCGGTTCACGATGGCCTTGCGGATCCCAGCGACCACCTTCTCGCGCAGGTACGGCTCCTTCGCCCCGTCGCGCTTGACGACGACCAGGCCGACCTCCTCGACGCGCTCGAACGTGGTGAACCTCCTGGAGCACGACAGGCACTCGCGCCGGCGGCGGATGGCGGCGCCCTGGTCGGCGGGGCGGGAGTCGACCACCCGGTCCTCCATCCGACCGCACCACGGGCATCGCACCGGCATCACCACAACATGTAGCGTCCGGGGGGACGCTACACGCCCACATCTGGGGGCGTCAACCCCGGCGAGTCCGGGGGGCGATCACGCCCGCGGCTCGACGGAGCCTCGACGGTCGGCGCTGACGATGCCGCTCTTAGGTTTCCGATGTGACGAGCAGGGTGGAGCCGGGAACCAGGTGACCCGGGTCGACGTGGTTGACGGCTTCCAGGGCGTCGACGATCTCCCTCGGGTCGCGGCCGGGAGCCAGGCGCTTGGCGATCGACCAGAGCGTGTCGCCCGGTCGAACGACGTACCGGTGAGCCGCCACCGCCGTGACCCGCAACTCCGGGCGACCGACCCGCGTCAGGGGACCCCACAGCGCTCCGATCGCCGCCGCCGACGCCAGGGTTGCGGCGAGGCGACTCCGTCGAACGCGTGTTCGCCTCACGGCCGTCATCGTATCGAACGTGCGTTTGGTGTCAAGCCCGAACATATGTTTGAATCTCCTCTTCCTGCGTGCTAGCCTGGCCCAGGCTAAGAGGAGGCACCGACATGACCGACGTCACGCCACGGCAGCGCCGGATCCTGGAGTTCATCGCCGCGACAACGCGCGAGCGCGGCTATCCCCCCACGGTCCGCGAGATCGGAGAGGCAGTCGGGCTCACATCCTCATCGAGCGTTCACAGCCAGCTCGCGAACCTGGAGCGGAAGGGCCTGCTCCGGCGCGACCCGACCAAGCCCCGGGCGATCGTGGCGGAGCCGGACCGGCCAAAGCCCGAAGCGGCGGTCGTCCCCCTGCTCGGGCGGATCGCCGCCGGCTCGCCCACGATGGCGGCCGAACAGGTGGAGGAGTACCTCACGGTGCCGCTCGGCTTTGCAGCCGGCGGCGAGCACTTCGCCCTCAGGGTCTCCGGGGACTCGATGATCGGCGCGGGCATCCTCGATGGCGACCTCGTCATCGTCCGGCGCCAGGACGACGCGGACGACGGGGACGTCGTGGCCGCGCTGGTCGCCGGCCCGGCCGAGGACGAGGCCACCGTGAAGCGGCTCCGCAGGGAGCGGGGAAAGATCCTCCTCGTTCCGGAGAACCCGGCGCTCGAGCCGTTCGAGCTGACCGACGGCCGGATCCTCGGCAAGGTGGTGGCCGTCCTCCGCAGGCTCTAGGCTCGGCCCCACCGTCAGCTCGCCGGCCCTCGGGCCGGCGCGATCCATCGCCCAGGAGGTGCGATGCCAGAAGCGACCACGGCCCTGGAGCGCGCCATCCGTTCACAGCCGGACGAGCTCGCCCGGCTCGCCCGAGAGGACCTCGGCCCGGCCGTCGACCTGCTCGAACCGGCGCGGCGCGTGTGGCTCGTCGGAACCGGAACCAGCCAGCACGCCGCCGAGCTCGGAGCGGCCATGCTCCACGAAGCCGGGCGCGACGCCGTCGCCGTCTCCTCGACGCACTTCGTGACGTGGCCGAGGCCGCTCGATCGGCGCGATGCGCTGGTGCTGATCAGCCACAACGCCGGCGAGGAGACCGCCTACGCCGCCGCGGCGTACGCTCGCGCGGTCGAGGAAGGCCTCGCAATCCTTCCGATCACCCGGCGGGGCGGCAGCCTCCCCCACGCCCTCGAGACCGTCGCACAGGAGCGCTCGCACACCTACACGGTCAGCTACACGGCCGTCCTGCTGCTGCTCGCGCGCATCGCCGGCGGGCTGGGGGCATCCACGTTCGGACCGGAGGCGATCCTGGCGGTGCCCGGTGCGGTGCGGCACGCCGTCGAGGACCCGGAGATCGACGACGTCCGGCAGCCCGATCGTCTCCTGGTGGTGTTCGGTGCCGGACCCGCCTCGGTCACGGCGCGCGAGGGAGCGCTCAAGCTGCGGGAGGCCTCGCGCTTTCCCGCCGAGGGATACGACGCCGAGTACCTGCTCCACGGCTCGGCCGTACCGCTCACGCCGGACGACGCGATGATCGCCCTCCTCCCGCCCGATCCAAGCGGCCTGGTCGAGGCGCTCGCGGTCGCCGCCGAGAGATCGGGGATCCCCGTCCGGCGCGTCCGCGAGGGCTCGGGTCTTCCGCCGGTGCTCGCGCAGATCCCGCTGACCGTGAGGCTCCAGCTGCTCGCCCTCCGCTTCGCGACGGAGCGCGGCCACAACCCAGACGTCGTGATCGAGGGACCGTGGGCGGACGAGTCCCTGTGGGCCCTCGGCGCGCCGGGTTGAGTGAATCCGCCGGACGGACCCGGCCACGTTCCGACCGGACCCGTCAGCCCGCGCGACGCCGGGACCTGACGACGCAACCGTCGAGCGCGGCGAGCTCCCGATCCCCGACCCGGGCCCGGAGCAGGGTGCCCTGGTCCGTCGACTCCGACCAGAGCACTTCAGCGTCCCGGTGCAACCGGGCCACCAGCTCATCGCGGCCGTAGGGGACGAGCACGGTCACCTCGACCGGCGGGTGCGGGATCGCCGCCGCCACCGTGCGGACGAGCCGGTCCAGCCCCTCCCCCGTCAGGGCCGACACCGGGACGGCGTCGGGAAACCGCCGGGCCAGCCGCTCGCGATCCTCCGCCGACAGCAGGTCGATCTTGTTCAGGACGAGGACCTCGCCGATCGCGCCGGCGCCGATCTCGGCCAGCACCGATCGGGCGGCCTCGATCTGCGCGCCCATCTCGCTCGATGCGGCATCGGCCACGTGCACGATCAGCGAGGCGCGGGCCACCTCCTCCAGGGTGGAGCGAAACGCCTCCACCAGGTCGTGCGGGAGCTTGCTCACGAACCCGACGGTGTCCGAGACCGTCGCCACGCGCCCGTCCGGGAGCGTGATCCGCCGCACGGTCGGGTCGAGCGTGGCGAAGAGCTGGTCGGCGACGAGGACGTTCGCCCTCGTGAGCGCGTTCATCAGCGTGGACTTTCCCGCGTTGGTGTAGCCGGCGATGGCGATCTGCGGCACGCCCGAGCGCTCGCGACGCGATCGCTTCACCTCGCGAGTGCGGGACAGGTCCTTGAGGTCTCGTCGGAGCTTCGCGATGCGCCGCTTGATGTGCTGGCGGTCGACCTCGAGCTTGGTCTCGCCGCCCCCGAAGCGCGTTCCGATGCCGCCGCCGAGCCGCGACATCGCCTCGCCCCAGCCGCGCAGCCTCGGCAGCAGGTAGTTGAGCTGCGCGAGCTCGACCTGCGCCTTGCCTTCGCGCGACCGGGCGTGAAGGGCGAAGATGTCCAGGATCAGTGCGGTCCGGTCGATCACCTTCACGCCGAGCCGCTCTTCGAGCGTCCGGAGCTGGCCGGGCGAGAGCTCGTCGTCCAGGATGACCAGCGAGGCGGAGCGCTCGTGCACCCGACGGTGGATCTCCTCGAGCTTGCCACGGCCCACGAAGGTGGCCGGATCGGGATCCGACCTCGCCTGCACGACCCGGTCCACGGGCTCCGCGCCGGCGGAGTCGGCGAGGGCGGCGAGCTCGTCCAGGCTCGACTCGTCGATCCCGTGGCCAACCCCCACGAGCACCGCTCGTTCCCGGTCACGAGGAACCCACGTGGCCGACAGCGGGGACTCCAGCGTCCCCGACCGGCGAGGTCCGCGGATGCGACGCGACCGGTCGGCCATCAGGCCATCGCTCGGGCGATGCGATCCATCGCCTCGGCCAGTCGATCGTCCGGCACCGTGAGCGAGATGCGCACGTACCCCTCGCCGTGCCGGCCGTAGCCCGTGCCCGGGGCGACGAACACGCCCGCCCGGTCGAGCAGCCGGTCGGCGAACTCGGCGGAGCGTTCGCCCTCCGGCGTTGGAACCCACACGTAGATCGAGCCGAGCGGCGCCTTGAGCGACCAGCCGATCGCGTTGAGCGCCTCGATCACCAGGTCGCGCCGCCGCTGGTAGGTCGTGCGCAGCTCCTCCATGTGGCTCTGGGGGCCGGCGAGCGCGGCCACGCCAGCGCGCTGGATCGCCTCGAACAGGCCTGAGTCGATGTTGGTCTTCACCACGCCGAGCGCGCGGATCGCCTCCGCGTTGCCCACACAGAACCCGATCCGCCAGCCGGTCATGTTGTTGAATTTCGACAGCGAGTTGAACTCGACCGCGACCTCCTTCGCGCCCGGCACCTGGAGGATCGAGGGGGCCACGTACCCGTCGAAGGTGATCTCCGAGTACGCCGCGTCGTGCGCGAGCAGCAGGTCGTTCGCGCGCGCGAACGCCACCGCCCGCTCGAACAGCTCGAGGCTCGCCACCGCGCCCGTGGGATTCCCCGGGAAGTTGATCCAGGCAAGCCGGGTCCGCTCGCTCACCCGGGCGCCGTCGAAGTCAGGCAGGAACTCGCGCTCGGCAAGGAGCGGCAGCGAGACCGGGGTTCCGCCCGCCAAGCGGGTCCCCGTCGCGTAGACCGGGTATCCGGGATCGGAGACCAGGACCTCGTCCCCGGGATCGACGAACGCGAAGGCGAGGTGGGCCAGGCCCTCCTTCGACCCGATGAGGGTGATCACCTCGGCGTCGGGGTCCAGCTCCACGCGGAACCGCCTCCTGTACCAGTCGGCGACCGCCGCCCGGAACTCCCGGGTCCCGTAGTAGGAGGGATAGCGGTGGGTTGCCGGGTCGCGCACGGCCTCGCGCATCGCCTCGACGATGTGCGCCGGCGTCGGAAGGTCCGGGTCTCCCACACCGAGGGAGATGACGTCCACGCCGTCGGCGCGCTTGGCCGCGAGCTTCTTGTCGAGCTCCGCGAACAGGTACGGGGGCAACGTCTCGATCCGCTTGGCGACCCTCATTCGACTCCTCTCGATCGAAGCCACTCCGCGTCGAGCGACGCCTCGAAGACCCGCTCGGCGGGACCCGTCAGCAGCACCTCGGCCGGCCCGCGCTCCACATCGAGGACGCCGCCGGGGAAGCGCACGTTGGCCCGGCGCGCGACGAGTCCGGCCTCGTTGGCCGCGACCAGCGCGGCGCACGCCCCGGTCCCGCACGCCATCGTCTCCCCAACGCCCCGCTCCCACACGCGAACCGTGAGCCCGCCGTCTTCCACCGCAACGAACTCGACGTTGGTCCGCTCCGGGAACAGCTCGTGGCGCTCGATCGAGGGTCCGATCGCGCGCACGTCGATCGTTGCCGGGTCCTCGTCGGCGAACAGGACGAGGTGCGGATTGCCCATCGACACGGCCGTCGCCTTGAACGTGCGTCCGCCCGCCTCGAACGGCTCCAGCTGGAAGCGGCCGTCCGGCGGTCCGGCCATGGGGATCTCCGCACGGGTGAAGGACGGGGGCCCCATCCCCACGGTGACCGCCCGGACCGTCCGGCCATCTAGGTGCAGCGTCAGGTGCCTCACGCCGGCGCGGGTCCCGACGTCGAGCTCTGTCAGGTCGGTCAGACCGTGCTCGTACACGAGCTTTCCGAGACAGCGGATGCCGTTGCCGCACATCTCGGCCACGCTGCCGTCGGCGTTCCAGTAGTCCATGAAGAACGCGCCGTCGTCCGAGCGGGTCACTCGGATCACCCCATCGGCCCCGACTCCAAACCGCCGGTCGCAGAGCGCCGAGACGACGCCGGGGTTCAGCGGACGCACTCCGGCGAGGTCGACGAGCAAGACGAAGTCGTTCCCGGTGCCGTGGTACTTCCAGACCCGGAGCTCGCTCATGGGTGCAGGTACCTCGCCAGCTCGTCGACGAGCGCCGCGGCCCCGCGCTCATCGGCGGGGAACCACCGGATCCGTGGATCCCGCCGGAACCAGACCATCTGCCGGCGCGCGAGCTGTCTCGTCCGCCTCACCGTGCTCTCGACGGCCTCCTCGAGCGACAGCCGGCCCTCGAGGTGCCGCGCGAACTCAGCGTACCCGATGGCCCGGCTCGAGGTGAGCCACCCGAAGAGACCGCGATCCAGGAGCCGGCGCACCTCCTCCAGCAGCCCGCGCCGCAGCATCGTCTCCACCCGAGCACGGATCCGTCGGGCCAGAACCTCGGGCGGAAGCTCGATGCCCGCGGCCACGACGCGCTCGGCGGGATAGCGATCCCACGCGGCGGCGAAGCTCGAGAACGGCCGACCCGTGAGCGCGGCCACCTCGAGCGCCCGAACCGTCCGGCGAACGTTGGCCGGCTCGATCCGGCCTGCCGCCGCGGGATCGAGCCCGGACAGGCGATCGTGCAGGGCGTCCGGCCCGAGCGATGCCGCGTCCAGCTCGAGCCGTCGGCGGAGGTCCCGGTCCGTGCCGGGGAACTCGAGCCGGTCCACGACGGCGCGAAAGTAGAGCCCGGAACCGCCGACGAGCAGGACGTGTCGGCCCCGGGCGCGGATCTCCTCGACCGCCGCGAGCGCCAGTCGCTGATACCGAGCGACGGAGAAGGGCTCCTCCGGCTCGGCCACGTCGATCAGGTGGTGTGGCACCAGAGCTCGCTCGGCGGGGCCCGGCTTCGCGGTTCCGAGGTCCATGCCTCGGTACACGAGCATCGAGTCGACCGAGACGATCTCGGCGCCGATCCGCCGCGCGAGCAGCAGACCGGCCTCGCTCTTCCCCGACGCCGTCGGTCCGACGAGGGCGAGCAGGGGCGGCTCACCCATCAGCCGACGGCCGCCGGCTCCGGCTCCCTCGGCGCCCGCGGGCGGTCGGTGATGCGAACGAGCTCGCCCGAGAGGTGGTGCGGGTGCGACGCGACGATCTTCGCCTCGAGGAAGGTTCCGGGGGGAATCTCTCCGTCGAGATGGACGATCTTGTTGGTCCTGGTGCGCCCCTGCACGCCGCCCTTGCGACCGGTCCCCTCCACGAGGACCTCGACGATGCGGCCCTCCAGCTCGCGCATCCGCTCGAGGGAGATGCGCTCCTGCAGCCCCACCAGCCGCTCGAACCGCTCCTGCACGACCTCGCGGGGCACCTGCCCGGTCATCTGCGCGGCCGCGGTGCCCGGCCGCGGCGAGTACTGGAACGTGTAGGCCTGGTCGAACCGCGCGCGGCGCATCACGTCCAGCGTGGCCTCGAAGTCGTCCTCGCTCTCGCCGGGGAACCCGACGATCACGTCCGTGGTCACGGCGATCCCGGGCACCGCCTCCCGGATGCGCTCGAGCCACTCGAGGAACCGGCCGGAGCGGTACGAGCGCCGCATCGCTCGAAGGATACGGTCCGAGCCGGATTGCAGCGGAAAGTGGATGTGCTCGCAGACGCTCGGGCACTCCGCCATCGCCTCGACCACGTCGGGCGTGAAGTCGTGCGGGTGGGGGCTCGTGAAGCGGATGCGCCGGATGCCCTCGATCCGGTCGACGGCGCGGAGCAGGTCTGCAAAGAGCGGGCGCGCCGGCGATCCCGGAACCGTGAGGTCGCGACCGTACGTGTTGACGTTCTGACCGAGCAGGGTCACCTCGACCACGCCTTTGCGGGCGAGGGCCTGGACCTCGGCCAGGACATCTCCGATCGGTCGGGAGCGCTGCGGTCCGCGGACGAGCGGGACGATACAGAACGTGCACGCGTTGTCGCAGCCCACCGCCACCTGCACCCACGCGTGGTGCCTGACCTCCCGGCGGGCCGGGAGCGCACTGGGGAACACCTCGGTGAACTCCCGCACGTCCATCTGCGGTCCCTCGCGCTCGGCGCGCCGGAGCAGTTCGAGCAGCGCCGGCAGCGCATGGGTGCCGACGACGACGTCGACCCACGGCGCCCGCGCCTGAATCTCGCCCCGGTCCTTCTGGGCGAGGCACCCCGCGACCACGATGCGCAGGCGTGGGTTCCGCTCCTTGAGCGGCCGCAGATGACCGAGGTTGCCGTAGAGGCGGTTGTCCGCGTTCTCCCGGATCGCGCACGTGTTGAAGATGACGACCTCGGCCTCGGCCGGATCCACCGCCGGCCGGTAGCCGTCCGACTCGAGCAGACCGGCGATCCGCTCCGAGTCGTGCTCGTTCATCTGGCATCCGAAGGTGCGGAGCAGGTACCTGCGTTCCATCGTCCTCCAGAGGGTAGCTCGGCGCGGGACCTACTTCGCGTACTCCACGGCCCGGGTCTCCCGCACGACGGTGATCTTGATCTGCCCGGGGTACTGCAACTCCTCCTCCACTTGCTTGGCGATGTCGCGGGCCATGACCTGGGCCTGGAGGTCGTCGATCTCGCCGGGCTTGACCATGACGCGCACCTCGCGCCCCGCCTGCATCGCGTAGGTCTTCTCGACCCCGGGGTAGCTGGTGCAGATCTCCTCCAGGCGCTCGAGCCGCTTCACGTAGGTCTCCAGGCTCTCCCTGCGGGCGCCGGGGCGTCCGCCGGAGATGCCGTCGGCGATCTGCGCGAGGACCGCCTCGACCGTCCGCTGCTCCACCTCGCCATGGTGCGACTCGATGCAGTGGACCACCTCCGGCGACTCCTTCAGCCGCCGTGCGATCTCGGCGCCGATGATCGCGTGCGAGCCCTCCACCTCGTGCGTGACCGCCTTGCCGATGTCGTGAAGGAGCGCCCCGCGCTGCGGGATCCTCGGGTCGATGCCGAGCTCGGCGGCCAGCGCCCCCGCGATGTGGGCCGACTCGACCAGGTGCTTGAGCACGTTCTGGCCGTACGAGGTCCGGTACTGGAGGCGCCCGAGCAGCCGGATCATCTCGGGGTGCATGTCGGTGATCCCCACGGCCATCACGGCCTCCTCGCCGGCCCTGCGGATCTGCTCCTCGATCTCCTTCTTCGAGCGCTCGTGCATCTCCTCGATCCGCGCCGGATGGATCCGGCCGTCCGAGACCAGCTTCTCGAGCGTCATGCGGGCCGTCTCCCGCCGCACGGGGTCGAAGCAGGAGAGCACGACGGCCTCCGGCGTGTCATCGATGATCAGATTGACGCCCGTCGTCGCCTCGAACGCGCGGATGTTCCGCCCCTCGCGTCCGATGATGCGACCCTTCATGTCCTCGGACGGGAGCGAGAAGACCGAGACCGTCGACTCGGCGGTCTGCTCGGACGCGACCCGCTGGATTGCGATCGTCACGATCTTGCGCGCTCGCTCTTCACCCTCCTCCCGGGCCCGCTGCTCGATCTCCCGAACCGTGGCCATCGCCTCGCGCTTGGCGTCGTCGATGACCTGGCTCATGAGCGCCTCCTTGGCCTCCTGAGCGGTCATCCTCGCCACCGCCTCGAGCTGCGCCCGATGCTGCTCCGCGGCCTGCTCGAGCTGCTCGCGAACGCGCTTGAGCTTCCGGTCGCGATCGTCGAGCTCCTCGGCCCGCCGATCCACCTCCGCAAGCTTTCGCTCGAGGGTCTCCTCCCTCTGGCCGAGCCGCTCCTCCTGCCGCTTGATCTCCTCCCGCCTGGCGCGGATCTCCTCGTCCGCGTCGCGGCGCATGCCGCCGATCTCCTGCTTCACCTCGAGGAGGGCCTCGCGGACGATCTTCTCCGCCTCCTTCTGGGCATCGAGGACGACCCGCTGAGCCCGCGCCTCGGCGCTCTGGGCCTT
>Ga0070741_10011948_pt1 | contig 15863 bp, 15 predicted proteins | sample Coa_R1_4_FD_66440 | JGI IMG/M metagenome (GOLD analysis project Ga0070741, IMG submission 66440) | Surface soil microbial communities from Centralia Pennsylvania, which are recovering from an underground coalmine fire - Coalmine... | ecosystem: Environmental > Terrestrial > Soil > Unclassified ...
GACGACGCCTCCACCGGCGGCGCGGGCGGAGATGGCGGCGAGGGGTGCCGTGCGCCGCAACCTCCCCTGGGGGATCGTCATCGCAGACCACCTCACTTGATACTGAGTGTTCCTCAGTGTTTACTGAGGCCGTGGCAACGACGTCAAATTCGACCCGCGACCGCCTCCTCGACGAGGCCATGCGCCTGTTCGGCGAGCGCGGCTACGACGCCACGTCGGTGGCGGAGATCGAGCGGTCGGCCGGCCTCACGCCCGGCGCCGGCGGGCTGTTCCATCACTTCCGCACCAAGGAAGCGGTGCTGGTGGAAGGGGTCGAACGCCACCTCGCCCGCCTCGAGGCGGTGCGACAGATCCGGGGCACCATCCCGCCGCTCGGCGACCTGCGGGCCGAGCTCACCTTGGTGGCGCGCTACGTGTTCCTCGAGCTCGAGGAGGAACAGGAGCTGCTGCGCGTCCTGATCTCGGAGGGGCGCCAGCGTCCGCAGTTGCTGGCGGGCGCGGTCGAGCAGGTCGTGCGGGGGACGTTCAACGAGTTCGCGGCGTTGCTGGGACGCTCGGGCGGTACCGAGGTGGGCGCCGCGCTCGCTCTCGGCTCTCTTGTCGCGTTCGCGTCGGCGGAGCTGCTGTTGGGCCAGGCGCCGGTCGACGCCGACCGCGAACAGGTCATCGCCACCTGGGTCGAGATGGTGATGGGTCTCGTCGGGCACTGAGTGGTCCGCCTCCGGAATGTGTGACTGGAATCCATCAATCTGAACTGATACATTCTCTTCATGGCAGTGACGGCGCCGCCGGAGATTCTGGGGCTGCTCAGCGATCCGCTCCGGTGGCAGCTGGTGGCTGAGCTGGGTCGCAGCGACCGACGGGTGGGCGAGCTCGTGCAGCTGGTCGGCAAGCCGCAGAATCTGGTCTCGTACCATCTGGGCGAGCTGCGGAGCGCCGGCGTGGTCAGCGCCAGGCGGAGTTCGGCCGACGGGCGCGACGTGTACTACCGGGCCGACCTGTTCGGGTGCCGGGCCCTTCTCGGCCAAGCCGGCCTGTTGCTGCATCCCGGGTTGGCGCTGACGCCCATGCCTCCCGACAGCGTGAAGCCCCGCCGGGCCCGACCGCGGCTGCTGTTCCTGTGCACCGGTAACAGCGCCCGCTCCCAGATCGCCGAGGCGCTCATCGAGCACCGCTCGGGGGGGACGGTCGAGGCACGCAGTGCGGGCAGCCAGCCGAAGCCATTGCACCCGAACGCGGTGCGGGTGATGGCAGAGCGCGGCATCGACATCGCCGGCCGGCCCACCAAGTCGCTCAGCCGCTTCGCCCGGACGCGGTTCGACCGCGTGATCACGCTGTGCGACAAGGTGCGCGAGGTGTGCCCGGAGTTCCCCGGGGCGCCCGTCACCGCGCACTGGAGCATGGCCGACCCTGCCGCTGCAGGTGACACCGACGCAGAGACGTACCCCGTTTTCGAACAGGTGGCGGACGAGATCGAGAGCCGTGTCGCGCTGCTGCTCGCCGACGTCGGACGCCAACCACAGGAAAGGACCCACCATGGCTGATACAGACATCGTGAACGTGCGCTACCTGGTCGACGACGTCGCCGCGAGCGTCGACTTCTACACGAGTCACTTCGGCTTCACCGTGGGGATCTCGAGTCCGGCGTTCGCCGACGTCTATCGAGGGAACCTGCGGCTGCTGCTCTCGGGCCCGCAGAGCTCAGCCGGCCGGGCGATGGCGGACGGGGAGCGACCGGGGCCCGGCGGTTGGAACCGCATCCACCTCCTCGTCGACGACATCGACAAGGAAGTCGCCCGCCTCACCGCCGAGGGCGTTCGGTTCCGCAACGACGTCGTGACCGGTCCCGGCGGAGCACAGGTCCTCGCCCTCGACCCGGCAGGCAACCTCGTCGAACTGTTCCAGCCGGCCGGCGCGTCGTGAGCCGGCAGTTCCCTTGACGATCACCGCCGTTCCCGCACTCTCGACGCGCCACCTCACCGTCGCCTTCACCGACCTGGAGGACTTCACCGCCTACACGGAGGCCGAGGGCGACGCTGCCGCCAGCCGATTGCTGCTGGGCCATCAGCAGGATGCGGCGTCGATCGTGCGCGGCCGCGGGGGATGCGTGCTCAAGCGGCTCGGCGACGGCCTCATGCTCACCTTCCCGGCGCCGGAGGCCGCCGTGCACGCGTGTCTCGAGCTCGTCGACGCCGCACCGCTGCGCCTCCGGGCAGGTATTCACGGCGGCGAGGTGCTCTTCGCGGGAGACGACGTCATCGGCCACGTGGTGAACCTGGCGGCGCGGGTGATGGGGTCGGCCAACGGCGGTGAGCTCGTCGTCACCGACGAGGTGCGAGCAGCAGCGGGCGACCTGCGAGGCGTCGCCTTCGATGGGCCCTACACGCGCAAGTTCAAAGGCATCGAGGAGACGGTGGAGGTGTACCTCGCCGCCCGGCCGGACTGAGTAGCCGGCCGACAGTTCGAGGACGGGGTTGTTCCGTCAGTCCTGGGGGAGGCTCTGCTTGGCTTCGTCGTAGGCCCCGCCCGGAGGGTTGGGGTCGAGGGCGTAGACGAGGTGGACGACGCCCGTCTTGAACGGCGTGGCCGACAGCAACCTGAGGTACCGGGCCGGCGAACCGTCGTCGAAGAGGCGCAGGCCGGAACCGGCGGTGGCGGGGTGCACGAACAGGTGCAGCTCGTCGAGCAGGCCGGCGTCGAGGAGCTGGCGCACGATCGAGACACAACCGCTGATGGCGATCTTCTGAACCGACGGGTCCTTCTTGAGAGCCGTCACGGCCTCGACGAGATCGCCCTGCAGCTGCTCGGAGTTGCGCCACTCGAACGTCAGCGGACTCCTCGAGGCCACGATCTTGCGGACGTCTCCCAGGCGCTTGGCGAACTCGGCGTCTGCCTCCCCGGCGGCCTCCCGCCCGGGCCATGCCCCGGCGAAGCTGTCGTAGGTGACGCGGCCGAAGAGCATCACGTCGGCGTCGTGGGACTCACCCACGGCGTCGCCCATCTCCTCGTTGAAGTACGGGAAGTGCCAGTTGCCGAGCATCGGGTCGACAACCCCGTCGAGTGCCGAGAACAGACTGGCCGTGATCGTTGCCATGGTTCGCTCCTGTCAGCTCGTTGCCGTCATCCTTGCCTGCTCTGACGACCGGAGCAGCCAGAAATCATCGGCCACGCTTGGTCCGACGTGGTCCGCATAGGGTCGGGCCATGGCACGCGAGGTGGTGACGGGGTACTGCTGGCCGCAGTCGGTCGTCGGCGGCGAGCAGGTCGGGCTGCACCTGTCGTCGTCAGGGGGACGGCCGGTGCGGGTCGAGGTGGCGCGGATCGGCGCCAAGCGGGATGTCGTGTTCTCCGACGCGGCCGTCGCCGCCGACGAGCACGCGACGCCGAAGGGTGCGTCATCGAGGGGTTGCGGCTGGCCGGCTGCGCTCACGCTCGACGTCGACCCGGCGTGGAGGTCGGGGTACTACGAGGTCGTCATGGAGATCGACGTGGGCGAGAAGGTGCGGCGCGACTACGCCTTCTTCGTCGTCCGCCCCGCCGGCGCCCGCATCGTCCTCGCCCTGGCCACCAACACCTGGCACGCGTACAACGACTTCGGCGGGCCCAACCTCTACACCGGCGGCACCCACGTCTCGATGCAGCGACCGATGGCGGCCGGGTACCTGTACAAGCCGCCGGGCAAGGGGCGGCGGGTGACGGGCACGGGCGCGCCCGATCCGCAGAACGCGGCGCACGTCGGCTACATCCAGCTGAACCACCTGTCCGGCTACGCCGGCTCGGCGGGCTGGCCCGACTGGGAGCTGCCGTTCATCGAGTGGGCCGAGCGCGAGGGATTCGAGATCGGCGTGGTCGCCAACGCCGACCTCGAGGAACACCCCGAGGTGCTGGACAACGCGTCGCTGTACCTGTCGGTCGGTCACGACGAGTACTGGTCCAAAGGGATGCGCGACACCGTCGAGGCGTTCATCGCCCGAGGCGGCAACGCCGCCTTCTTCTCCGGCAACACGTCGCTGTGGCAGGTGCGCATCGAGGGCGACGACCGCGACGTGATGGTCGGCTACAAGGGCTTCTTCAAGGACGACCCGATGATGGGCACCGACCGCGAGCCCGAGGTCACAACTTTCTGGTCCGACCTGATCGTGGGCCGGCCCGAGAACCACATGACGGGCGTGACGTTCACCCGGGGCGGCTACCACCGCATCGGCCGGAACGTCACGAACGGACTCGGTGGCTACACGGTGCACCGGGCCGGGCACTGGATCTTCGACGGCACCGGCCTCGGCTACGGCGACGTGCTGGGCGCGGGCGCCACCGTGGTCGGCTACGAGTGCGACGGCTGCGTCTTCACGTACCGGGACGGGCTGCCGTATCCGACCGGCGAGGACGGCACGCCCGCAACGTTCGAGATCCTCGGCTCGTGCCCCACGCAGCACTTCACCCGCGAGTCGGCGCCCCGGCCACCCAAGCCCGGCGAGCCGAGCGAGTTGGAGTACATCGCGTCACGCGTGTTCGGCACCCGTGACCCCGAGGCCATGGAGCGCATCCGTCACGGCCACGCCATCCTCGGGGCCTACACGAACAAGGCGGGAGCCACGGTGGTCACGTCGGGGTCGACCGACTGGGCCCACGGCCTCGCCGGGCGCGACGCGCAGGTGGAACAGATCACCCGCAACATCCTGAGCCGCCTGGGCTGAGTCGCGAGGGCTATACAGGCGCGGATGCCGAGACTCCAGCAGATCTCCCGCGACGACGCCGAGGCGCCGATCGTCCTGTCGATGTACAAGCGCCTGTTCGGCGACCGCGACCCGGTGAAGGAGCCGGGCACGGCGACGGGGACGAAGGGCGACTGGTGGACGGTGTTCGCCAACGCCCCCGACGTCCTCGAACACGCGTGCCGGGGTTTCGCGCTCTACGCCAGCCCCGATCGCAAGCTCGCGCCCCGCCTGCGTGAGCTGGGCCAGACGCGGGCCGGCTGGCTGGTGGGCAGCCAGTTCGTGTTCTCGCAGCACTGCAAGTCGTGCCGGGCCCTTGGCTTCTCGGAGGAGAAGATCGAGGCGATCAAGGCGTGGAGCACGTCGGACCTGTTCGACGCCGAGGAGCGGGCGCTGCTCGCCTACACCGACGGGCTCGTGCAGGGCTTCGGCCGTGTCGACGACGCCCTGTTCGACGTGCTGCACGCGCACTTCAGTGACGAGCAGATCCTCGAGTTCACCTACATCACCATGATGTACTCGATGCACGCGGTGATCTCGGTTGCGCTGCACCTCGAGTTCGACGACCGCCCCGATCCCATCGTCGAGATCGCCGCGCCCGACGACTACGTGCCCGAGAACCTCGGGCGCACGATCGCCTACGACGAGGCCGAGTCCGACGGTTGAGCGTGGCTGACGAGTCCGCGACCGGCGACGGCGTCGCCTGGGTCGAGCTCGAGCTGCCCGACATCGACGTCGGGCGCGTCACCACCGTGGTCGCGGCCGGCCGGGCCCTGTGCCTGACCCGCACCGCCCAGGGCTGGGGGGTGCTCGACAACCGCTGCCCCCACCAGGGCGGGCCGCTCGGCGACGGCCAGCTCGAGGGCGGCTACGTGATCTGCCCGTGGCACGCCTACGAGTACGACCCGACGACAGGGCAACCGCCGCCCGGCTTCGTCGACGGCGCCACCGCCTACCCCGTGCGCCATACATCGTCCGGTGGTCTCGAGGTCGCCCTCCCGATCGCGGACGACCGGGTGTCGCTGATGGACCAGGTCGTCGACGTCCTCACCGACTGGGGGCTCGACGCCGTGTTCGGCATGGTCGGGCACTCCAACCTGGGGTTGGCCGACGCGTTGCGGCGGGCGACCGAGGACGGGCGGCTCACGTACGTCGGCATCCGCCACGAGGGTGCCGCCGCCTTCGCGGCCAGCGGCTACGCCAAGCTCACCGGCCGCCCTGCCGCCTGCTTCTCGATCGCCGGTCCCGGGGCCACCAACCTGCTCACCGGCCTGTGGGACGCCAAGGTCGACCGGGCCCCGATCCTGGCGCTGACCGGGCAGGTGCAGACGCAGGTGGTCGGCCCCGGCGCCTTCCAGGAGATCCCTCTCGCTCAGGCGTTCGACGCCGTGGCCGAGTTCAGCCAGCCCGTGCTGTCACCCGGCAACGCCACCGAGCTGGCGGCGCTGGCCATGAAACACGCCATCGTGCAGCGCGACGTCGCCCACCTCATCTTCCCCGACGAGGTGCAGGAGCTCCCCGGCCGCGACGACCCGCCGGCCAAGCCGCGGACCGGCCGCATCGCGTCGGCTGTGATCGCGCCGCCCGACGACGAGCTGGCCCGCGCCATCGCCATGCTCGAGGGCGCGGCGCGGCCGTCGATCGTCTGCGGCAACGGCGCCCGGCCGTTCCGTGAGGCCGTCATCGCCCTCGCCGAACACCTCGACGCGCCGATCATCACCACGTTCAAGGCCAAGGGTCTTGTCGGCGACGACCACCCACTCGCGTGCGGCACCCTCGGGCGCTCCGGCATTCCCGTCGCGTCACAGACGATGGCCCGCAGCGACTGCCTGCTGGTGCTCGGAGCCTCGTTCTCCAACCACACCTCCATCGCCACCTACGTGCCGACGATCCAGGTCGACTTCGACCGCATGGCCCTCGGACGATTCCATCCCGTCGACGTGCCGCTGTGGGGCGACATCGGGCGGACGATCGAGCTGGTCGCGACAGCTGTTCCCCGCACGTCGCGTCCCGAGCAGCGCGAGGCGGTCGCCACCCGATGGCGCAGGTGGCGGGAGGAGAAGCTGCGGCGCGAGACCCTCACCGACGCCCGGGGCCGCCTGCACCCGGCGCTCGTCTTCCGCACGCTGTCCGAGCTGATGCCCGACGACGCCGTCATCGCCGTCGATGTGGGCAACAACACGTATTCGTTCGGTCACTTCTTCGAGTGCCGCGGCCGCCAGGACGTGCTGATGTCGGGCTACCTGGGGTCGATCGGCTTCGCCCTGCCTGCCGCCATCGGCGCGTCCGTCGCCGTCCGACGCGAAGGGTCGAGCCGGAAGGTCGTGTCCCTTTCGGGCGACGGTGGCCTCGGCCAGTACCTCGCCGAGGTCACCACCGCGGTGAAATACCGCTTCCCGCTCACCCACGTCGTCCTCGACAACGGCGAGCTGGCCAAGATCAGCCGCGAGCAGCTCGGTGCCGTCCGTCCCGTGTGGGAGACGAACCTCGTCAACCCCGACTTCGCCGCCTTCGCCCGAGACGCCGGCGCGACGGCGTTCACCGTTCGTACCGCCGCCGACCTGCAGCCGGCCCTCGAGGCGGCCCTCTCCGTGCACGACGGCCCGAGCCTCGTGCACGTCCACTCGTCCAACCGCGACGTCTGACGGACCTAGCTTGGATGCAGCACCCGCTCAGCTTTGGGATAGAACAAGATCTGGACTTACTCCAGAATTCTGGGTAGGGTGCCCCTGTCCATGGAGCAACCCGTCGCCCCCGATGTGCTCCTGCGCCAGCACGGGCTGCAGGTCACAGCCCAGCGCCTGGCGGTGCTGCGTGCCGTGTCCGACCGGTCCCACAGCACCGCCGAGGACATCGACCACGTCGTACGCGCCGAGATCGGCGCTATTTCGCGTCAGGCGGTGTACGACGCCGTCGGCGTCCTCACCGACAAGGGCGTGCTGCGCCGGATACAACCGGCGGGGTCGCCGGCCCGGTACGAGACCCGGGTCGCCGACAACCATCACCACGTCGTCTGCCGCTCGTGCGGGCGCATGGAGGACGTCGATTGCGCGGTCGGCCACACGCCGTGCCTGACTGCGGTCGACGACATGGGCTACGAGATCGACGAAGCAGAGGTCGTCTACTGGGGCCGGTGCCCCGACTGTCAATGAGCATCACAAGGAACCCGAGAGAGGAGCCGCGCCGTGGCTGACAACAGCGAGAGCGAGAACCCCGCACTCCCGTACCCGGAGTCGTTGAGGACGAACAAGGACTGGTGGCCGAACCAGTTGAACCTGCAGGTGCTGCACCATTCGCCGCAGGCCGACCCGATGGGCGAGGGGTTCAACTACGCCGAGGAGTTCAAGACCCTCGATCTCGAGGCGGTGAAGAGGGACATCATCGACGTGATGACCACGTCGCAGGAGTGGTGGCCGGCCGACTACGGCCACTACGGCCCGCTCTTCATCCGCATGACCTGGCACGCGGCGGGTACGTACCGCGTGACCGACGGCCGTGGCGGTGGCGGCTCGGGCTCGCAGCGCTTCGCCCCCCTCAACAGCTGGCCCGACAACGGCAACCTCGACAAGGCCCGCAGACTGCTGTGGCCGGTGAAGCAGAAGTACGGCCGCAAGCTGTCGTGGGCCGACCTGCTGATCTACGCCGGCAACGTGGCGTTGGAGTCGATGGGCTTCAAGACGTTCGGGTTCGGCGGTGGACGCGAGGACATCTGGGCGCCGGAAGATGACATCAACTGGGGCGCCGAGGACGAGTGGCTGGGCGACAAGCGCTACACCGGCGACCGCGAGCTCACCGGGCCGTTCGGGGCCGTGCAGATGGGCCTCATCTACGTGAACCCCGAGGGCCCGAACGGCAACCCTGACCCTCTGGCGTCGGCGCGCGACATCCGCGAGACGTTCAAGCGCATGGCGATGAACGACGAGGAGACGGTCGCGCTCATCGTCGGCGGCCACACCTTCGGCAAGGCGCATGGCGCGGGCAACCCCGACCTCGTCGGCCGCGAACCTGAAGGTGCGTCGCTCGAGGAGCAGGGCTTCGGCTGGAAGAACGCCAACGGCATCGGCAAGGCAGGCGACACGGTCACCAGCGGGCTCGAAGGCGCGTGGACCAACAACCCCACCCAGTGGGACAACGGGTTCCTCGAGAACCTCTACAAGTACGACTACGAGCTGACGAAGAGCCCGGCCGGCGCGCAGCAGTGGACGCCGAAGAACCCCGAGGCGCAGAACACGGTGCCGGACGCGCACGACCCCAACAAGCGCCACGCGCCGATGATGCTCACGACCGACCTGGCGCTGAAGCTCGACCCGATCTACGGCCCGATCTCCAAGCGCTTCTACGAGAACCCCGACCAGCTCGCCGACGCGTTCGCCAAGGCCTGGTACAAGCTGCTGCACCGCGACATGGGTCCGGTGTCGCGCCTGCTCGGCCCGCTCGTGCCCCCCGCCCAGCTGTGGCAGGACCCGGTGCCGGCCGTCGACCACCCGCTCATCGAGCGCAAGGACATCGGCGCCCTCAAGCGCAAACTCCTCGCCAAGCGGGGCGGGCTGTCGGTGTCGGAGGCGGTCTCGCTGGCGTGGGCGTCGGCGGCCAGCTTCCGCGGCACCGACCTGCGCGGCGGCGCCAACGGCGCCCGCGTCCGGTTGGCGCCCCAGAAGGACTGGGAGGCCAACAACCCGGCGGCCCTGAGCAAGGCGCTGGCGAAGCTCGAGAAGATCCAGGAGGAGTTCAACAGCGGGGCGGAGGGCGGCAAGCGCGTCTCGCTGGCCGACCTCATCGTGCTGGCCGGGTGTGCAGCGGTCGAGAAGGCGGCCAAGGACGCCGGGTTCAAGGTGGTGGTTCCCTTCACGCCCGGACGCACCGACGCCTCGCAGGAGGAGACCGACGTCGAGTCGGTCGCGTACCTCGAGCCGATCGCCGATGGCTTCCGCAACTACCTCCGCGCCGGTGAGAAGTTGCCGGGCGAGCACGCGCTGGTGGAGCGGGCGAACATGCTCACGCTGTCCGCTCCCGAGATGACCGTGCTCGTGGGCGGCATGCGGGCGCTCGGCGCCAACTACGACGGCTCCGCCCACGGCGTGTTCACCGACACGCCCGGGCGGTTGACCAACGACTTCTTCGTCAACCTGCTCGACATGAGCACGGAGTGGCGGGCGTCGGTCACGGAGGAGAACGTCTTCGAGGGCCGCGACCGCAAGACGGGAGACGTCAAGTGGACGGGAACGGCCGTGGACCTCGTCTTCGGCGCGAACTCCCAGCTCCGCGCCCTGTCAGAGGTCTACGCCAGCGACGACGCCAAGGAGAAGTTCGTGCGCGACTTCGTCGCCGCGTGGAACAAGGTGATGATGCTGGACCGCTTCGAGGCCCGCTGATCGACTCGACCGGCTGACCGTCGGGCGGTGTGAATCGCTCGACGGTCAGTCGGAGCCGACGCGCATGCGGCTGGCCGAGCGGTTGGCCTCCCAGTGGCTGCGGTTGGCGAAGTACGGCGGGCGGCTCTTGAGCACCTCCGTCTCCAGCCACAGCCGCTTGAGGTGACGGATGTGGCCGCCCTCGCGGTCGTCCTCGTAGGCAGTGCGACCGTGGAGCACGTGGAAGTTGTTGATGAACTGGATGTCGCCGGGGAGCAGGTCCATCAGCACGTGGTTGTCGGGGTCGTCCGCCATGGCGACCACCGCCTGGAGCGCCTCCTGCTGCACGTCGGTCAGGCGGGGTGCGTCGGCGTGACGCTGCGACGCCCAGATGTACGGCGGGATGCAACGCACGAACAGCCGGCCGTCCCACTCGGTGAACACCGGCACCAGGTAGTACGGCTTCGACCCCTCCGCCTGCTCGCCGCGGAAGTCGTAGGGGAACTCGTCGTAGAGGGCGGCGGCGAGGTCAGGGCGCTCGCGCACGAGCCGGTTGTGGATGAGGACCGAGTTGGCGACGGCGGACAGCCCGCCGGCGAGGCCGTTCTCTAGGCACATGAGCCCGACCAGGTCGGAGCCGTCGCAGTGGAACGGCAGCGCCACGCCGCCGAGCTCGTTGCCGCGCGCCGTCGGGTCGTTGACCGCCTTGGCCTGGTCGGTGACGTCGCCGAGCACGTGGCCGTACTTGTTCTGGGCCCACGGCAGACCGAGGTGCGTACCGATGCCCCAGTAGAGGAGCTCCATTTCCTCCTGGCTGTACGCGGAACGGTCGATGCCGCGCAGCCGGACGAAGCCCCGCCCGTCGATGAGCGCGCGCTCGATGTCTGCGAGCCGCGCCCCCAACGTCGGGAGCGGGAAGTCGTCCTTCGTCAGCTCGAGAACGTCGTCGGAGTGCTTCAGGGCGTGGCGCAGTGACGCGTCGAGCTCGGCCAGCTCGGCGTCGGTGAAGCGCTCGGTCCACCGGTCTTCGTCGGCCACGTCGGCAGCCGTCCACTCGCACTGCGGCTCGAGGATGCGGGGCGTCGTCATCGGTCCACCTCCGGGCGGCAGCGTATCCCGGCAGAATGAGCCGCCATCGAGCTGATCCCGAGGCAACCGACCGTCAAAGGGCCTGCCGACTGGTTCACCGGCGGCGTGTTCATCGATCCCGTCGCCCGAGGGCGTGACGGATCGGCCCACACCTCGCGGCACGGTCACATCTTGGCTTCGTCTCTCGTCATACCGGCGACCGACCACGAAGGAGACGAGACCATGCAGTTCGCACTGTTCATCTACCAGGGCACCACCCCACTGCCGAACACCGACGCGTGGGAGGCGCTGCCCGCCGCCGAGCAGAAGAAGATCTACGCCGACTACGCCGCCCTCAACAGCAACGACGCCGTGTCGCCGGGGCTTCCGCTGGGCCTGCCATCCGACGCCAAGACTGTGCAGGTCGTCAACGGCAAGGCCGTACCGAAGGACGGCCCGTTCCTCGGCGCCGAGGGCGCCGTCGGCGGCTACCTGGTGTTGGAGGTCGAGGACGAGGCTGCAGCCATCGCGCTGGCGGCGACGATCCCGGCCGCCCGCCACGGCGGTGCCGTCGAGATCCGCCCAGTCGCCACCTACTGGTAGGGCAGTCCCATGCGTGGTGTGGTTGAGAATGACGGGCGACGTGCCGCTCACCGCCCGCCGCCTCAACCGCGCCACGCTGGCCCGCCAGCTGTTGCTCGAACGCGAACCGCTGCCGGCCGTCGACGCCGTACGCCGGGTCGTGGCCCTGCAGGCCCAGGAGCCGGCGTCGCCGTACATCGCACTGTGGAACCGAGTGGCGGGCTTCGATGCCACCGACCTCGACGCTGCGTACAAGCGGCACGCCATCGTGAAGGCGACGCTGCTTCGCATCACGCTGCACGCAGTCACCGCCGAGGACTACCCGGCGTTTCACCACGCCATGGCGAGCACGCTGCGGGGCTCGCGCCTCCATGACCGCCGGTACACCGACACCGGGCTCACCGTCGAGGACGCCGACGCCATGCTCCCCGACGTCATCGCGTTCATGGCCGAGCCCCGTACGAACGCCGACGTCTTGGCGTGGCTCGATGAGCGGTTCGGCGTCTCGGAGGCCCGGGCGTGGTGGGCGCTGCGCACGTTCGCACCCGTCGTGCACGCCGCGACCGGCGCCGCCTGGTCGCACGGTCCGCGTCCTGCCTACGTCGCGGCACCGACGCCGCCGTTCGACGGCGACCCGGCGGCGTCGGTGCAGTGGCTCGTGCGTCGCTACCTCGAGGGCTTCGGGCCGGCGTCGCCCCAGGACCTCGCGCAGTTCACGCTCCTGCGGGTGCCCGTGATCCGCGCCGCTCTCGACGCCATCGCCGGCGACCTCGTCACCCACGCGGCCGCGGATGGCCGGCAGCTGTACGACGTCGCCGGTGCCACGTTGCCCGACGACGACACCCCCGCGCCACCGCGGTTGATGGCGATGTGGGACAGCACCTTGCTCGCCTACGCCGACCGCAGCCGCGTGATCCCCCAGGAGTACCGCCCGGTCGTGATCCGGAGGAACGGCGATGTCCTGCCGACGCTCCTCGTCGACGGGTACGTGGCCGGGGTGTGGCGGCCGCTCGGCGACGGCATCGAGGTCACCGCCTTCCGCAAGCTGCGCAAGGCCCAGTGGGACGCGGTGGCCGGGGAGGCGCGGGCCCTGTTGGCGTTTCTCGCCGACCGGGACCCGCAGGTGTACCGGCGCTACGGGAGGTGGTGGACGTCGATCACGGGCGACGAGACGCGCGTGCTCGGCACTAGGTCACGCTGACGTCGTCGACCTGCAGCCATGTGTCGCCATTGGCCCACAGCCCGGCGTAGACGACGACGCTCGACTGCGCGCCGGGGTTCACCGACAACGTGAGCTGGGTGTAGCCGGGCAGGTTGCCGAACTTCTGCTCGCCGAGCACCTGGCCGCCGGTGGTGCGCAGGCCGAAGTACCCGTCGGTGTTGTTGGCCGACGTCCGGATCCACGCGCTCACGGTGTAGGTGTGATTCGGCGTCACCGTGATCGTCTGGTCCACGTCGTTCCAGCCCGAGGTGTTGCGCGCCCACCCGTTGCCCGTGCCGCTGCGGGCGTTGCCCGTCCCGTGGTCGGCGCCACAGGTCCCCGAGCACACCCACGGGGCGAGACCCGCCGATTCAAAGCCGCTGTTCACGACGGCGTTGCCCGACGGCGGGGCGGTCGTCGTGGTCGTCGACGGCGGGGCGGTCGTCGTGGTCGTCGACGGCGGGGCGGTCGTCGTGGTCGTCGACGGCGGCGGCGTGGCAGGCGTCTGCAGCACCGCGAGGATGCGGGGCAGTGCGTCGTTGAGGGCGAAGTTCCAGCAACTGAAGTCGTGGCCGCCGTCGCAGCCGTACGGCGACGACGGGCCGGGTACGCCGTAGTTCCAGTAGAAGTGCGGGATCCCCGCCGAGGTGAGGGCGTTGTGGAGCTTGAGCGCCGAGTTCGCCATCGTCTGTTCGATGGGGTCGGCGCCGTTGTTGGAGCCGGAGCCCACCCACAGGCCGACCGCGACGCCCTGCAGTCGGGCTGCCCGGCTGACCGGGTTCAATGCCTGATAGGTGGTGTCGAACGGCGGGTACGGGTTGCCGAACGGGGCGGACGGGTTGTAGCCGTTCTGGCCGGCCTGCTGGCTGATCACCGACTTGGTGCCGGGATCCGACAGGTCGACGGCCCCCGAGAAGCTGGCGGCGTAGGCGAACAGGTCGGGGCGGTCCTGGGCGAAGCGGATGGCGCCGAAGCCACCCATCGAGAGGCCGGCGATGGCCCGGCCGCTCTTGGACGCGATCGTGCGCAGGTTGCTGTCGATCCACGGGATGACCTGGTCGATGTAGAAGTCGCGCCACGCCTGCGCGCCCTGCGACTGGTCGACCCAGTTCGTGAACCAGCCCACCTTGCCGCCGTCGGGCATCACGGTGATGAGCGAGGCGTTGCGAGTGATGTTCTCCTCGTCGCCACCGCCCGTCGTCCACTGGGCCGAGTTGCCGCCCGCCCCGCCGTGGAGCAGGTAGAGCACGGGGAAACGGGTGGTCGTGTTGTTGAAGTACGTCGCGGGCAGCGTGACCCGCACGCGGTGGGGTCCGTTGACGGCGTTGGCCGACACCTTGGCCGTGCTGATGTCGACCTCGAACGTACGACTGGTGATCCACCGCCAGCCCGAGACCGTGATGCCGTTGCCCGACGTCAGTGCCGGTGCATCGGCTCCTGCCGTCGAGGGCGTGATCAGCACCGCGCTGACCGCAGCAAGAACAAGGACGACCATCCCCAGAGTGCGTCGCATCCTCGCACCCTACAAGAGATAAACACGGATGTCTATAGCTTTGTCGCCCGCTTCTTCCCCGTGATCTGGGCGGCCAGTTGCATCAGCGGGTCCCGCAGGCGCAGCAGCTCATCGGGCTCGCCCACGCCGATGGCGTTGGTGACGAGGGCGCTGACCGAACCCACGAACGCCTGCGCCGCGAACCGCTGCGAGGGATCGGTGCCGAGCACGCCGGTCTCACCCCGGTGGGTCTCGGCCACGATGTCGGCGAACTCCTCCATCGACGCCCGTCGCTGCTCGATGGCGACGGGGCCGGCGGCGTAGACCTCGACGAGGAACACCCGGGCCAGCGCGGGGGCTATGCGCAGGGCCGTGAGGAAGACGTCGAGCACGTGCTCCAGTCGTTGCAGGGGTTCGAGGTCGCCGGCCGCCTGCACCTGTTCGAGCTCGGCCGCCATGGCGGCGGCGACGAACTGGGCGTTGAGCTGGTAGGCGGCGACGAAGCAGTCCTCCTTGTCGCGGAACAGCTGGTAGAAGGTCGCCCGCGACACGCCGGCCCGGGCGAGGATGTCGGCGACGGTGGTCTTGACGTAGCCCAGCTCGGCCACGGCCTCGGTGGCGCCCTGCAGCAGCCGCGCCCGCTGTGAGAGCTCCACCTGTTCGCGCGACAAGCTGTGCGGCCCGCGGGGGAGTGCACGGTGCGTCTCGGGGGCGGACATCCCGAGCCTGAGCGTACCGGCCGCAACTCGCGCTACGGTCCGCGCGCTCACTTACGACTCCAAAGAAGGCCCCGACATGCGCGAAGCAGTGATCGTCTCCTACGCCCGCACTGGGCTGGCCAAGTCGCACCGCGGCGGTTTCAACAACACGCCGACGATGTCGATGGCTGCCCACGCCATCCGCGAGGCGGTCGCCAAGGCCGGCATCGACCCGGCCGTGGTCGAGGACGTGTACCTCGGCAACGGCGCCCACGGGGCGGGCAACCTGGCCCGCCTGGCCGGCCTGCTCGCCGGCCTGCCCGTGACGACCGGCGGCGCCACGATCCAGCGCCACTGCTCGTCGGGCCTCAACGCGGTCGCGCTGGCCGCCAACACCATCAAGCAGGATGGCGCCGACGTCGTGGTCGCCGGCGGCGTCGAGTCGATCAGCCAGCCGGGCGGCGCGCTCGGTGGCCTCGACCCCAAGCTCATCGAGGAGCACCCGGCGATCTTCATGGCGATGATCGACACCGCCGACATCGTGGCCAAGCGCTACAACGTCAGCCGCGAGAGCCAGGACGAGTACGCGCTCGAGTCCCAGAAGCGCACCGCCGCGGCGCAGGCGGCCGACAAGTTCAAGGACGAGATCGTCCCCATGGCGACGACGATGAAGGTCGTCGACAAGGAGACGAAGGAGGAGTCGTTCGTCGACTACGTCGTCGACCGCGACGAGTGCAACCGTCCCGACACCACCCTCGA
>Ga0070741_10011949_pt1 | contig 15863 bp, 8 predicted proteins | sample Coa_R1_4_FD_66440 | JGI IMG/M metagenome (GOLD analysis project Ga0070741, IMG submission 66440) | Surface soil microbial communities from Centralia Pennsylvania, which are recovering from an underground coalmine fire - Coalmine... | ecosystem: Environmental > Terrestrial > Soil > Unclassified ...
TGGTCCACGACGACTTCTCCGGCCTGCTGCCCATCACCCGCAGCTTGTTCCCCCAAGCCGATGTCCAGCTCTGTATCGTCCATCTGCAACGCAATGCCAAGAGCCACTTCACCAAAACCGACGCGGCTGAATTCAATCAGCGTATTCGGGCGCTGAAGTCGGCTTGGAATGCCGAGGTCGCTGCCACCCAGTTCGAGGACCTCTGCCAGCACTTCGAACCCCGCTCTCCCAGCTTCATTCGCGAGATCCGTAAAAAGCGAGATCATTACCTGGCCTTCCTCAACTCCCCTGACGTCATCCGCCGCTCGCTGTCCACCACCCACGTCGTCGAGGCCCTCAATAGCCAGCTCGAAATGATGCGCCGCAACAGCGGCGGTTCCTTCCACTCGGAAGAGGCCCTGAAGTTGAAGCGGGGCTTAGCCGTCTCGCAGCTCGAAACCGGACGCTGGCGCCGCGTCGCCGCCTCCGTCCAGACCGCCCTTGATCAGTTCAACGCCATCTTTCCGTCACAATTCGAGAGCGAAGAATAAATCTCTCAGACACAAAATTCTTAACAAGCGCCAAGTGATTTATTTTTTCCCGAAGAGAATTTATATCACTTCTGGAGTCTTCAGCCGCCTCTTTTCCCTGGCCCTTTTACACACTTTATACTGTACTAGCAACCGTGTTACTCAACGCCTAGCGGCCCAGCGTCTTGGCCACTCCCAAGATCGTATCCACGCCGAACTCGTGCTAATGCCGAATCTCCTCGAACAGCTTCTCTTTGGCCCTCCGGTCCACCACCGCCTCCGCTCCGGGCTGCTGCCCGCACCAGAGTACTCGGTTCTTCCCACAATGGGCCAATTCAAATTAGCGAAATTTGTCCCAGCCGATGGGGTACAGAAGACCTCCGCTAGCACGAAAAACATATTGACAACAATCATAAAGTTGATTAGTCTCCTCATCTGATCATATCAGAAGTGATCATATCAGAAGATAATGTACCTGCGCGTGGAGGTGGGAATTTGCGGCTCAAGGAGCGGCTGATACAGACGTAGTAACAGCTTGCCCGGAGCCGACGAGATCGAATCTTTCGCAGCTGACGGAGGCAATGAATGAGAGGCAGAATAATCCTAGTTTTCTCAACGGTTATCCAATTGTTTCTGTGGAGCGTTCTGGGCCTTGCCCAAATAATCAGCAGCTCCTTGGTAGGGCGCGTAACGGACTCATCGGGTGCACCGGTCCCAAACATCACTGTGCTGGTTAAAAACTCCGGCACGGGATCCGTGCACGCGGTCGTGACCAACGCATCTGGCACATACATTGCAACCAACCTGCAGCCGGGGATCTATGATATCAGCGTTAAAGCGAACGGATTTCGAGAACTTCAGATTTCGGGAATTCGATTGCAAGCCGCTCAGACGGTGCGTGAGAATCTGGTGCTGGAAGTTGGCCAAGTGCGCCAAGTCGTCAGCGTAAAGGCCAAAGCGCCCTTGCTCAGAACCGACAGCGGAACGATTGGCGGCACACTCAATGAGTTACAGATAACTTCCCTTCCAAATTCAATGCAATCCATTGACACCCTCGAAGGCTTAGTGCCTGGCGCCCAAACACAGGCTAAAGAACAGCCGCTAACCGGGGGAGCGCGTTATTGGGGGGGGAGTAACTTCACGCTCAATGGAGTTCCCGAGCAAGATAATTTCGTCGGGCGCGGCGCAACAAGCGTCATTGGGTTGGAAGATCAGCCTCCCCCGAGCTCACTTCAGGAATTTAAAGTGGAGAGCGCGAATGCTAATGCCGAGTTCCGTGCGGTGACTACTATTATGCTCGTAACGAAAGCGGGTAGCAACCAGTTCCACGGTCAGGCGTACGAGGACTTACAAAACACAGCGTTCAACGCAAATAGCTTCCTGTCGAACGCAGCCGGGAATCCGCGCCCCGTGTTGAACTGGAACCAATTCGGCGCAAATCTAGGCGGGCCTATCTGGCGGAACAAGATGTTCTTCTTTGTGAACTATTCTGGATTTCGCCGCCGGCAGGATAGGACGGTGCAGTTTAATTTTCCATCGACGGCCATGTTGAAGGGAGATTTTTCATCTCTCTGCTCAACTTACGCCAATGGAATTTGTAGCGATCCTAACGGCACTCAGCTTTACAACCCATTTACGGGCAATCCGTTTCCCAACAACCAGATTCCCTCAAACCTCATCACGCCGCAAGCTCAGACACTGCTGAAGTATCTACCTAGAGTAACTAATTCCAGCTTGCCTGGAGCGGAGTTTGGAAATCCCAACTATTTCGGCATCGTGCCACTTGCGTACGATCGGAATTCCATTGACACTCGCGTTGATTACAGCATCTCGGATGCGGACAAGCTGTGGGTTGTCTACTCGCGGAACACCACCCCGCTGGCGAATACATATCTGGGATATCCAGCCAACTACGGTAACGGGTCGAACTTCGGCGACAACACCTACAACTACAGTTTAACGGAAACTCATATTCTGAATCCCCGTACCATCAATGAACTTCGGCTCGGTTATTTTGATATGTACTCCATTCGGAGTGGAGAGAATGGAGATTTTGACCCTCGCTCGCTGTTTCCTCAATTACCCAAAAGCCCGCAACGCGGCTTGCCAACTATGACGATGCTCGGGTATACGGGAATGTTTCACGACTATGGGTATAACCAAGTAAGGAACCACGTCCCCACATGGAACATCAGAGACGACGTGACCTTCATCCGCGGAAACCACACCTTTAAGGTTGGGGCAGACCTAAGCCGCTTCAAGGGTTATGGTCCGAACCCGAATGCGCCGCTACCCACGTTCAACTTCAACGGCCAATGGACGGGAAACAAGGGCTGGCCTGGGCATCCTCAGTCAGCGGGGAATTCCTTCGCCGATTTCCTCCTGGGAGTGGCCAGTAGTTCCTCCAAGGGGCTGCCGGGCATAGAAGTGGTGATGTCGGATAATGATGAGGAGTTTTACGCACAGGACACGTGGCAGGCGCGTCCAAAATTAACGATTAATTATGGAATTCGCTACATGTACCAGGCTCCGTGGGACTTCAGAGGAAATACCCGCTCAACCATCGATTTAGTCGGGAATAAGCTGGTGCTTCCTCAAAATTCCGTGACGGCGGTCTTCCCAGGGTACGGCGCATCCGCCGCGCTTTTCGCGGCCTATCCTTTTGAAACCACCCGAGCACTTGGCTGGCCGATCAACTATATTGAGCCAGACGTGAACAATTGGGGCCCACGCTTTGGATTTGCCTATCGTCTCCAATCTGGAGCCACCTCAGCGACTGTGCTGCGGGGTGGTTACGGAGTCTATTACAACCTGAACCCTGGAGCCATTGGTCCCAGGTCAGACACTTCAAATCCTCCTTGGACCACACAGTACGGGGGCAGTAGCGCCACCACGGAGACTTACAATTCGCAGTTGCCCGGGAACCCTACAACTCCATACCTGCCGGACATCACGTTCCAGGATCCGTTTCCGGCCAGCCTCAGCGGCAGTCCGAATGTCGCGGCCAACCCGACTATTTACATGACTCAACGCGATTTCAAAAATCCTGTAACCCAAGAGTGGAATCTTACGCTGGAGCATCAGTTCGCATCGAGCTGGATGGCTCGGGCGTCTTATGTTGGAAACCAGGCTCACCATGTTATGTGGTATAACAGTGACATCAATGTCCCGACGCAGCAAATCCCCAATACGCCGATTCAAAACCAGCGGCCGCTGCAACCATGGTCATCGATCCTCGCGACCCGAAGCGGAGCAAAACAGAACTTCAACCAGTTGCAACTCGAACTGCGGAAAGAATTTTCCGGTGGTTTGCTGCTGCAAGTAGAATACCAGTGGACCCGCAGCCTGGATAATGCTCCGGTAGTAGGTGGGCCTCAGAATTGGAACTTCCCTTCGCTTGATTACGGGAACAGCGACTACGTACGGAGACATGTTTTTATCGTAAATTATGTATATCAACTTCCGATTGGCCGGGGAAGGCGCTGGCTCCGAGGTGCGAATCCGGTGGTCGAGGGGTTGGTTGGCGGCTGGCAGGTCTCAGGCATCACCACTTATGAAACCGGCCTTCCATTTACTGTGAATTTCGCTGTTCCGTCGAATTACATTGGATGGTGGGGCGGAAGAGCGAATCTCGTGTCCGGCAGTTCAGTTTATAGTACACAGAATAGAGGGTCCCACGATGTAACATCTGGCGTGCAGTGGTTCAATCCCGCTGCTTTTTCGGCTCCAACACCATGGACCTGGGGAGACTCGCAACGTAACTATCTTTTTGGACCAGGTTATGCAAACTGGGACATTAGCGTTGCAAAATCCTTTCATCTTCCGGGTCTCGCCGAACATGCCATCGACTTCCACGCAGACTTTTTCGATGCATTCAACCATTTCAACTTAGGAAATCCATCGGCCACGGTTGCGGCAGTGCAATACGGAGGCTCGCCAATCAGCTCGACGGGAAAGATTTTTGGTGGGAGCGATAACCGGGTACTGCAACTAGGTATGAGGTACCGTTTTTAGTGCAGTTCGCCTTAGATCGCTTTACGTTTGTAGCGCCGTTCTTTACGGTGGCATGCCGGGCTAAATATGCTGCGAAAAACACTCGTAAATTATGTCATTCCGCGCAGATCGATAAGTATATGAAAAGGAAGCAGTTGCTGGATTTCTCATCGCCTGCAGCTGCACCGAAAATAAGCGCTAAGTACTTTGGATTCAATGAAGACTCGGATCGCTTATTTTCATGCTTGTGGGTGCCGCAAAGCGGAGTGACAACTCCTCAAAATGATGGCCTGCAGGAGTTTTTACTCAGCCTGTAAGCCACGCTGTTACAAAGACAGAGTCATGCTCGCGAAGAGCCGGAACTGTCTGGGGAATTCGTCGACGGGATGCCAAGCTGGCGCACCAAAGCGGGAGGAGAAGATGGCAATCGGAAGAAGGGAATTCGTCGGAACATTTGGAGCGTCAATAGCCGGGTTCTCGATTCTCGGCAAAACGCTCTTGCATCCGGCGTCACAGGCAGACTCTGTGATTGAGCGAAAGGGCTGGAGACTCATGGTTTCTCCGGCGGGTGAAATCAGATCGTTCACCGACGGCAGAACTGAGTTGGTTAATCGCCGGTTGCAAGGCAATCGGCCCCGCTTGGTTGTGGCTGATCTGAGAGTTTACGAGTGTGAGAATCCCATAGCCGTCCGGGAAGATAATTTGAGCCTGAATTTCGAGTACCAATTCTCCGGCGATGAATCTTTTTCACTTCAGTATGCCGTCAGCCTTGAAGATTTACCCGGTAATCTGGTGGCTTTGCGGCAAAGCATCAAAATCCGAAGCTCCAAGCGGATCGTGGACGATGTCAAATTGATTCTTCCTCGCAACCTTCAGTTGCCGTTTCAGAATCGTAAAGTCTTTGCCCCGCTCAAAAATGGAATTGGGCGGTTAAAACCCATAACAGGGTTTGAGAGCGCTGACGAGTACGCCTATTCAATGGCGGGCAGCCATCAATCCAGAGGGAAAACGCAGCCGTTGGCTATTCCACTCGTGGACGAGTCCGCTGACGGAACGAATCTTCATCTCTCTTTTTGCACCGATCCGTTTTTTAGCTCCTATATTTTTCTCCCGTGTGGCGACTGGATGGGCGAGTTTAATTGCGTTTACCTGGGCACGGTGGGTTTTCAGGGAACCGAAGAGCGAACGTTTTTTACCGTTCCTCACCAGGGAGACTCAAGGACTGCGATGGACGTGTTTTATGCGGCCGCACTCAGTGACGTCAAGCCCGGACCGGCGTGGCTGCACGACATCGCCATGGTGGACTATGACTACCTGAGCAAAAACGGAAGAGGCTGGTTCGCGGATATCGATGCGTTAAGCCGCTTGATCAATCCGCCGGACCGGCACAAAGTCTTTCTCGCGCTGCACGGCTGGTATGATTATGTTGGCCGCTATACCTTTAATCCTGGATCGCGCGCTCTGGCTCGACGGTGGACGGCGTTTCCCAGCGCGCTCGAACCGCGGGTTCAGGCCCTGGGCGATCACCCGCGGCGTCCCGGAGTGTATGGATGGAGGAAAAGGTCGGTGGCGAAGATGCGTCCCGTGCCGATGTCCATCGCGGACGTTCATCACAGAATCCAGTATGCCAGGAACCGAGGCTTCCGCGTGGGTCTGTATTACGCTGACGGCACAAATGCCTGCCAAGGCCTCGCGGATATCTTCGACCCGGAAAAGGTGCTGCACTGGGGTGGGTGGGTCGGACCTGATACGAAAGGCAAGACCTATGCGCAGAATCCGCTCCATCCAGGCGTCCGCGCCTTTTACTTGAGTTATATGGATGCTCTGCTTGAAGAATATGGAAAGGATGTTGATGGATTCATCTGGGATGAAACTTTCACTGTTGCGTCGAGCGATCTGGGACCATCTCCCTACACGGGATACGCCAGCCGCGCGATGATGACGCTGGTCCGGGACGTGGCCTCGAAGGTCGCCAGCTTCAGCCCTAGGCTTGCCTTTTTCACATCCGACGATATTGGTGTCTCTTACAGGTGCGACTCCAATGCACCTTACTCCATTGTGGCCCACGGCACTTACCAGGATAGCGCGTGCGCTCCGGTAGCATGGCCTTACGGCCTGTTTCCCAACTACCGAAATGTCCTTTGGTCCTGCAATTGGGCGCCCGTCACGCGGTTTGAATATACCCGCTACGGCGTCGAAACTTTTGATGCTCCGGTGGCGATCTCGAACGGTGCGAACGGAGATGATACGGGCATTTCAGACATGAGGCCCGAGATGCAAAAGAGAGTTGTCGATCTGTTTGAAAAGAGAAAGCGCAGGCTAATGGAGATTTCCTGGATCAACGAAGAATCATGGAACCCAAAGTACAATGGAAAACCGGTAGCATTCCGGTGGGAGCTATAGGTCGATTGGGAGTGCGGGACCGCCGTCGGTCCGTTCAGAGTTCTCTGGAGGTTTTGAAGCTAAATGGCCGATATTGGCATTCGGCGTGTCACTCGTTCGAGCGTAAGCGACCTCGCAATGGAAAGCCTGTTAGACCTGATCCGACGGGGTCTGTTGCGTCCGGGAGCCCGTCTACCTTCGCAAAGAGAGTTAGTTTCGAGGATGGGATTGAGCCAAACCGCCATTCGTGAAGCGCTGAGCGGTTTAGCCATCTTGCAACTCGAAACCGGACGCTGAGGTCGCGTCGCCGCCTCCGTCTAGAGTGCCCTTGATCAGTTCAACGCCATCTTTCCGTCACAATATTCTTGACAAGGGCCTATTAGGGGACATTTCTATCGAGCGCAAAAGGGGACATTATCATCGAGGTGCAACAGAGAGTTTCTCCCAAAAATCTTCGCTGCCTTACGGCGGTCCAGCAATCCTTTGAGGATGCGCAAACTCGAGCGGTTCCTAGCCTCGCTTTGACTGGAAACCTTCCCACATACCGTCCACCTTCTCCCAAACCTTCAGTGCCCGTTCCATCTGTTCTAACATCACCAGCCTGCCCGGCCCCGTCAGCCGCTCCAGGCCTTCTTTGTAGCTTGGTCGGCAAAATCAATCGCGATAAGCTTGCCGCCATCGTTCATGCCCGTGTGGCGATTCAAGATTACCCGCAAAATCTCTATCCCGCAAGCGTAAACGACTATTCAGAAGGCTTTCCCCTGCTTTCAGTCACGATCTTTGGGTGAAGGTGCACCCCTTGAACTTACGCGCGTCTCACTGTATCTTGAAGCGTCCCCCTGAGGAAGGGCCAACGACCAGTATTCATGCCTGAATGTCCCGCTAACGTGCCAACAAGCTCTGCGACAGCCCCTCGGCTGCGCCGCGTTCTGACGTTGTGGGACCTCATCTTTTACGGCATCGTCCTCATTCAGCCCATCGCCCCGGTGCCGCTTTACGGAGTGGCTGAAAAACTCTCCAACGGTCACTTTGTGACGACCATCCTGATTGCCATGTTCGCTATGATGATTACCGCTTTCAGCTATGGGCGCATGGCGGCAATATATCCTTCCGCAGGATCGGCTTACACCTATGTGGGCAAGGGGTTGAATCCCCACCTGGGATTTCTTATAGGCTGGGCCATGCTGCTGGACTACATTCTCCAGCCGCTGATTACAACCATCTGGATTGCGACAGCACTTCATGCCCGCTATTTCCCCCACCTGCCGTATTTCATCGCAGCAGCGATTGTTGTGGGTATCCTCATGATTTTGAACCTTCGCGGAGTGAAGACCTCCGCTCGTGCCAACAAAATTCTGCTGGCCGTCATGTGCGTTGTGATCGCTGCGTTTATCTACCTTGCGGTCCGCTACCTGTTCCACACCCAAGGCTGGGGAGGCCTTTTTTCGATTCAGCCTTTTTATGACCCGAAGACCTTTAATTCGCATCAGATCTGGATGGCCACCTCCTTTGCGGCATTGACCTATATTGGCTTTGATGGCGTCACGACTCTTGCAGAGGATGTTGAAAATCCGAAGCGGAACGTTCTACTGGCAACCGTGCTGGTTTGCCTCTTTACCGGTGTCTTTGGCGGGCTGGAAGTCTATCTGGGCCAACGGGTGTGGCCTGACTGGCACACCTTTCCTGACCTCGTTACAGCTTTCATGGATGTATGCCGGCGAGTGGGCGGTATGCCCTTATTCCAGGCGATGGGAGCTGTCATTATGATTGCAGCGCTGGGAAGTGGACTGACCGGCACTCTGGGTGCTGCTCGATTGCTCTTCGGCATGGGACGCGACAATGTCCTGCCGCGAAAGGTATTCGCTCACCTTAAGCCAGAAAGTAACACCCCTACCTACAACATCCTCATCATCAGCGCATTGGCTTATGCGGGAGCGATTGGCCTGAATTACATTGGCAACGCCTATGAACATGCCGGGGAGCTGATGAATTTTGGAGCTTTTCTGGCGTTTATGGGCGTCAATCTGGCCACATTCTGGCAATTCGGCCTGGTCCAGCGTCTGGGTTATAAGCGACGCCTGCTTGCCGATGCCGCGCTGCCTTTGCTGGGATTTACGTTTTGCGCACTTATCTGGTGGAACCTGAATATCGTCGCCAAAATTGTGGGCGGAATCTGGTTCGCAATTGGGTTTGCTTATGTTCTCATTACGACGCGCGGCTTTCGGACTGAACCCGTCATGATTGACTTCAGCGAATCCTGAAGACCCGTCTTCAGAGCCCGTCGGATGCATCCTGAACCATCGATTGAGAGGGACTCAGCGTGCCCTTCTGGAGGGCTCGCTCTTTCATCATTGCGAAGAAAATCGGAATCAGGAGCAGCACCGCGATCGTGGACGTGACCATGCCACCCACAATCGGGGCAGCAATGGGCTTCATCACATCGGAGCCGATTCCGCTTTCCCAGAGAATCGGGCCCAGGCTTGCGATCACACAGGCCACGGTCATCAGCTTGGGTCGCAGGCGGTGGACGGCGCCTTCGATCGTCGCGGCTTCGATATCTTCATGCTGAAGCTGACGACCGGAAGCGATTCTGCGGTCTAGCGCTTCGTGCAGGTAAACCATCATGACGACACCGGTTTCCACCGCGATTCCAAACAGGTCAATATAGCCTACCCAAACCGCCACGCTGAACAGATAACCCATCAGCAATTGCAGAATCAGCCCTCCGGTGAGCGCGAAAAAGGTGGGGAAAAACAGCATGGCAGCCTCCGCCGAAGACTTAAAAACCATGTAGAGCAACAGAAAGATGATGAAGAAGACAATAGGCACAATCAGCTCCAGGCGCTTCTTGGCGCGTAGCTCAAACTCGTATTCGCCCGACCATTGATACGTGTATCCGGGTGGAGGCTTCAGCTTTTGCTGCAGCAATCGCGTGGCGCGCTGCACAAAGCCGCCGTAGTTGCTGGTGTTCAAATCCATAAACACGTAGCCGGTCAGTTGAGCGTCTTCATCACGGATCATCGACGGGCCTCGCGTGAAGTAAATCTTCGCGACTTCACCAATGGGAATCTGCGCTGCGGTTGGGGTGGCAATGACCACGTTTCGCAGTGCATCCAAGTCGCCGCGGAAGTCACGGTTATAGCGCACGTTGACGGGAAACCGGTCGCGCCCTTCGATGTTCACGGCAATGTCCTCGCCGCCGATCCCGGATTCGACCGCACGCTGTACGTCCGCGATCGTCAGGCCGTAGCGCGCCGCCTCGGCGCGGTTCACCTGGATATTCACGTAAAACCCTTCGGCGACTTTCTCGGCAAAAATCGACCTCACCTCCGGCATCGCCGAAAGAACCTGCTGGATCCTTGCGGCCACCTGCTGGATACCCTGGAGATTCGGTCCCTGGACCTTCAGCCCGACCGGCGTTTTGATTCCCGTTAGCTCCATATCCAGGCGGTTTTCGACAGGCATGGTCCAGGTGTTGGTAAGGCCAGGAAATTGCAGCTTGTCATCCATTTCTCGAACCAGCTTGTCGTACGTCATACCCTGCGGCCACTGATTCTCAGGTTTCAGCATGATGGTGGTGTCATACATGTCGAGCGGAGCATTATCCGTAGCACTGTTGGAGCGGCCGACGGTGCCGAATACGCTTTTCACTTCTGGAAATGATTTGATGATTCGATCCTGTTCCTGAAGTAATTGCGATGCCTGGGTGATGGAAATGCCCGGCAAAGCGGTGGGCATATAGAGCGACGATCCCTCAAACAGCGGGGGCATAAATTGGCTGCCAATGCGCCGGGCAAGGGGAACGGTCAAGATGAGCAACCCGAGGCTGAGGAGCAAAGTAATCTTCCGAAACCGAAGGCAGAACCGCAAGATGGGCAGATAAATCGCTTGGGTAAAGCGGGAGACGGGGTTCTCGGACTCCGTCCGCAGCTTGCCGCGAATGAAGAGGAGCATGAGAATCGGAACCAGGGTGATGGACAAAATCGAGGAGATGCTCATGGAGAGAGTTTTGGTCCAGGCGAGCGGCCGGAACATGCGGCCTTCCTGAGCTTCCAGAAGAAAGACTGGCAGGAAGGATACGACGATAATCACGAGCGAGAAGAAAAGGGCTGGCCCCACCTCCTTGGCGGCGTCGATTAAAATATTGCGCCGTTCACGCGCGCTCACCGGCCGGGGCGGTGCGGGAGGCGTTGGGGCGCCGGTCTCCGGGAATGGTTCGGCCTCAAGCCACGGCGCTCCAGTCACCCTGACACCGTTCTCAGGCGGATCGTCGGCTGGATCCGAAGCGCTACTTAATTGACCCGAAAGGTTGCTTGATCGTTCGTGGCCTGGCGAAGAAGCGGAGGGCGGCGATTGGCGCTCGGAAAGATGACGATAGCCGTTCTCGACCATGACAATCGCCGCATCCACCAGCACGCCGATGGCGAGTGCCAGACCTCCCAGCGACATGATGTTGGAGCTCACGTGGAGGTAATACATCGGAAGGAAGGAGCCAACCACGGCAATAGGAATCGTAAGGATGGGGATCAAGGCCGAGCGAAAGTGGAAAAGAAAGATGATGATCACGAGGCTGACCACGATCATTTCTTCGAGCAGGTCCCGTTTCAATGTATGAATAGAAGCCTCGATCAGCCCCGAGCGGTCGTAGCCGGAGACGACCGAAATACCCGGCGGCAGCGACGACTTGATTTGAGCGAGTTTCGCCTTGATTCCGTTAATCACGTCAAGGGCATTCATGCCGTAGCGCATCACGACGATGCCGCCCACGGTTTCGCCCTCGCCGTTCCATTCCGCCACGCCACGACGAATGTCCGGCCCGAACGACACAGTTCCCAGATCGTTCACCAGCACGGGAACGCCATTCTTCGTGGTAGCGACAGGAATATTGCGAAGGTCATTAGGCGAATTGAAATAGCCAAGGCCGCGCACCATGTATTCCGCGCCGCCCATCTCGAGCAACCGGCCGCCCACTTCGTTGGTGCTATCCCGGACGCGATCGATCACCGTCGAAAGGGGGATGTTATAGGCGCGCAGTTTGTCAGGATCGAGCTTCACCTGGTACTCATGCACAAACCCGCCGATACTTGCGACTTCCGCCACGCCGGGCACGGTTTCGAGCTGATAGCGCAGGTACCAGTCCTGAAGGGTCCGCAGGTCTCCGAGGCTGTATTTATGTGTATGATCTACCAGGACGTATTCATAGACCCAGCCGGCGCCCGTCGCGTCAGGTCCGATCACCGGATGGACATCCGGCGGCAACTCTCCCTGAATTTCCTGCAAGTATTCGAGTACTCGCGAGCGCGCCCAATAAAGGTCCGTTCCATCCTGGAAGACAACGAAGATATAAGAATCCCCGAACATTGTTTGGGCGCGCACCGCCTTGACGTGGGGCGCAGCGAGCATGGTGGTGACGATGGGGTAGGTTACCTGATCCTCAATGATGTTGGGCGGCTCACCGGCCCATTCGGTGTGAACGATGACTTCCACATCCGAGATGTCCGGCAACGCATCGAGGGGAATGTGTTGCATGGACCAGACGCCGGCGAGCACGAGCAGAAGCGTACCCGTAAAGACCAAAAAAGGATTGCGCGCACACCACTCAATCCAACGGTTGATCACGTTACATGCCTCCCTCAGCATTGATGGTCATGACCTTGGAGGCGATCGTTTGCCCGCCTTTTTGTGCGGTGATCGAGACCTGCCACGTGCCGCCACTCCCTAGATTGCCGGTCGCTTCGTACATGCCTCCGCCCTTGTCGCTCAGTATCACCACCGTGTGCATGGCAGACATGCCCATGGCGGGCATGGCAGGCATAAAGAATGTGACTGTCACCCTGGCGCCTTCCACGGGCTTGCCATCTGCACTGGTGAGCCTGACGCGCAGTGTATTGTTTCCCCTATGAGGAGGCGCGGGATTCGTGGTGAACTCAATGGCTGTTTGTGCGGCAGGCGCGTTCATTGCCGCCGCAGCCCCGGCGCCGGGAGGCGGAGGCATGAACGAGCCGAGCGCCGCCTGAAGCTGGCTCTCGGAATCGATCAGGAAATTAGCTGAAGTCACAATGCGTTCACCGGCTCTGAGACCTTTGAGAACGATAAATTCATCGCCCGCCTGCGGTCCCAACTCGACATTCCGAGGCTCAAGATAGCCGCCGCCATGATCGATAAAGACAATATTTTGGGTTCCTGTTTGCAAGACCCCTGAAGCGGGAATGGTCACATGCCTGCCCAGAGGAATCTTCATCGCCACATTCACGAACATGCCCGGCATCAGCTTCAAGCCGGGGTTAGAAAATACCAGCCGTACCTTCACCGTGCGGGTGGTCATATCCACCTGGGGCCAGATGTAGTCCACGTGGCCGTCAAAAGTGCGGCCAGGATAAGAATCCACGGTGACGATGGCCGGATCGCCGATCTTGATCTGGCTGATGTCGTTTTGAAAGACGTTGGCGTAGACCCACACCGTGGAAAGATCGGCAATGGTGTAAAGCCGGGTTTCCGGCTGCGCGTACATTTGAGGCAAGGCGTTGCGCTGAGTAATGAAGCCTGAAACTGGCGAATCAATTTCGAGTTCATTGTGCACTTGGCCTGTTTTATCAAGCCGCGCAATCTCGCGTTCTGGAATATTCCACTGCTTAAGTCGTTCCCCCACCGCGTCGAGGAGCGAGACGGCCCCTGAAGCCACGCCTGGCACCGTGCTCGCGGCCAGCAGGTTCTTGTTCTGTTTGGCAATCAGATATTCCTGCTCGGTGGTCACGAGATCGGGACTGTAAATGGTAAAGAGTGGCTCGCCCTTGCGTATGTACTGATATGTGTAATTCGCAAACACCTGCTGGATCCAACCCGCGAAGCGGAGCTGGATGTAAGAGAGGAGCTGCTCGTCCACATCCACGTTGCCAGCGGTGCGAATTTCGTTGTAGACCGGCTTGACTTCAACCACCCCTGTCTTCACGCCGATGCTTTGCAGGCGCTGAGGAGAGAGCTGAACCGGAGCAAGAGGCGTCTCGACAGGCGCGCCCGCAGTGGCGTTCTTGCCCCCGCTCACGGCTCCAGGCGAAGGAGAGGCCACACCCGCCTGCGACTCGGCTACCCTCACGTGTGCCCTGCCATAAGTTTGCCAGCCGAGATAACCCATCCCTATTGCGAGCAGAACGGCCACAGTCAACACCATCAGGAAAGCAATGCGATAGTTCTTCATTTACCCATCTCCTCGGCACCTTGGGATGTTCATCATTGCAAAGTTATCCCTGTAAGTTGCTCCAGCCGCGCCAGCGCCGTCTCGTGCTCTGCCAGCGTGCTCCAGTACTCGATATCCAGATTGAGCAGGTCCAAGAACGAATCGAGCAGCGTCTGGAAGTCTTCGCGGCCGGTCTGGTAGGCCGCGAGGCCTGCATTGAACGTAGCTGTGGCTTGAGGAATCAGCCCCTGACGGTAAATCGTCAGGAGACGATCCCCAGTCTCGGCCTTCACAAACTGGTCTTGAACTTCAAAATAGGTTTGCTGAACCTGAGCTTCATATTCGCGCCGTGAGCTCGCGAGATCCTCAACAGCTTGAGCGAGTTCGGGCCGCTGCTTCCGGCCTCGCCAGATGGGAACTTTGACTCCGAAGGTCAGCATGTAATAACCCCGGAACTGCAGGCCCGTGCGCTGGTACATATACTGCACGTTGAAGTCGGGGTAAAAGTCCTTGTGCGCAAGCTCTACTTGGAGGCTCTGGCGCCGTACGAGCTGCTGCTCGGTAAGAACGGCAGGGTTTTGCGTCCTCACGAGCGCCAGCAGTTGGTCAGAGGTGTAGGTCAGCGGCGTTTCGGTCATTTCTTCGGTGGTGATATCCGGGGAATCTGGCGGCCTGTTGAGGACTTGCTTCAACTGCGCTTCAAGGCTTCCCATGATCTGGTGATGGATTTCCAATTGCTGCAGGATTTTTGTTTCCTGCAACTGCGCCTTGAGAACATCCTGTTGATTCCCCTGACCCACGCGGTAGCGAGCCTCGGCGATCTTTTCAATCTGTCCGATCAATTTCTCGTCGCGCTCGAGGATTCCAAGGGTTTGCTGAATGTAAGCAAGGCGAAAATACGTTGCCTTCAATTGCTCAATCACCGAACGCCGGACGGTTTCCACCTGCTCGCGCCGGGCGGCTGCGTCTCGCTGTGCCGCTTCGCCCCGCAACCGCAGTTTGCCCGGATAAGGCAGATCCTCAGAGACTCCGAAGCCGATATAAGCAAAAGCGTTGTTGCTGAATCCGGCGAAGGGCCGTGGGCTGCCAACCGTAAACTGCTGGATCGTAAACTGTGGGTCGGGCAACGTCGAGACTTGCGAGGGAACCTGCGTTGCGGCTTGCCAGGCGCGCCGGGCTGCAATAATCTGCGGGTTATTTCTCTCCGCCTCTTCGATCAACGTCCTGAGCGGAGTTGCGGATTGAGGCTGGGACGCGGTTTGGCCGGCATTCATATCAACCCGCAATTTCTCAGAAGGCTGTGGCTGGCCGGCGCGCAGTACCAGCGGCCGGATGAGGATCGAAGCAGCCGCCAAGATCGCAACTGAGATCCATCTGGCGGATCTTGGAGCGTCTAACCGGAACGCACTGAGTTGTCTGCCGTGAGGGAGTCCCCAATGGAACGCTAATGCCCGAGCCAAAGGTCGGGTCTTACCGGAATGAAACAGCACGCCATTCACCTCCTGAAGTAGATTGAAATCCTCCCCCCTACGCACCATGCCGCGGTGAAAACCCCACGCAAGAGCGACCCACGATGGCGCGTTTCCATTTGCGCAACTTCAGCTTCGTGCAATCTCATCTTTTGTGGCCCCTTCCGGTCCGCGCAAAGGGCGGCCTGCCTTCGTTCGGGCCACTGCGAAGCTCCAGTTGCAACCCACGGCCGTACAGAGAGTCCCAGAGGCGGTCAAACAAAGCCTGGGACATGGGCTGCTTAAGCTCGAAGTCAAAGGTTTCGCGGTATCCGCCGACGGTGAAATGATAGAGGT
>Ga0070741_10011950_pt1 | contig 15860 bp, 17 predicted proteins | sample Coa_R1_4_FD_66440 | JGI IMG/M metagenome (GOLD analysis project Ga0070741, IMG submission 66440) | Surface soil microbial communities from Centralia Pennsylvania, which are recovering from an underground coalmine fire - Coalmine... | ecosystem: Environmental > Terrestrial > Soil > Unclassified ...
GGGCACGGACACTCCATTCGAATTGCTGGGTGCGCCTTGGATCAATTCGCGCGAACTGTCTGCGTATCTGAATATGCGGCAGATTCCGGGAGTGCGTTTCGTTCCCATCACGTTTACTCCAAGCTCCAGCAGCTACGCTGGACAACCGTGCCATGGCGTGAATCTGGTACTGACCCAACGCGAGTTTCTAGACGCGCCGGAGCTCGGAATAGAATTAGCAGCGGCGCTGCTGAAGCTCTACCCGCAACAGTTTCACATTGAAAAGATTCTAGACATCCTTGCGAATAGGGCGGTTTACGATGCGCTTGTACGCGGAGCAGACCCACATCGCATCGCGCTGGACTGGCAGGATGATTTGCAGAAATTCAAGAAGACGCGTGAGAAGTACCTGATTTACAAATAGATCGCCAGAAATCCAAAGCGAAACCCCACTCTTCCGAGAAGGCGGAAAGGGCGGGTACCCTCATGTAACAACTAGTCAATCAGCCGGCTTGTGATCGGCCCGTAGCTATCGATGCGTCGATCACGCAGGAACGGCCAGTTGCGGCGCGTGTCTTCGATCACTCGCACATCAACTTCGCCGATCAGAATCTCTTCTTTCTCATGTGAAGCCTTCGCGACCAATCGTCCGAATGGGTCAGCAATGAATGATCCTCCCCAAAACTCGAGGCCCTTTCCCGGAGCTTTGTTCCCTCGTACATCGCCCTGCTCGAATCCGACACGATTCACTACTGCGACATAAACCCCGTTCGCAATCGCGTGGGCGCGCTGAATCGTCTGCCAGGCGTCGTACTGTGCCTCGCCGTATTGCGCCTTCTCATCTGGATGCCATCCAATCGCCGTCGGATAAAACAGCACCTGCGCACCTTGTAGGGCCGTGAGCCGCGCGCCTTCCGGATACCACTGGTCCCAGCAAACCAGCGTCCCGACTTTGCCGACTTGCGTCTCGAACGCTTTGAAGCCGAGATCGCCCGGAGTGAAGTAATACTTCTCGTGATAAAGAGGGTCGTCGGGAATATGCATCTTGCGATAAATCCCGCGCAGAGTGCCATCCGAATCGATCATCACTGCCGTGTTGTGATAAACGCCGGGCGCGCGCTTTTCGAATAGAGAACCAATTAGGACCACTCCCAAGCGTTTCGCCGTTTCGGCCAGTCTCGACGTTGTTGGCCCAGGGATCGGCTCGGCCAGGTCAAACAGTGCAGCGTCTTCACGCTGGCAGAAATACTGGGTCTGGAACAGCTCCGGCAGGCAGACTATTTGCGCGCCCTTTCCGGCAGCCTCTTGTACTCGTTGAATGGCGTGCTTCAGGTTTTCTTCTGGATCGGAATTGGCGGACATCTGCACCAGGCCAACGCGGAAATTACCGGGCAAATTTCCTCCTCGTGAGGAAATAGCATAACAACAGCACTGACGGCCCGCCACCGATCAGGAGGCTTTTCGTTCACGGTCCTGGGAACGCGAGATTTGCACCAACTCACCTTGCGGCTGAGTTGCCCAGCGAGGATGCTTTCGGCCTTGGAACTTGCCAACGAAAGAGCCAATTGCAGCCGACCCAAGAGCAATTCTCTCCAGCTTGATCACACGTGCAAGACGAACCTGCTTCACCCAATGCAAGCCTGTACTGATGGCGCAGCCACACTGAGAGCAGTCAGGATCACCACCGAAGATGCACGGTTCGACTCGCGTCTTAAGATCAGCGCTATAGTTCGTAGACATTCTTGCGAACATGCAATGGCTCGGATTGGCGGGAGGAGCAACGATGGCGCGCGCCAGCCCGGGATTCATTAGTAGTTTTGGCAAACGCGGTTTGAGCCTGAGGAGCTCGGTCGCGACGAAATCGCGATCTTTCGGCGTCAGCATCTCCTGGCACTGCTCTCCACGTTGGGGCGTGTATAGGCTGACCCAAATGCGGACTACTTCGGGTCGAGCGCTCCAAAAGTCGAGATATTCTTCGATGTATCCGGGGCGTTCAAGCATTGGGCGGGTGATCGTCCAGTGAATATTTACCTGGCAATCCGCAACGTTGTTTAAGATGCGCTCGTACGTCGCAGGCTTTCGCCGGACGTCATGATGTTCCGGAAGGCCATCCACCGACACGGTCACGCGCACGCGCGGAATTTTCATCCATTGCTTTGGAATTGGAATGACTGCGCTGGTAACGACCATGGTGTGGATTTTTCTTTCGCTCAGGATCGGGAGCAGCGTGCTCAGCTCTCGATGACGAATCAGGGGCTCGCCGCCGACAAGAGAAACGTGCAACGGCCGGTGTTGATCGATCAGCGCTACAATTCGATTTACCAGCTCGTTGCCTCGGTAATCGCTCAAGTCGCGCAGCGACACTGAGCCGCCGAGGTGAGTGTCACCATAGGCGTAGCAACCAGGACAGCTCAAGGGACATTCGCGCGTGACCTCGATCGACATCATGGGCGTGCTCCCCATGAGAATTGATCGCCACGCGCCCATCAATTGCAGGATCTTCAGTCCTGGCTTGGCAGGTACAGTGCCCATAAAACTCCTCCTGCGGCCCGCGGGCTGGGCGTAACTTTGCCCGCAGACCAGCTACTGTGTCATTGGAGGTAAGATGCCGCCTTTTGCATTGAGCACTGCCAGCGCCGTTTGCTTCATAAATGATTCCCGCGCGCGGACAAGCAACAGCACTCCGCCTTCTTCGAAACTGGTTTGGTAATAGAGCGCATGCTCGCGCGGAAGCCCGAGGTCTCGGCAGAAGCCGGCGATATCCACGACTGGGCCAGCCAGTACGCCCACCATCCCGATATCGTCGTCATGGAACCCAACCTGGTTCAGAGCTTGAATTGCATTGGCCGCGGTGAAAATTTCGTAAAATCCAGCAGTAATTAACGTCTCCGAATTGTGCGTGGTCTCTTTCAGCATCGTCCATCCCAGGGGTGTCAGTAAGCTGGTGCGGGTTTTGGCGAACACCTTCCACATCGATTGAGGAACTGCGGAGGCGATACATGAAGCTAGCAGAGACGAGCGCACGTGAAGGAAACCAAATCGTCGCGGGTTAGCGAAGTGAGAATGACAAACTGGAGCTGTAATCCTGTAAAAACCTCGGGGGGTAGAGGGCTGAAATAACTCGAGAAAAGGGTAAAGGTCTTGTTAAGTGAATGCGGTCCGGTACTGGGGAGCTCGTCGGGGGCAGGCGAGATCAATACAAACAACACGCCAACCGCGGCTACGAGAGCCACAATAGCGATCCAGGAACTAGGGAATTTATTCACGCCGCACCGAGAGGCTATAACAATATAGATTATCGTGTTCAAAAGCGAGTTGCATCACCCTTTCCGTTAGACCTCAAGGACGGAGTGGCTGGGGTGAAATTTTGATATTCCTCTTGGTAAAGCACGTCTTTCGTTTGGAAAATTCAGTTTTTGCCGGATACGAACGGGGCCTGCGTGTAAGATCTATTTAGCCTGCCGCATTAATCGCTTCCGTTACCCGAACGCTGGCATGTTTTATCCGCGCTTAGTAAAGTATTTGTTCGACTCAGAATTCGGGAGAAAACATGAAGCACGAGAACCACGACGGCACTGGCATCGACCGCAAACTGCACAATCCGATTGAAGACCGTCTGGTTCCGCTCGAGCCGCTGGATCTTAGCAAGATCCGTTCTATCGATGATCTGGTCCGTGCCATGTCAAAGACTGCGTTCACCGGACGGCAGATCGGTGAAGCGGCGGATGTTCTTGAGGCCATGGCCCGCGACAAAGATTGTTTCGTGGTGATGACGCTGGCGGGTGCGATGACCGTTGCCAAGCAGGGATTAATCATTGCTGAGCTCATTGACCGGGGAGTTGTAAACGCGATCGTTTCCACGGGAGCGTTGATGGCGCATGGCCTTGTCGAAGCAACGGGGCGGTCACATTTTCGTTACAACCCTGATGTCCCCGACACAGAGCTTTACGAGCAGGGCTATAACCGCGTTTATGACACGCTGGAGCCCGAACAGAATCTCGATGACGTGGAGCGCGTGATGGCGGCAGTCCTGGCCGACTGGGACCATTCTGAGGTGATGTGCTCGTACAAGCTCAACCATGCTATCGGCGCACACCTTGCTAAGAATGCCAAAGATCAGCGTGGGATTCTGAAATCAGCCTACGAAAAAGGTGTTCCGGTTTTTGTGCCGGCATTCACGGATTCTGAACTTGGACTCGACGTCGCTCTGCACAATCGCATGCGGGAGAGCTCGGGCCGGCACAAGATTCGATTTGATCCCTTCGAAGATCTCGAGCATTTTGCTTCCACGCTTCTGCGTCAGACTCGGCTTGGAATTCTGACGATTGGTGGGGGCGTTCCACGCAACTGGTCACAGCAGTTCGGACCGTTTATTGAGCTCCGCCATCGCCGGATGGGAGAAAACGTCCCACTGAAGCGCTACCACTACGGCGTGCGAATCTGTCCGGAACCGGTCTATTGGGGTGGGCTATCGGGAAGCCCATACAGCGAGGCGATCTCATGGGGCAAATTTGTTCCTCCGGCAGAAGGTGGCCGCTTCGGCGAAGTTTTTGTTGACGCGACCGTAGGTCTCCCGCTTATCGTTGCCGCCGTGCTGGAGCGGCTTGGCAGGAACAAGGACCGGGGAGCAGAGAAAGTATCCAGTAAACGAGAGAAGGTCCGGAAGTAGTGAAGCCGAGCTCCCTTAGGTAGCCCTCGTTTATCAGACGCATCAATCGAAAATAAAAATCGCGGCGGCAATTACGGTTGTCCACAATCCACGCTTGTCACCAACTGCGGATTGCGTCACGTTCGCGGTACGCACGATTTTGTTCGAGATGCGGTAGATTTCCTTCTTCTCGTCCCAGGACCGGTCCGGGTCGAATTCCACGTTCAACGTCGTCGCCAGCATCTCGGCCGCGAGTTCCTCGGCGTAGTCGCCGGCGGCGTCTTCAGTCTCGCCGAAAGAGTGGTGCTCGCTGAGGTAACCGTACGTATTGCGATCGGCCGGGATTGCCACGCCGATGCTGGCGGCAAGCAGTCGATGCGGTTCATGCGTGGAATTCTCCGCCACAACGGCGAACACAACCTCGCCCGGATTCAGATAGGGAAGTCCCTGTGCTCGGGAGATCAACTTACAGTTGGGAGGAAAGATGGAAGAAACTCGAACCAGGTTTTGAGCCGCGATTCCTGCATCGCGCAGCGCCAGCTCAAATGACGTCAGGCGCTCTTTGTGTTTACCGTTCCCCTTGGTGAAGAAGATCCGCTTGGGGACCATGTCTTTGGACAATTCAGAAACCCTCCGGGTTTTTGAGTGGATGAATCGACAAACATAGCACAGCTAGCCGCGGCGCGACATGAAAACTAAGAGAAAATTATTATGAACGGAGTACTTGCGCTCGACTGCCTTCACTTCGACGCTGCCGGGCTGCTCGCGAAGGCATCCGGCGGCGTCAGCTCCTGGGCACAAAGTGCAGGCTGACCGAAACCGTCTTCTCCTGCTGATTGATCGCCTGCTTCGGATCGACATCGTAGGACTTGCGAAGTCCAAAGTCGCGATAAAGGATGCTAAAGAACCTCTGCAGATAGCTGCTATCGAACGGATCTCCCTTTTTCATCTGCCATTGCGCCACCATGCGGCTCGCGTTCTCTGCGGGAATGCCATCGATGCTCAGGTCGCCCATGTGGTACAAGTCGTTTTCGACGACGTTTAGCTGATAGGCGACCATTGCTTTTGAATCATCCATGTTGGGAACCGGCTCGACGTGCGCGAAGAGATAGCCCTTCGTTCCGTAGAGCTTCTGAATCTGGCGAATGTCCTCCGCAAGTTGAACCGAGTTCGCTGGTTCCCCTGGTTTCAGGTGGACGAGGTCGCGCAGTTTACCGGCAGGAAATGCGGTATTACCTGCGAATTGCAAATCTGAGAGCTTGTACTGAATCCCGCGGGTTACGGGGAAACTAACGTCCACCAGAGTCTGTGCCCCGTCATTCGCCACCTTTGCCTGAGCCTCGGCGAACTCAGCCTTTAGATAACCCCGCGAGTGGTAGACGGGAAGCAAATTCAGGCGCTCTTGTGCGCGCAGGTTCGTCCGAACATATTCCTGGCCTGCGAGTTGTTTCGCGGCAGCCAGCAACAATGGAAGGTCTTCAGGCGTGGCGCCGGGAAACTCCATGTTCCGGACCAGAACGGGGTGAAACTTCACCTTATAGTCGTAGGCCTGAATTGGCTCATTTTCCGGCGCGAACGGCAGGTATTCGACTTCTCCCGGAATATTTCGCTCGTTCAGAATTGATGTAAGCGCATGTGCAAGCCGTTCGGTGAGGTTTCCTCCGGTTGGGACCTTTCCATCGAAGAGCGAAACCCGAGTGCGCAACAGGTTCAAAAGCTGATCATCTGAGAACCAGACAAAATTCTCGAAGATTATAGGGACCTGGTTGTTGTCTTCGGCGACACGGAATTCAAGGTTACATCCGGCAGGCGAATACTCGTAGGAATAGGTCAGTTCCGTGAACACGCCGGTCTCGGCGAGCTTCTGGGCCGCAAGCTTAAACTCCTGCTCGCCGGCAACCTGGCCTGCTTTCAACCCAGTTGCTGCGATCACCTGAGACTCGCTGAGGTGTTGTAGTCCCTTAACGTGTACCACAAGTAGTTTGAATGTTTTCCCAGGGTCTGGAGTCTGCGCCACGGCAACAGCGCAGAAGAAGGGCAAGATGAGAATCCGCGGAATCCAGCAGCTCACGGGCGAATTGTACAACAGCGAGCAAGAAACTGATTCAACCGATTACACCGCAGAAAAAGGGGATCAGCATAACTCCCGCACTCCGAGTCGTGCCTGTAGTAACTTGCGATAGCTGCGGCTCACTCGCAGATTCACCCCGTTATTGAGCACCACATCATATTCGCCCTCGGCGCTCATCTTGAGCCCTTCTACGCGCTCAAGGTTGACGATGCTCGATCGATGGATACGGCAGAAGCGATTCTCGTCCAGTTCCTGCTCCAGTTCGTTCATACTGCGCCGCAGCAAGTGCGTTTTTGTTCCGACATGAAGGCAGGAGTAGTAGTCCGCGGCCTCGATCCAGTCAATATCCGTAGTCTTGATGAACCAGACCTGTCCCGTCCCCCTTACCAGAAAGCGGTCAGTTCTCTTTGGCGTGTCGCTCGCGCCCGCTATTTTCTGTTTTGCGCGCTCGAGTGCTCGATAAAAGCGCTGGTCGTCGAAAGGCTTCAGAAGATAATCGAGCGCGCCTGCTTCAAACGCCTTCAGCGCATACTGGTCGTAGGCGGTCACAAACACAGTTGCCGGCAGCGGGTTCGTCGGCAGTCTCTCGAGCACCTCGAAACCATCACACTCGGGCATTTGCACATCCAGAAAGAGCAGATCGGGTCTCTCTTGCGGAATGACTTTCAGCGCGTGTAATCCGGAGTCACATTCCGCTATAACGTCGATTCCCGGATCGCGACTGAGCAGCAGCTTGATATTGCTGCGCGCCAATGGCTCATCGTCTACGACGAGCGCGCGAATTCTACGGCGCTTGTATTCAGCTGCACTCAATTTACTTCTCCCGGAAAGGTAGGCAAAGCAATGCCTCTACGCCCTGTGGTCCCTCATTCTTAAGCTTTAGTTCAAATTCCTTTCCGTAGAGGCCCTGCAGTCGCGAACGGACATTTGCAATACCAACTCCCGCACGCTCCCCAGGATTATCTAGTGCTACAGCAGGTCCGTCGTTATAGACCTTAAGCAAGAGCGAGCCGTTCGAGCGGGAAGCGCTGATTCGAACTTCGCCCCCTTGCGCCCGTTTGGAGATTCCGTGTTTGATCGCGTTCTCAACCATCGGCTGCAAAATGAAGCTAGGGACCTGTGACTGTAGCAGCTCGGTGGGAACGTCGACCCTGACTGCGAGTCGATCGGTAAAACGTGACTTCTGAATGTCGAGATATTTCCGCACGTATTCGATTTCCTCTGAGAGAGGCACTTCCTGCCGGTTTGTATCGTCAACCACCCGGCGGAGAAAATCGCTGAGCCCGGCGATCATATTGACGGCCGCCTGGTTCCGGCCTTCACGAACCAGGGCCGCGATTGCGTTGAGAGTATTGAAAAGAAAATGCGGCTCAATCTGCCGCCGCAACGCGTTCAACTGTGCTTTCGACAGCGCTTCGCTCAGGCGCGCTGTTTCAGTTTCCTGCTGCGCCAGCCGTTCTCTTGATTGAAGCGCGTAGGCAATAACGAGAGTTGCAATGTAGAGAATGAAATATGAAGGCAGCCCGCTCCAGAACCTGTACGACACCTGATGCAGAAAGTGTCCGGGGCCGGTTGGGTTTGCCCACGGATCCAGCATTTGCTCGAATCCCGATATCCACACGCTGGAGGCCAGGCATACAGCGCAAGCTGTTGGAAGATGAACAATCCATGTCTTGAACGACGCCAGGCGCACCGGCGGAAATCTTCTCGCAAGGCTAAGAATGAATGGGGTAGCCAGCGCGATCGGCACCCACTCGAACAGCAACGTTACAAAAAGCTTAATCCACGCGTGGTGCATGCCTTGCGCACGCATGGAGAACACGGTCTGTGTCGCATCGAACAAGCCGATGCTAAACCAGATTGCGAAGATCCAGATCCAGCGAGACGAACCGCTACGGGTGCTGTCCACGTCAGAATCCTATTCCACACTGCACACGAAAAGCTAACAATGCAGCCAAGTACCGTCAGCGTGCAGGGAACAGGCTGGCAAATTCTTATGCCCCCGGATCATACTGCCTGCATGACCAGACACGTCCGCACCGTCCTGCTTGTAGTCGCAATCCTATTCTCGGTCGCAGCCGTCAGCCAATACGAGCCCGGGCCAACGCCGCAATACAACGGCGATAAGCAACTGAAGTTTCCTGAAAACTATCGCGAATGGATCTACCTGAGCACCGGTTTCGACATGAGCTATAACCCAGCCATGCGCATGGGGCATCACATGTTCGATAGCGTTTTTGTGAACCCTGAGGCCTATAAGTCGTTCCTCGAAACCGGCACCTGGCCGGACAAAACAATGCTGGTACTCGAAGCCAGGGCTGCGGTAAGCAAGGGATCGATCAATCAGAGCGGGAATTATCAAAGCACGGAGCGGATGGCAGTCGAAGTCCACGTGAGAGATGAAAAACAATTTCCCGGCAAATGGGCTTTCTTCGGGTTCGATGACAACGCGAAGACGTCCACGATGATCCCAACTTCGGCAGACTGCTACAGTTGCCACGCTACCCACGGTGCGGTTGACACGACTTTCGTCCAGTTCTATCCGACGCTGCTGCCCATCGCCAAAAGCAAGGGCACACTCTCAGCTTCTTATGTCAAGGAAACTGCGGGGCAGAGGTAAGCAGAACTATCGTTTGCCCAGTGCCGCAGTTTCAGCTGTCTTGATCTTCACGGCGATATCAATGAACGCCAAGGCGGCGCGGCTGAGGGCTTTGTCTTTGCGGAAGACGAGGGCCAAATCGCGGCGAATCTGCGTGTCGGCAAGAGGAATTGTAGCCAGTACATTCGCTTTCACATCTTCGAGCACGTTCGATTTTGAAATAAATCCCACGCCCACGTCCGCGGCGACAAAGCGTTTCAACAGTTCGCTGGAATCGAGTTCCATCGCGTAACGAGGTTTCAGCTTGTAACGATGGAAGAGGTCATCGAGCGCGTCACGCGTGTGACCAACTTTGGGCACAACTAGCGGATACTGGGCAATGTCAGTGGCCGTCGCAGATTTGAGCTTCGATAAAGGATGCTTGGGTGGAACGATCAAAACTAATTCATCTTTATGGATTGGAACCGCGGTGAGCCGAGTATCGGTCACAGGCAAGGAGACAACTCCAAAGTCGACCGAGTTGTCGATCACCGATTCAAGAATCTTGGCGTAGTCTGCGCGATTGATGCTGATGGAAACGTCTGGATATTGCTTCTTGAAATGAGCGAACACTTCGGGAAGAACGTGCAGGCAGGTTCCTTCATTAGCTCCCACGACAATTTCGCCGCGAGGGACGCGCTCGGTTTCGGCGATAGCGATCACGGCGGCTTTGCGAGCGTCGAGGGTGTCCTCGGCAAATTTTAAGAACAGTTTGCCCGAGGCAGTCAGAGACACTTTGCCGCCGGAACGGTCGAGCAGCTTCGCGCCGACCTCTTCTTCGAGGGAGCGAATTTGCGAGGAAATCGCCGGCTGGGTGCGAAACCGCTTCTCCGCCGCGCGGGAAAAGCTCGACAGCCGGGATACCTCGATGAATGTCTCTAGCTGGTCGAAATCCATAAAGAAAGCATTCAGCAGTCAGCACTTAGCATTCAGTCAACATCGTAACCGGATGCCGCTGCAGAGAAATTGTACGGCTGAATGCAGATTGCTGAGTGCTGAATGCTCGCGTTAGCCCCTCATAATGCAGACTTATCTGCCTGATAAAAACAATCAATTTCCACGCCCGCTTCGTGGGAACTAGACTGTTTTCGCCTGCTCGTCACACGATTGTAGCAGGTGTACAATTCTCCAGATTCCCAGAGAAAGTCTGATTTTTACGCGCGTTTGGCTGACGCAGTGTGTCTGAATCGAATTCTCGGGTGTCGCCCGATTTCCTAAAGGAGCTTTCCCAAATGGCAGATGCAAAAACTGTCCTGGAGTTCGCGAAGAAAAACGGAGCCAAGTTGCTCGATCTCCGCTTCACGGACCTGCCAGGGTTGTGGCAGCACGTTTCTTATCCCATCAATCAGTTGACCGAAGATTCTTTCGAAGAAGGCTTCGGCATGGATGGTTCGTCCATCCGCGGCTGGGCGGCAATCAACGAGAGCGACATGCTGCTGATCCCCGATCCCAACACATACCTCATGGATCCGTTTACCGAGGTGCCGACGCTTGTCATGGTGTGCGACGCAGTCGATCCTCTCACCAAGCAGCGCTACGATCGCGACCCGCGGTACATCGCGAAGAAGGCCGAGCTTTATCTCGGCTCGACCGGCATCGCGGATACCGCTTATTTCGGAGCCGAAGCCGAATTTTTTATCTTCGACAACATTCGGTTCGATCAGCGCGAGCAGCACGGCTTCTACTTCATCGACGCGGAAGAAGGCCGCTGGAATTCAGGGCGCGAGAACAACAACCTCGGCTATCGTCCGCGCTACAAGGAAGGTTATTTCCCGGTTCCGCCCATGGACCACTATCAGGATCTGCGCAGCGAAATGGTCATGACCATGGAGAAGTGCGGATTAGATGTGGAATGTCATCACCACGAAGTCGCGACCGGCGGCCAGACAGAAATCGATTTGCGGTTCGACTCTCTGGTGAAGTCGGCCGACCACATGCTGCTTTACAAGTACATCGTGAAGAACGTGGCCAACCAGTACGGCAAGACGGTCACCTTCATGCCGAAGCCGATCTTCCAGGACAACGGCAGCGGCATGCACACGCACCAGTCGCTGTGGAAGGGTGGCAAGCCGCTCTTTGCCGGCGATGGCTATGCTGGCCTTTCGCAGACGGCTTTGTGGTACATCGGCGGATTGATTAAGCACGGCCCGGCGTTGGCGGCGATCATCGCTCCGACTACCAACTCGTACAAGCGCCTCGTGCCCGGGTTCGAAGCCCCGGTCAACCTGGCGTACTCGCGCCGCAACCGCTCGGCTGCGTGCCGTATCCCGATGTACTCGGCATCGCCGAAGGCAAAACGTGTCGAGTTCCGTCCGCCGGACCCGAGCTGCAACCCGTACTTGGCGTTCGCGGCTATGTTGATGGCGGGCTTGGACGGTGTCGAAAACAAGATTGATCCCGGCCAACCGCTCGACAAGGATATTTACGATCTCGGTCCAGAGGAGCTGGCGAAGGTCCCATCGATGCCGGGATCACTCGACCAGGCGCTCGATTCTCTCGAAAAAGATCACGCCTTCTTGCTCAAGGGCGACGTCTTCACCGAGGAACTGCTGAGCACCTACATCGACTACAAGCGCTCGAAGGAAGTGGACGCGGTTCGCCTGCGCCCGCATCCGTATGAGTTCGCCTTGTATTACGACATTTAACCTGTAGCGGTTGGAATGCTTGCTAAAAGGCCCGGCGAAAGGTAAGCCGGGCCTTTCTTATTTTGTTCGAATACTCTCATCACTTGTCATTCCGAGGTGTCGCGCAAGCGCGACAACGAGAGCCTGCCCTGAGCGCAGTCGAAGGGAACCTGCTGGTCGTTTGAAACAAGCAGGTCCCTCGTCGCGTCGCAAGCTCAGCTCCTCGGAATGACAGGTGGTTAGGCTTTGCTCGCGGTGGGCGGGTGGTAACTGATCGGAACGGACCTACCCCAATCCGCCGCCAAATCCTCCAGGTCGGATTTCTCTTTTTAATCAATGCAATTTTCTTCTCTCGCCGCCATTTCTTGATTTCGGTCTCGCGGCGGATTGCAGTCTCACATGCTGGAAGGCTTCGTAGTAGACCAGCCGATCCACACGATACTTGCTTGAGAACTGCCCGCCTTGTTTTGCCTTGTGTTGCAAGATGCGGGACATCAGAAATCCTGTCATCCCGACGTAAAGCACACGACCTTTGCTTGCAAGAATGTAGACGTAGTAGCGCTTTGTTCGCATTCTCAGCAGGTTAAGCAACTCCCGGTGTAGCTGTCTGTGACGAATGAACATCCCTCAAAACTCGGAGCGATGTCATTCCGAACGCCTTCAGGCGTAAGGAATCTGCTTTTCCCCGACAAAAGCAGGTTCCTCGTGGTCGCGCGAGCGCGACGCCTCGGAATGACAAGCTATCAGAGGATTGAGCCGATGGAATGAGCCACACGCGTATGAAACCTCCTACCCAACTGGCAGATGCGCACCCCTCCCAACATTTGCGATCCTCGTTCCGGAGGCAATATGGCAACGTGGAGCGATTTATCCAACGAAATCTCACGGGCGGTGGGGGAAGCAGGGAAGAGCATTGTCACCGTCCAGGGGCGCGGCGGCCGGACATCCAGCGGGATTATCCTCGACGAAACCACAGTCCTTACCGCCGCCCACGCTGTTCATGACGAAGAAAACATACGAATGTGGATTTCTCCAGAACATCCGATCACTGCGTCAGTGAAAGGGCGCGACTCAGGCACTGATATCGCCGTTCTGAAGACCGAAGCCAGCCTGACCGAAAGCAAAGCTGATGCGGCGGGCGACGTCCACGCCCGTCCTGCTCAGTTCAACGAGAATCCGCAGCTCGCGGTCGGGCAATTGGTCGTCGCGGTCGCCCGGACGTGGCGCGGAAATCTCGTAGCGAGCTCAGGCGTCCTTTCCGGCCTCATGGGAGAGTGGCACACATTTCGGGGTAAGAAAATCGAGACATTCATTCGTCCTGACCTAACTCTCTACCGCGGCTTCTCCGGAGGAGCGTTGATCGGCGCCGATCAGAAGATCATCGGCATGACCACAGCGGCACTGCGACGAGGATCTCCCTTGGCGCTTCCTTATTCGACGATCAAACGAATCACGACGGTCCTATTGGAGAAAGGCTACATACCAGCTCCTTATCTGGGAGTAGGCTTGCAGCCCGTCCGCCTCCCGGAGTCGCTGAAGCAGAAGCTGAATCTAACGGAACGAGCTGGAGCTTTGGTCGTCCATGTGGAGCCGGAGAGCCCGGCTGACAAGGCTCAGTTCCTGGTAGGAGACATTCTCTTGAAACTTGGCGACAGCATGTTCGAAGAAGAACCCCCCCGACCGATTCTTGCCCGGTTGAGCCCGGGGCAAAGCATGAGCATCACCGGAGTTCGTGGCGGACAAATGTTCAGCTGGAACGTGAGTATCGGTGAGCGACCGCGTAGATGATTCGGGAGACCGGTACATGGAACGGCCTACGCGGGTGTTTGTCATCGCCGATATGGTTACAGACGCGCGTCGGCTTGGCGACCTTTTCAGTCGTTCTCCTGGTTTCGTCCTTACCGGCGTTGCAGCGCTGGCACACGTCCCGGCAGTGAAGTCGAGCGAAACCGATGTTTTCGTGATTGCATCCACGCTATCTGTCCCGCTCCCAGTCGATGCTCGTGTTCTATGGATAGGAAAATGGGCTCCAACAGACAGCGATTCACACCGGGCCGATACTTGGCTAGGCCCTGAACCATCGCCAGCAAAGATCAGGGCAGCGGTTCAAGCACTTGCCGCCGGTCTGCGGGTTGAATCGGCCCCAGCACAGAATTCGATCCACCATGATGAATTCGTTTTGCTTGAACCGCTCACGGAACGCGAAGTCGAAATTCTGAATCTTGTTGCCGAGGGTCTTTCGAATCCACAGATTGCGAAACGGTTGAAGTTGTCTCGCAATACAGTCAAATTTCACGTGAGCTCGATCATAGGTAAGCTTGGGGCAAACTCCAGAACCGAGGCTGTCACACTGGGTCTGAGGCGAGGGTTGGTGATCATTTGAGCGTCGGTGCTCGCGTTATCCCCAGACCGACGGGGCCCCTGTCAAAAACGAGAGGAGCTATGCACCGTGGCAGCGAAACAGGCCCAGCCCAGGCTGGGCCTTTCATCTTGAACGCAAAACTTAGGAAACGGAAGGACTTTCAGACCGAAGCTTTCATCCGCTCGGCATGCGGAGTAGGCATGGTGTGAAGGCGAGGCGAATCCGTGTGGATCTCATGAATTTCGAAGTCCTGGAGGTCGACTAGCCCAACCGAAATCGCCTCAAGAGTCGCGCTAGACTTCGACAAGACAGAGAGCAGATGTTTACGGGCTATCGGCCGGTCAGCGGGATGAATATGTTTCCACCACCGCTTAACTGACTCTTGCACATCGTCCTGGTTCTTGGCGTCTTCCACCAGACTGTCGATGAGACGATAGACTTTACTCTTGACTGCCTGATACGAGACCGAGATCTCCTGCCCCATTGTCTGTGGTCACCCCTCGCAACTCTATAGAGCACGAGCCTCGCCAAACGGCGTGTCTGATTTGGCGAGAGTTAGATTCACGATTCTTTCACATTCTCCAAGTTGTTGGAGAAATCCCAGGCGGAACTATGGATTTTCGTAGAACGGAGAGGAGGCGAATACCGTTGAGGCTGCAACTATTGACAGATGTACAATTCGGACTCCGCATTCGATGGCGAGGACTCGAGCGGGGTGTTTTTGAAACTTCATTCGCGGGGAGGCGGTGTGAAATCGTTTTCTATCGTGCTCGGAATATTGCTGTTCTCTGCAGTCGGCCAGGCACAATTGGGTTCAGGCAAGAATGAACGTTTTTTTTTACCGTCAGACACACTCTGGGGATACGCGCAATTCGATATTGCTCCACCCCACAACGAAATCGACCCAAATATCTGCGCATCGAATGCCGGAGATTTCGGGGGAGTAAATGCGCCCTGTACCGCCTTTGCGCGCTATATGCTCTCCGGCCTGGTGGAGGTTCGACCGTTCGGGCGAGGCCAGCTCCGTCGCTTTATGCTGTTCGGCGAGCCCAAGTTCCTCTTCGGAAAGAATATTCCGCAGACGCTGTACACCTGGTCGTTCGATGCAATCGGCGTAGAACATTCCTGGGGGGCGGCGATCTACTTGGGTAAGGGGTTTGAGGCGCGGGTCACGCAGCACTTTCTCTTCGACCGTCTCGGGGCACGCGATCGATATCTCGGGACCGCGGACTTGGGACCAAACGGGCCTTGGGGCCGCTACAACGCAATTGGTATCCGCAAATACTTCGGCACCCGGAGGTGGTGAAGGTTGGTCAGTGATTGCCTTAGAGCAATCCGCACGGTGCTATCCTGATCTTTCCAGCCATCTTGCTTCTTTCGGATCGCTATTCAGCTAATGCCATCCAGGGAACCGATCGCCAACTCGGAGATGACCCGACTGGACGCGATTCCGTTTGAAAATCCTCAAGCTGCCGAGGAGCACTTAGCAGAGGTATCCCGTCATTTGCCGTCCTTAGCGAAAGCCCTGCCGGGGCTGC
>Ga0070741_10011951_pt1 | contig 15859 bp, 16 predicted proteins | sample Coa_R1_4_FD_66440 | JGI IMG/M metagenome (GOLD analysis project Ga0070741, IMG submission 66440) | Surface soil microbial communities from Centralia Pennsylvania, which are recovering from an underground coalmine fire - Coalmine... | ecosystem: Environmental > Terrestrial > Soil > Unclassified ...
AATTGGCTGCGGTGCGGGCAGCATTTGCCACGGTGATCCAGGCGAAAAAGAAGCCGCCAAAATTCACCGCGTTCAGAAAAACCACAAAGAGCAGCGGCAGCACAAGCGCAAACTCGACCAAAGCGGCGCCGGCAAGGTTGTGCCGTCGGTTCGTCGTCTTCATTTCGTGCCTCGCACCGTCCCGTCGGCTAAGAACTTCTCGAACGCACGCCGCTCCCTGTCGTTCAGGTAAATGAAACGGACGGCCACGCCGTCCGGTTCGTGGCGAGTCACTTTCGCCCGCATGCGGAGCGAGTTCCTGGCATGGCCATTAATCTGAGCGACTTGCACGTAATAGGGGTCGTATTGAAAACTCATCGTAATGATGGTTCCGGGATACCATTTATCGCCGGTGACGACATACGCCCCCGTTTTCGTCACCTTTTTGACCGCATACTGCGTGGACACGCCGCCATTCCAAAAAGACGCAACCAGAGGCACCTTCACAAACTCCGGCTCCTTCCCGTTCCTTAAAGTCCGAATCCAGTTCTTCAGCCACCTGAAGTTTTGCATGACAGCCCTTGCTTGACAGCATCCTGGCTTTCGGCGAGCTTGCGGGCTTGCAACGCCCGCCAATGCACCTCCATATCGAGGGGCGAGCAAATCAGCAGCTCGTCTCCGACCTCGGTTTGCGATTCATAAATCGTCCGCAAAGGCAGTTCGAGCACGCTGACAGCGTGCATTCGCATTGGAGCAATCCGGAACGGGCCGAGATGCTCAATCACGTGAATGACACGGTGCTCGCTATCCAGGTACACGACGTCAATTGGAAACAGCACTCCGATCGTGTGAATGCCGTAAGAGGGGACCACCCACAGCCCGCCGTCGGGCCGCAGCTTCTTACTGCCGAGCAAGCCAATGAGGCGTGAGAGGTGGGTATCAGCCACCGCTACCTCCAGGCCCAGGAACGACTGCCGGGTTTGGTTGAAAACGCAGACTTTCTTATCCACGTTAGTCCTTTTCGCGCGGCCAGTGCGAGACCTTCGCGACTTCAGTCCTGCCGGCCACAAGCAGATTGACCCCGCCGGCCGGAGAGAGCTCCGCCGCGGCGGCTGGCGAGGTCCGAATGATCGTCCTGTCCGTTTAACGCACCCGCTTGCGGCGCCGCTGGATCAGAACGAACAGAACGATGACAAAGCAAATCCCCGAAACCAACCGAATCAGCTCTACATTTCCCATATTCATTCTCCTTAAGTGAGTTTTTCTGACTTAGTGCAACAAATACTTCTCGAACGCGTCGAAGACAATGATCAGGGACGGACCCAGCACCACCACAAACAGGGAGGGAAAGATGCAGAAGACCAGAGGAAACACAAGTTTCACCGTGGTCTTCGCCGCCTGCTCCTCGGCCTGCTGGCGGCGCTGCGTCCGGAGACTTTCCGAATGAACCCGCAGCGACTTCGCGATGCTGGTGCCGAAATAGTCAGTTTGAATCAGCATCGCGCAGAGAGACCGGACGCTATCCACATCGGTGCGCTCGGCCAGATTTCTCCAGGCGTCGGCGCGCGCCCGCCCGGCGCGCTGCTCGAGATTCACCAGATTCAGTTCATCTGCAATTTCCGGCTGGCTCATTTTCAGCTCGTCGGCCACCCGGAGCACGGCCTGGTCGATGCCCAATCCCGCCTCGATGCAAATCACCATCAAATCGAGGGCCTCGGGAAGGCCCAGCCGGATTTTCAACTGCCGCGCTGCAATGCGATTGCCGAGCCAAAAATCGGGGAGCAGGAAACCCAAGCCGCCGGCCAGCGCGTAAACGAAAAAAGGGCCATAGTGATACGCCTTGGTGACCGTGGCCAGGACGCAAAGCGCCAAAGGAACAGCCACCTTTGCACCATAGAAAATGTTGACGTAGGAATCCTTCCGGTATCCGGCCCAAATGAGACGTTTTTGGATCACGCCCACTTCTTCGGGACTGCGCGGGAGAATCTTTTGAAACGGGTCGATCACTTCCTCGATCGAGGCTTTGGCCCTGGCGCCGAAGATCCGCTGGAGCAGGTTCTGAGGCGAACTGGCGGGCGAAACCACGCTCGACAGCCGGTTTAGCAATGCCTCCCGGTAGGCGAGCAGCAGAGCGCCGCTGGTGATCAGCATGAAAATCGCGATGAATGTCAGTAAAGCAAGCGTCATAACCGGGCCTCAGACACGAATTTGGATGATCTTCCGGATGATCAAAGCGCCGACGATCGTCATGCCTGCTGCGGTATACATCAGCTTCAGGCCGGTTTTGTCCTGCCATAACCGGCTCATATACGCCGGGTTGACGAAATACAATCCCAAGCCGAGAATCACAGGCAGCAACGCCAGGATCCATCCGGTCAACCGCCCCTGCGCCGTGTGAACGCGAATCTGCCTCTTCAAACGGAAGCGGTCTCGTATCACGGAAGCAACCTTTTCCAGAATCTCGGCCAGATTGCCGCCGCTTTCTTTCTGGATCAGAATCGCGGTGACCACTATGTGCATGTCATGCAGCGGAACGCGGTTTCCAAGGTTAATCATTGCCTCGCGCAGCTCCAAACCGAAGTTCTGCTCATCAAAACACTTCTTGAACTCGCCTGAGATCGGCTCGGGGATCTCCCTCACCACCATTTCCAAGGCGGAGATCAGGCTGTGGCCGGCCCGTAGCGCTCCCACCATAAGATCCAGCGCTTCCGGCAGCTTTTCTTCAAACTTGCCGAATCTCTGGGAACGCTTGAAGTAGACGTAAGCCATGGGCCCCCCCGCGGCCACCGCCCCAACCATGAGGGCGAAAGGAATCGCCCGCGTCCTCCAGTAAGCGGCCGCGCCCGCCGCCAAACCTGCGCCAAGACAGTTGAGCAACAGGCTGGTTACCGTCCATTTCACATCGGCCTGGCGCAGGATCTCCCGCAACTTGGGGAACAGGTCGACCTCATTCAGCAGCCGGTTCACCCACGGGATCGAGCTCAGCAGCTCCTCGCGCAGAATGTTCAAGCCCTCGTCGTCGGGCCGCCGCTGCGCCGCAGCGCTGATGGACTCCAAGCGTTCTAGGATCTGCTTCTGGTCCTTGTTGGTCCCTGCGCCCATGGCCACCATGGCGAGAACAACGGCGGCGAATACGGCGATAAATACCAATAGTGCGATCAAAAACATGCTTCACCTGTCTCTTTCGCAGCGCGGGTCAGTTGACCTCCATCGACCGCTCGAACAGATCCTGAGGCAGAAGAATGCCCGAGACGCGAATCCGCTCGACGAACTTCGGGCGGATGCGGCTGGGCTGGAAGACGCCCACCACCTTGCCGTTCGGCCCGATCCCCTTTTTCACGAACGTAAAAATGTCCTGCATGCTGACGACGTCCTCATCCATGCCGGTGATTTCGGCGATGTTGACGACCTTGCGCGTGCCGTCGCTCATGCGCGAAAGCTGGAGGACGATGCCGATGGCGGAGGCGATCTGCTGGCGCACGGCCCGCTCCGGCAGGTTGACGTTGGCCATTGCCACCATCGATTCGAGCCTCGCCAGCGCATCGCGGCAAGTGTTGGCGTGGATCGTGGTCATCGATCCCTCGTGGCCGGTGTTCATGGCCTGGAGCATGTCGAAAGCTTCGTCGCCGCGCACCTCGCCGATGATGATGCGGTCCGGGCGCATGCGGAGGCTGTTGATAAGCAGTTGCCGCTGCTTGATTGTGCCCTTGCCCTCCACGTTGGGAGGCCGCGTTTCCAGGCGGACCACATTTTCCTGCTGGATTTGCAGCTCGGCGGCGTCCTCGATGGTGATCAGACGTTCGGTTTCCGGAATGTACTTGGAGAGCATATTGAGGAACGTGGTTTTCCCGGCTCCGGTGCCTCCGGAAATCAAAATGCTGATGCGGGCGCGCACCGCGCCTTTGAGTACTTCCAGCATCTCCGGAGAAAGGGTTTGCGATTGGAGCAATTGCTCCGCCGTCAGCGGCTCGGTTCCGAAACGCCGGATGGAGAGCGCCGGGCCGTCCAGCGCCAGCGGCGGAATGATCGCGTTGACGCGGGATCCGTCCATCAGCCGCGCATCGACCATCGGCGAGGATTCGTCGATGCGCCGTCCCACCTGGCCCACAATGCGATCGATGATTTGCAGCAGGTGCGCGTCGTCCCGGAAGTGCACGTTCACACGCTGCAAAATGCCGCCGCGTTCGATGTAAACCATGTCCTTGCGGTTGACCAGAATGTCGGAAATCGTGTGGTCCTTCAGAAGCGGCTCGAGCGGCCCCAGGCCGAAAATTTCGTCCATCAGATCGGCTTGCAGCCTCTCTTTTTCGGCGGCGCTCAAAGGGATCCGTTCCTTGGCAATGATCTCCTGAATCAACGCTGAGACCGCCTGCATGGCCTTTCCGTTATTGACCGCGGACAGCTTTTCCAGATCGACCTTGGAGAGCAAAGTACGGTGTACGTCCCTCTTCAGTTGTTGAAAATCTAGAGTTTCCATATTCGATTACACCCGCCGGGGCCGCCGCTATTCAAACAAGCCCCATCTTTTTTTCTTGCCTTGCTCAACCGGCTTGCCGCACGCCTGCCGCGCCATCTGGCGCAGCGCCTTGGCGATCGAGGAATTCTCCAGCGCCAGCGGCGCTCCGGTATTCAGGGACCGGCAGACGCTGAAGTAGTCGTTCGGCACTTTCCACTTCAACGGCAGGGGCAGAACCTTCGCCATGCGGCTTTCCTGGATCTCCACCTTGCGCGGATCGAAGCGGTTCAGAACCATTTCAATCCGCCGTTCCGGCATCCCCGGCTGCTGAAAATGCGCGATGAGCCGCTGCGCATTCCGCAAAGCCGGGATTTCCGCCTGCGTCACCAAATAAATCGAATCCGCCATCTCGCAGGCGACTTGCAGGCCTTCGGTGAAAATGGAACCGCCGTCCACCACGACAAACGGGAACCGGCTGCGCAGGACGTGCAGCAGCTTCCGGAGGCTCCCGTCCATCACCAGGGTTTGGGCGCTGCATTGATCGGGCGAGGCGAGCACCGCGACGCCCGATCTGTGCTCGACCAGCAATGACGAGACGAAGTCCTGATCGAGCCGCTCGGAGTTGTGAAGCGCGTCGGCGATCGTGAAATGCGGCGTCAGGCCCAGCACTACGGCCACGTCGCCGAGCTGCGTTTTCAAATCGATGAGAGCCACCTCAGCGCCGGCTTCCTGCTTGAGGGCGATCGCGAAATTGCTGGCCAGCGTGGTCACGCCCGCTCCGCCTTTGGCGCCGCAGAAGACCAGGACCCGGCCGCTGAGCTTCTTTTGCTTTTCGATCTCCAGCCGCCGCGCCGTCGCGCGAATCACCGCCTCGGCCAATGTGTCCGCTGAAATCGGCTCGCTCAAAAATTCCCGCGCCCCGGCGCGCATGCAGCGCACCAGCACTTCCGGGTCCCGCGTGGCGGAATAGACCATCACCGTGGCTGCGAGATTCCGGCTGCAAATGTTCTCCACGAGGTCCAGAGCCGCCTCGGGATCAGGATCGAGGTCCACGATCACCACATCGCATCCGGACTCGCCCAGTTTCGCCAACTGGTGATAATTCGGATACGCGCCGTATTCGCCGGTAAGCGTCACCGGATGCCGCTCGAGCGCGGCGGCCAACGCCCGCCGGCGCTTCTCGTCCGGACCGATCAGGGCGACCGAAAGCATGTTCTTAACCACGGGTGGATGTTCGTACTCGAAAGTCGAGTTCACCGTTCTGTTCCACCCTGGGACGCGGCCGGTCCCACTTCCACTTGAGAAACTTTCTCCCCGCGCACAACCTCGATGACCGCCTTCATGATCACCGGCGGCTCGGGCGGCGCAGGGGGGAGCGCAGCTATCTGCGGCTCCGGGCGCGGCGCGCGCTTCACCGGTTTCGGGGCGGGAGCGGGCTTCGGGGCAGGACCGCCGTAGAGAGCCTGGCGTCCCACGACCGCTTCCTTTGCCACCTTGCTGGTGTCGGTCGGGTTCCGCAGGACCAACTGGATGTGGCCCTCGTTGGCCGCCAGAGTCACTTTCGCCGCGTCTTCCGGATTGCACAGCAGCGTCACGACGTTCACCTTTTCCGGCCGGCCCTGGTCATCCGGCTGGATTTTTTGTCCCGCCGCCAGCACCTGCACGTTCTCCAGAATCGTCTTCGTCAGAGATTCGTCGCCGCCGCCGGCGCGCCCATTCGCGGGATTGCCTGTGAGCAGCACATCGACCCTCGTTCCCGGCCCCACAAAGCCGGCCACAGCCACAACGTCATCCACGCGAATCGATACAGCCCGCATTCCCGCAGGAATCACCGCGGGCAGGCCCGCTCCGGAACCCTCCGGCGCCAGCTTCGCCTGAAGCAGAACCTCGCCGTCGAAAACCGGGTAAAGAACCGCTCGTCCCACGATGTCGGAAGCTTTCGAAAAGGCCCCGGTGGGACTCGAACCGGGCCAGTCCACCACCTTCAGATCCCCTTCGCTGAGCTTCTGCCCGATTTCCAAATCGCGCGCCGCCACAATCACCCGGCTGCCCGAAGACGCGCGCGCCGTGCTCTGCCGCAGTTTCTGAAAAACAAAAAGGCTTGCCGCCCCAGCCACCAATAAAGCCACCAAAAACGTGGCCAAAAGCCGTGATCGATTCATCGGATCTCATCTCCTCTCCCTGCCTGTTACAGGGCGTAAAACGAAAACATCGTTCCTATCGCGATCGCCGCCGCGTAGGGAACTTTGAGCGCAGCCGCGTTTTCCAGCCGCAACTCCTTGTGGGGACGGAAACCATCTCGAAAAAATCCGCTCACCAGCTCGCCGGTTCCGTCGATGCATTTCCCCAGCGAGCGATTCCATAGCGCGTACGCCAGGGCCAAAAATCCGCCGGCCATGGCCGTCGCCACCAGCGCTGTGATCAATTGCGATGGGCCGATCCACGCCCCGACCGCGGCGAACAACTTCAAATCGCCCATGCCCATCCCGCGCAGGTACCACAGAACGCCCAGCACAGCAGCCGCGATGCCAATTCCAGCCGCGCTTTGCGCGACGCCCCGCATCCCTTGCGCCACGCCGTTCACGGTCACGCCGGCCGCCAAAAACGGAAAAACCAGCCGGTTGGGAATGCGCCGCGTGCGAATGTCGCTGATCGTAGCTATGACCAAGACAATCAACGTGGGCCACAAAGCGATGGAGTGCACCGGATGCATCGAGCCGCGTTCCTATGGAAGCGCTATAGGTACTGCAATCCCCTGGCCGATCCACAAACCGCCTGCGCCTGAATTGCTTACGCGCTCCCGCCGGCTCCGGGCCCGCGTCTCTGTAAACGCGCGTATACGCAAAAAGTCGTCTGCCGTATACGCGAAGAGCGCCCGGCCGGCCGGAAAACGCGAATTTCCCGCCGCTCCGGGCGCCGGCACAGGCCGCAGAGAAAAGCGCTGCTCGCAAAAACGTCCCCGCCAACGCCGTGCGGCAGTCTCGGCCGGCGCGCTCGGCCCGGCCTCGGCGCCGCAGCGCGCGAATCCATGAAGGAACATGAAGGAAAGCTTGGCGGCCGTGTCACATGGACCTGGTACGGGCGGCATCCGCGGCCGGAGCCGTCTTTCACTTGTGAATCAAAAGTAAACGATCGGAAAAAATACAAGGGCAGAAACTCGTAGGCGGGAGACAGAGGAGAACAGTGCGGCGGGACGAGGCCGCAATGCGGAGAAGGCGCTGCATGGATGGAAGCGGAGCGGCGGCCTCCGCCGCCCGTGCTCCCATCCATGAAAGCAGTTAGCTGGTGTAAGTGGTGAGCTTGGTCCCGATGTTGGTGAAGGCGGTGTTGATGTCGGTCGCCACAGTGTTCATGCCCGCCGTGGCGGCGAAGGCGATCAGGGCCACCACCAGCGCGTACTCGATCAGATCCTGGCCGCTTTCGTTCTGCAAAGCGACGTACAGCTTCAAAAGAAGGTTCTTCATTCAATTGTTCTCCTGTTTCGTAGATCTCGCGTTCCCGCTTCGCGGCAAGCCCGCAGTGAAGGAACGCGCTGCGAAGTGCAATTCCACGCCCAATCCGCCGGAACCCGTCTTCCCTGTTTGCTTTGAATGTCTTACCGCGAGGCTCTGGTTTTAAGAAAAAAACATTGTGAACGCGCGTATACAGCTTCAGCGCGCGCCGTCATGGGCGGTATACGGCTGCGCCGCGAGGGAGAGGGTGGCGGGGAATAGCAGCGCGAGATCCGCAGTCGGACCTACCAGCAAATCGCGGCCGCCGGCGCGGACGGCCTGCAAGCTTCCCGGGGGAAGCCGCCGGCGAAGATCCTCAAGATATTGCGAATACTCGGGGCCGGCGGGCAGCGGATAAAAAACGAAATGAGGAAGCGCCGCCAGGGCGAGCTCGCTCTCGGCCCGCGTTTCCCGGTCCTGCACGGCGAACACGCGTTTGCCGGCTGCGAACTCCACCTCGGGAAATTGGACCGTCAAATACTCGGGCAGATAATAGGCGGCGTGGCGATACCCGAGGAAGTGGGAGTCGAAACCGATGATGACCGTATCCCGGGGTGAACACGCCGCGCGGATACTCCGGTTTACACCAACCAACTCCGCCTCGAAGTCCTTGAGGGATTTATAGGAACAGTATACGGGCGCGTACAGGAACACTGCCGTGTTGGCCGCCGCCACAGCCGCTGTCAACGCGAGTTTACGGCGGCGCGGGGCATTCCAGGCGGCATAGAGCCGCGCCGCCCACCGCCCGAGCCAGACGAAAACGGGCGGGGAAAGCACGAGCAGGTATCCGCTGTTGACGAAGCGAAGAAAGACGAAAGTAAAGAACAGCAGTCCCGGAGCGATCCAAATCCACGTAAATTGTTTTTTCTCTCTCGCCTCGCCCGCGTTCCGCGCCGCCAGCGGCAGCCATGCAGCGGCGCCCGCCAGCAAACTGTAAATGCCGAGGATGGTGCAGAACCGGGCCACAGAAAGGGCCAGCGGCGAGCGAAGGAAAGTGTGTTTGGCTAATACAACGTGCCAAAGATCTTGCAGGGGAGCGAGATAGGCGGCGATGCCGCCGGCCGCCCGGACCATGGGGATGAACCAGGCCAGTAAGGCCGCCAGCAGCGCGGCCAGGCCCGCTATCACTTGATTCCGCCGGGCCTTGCGCAGCGAAGCCAGCCACAGCGGCGCCAGCAGGAGCAGGGACGATTGGCGGAAGCCCGCAGCCACGCCCAGCGCGAGCGCGCTGGGCACGAGGAAGGCGGTCCTCCCGGAATAGCTTTGCCAGCAAAGGTAGCCGATCAAGGCGGAAAAGAAAGCCTCGACGATATACGTCAGGGCCACCGTGCCGTGAAACCAACTCAGAGGCGAGAACAGGAAGAGCACTCCCGCGAGAACGGCCGCTTCCCCGCCAAACCAAGCGTCCGCAAGCGCGTAGATCAAGGCCGCCGCGCCGCAGCTCGCCAGAACGCTGACCGCGACCAGGGCCGAATTGGCGTCGGCAAACAGCAGATTCGCCAGTCGCCCGAGGCAGACATACAGGAAATAGCCCGGCGGATGCGGCTGGTACACGGCGGGATCGAAACGCCCCAGGGCCAGGGCGAAATTTACAGAGTCTATGTCGTACAAATAATGGCTGCGAAAAAGCAGGCGGCTGATCGCGACCCCCAGCAGAATCGCCAAGGATTCGACGGTTCGTCGAGAGAGCACGCACCTATTTGAGCAATCGAGCGGCCAATACCTGGCCGTGGAATTGCACTCATAGGTTAGCGGCCGATTACACGCATACTGCCGTATACATGCCGAGACGATTGGCTCAAATTGGCGCGTGGCTGCTGGCAGCTTTGCTGGCCGGCCTCCTGCTTTTGCCGCTGCGAAGCCAGCCGCCGTGGGACTTTCTCCAGTTTTACGTGGCGGGCAAACTGGCCGCGAGCGGGCGGGTCGCCGAGATTTATCACAAGCCGGCTTATCCGCCGCTGGTGGACGAGATTCGTTCTTCGGAAAGCCGGTCCGAAATTTCGAGCGCCTATTTTAACCGCACGCCTTATTTCAACCGTCCGGCATTCGCGGCTTATCTGTGCGCCCCGTTCGCCCGGCTGCCCTTTCAAACCGCCGCCCACCTGTGGATCCTAGCCAATTTCGCGCTTTTGGCGGCGCTCGTCTGGAAGCTTCCGGCGTGGCTTCCCGCCGGAGCGCCGCTTCGTCCGTGGCTGGCGGGCTTTCTGCCGTGGATCTGGTCGATCGGACTGGGCCAGGACACGCTGTTGATTTCCTTGCTGGCGGCCTACTCGCTTCACCTGGCGCTGCAAAAGCGGGAGATCCCGGCGGGACTCGTGCTGGCAGGCTGCGCCTTCAAGCCCCATCTGCTGGCGGCGATGCCGTTCGCTCTGCTCGCGGCGAGAAAACGAAAGATGGCGGCTGCCTTTCTTGCGGCCGGAGCGGCCCTGGCCGCTATCTCCGCCGCCGTTGCCGGTTCAACCGGCTTCCGAGAGTGGATGGAACTGCTCCATTCCCGGACGACCGACTCGATGCCGGAGACAATGGGCAATATCCGGGCGCTCGCTTTGCACTTTGGTTTTGCGAGCGGTCTGGCGGCAGGCGCCGTCGCCGCCGGTTGTTTTCTCTTCGTACTCCGGCAAGGACGTTTGCGGCAGAGTTTTGCGGCGGCGATTCTCGCCGCCTTGCTGCTGGGCCCGCATACATATCTTCAGGACTACTCGCTTTTGGCCGTGGTTGCGCTGAGCGCTTTCGATCGATGGGCGCAGTATGCGCTCCTGCTGCCCTGGCCGTATTTTTACCGCCGCGAGGACATGCTGCCGCTGACGTTGGTTGCACTGGCCGGCCTGATCGTTCTCGCAGCGCGGGCGGACACAGCGCTTGCACCGGATACAGCGCAAACATGCGCGGGGGAAGGGGGGGCCGATGCTCGAAACAGCGCTTGCGCCGCAGTCTGAGGCGGGCTGCCGCCTGGACGCCTTCTCCGGAAAAGCGCTGCTGGGGATAGCGTGGCTGGCGGCTGTGTGGATCTTTCTTGTTTCCCTTGCCCCCGCGTTCTCCCTGATGAATCCATCGCACTCGGGGTATTTCCCGCCTGACTACATGCAGTTTTACATGGTAGGCCGGATGGCGGCCGCCGGAGACATAGCAAAGATCTATGACAAGGCGGCATATGAACCCCTCGTCCGCGAATTGCGCTCTCAGGGAGAGCGGATCGGAGACTACCCGTTTAACAGGCCGAGCTTCGAGGCGTTCGCCTGTATTCCGCTTTCGTGGTTCTCGTACCGCACGGCCTTGCTCTTCGCATTTGCGGGGAATCTCGCCGTCTTCGGCCTGCTGCTCTGGAAGCTGCCGATTTGGTTTGGCGCGCCGGCTTGGACCCGGCCCTGCCTGCTGGTCTTTACGCCTTTCCTGTATAACATTGCGCTGGGCCAGGATGTGCTGCCGCTGGCTCTTCTCGTCGCCTCCACCTTGAGGCAGGCGCTGCTCGGAAGAGATCGTCTCGCGGGCATCCTGCTAGGGCTGTGTTGTTTCAAGCCCCATTTGGTTTGGCTCCTGCCGATGGCGCCGCTGGTGGCAGGCAGGCGGCGAATGTTTTGGTCCTTTGCCGCCACGGCAGGAGCTTTGGCCGCGCTTTCCATCGCGGCGCTGGGAACCGCCGGGCTCCGGGACTGGATTCTCCTGCTTCGATCTCCGTTTTCGGACTACATGCCGGAAACGATGTGCAATTGGAGGGGGCTGGCTCGGCATCTGGGCCCCGCCCCGGCGGCGGCCGCGGCAATTTTCATTCTCGGTTCGGTGGTGATTATCCTCTGCCGAGCCTCGGACGCTGAGAAGGTCTTGGCGGCGCTTGTGGCAAGCCTGCTTCTCAGTCCACACACCTATCATTACGACTATGCCTTGCTCGCCGTGGCCGCCATGGCAACACCATTGCCAGCCGTACGGATCCTTCTCTTGCTGCCCTGGAGTTATTTTCACGAGCTGACCAACCCGCTACCCTGGATTGCCCTGGCGATTGTTTGGCTCGGTTCCACCGCTTTGCCCCTTCTGCGCCGCCGTGTAGTTGGAGAAATGAATCGAACAGAATCGCTCGCACCGGCAGGATTTTAAACCCTATGGCGGCAGTCAATCCATTCCCGATTGCAAGGCGCGCGCAGGGCGGCATGGCGGGAACTCTCGCCCGATACGCGCTGGCCGCATTCGCCGCGGGCGCGTTGCTCGCCGGCGCCCTTCGCTGCAAAACAGGAGCGCAGCCGCTGCTCGCCTCGCAACTCGCCGGCGCATTCCTGATCTATGCAGTGAAACGGCCGGGCGCTAGAGGCCTCTTGCGAGCGGCGGCGGGCGCCCTGGCTTTCGCTGTCGGTTATGCCTTGCTGCGCGGCAAGTGGCCGGGCGCTTTTGTCTATTGGCCGCTGGTTGTGGGCGCGTTCCTGGGGCTGGGCGGCTTGCTGGCGCTGCTGGTCGAACTGTTCTGGTCCGCGCCGGGCTCGGCGGCGAGGCGTGAGGTTGCGAACAGCCTGTTCGCGGTCGGGGTGCTGCCTCTCATGCTGATCGCGACATTCCTGGCGCATGGCGTCACGCGCCACCTGCACCCGATGACCTACGACCGTTTTCTCTACGCGTTTGACGGAGCCCTGGGCTGTCAGCCGGGCTACTCGCTGGGGCGCCTTTTTGCCGCTTCGCCGCCGCTGGCCGTGGTCAGCAACCTGGTCTACGTCACGCTGCCGCTGCCGGCTGCGCTGGTGTACATCTCGCACCTAAAGGCGCGGGAAGGCTCGCCGGAACTCGTCCTCCGGGTGTTTCTGGGCATTGGCGTGGCGGGGTTTTTCATGTACCAGATCTGCCCCGCTACCGGCCCGGTCTACGCGTTCGGACATTTTCCTTCCAATCCGCCCGTCTTCTCGCTTTCCGATCTGGTTCCTATTCCGATTCGCGGCGGATTTCTGAATGCCATGCCGTCGCTGCACGTAGCCTGGGCGCTGGCGCTGCTGTGGAATTGCCGGCCGGGCCAGGCCGGGTGGCGAGCCGCGGCCGGCGTTTATCTCTTCTTCACAATTCTGGCCACGCTGGGAACGGGAGAGCACTATCTCGCCGACCTGGTGGCCGCCTTTCCCTTCACGTTAGCGATCCAGGCCGCCTGCACAACCGCGGCGGAGTTGCGATCGCGCGAGAGCCGCCGCGCGCTCTGCTTCGGCGGCGCCGCCGCGCTGGCCTGGCCCATCGCTTTGCGAACCTCTCTCCCCAGCCTGCTTAGTTATCCGCGCCTCTCCTGGATCCTGGCCGGCGCCACGGTGATCGCGGCGGTGATTCTCGCCTGGCCGCTGCTCCAAGCGCAGAGCAGCCCGGCGCCGAAACCGGGCGCAGCGCCGGAGTATGCCGGGGCAATCGGCGCCTCTGAAGGAAAATTCCCATGTTGCTCTCCATCGTAGTCCCCGTTTACAACGAAGCGGAAAGCCTGCCGAGGCTGCTCGAAGCGCTGCGCGAGGTCCTGCCGCAGACCGGCTGCGAGCACGAACTGATTTTCGTCAACGACGGCAGCCGGGACGGCTCCTTCGAAGTGCTTTCCCAGGCCGCGCGCTCCGATCCGCGCGTGAAGATCCTCGGCTTGAGCCGGAATTTCGGACATCAGGCCGCCATCACCGCCGGAATCGACTTCGCCGCCGGCGACGCGGTGGCCGTGATGGACGCCGATTTGCAAGATCCGCCCGAACTCCTGCCCGACATGGTGGATCTGTTCCGGCACGGCTACGACGTCGTTTCCGCGCAGCGGGTGGCCCGCGATTGCGACAGTTTTTTTAAGCGCGCCACGGCGTCTCTCTTCTATCGCTTCATGCGGAAGGCCATCGACAGCCGCCTGGCTCCGCAGGTCGGCGATTTCCGCCTCTTCAGCCGGCGGGCCGTGGCCGCGCTGCGCGGCTTCCGCGAGCAGCACCGGTTCATGCGCGGGCTGGTGGCGTGGCTGGGGCTCAAAGAAGCGATTTTGCCGTTTCACCGCCAGCCGCGCGCGGCGGGAGAAACCAAGTACTCGCTATGCAAGATGCTCCGATTCGCCTGGACGGCCATTTCCTCCTTTTCGGCCTTGCCCCTGCGGTTGTGCCTCACCTTCGGGCTTCTGATGACGCTCGGCGGATTCCTCTATTTCGCCTGGGTCCTCTACGTCACCGTCGTTCTGAAGGGGACTGTGCCGGGCTGGACCTCCCTGGTCGGTTTGCAAGTGATTTTTTCGGGCTCGACGCTCGTCGCCATTGGTCTGGTCGGCGACTATATCGCGCGAATCTACGAGGAAGCGAAGGGCCGGCCGCTTTATGTTGTTTCCGAAGCGGTAAATTTCTCCCACGCAGAACGTCACCTGGAGCGGATGGTTCTTCTGCCCGCTCCCGAGGAGCGCCATGACGCAAACAGCGCTGAAGGAACGTCCTCTCAGCCGGCCGCCAGCCGAATTTGATTCTTACGTCGAAGCCTACCCGGAGCTGCTGCGCGACCCAGTGCGGGAGAGGTTTGCGCCCGGGGGGCGCTTCTTCATAGAGAGGAAGCGGCTCCTGCTAAAGGCGTTTCTTCAAGGAGCCGGCGTAGCCATGCAGCGAGCCCGCTGGCTGGACATCGGCTGCGGGCGGGGCGATCTGCTGGCCGCCAGCCAGAGCGAGTTCAGGTATGCCGCCGGCTGCGATTTATCCGCGGGGATGATCGCCGGCGCCAAGGGCCTCGATGTGCGGCTCCAGAACGCTCCGGACCAGCTTCCGTTTGACGACGGAAGTTTCGATCTGTTGACCGCCGTATGCGTTTACCACCATGTGGATGTCGAGGTCAGGGCACGCCTGACGACAGAAGCCGCCCGCGTTCTCCGGCCGGGAGGCATTTTCTGCGTTATGGAGCATAATCCCTTCAACCCGGTTACCCGGTTCATTGTGCGGCGGAGTCCGGTGGACGCGAATGCGGAGCTTCTGAGCGCCGGGGAAGTCAGGCGGCTGGTTCGGGTGGCGGGGATGCAGGTGCTCCGCACCCAATACTTTCTTCTTTTTCCCGAATTTGTATATCAGCGTCTGGCGTGGCTGGAGGCCGGTTTGTCGGGCCTTCCGCTGGGCGGCCAGTATGCTGTGTTTGGCTCGAGGCCTTAATCGGCACGCTACGGATGTCTCTGCTGGCGATTGAAACGGCGCTAACCGTGATCACAGCCGGACTGGCGTTTGCCGGACCGAGGCTGGGATCCCGGTGGTTCCGGCGCTGGGAAGACGCGTTCGCGCGGCTGGCCCGGAGAAAGGGTTTGTCTATCGTAGTAGTAGGTTTAGCTGCCTTGCTGGCGCGGCTGGCCCTGCTGCCCGCGCTGCCGATTCCCGAACCGGGCGTGCATGACGAGTTCAGCCATCTGCTCGCGGCAGAAACCTTCGCCTCCGGACGTCTGGCCAATCCGCCGCACCCGATGTGGGTTCATTTCGAGAGCTTCCATATAGACCAGCTTCCGACGTACATGTCGATGTATCCGCCGGGGCAGGGTCTTATTTTGGCCGCTGGGAAATGGATTTTCGGCCATCCGTGGTTCGGAGTGTGGATAAGCACGGGAGCCATGTGCGCGGCGTTCGGCTGGATGCTCCAGGGCTGGCTGCCGCCGGGATGGGCGCTGCTGGGCGGGTTTCTGGCCGTGCTGCGGCTCGGAATTTTCAGCTATTGGATGAACAGCTACTGGGGCGGTGCGGCGCCCGCCCTGGGCGGAGCGCTGATCCTCGGCGCGCTGCCGCGCCTGTTGCGCTCGCCGCGCGCCGGTCATGCCGCGCTGCTGGCGCTCGGCCTGGCGATCCTCGCCAACACACGGCCCTATGAGGGATTGGTGCTGAGCGTCCCCGTGCTGCTTGCGCTTCTCGTGGCCGCGATCATGGGAGAGCCGCGCCGGGCGCGGCTGCTGCGCAGAGCGGCGCTTCCCGCCGGCGCGATTCTGCTGGCCGCCGCCGCCGCGATGAGC
>Ga0070741_10011952_pt1 | contig 15858 bp, 10 predicted proteins | sample Coa_R1_4_FD_66440 | JGI IMG/M metagenome (GOLD analysis project Ga0070741, IMG submission 66440) | Surface soil microbial communities from Centralia Pennsylvania, which are recovering from an underground coalmine fire - Coalmine... | ecosystem: Environmental > Terrestrial > Soil > Unclassified ...
TGGTTGCCTGACGATGCGCTCTCGGATGTAGTGAGCCCCCTGCCGGCACAAGCCGATCCGAACATCGTGGGGAGCTATGTGGGTGACTACGATTACGGCTCCGCGATCTTGACCAAACACGTCACTTCATGGGCGGACGGGCGCGTACCAATTGGCGGCCAATCCCAACAGGATGCTTTCACTGACAGAGAGTTGGTAGGTTTTTCTGTGACCACTACTGACCCGGCCTGCGGCAGCGTAATAATGACTCAGCCGACGGATTTTGTCGTCAACCTCAGCGATGCGGCAGATCCCGCAACTGTCCAGGCGAGCGATTTCTCGGTGAACGGAATACCGGCGAACTCGTTTACCTTGAGCAACGGCGATACGCAGATCACCTTCACCTTCGACAGCACGCCAGTGACAACCCAGGGCGCGCAAACGATGTTTATTCCCGCCGACGCAATTCACCGAATCTCCGACGGCCAGGGGATATTCGAATTCCAGTGCACATTCCGTTATGACCAGACGCTGCTAACGGTGACTGACACTGTGCCCCCGGATGGCGGCACCTTCCAGCCGCCAGGCCCGGCGAGTTATACGTATGACATGAACTTCAACGAACCGGTTGATCCAAGCTCAGTGCAGACCAGCGACCTGCATTTGAGCGGCGTTCCGGGTTCGACCGTGACCAACGTTCAGGTCATCAACGGTGACATGACTGCTGAGTTCACGATCCAGATCAACAGCATCTTCTCAGGCACGTTAACGGTGAACCTTCCTGCGGGCGCTGTCACGGACCAGTTTGGTAATCCTGGCGCGGCCTTCACGGGGACCTATCAATACGTCGGGAACGCACCGCCGGGCTGCGGGTTGCTCGTGGGTTCAGGAATGACCCTCGGTTTCGCGCCGAACGGTTGGAATCCAACTTTAGCCAGCAACACTGTTCAATACACGTTTGCTCTCAGCCAGCCCGCTCCAAACGACTTTGCCATATTCGAGACGCACGATCCATGGGGCTCCACCATTCTTAAAGATGCGATCACCGCGAATGGCCACACCTACACTGAGTTTACGCCGGCGGACCTGGCCACTGTTAACTTCAGCGATTATCGGGTAGTTGTTCTGAACTGGGACGACACTTTCCTCCCTGACTTCATCACTCCTTACACCGCAGCCATTCCCGCGCTGGAAGCTTATGCTACTACCGGAGGCGTCGTGTGGGTACAGGGAGCTATTCAAGGCAGTCCAGGTGATAGTTATCCCATGCCTTTCGGCGGTCAGGGGAACGGGGCAGACTTTAGTTCCAGTGATCCGGTCGTCGATCCTGATAGCCCAATGATGATTGGTATGCCTAATCCCATTCCTGGCAACTCTGCCAGTCACGTCTCGTATACAGGATTGCCAGGGCCCGCACACGTCGTCGTCATAGCCAGCACCACGTCGCTACCGACGTTATACGATATCCAAGTTGGCGGTACCTGCGGAGCGACCCCCACCCCGACTCCCACAGCGACGGCTACTGCTACAGTAACTCCAACAGCGACACCGACTGCCACGGCAACCGCCACGCCGACAGCTACTCCGACTTCTACGCCGAGAGTGACTCCGACACCGCGGCCGCGCCCAACACCGCATCCGCGTCCGACCCCATAGTAAGACCGTGAGCCCTCTTTTCTGTAGGGGAAGCTGTCAGCTTCCCCTACAGCGGGTCTCCGGGGACGATGCAGTCAGGTCGCCGAAGGCGCAAAATGGAAGAAAGCGACGCAAGGACGCGGGCGCACTCCGAAGGCTGTCGCAAACCCGTCTCCTCTGGATTTTGCACAAAGTGCTTTAGGAGCGTGATGCGTCCTCACATCGCTTTAAATCAACGGCCACTTGCGCCTAGCGTGGGTGGGCCTCCATCCGCAGCAGCGACCGTTCCACCTTGTTGTGTAGAGGCGCGTGTCTTCACGCGCAGGTTATGAACAGAGATTGCGGCTGAGGACAGCCGCCTCTACACCGAGGCGGTCGCCCGGACAAAACGGATCTCGCAGTTTATCGCAACTCGGCGTTGCACGTTTGCAAAAAAACAGTTTCGCCTTGTTCCAGTTTTTCAGGTATCATCCGAGCGTCTTAAAATGAAATGAACACCCAAACCCCAAACTTCCGTAAAATTCTACTTCTACTTGTCGTCGTAACCGGGCTGGTCGGCCTCGGTCCCAGTTCGGCAATCGCGCAGCTGGCCAATATCAACCCCAGCAAGGACAATACGCTCTACGAGTTTGTTCCCGCAGATGGCGACCGCAGTAATGCGCTTGGCCAACACTTCTTCGCCGGCGAGACATCCCAGGGGGAAGTCCGCCGTGGCGTGCTTGCCTTCGACATCGCGGGAAACGTGCCGCCGGGCTCAACGATCCTCGGCGTCACCTTGGGCCTGAACATGTCGAGAACTGGTCTTGATACTGCTCGAACCATCGAGCTGCACAAGCTCCTGGCAGACTGGGGAGAAGGAACGTCCGTGGCACCTGGAGAAGAAGGGGACGGCGCGCCCGCAACGCCCAACGATGCCACATGGCGGCACCGCTTCTTTGACACAATTTTTTGGACGACACAAGGCGGAGACTTTTCAGCCACGGTTAGCGCAAGCCAGTCAGTCGGCCCGGTAGGAATGTACACGTGGAGTTCGTCACAGATGCGAGCCGATGTGCAGTCGTGGCTCGATGATCCGACCAGTAACTTCGGGTGGCTCGTATTGGGAGACGAATCCGAAATCACGACTGCAAAACGGTTCGATACCCGGGAGAGCGCCAGCCCGCCTGTGCTGACCATCCAGTACAGGCCCCCAGGACCGAGGCCTACGCCAACACCGAGAGCGCGTCCCACTCCCCGCCCCCGTCCGACGCCTTCCGCTTTTTCTCATCCGTTATTCTCCTTGTTGCGGTTATTCGCACTGCTGCCGCCTGCATAATCTGCGTTAGCGCCGGCCGATCAGAAAAACGGCGCGGAACCTCGCGATTGATCAAACGCAAAGGGCGGGAAGATTTTTGAAATCTGATGAGGACCAGACCTCTAAACTGTCTTGCAATCTTTTTCCCGAACGTTGTAGCCGCCTCGCTGTGTCGAGGCGCTTTAGCGTTGTTGCTCACGCGCTCCCGGCGACACAGCGCCGAGGCTACAGCAAAAGCGCTGCATGGTTATGGGATGGGTAAGATTTTAACTTCATTTATACTCGCAGCGATGCTGATCGGCATCGCTCCCATTTTAGCGAGAGCTGACTCTATCAATATCAACCCCAGTAAGGATAACACGCTGTACGAGTACGAGGCCGCGAATGGCGACCGCAGCAATGCGCTCGGCCTTCACTTCTTCACGGGCGAGACATTCATGGGCAAGCTCCGACGCGGTGTACTCGCGTTCGACATAGCCGGAAACGTTCCGGCAGGCTCGACAATCACAGGCGTGACTCTGACCCTGAACATGTCGAAAGCATTTGATACGACTGCCAGAACCACTGAGCTACGCAGGCTGCTCGCGGACTGGGGAGAAGGAACATCCCAGGCATCCGGGGAAGAAGGCACGGGTGCGCCCGCCACTCCCAACGATGCCACATGGCGCCATCGCTTCTTCGATACCATTTTTTGGACAACGCCGGGCGGGGACTTCTCAGCCACGGTCAGCGCAAGTCAATCGGTTGGCGCCCTTGGGGTGTACACGTGGAGTTCGTCACAGATGATTGCCGATGTGCAATCCTGGCTGGATAACCCGACCACTAACTTCGGCTGGCTCGTACGAGGCGATGAGCCCGGCAGTGCGACGGCGAAACGGTTCGACACTCGAGAAAGCGCCACCCCCCCGGTGCTAACTATTCAATACACAACATCAACCCCGACTCCTACTCCCACAGCTTCGCCAACCGCAACGTCTACTCCTACGACAACTCCTACACCATCAATAACACCGACACCTACACCTACAGCCACAGCCATACCTACAGCGACGCCGACGCCTACGCCTTTCACCCATCCGCTTATCTTCCCGCCAGTCGCCACCGATGGGCACATTTCAATTGGCATCGATGAAGCATGTGTCCAGATATTGGACGGGCCCTGCACCAATATGTGGACCTACGGCGGCACATATCCCGGGATAACAATCCGTAGACCATCCGGACAAACGACTAATGTCACTTTCACTAATAACCTCGATCCAACTGCCGGCGAATTAACTGTGCATAACCATGGTAACCACTCTACTTCCGTGAATGACGGCCGGCCGATTGACTATCTTATCCCGACAGGCGGATCGCGCACATATATCTACGACGGCCTTGAAGCGGGCGCCAATCAGCGAGGCAAGATGCAGTTTTACCACGACCATCGCATGAATGTTACCAGTCGTAACATATGGATGGGACTGACGGGAATGTACATTGTTGACGATCCGGCCGATCCTCAAACGCTCCCTTCAGGGGTTTTCGATTTGCCTCTGGCAATCGCCGACAGGCAATTCGACGCGGACAACCAAATCCCATATGTGTTTGATCCGAATGGCGTGACTGGCGATAAGATCCTTGTCAATGGCGTTTACCAGCCATTCCTCGAGGTCGGCGACCGCAAGTATCGCCTGCGTATCCTGAACGCTTCTAATGCTCGCACCTATTTCCTAACTCTGAGCACGGGTGATTCATTCATACAGATCGGAACCGAAAGCGGCCTGCTACCCGCGCCTGTAACACGGTCTGGCATGCGAATGGGGCCAGCCGAACGTCTCGACGTTGTTGTCGATTTTGCCGGAAAGCTAGGGCAGAGCGTCTATCTCATCGATGTGCTCACGGGCATGCCACTGCTTGAGTTTCGCGTAACTCAGCACGTCGTCGACGACAGCTCAATTCCGCCAATGCTGCGCCCGCTGCCGGACATCGGAGAACCCACGGTGACACGCAACTGGAGCTTCGACAAGACAGCAGGCCACTGGACGATCAATGGGCTAAGGTTCGATCCCAATCGAATCGACGCCCGGCCTGTCCTTGGCACGACTGAGAGGTGGGTCTTTACCAACCCTACGGGACAGGCGCATACGGTACACATTCACGACGTTTCTCAGCAGTGCATCAGCCGCAATGGAGGGGCGTGCTATGCGTACGAGACGATGAAGGAGACCTGGTACCTTGATCCCGGGGAAACCCTCGAGCTTAAGCTTAAGTTCACCGATCACCTGGGAATGTACATGCTCCATTGTCATATAGTTGAACACGAGGACGACGGAATGATGACTCAATTTGAGGTAGTGCGTCCTGCTGCACCCCGGCCGCGCCCGACACCGCATCCGCGCCCAGTTCGGTAACAGCAAACTGACTTGTAGCCACGGCGCTGTGTCGCCGTGCCCGATGCAACGCGGGGAAGGCGCCTCGACACAGCGAGGGGGCTACAACGATTGCGCTCCTTAACGTCCGTTAGGCGGTTGGCTTCCCGAATCCAGCTGGCTCGCACGCTGAAAATGTTTTTCGGCCAGCCCAGTCATACCAAGGTCCTGGAGGCGGCGCGCAATCATCCAGTGGAAAAGTGCATCATTGGGTGTGAACTGGTCGGCCTGGCTTTCATAACTGTTCGCTTCTTCGAATTTGCCTAACGACAGCTTTGCGCCGGCAAGCTCGTTGTTCACCAGGGCCAGGCGCGGATTGCGCTGCACGGCATCGCTCCACACCGAAATGGCTTCGTCCCTGCGGCCAAGCTGCCAGAGCGATTCGCCTTTTTCCTGGCGCGCGAGAATCAGGTCGCCTCGTTCTGCCAGAGCCTGATCCAGACTTGCCTGTGCCTGGCCGTAACGCCCCAGCCGATTTAAGATCGCGCCGCGATAGTACAGGCTCAAAGCCTTGCCCTCCGCTTTCTGGTAAGCCGCCGCCTTGCCCAGCAACCGGACGGCTTGTTCGGTGTGGCCCAGCAGATATTCAAACCATGCCAGCTTCGGCAGCGTTTCACTATTTACAAATAACCCCAGCTTCGAAGCGGCCTGAAAATGTTCTTCTCCTGTCAGAATGTTTTTCCGGTCAGCCGGGCTGAGCCAGCGAGCTGGATTGATCTGCGCGAGAGCGAGCTCGTCGGGCAGTTTGACTTTCTTAAATGCGCGGTTGCCCAGAACTTCATGGTAGCGGACCCAGCCGCTGTGAGCATTCAAGCCAATCCAGACACAGGCGAAGATTGCAAACGCCCAGCCCGCTTTTCGAATTTTGCCCGCAGATTTCAAATTGAAACGGTAAAAGGACAATTCTCTTGCGCGGAACAAGCGCCACGTTTTCAAAGTGAGAAACGTCGTGACCGTAGCGCAACCTAAAGCCATCAAAAATGGAACCAGCGTGTAAACGCCGCGAACAGCCAGAAAACTTCCCAGAAATACGAGTGCGCCAACGATTTCCTCCGGCCACGTTAAAGAATAGTTCCTCTTAATCGCGTCTGATTTGGGAACCAGGATTGACGGCTTGCCGAAACCAAAATACAAAGCGTCGTTCGGACAAACGCTGACGCAGTCCATGCATTTCATGCAGCCCGGATCGACCACCATTCCGTACTGCTTCACTTCTGCGTGAACCAGTACGTTTGAAGTGCAGGTCGCAGTGCAGTGGCCGCATTGATTACAGGCAGGCGTGACGCGGATTTTGCCGGGTGACAATTTGTCGGCCAGTCCGAAAAATCCGCCGTAAGGGCAGGCATACGTGCAAAAACCTTTTTGTCCCAAAAAATAGACTGTCATGAACCCGCAGACGAAAAGGAACGGGATGGCCACTGCCACAGAGGGAAAGGTCTGCCAGAAATTGGTGGTCACCAGATGATTCGTTAACTTGGGAACCAACGGTTCGTGTGGTTGTGAGAACATTCGATACACCACCGGCCAGATAAACATGTACAGAGCGCCAATGAGCGGCACATAAACCAACAACCGCGACCGGAACGGTTTCGGATGAAGCCCCATCTTCTTCAACAGCCATCCGCAGAAATCCTGTAGCGCGACGATGTGACAACCCCAGCCGCAGACGTATCGCCCAAAGATCAAAGTCGCCAGGATCGCCAGCGTGAAAAAGATGAATCCTGCGTTGATGAACCCGTTTTGCAGCGTGTACATGGTCTCCGAGGGCTCGATCGGCGAAACGGTCTTGCCCATAACGCGCCACTGAATGATGTGCGCGATCATGAATAAATTGAGTAGGATCAGCGCCGTGGCTCGCCACCGGCTGGTCTTTGATTTACGAATCCCGCTTCCGCTGTAGCCAGCCGTACGGCTGGCGTTGATCCCGGCAGTGGCCCGCCCGGGGGGTCGCCCGCTGGTAATTGGTTCTCGGCTGACACAACCGCTTTTCACGAAGTTGGCGAATTTACGCCAAAAGAACGCATACGCCAGCGCTGTACCCGTGTCACTCTGTGAAAGCGTTAATGACGAGTTGCCCGACACGGCGGCACAGCGCCGTGGCTACACATGCACCCCGAGGATCTTTTTGTAGCCGCCTCGCTGTGTCGAGCCGCCCCGCGCTATCGCTTATCTCGGCGGTACAGCGCCCCCCGTGGCTACGACGATTGCGAACTCCTCGTTTCCAAAAGGATCGTCACCAGGTTTTTTCAAGATTTCCTTTACTTCACTCGGCTGTCCATGAGAAGTATTCCAGTTTTCTCCAGCACGTAATCCCAAGAACCGATCACCCGTTCAAAACCATGTTAAAGAAAGCCCTTATTGCATTCATCCTTCCGTTCCTTTTTCTTCTGAACCCGGCCGATGCAGGATCCGCCAATTCGGTTGCGCAGCAGAGTCCCAACCAGAACGAGGTCACGGGGATTCTTCAAAAAATGATCGTGGAAAGCGGAACCGTGACAATGGAGCTCGATCTCAATCGTCTGAATGGAATTACCTCTGCGCCCGGGAGCGCAGCAAGAGTGCAATTCGCCGTGGCGGCCAACTCCTTTTTTCCCATACTGATTTTTAACGATCTGTTGCGCGGTCCCGCACCCGGATCGATGGCTTTGGTTCCGCGAAATGTCCCGGCGCTTTCCGGGCCGCTCGGTGAATCGCTCAACCGGCTAATGGTGGAAAAGCTTCCGTCGGGTCAAGGCTTCGATCTTGCTGTGCGCGACGCAAAAACGGGCTTCGGCTTTTTCAACATTGAAGGACACCAGTACGATTACGATGCCGGGGCGCAGTTGCTTACGGTCAGTGGCGGAAGGCTCACGATGTCGCGAGATTTTGCCAATGCTCTTGGACGGCCTTCGGAAGCTGGTTCGGTAGTGGGAGAGATTTCCATCGGCGCGGCGATGCAACCAGTGGAAATCAAGGAGATTGTCAACGGCGAAGTCGAAGGAGTGACCATGCCCCCGTTGCGTGGTGCCACCGAGCCGCAAACGCCAGCGGCAACGCACGGGCCCGATGTGATTGTCGGGGATCTGCCGAACATGCAACAATTTGGAAGCGCCGGGACCCAGGTCGGTCTGGCGGTGGCCACGACCTCTTGTAACAACGGCGACCAACCACTGGATTGGTTGCAATTGCCGCAAACGGACCATCCCGTCATCCCGCAGAACCTTTATCGAATGAGCGGCGGAACTGATAACACCGAGCGATTCGAACAAATCGGCCAGTCCTGGTTGAAGCACGCGTTCTTCGCATTGGAAGATAACGCCTGCAGCTTTGGCTGTAATACTAGTGGCTGCGCCACGGGCAGCCACCTTTGCCCGGGATGCTCTGACCCGTACTCTGCAGACCTAAATGGCGGTCAGAACGGTATCGGTTCGCGCGCCTGGGTCAATCCTTTCACCGGATCTTTCCCATCTAACGCGAACGACCACAGCGGCCACAGCCACGACGGCGTGTCGCACCGGATTCGCGTGGAAGTCAACGACCTGGACCAAACGCTCAATCAAGGCGCGACCTATTTTGCAGAAGCGCAGTATGTCACTCCACATGAGTATTCCTGGTGCCAGACACACCCTGCGGAGTGCAATATGTTCAACAACGCTTCCTATCGCCAATACTCGGTCAGCGGGACAACCAATTTCACATTTTCACCACTCGGCAACACGGCGCGGATGCAGCCGGCCATCAGGGCCTGGACGGGCGCGACGGTCAACCGGATCGAGCCCGATCCGGGAAATGACGGGATCTGGTTCATGGGTTTCAAGGTGACCAACCCGTCGGCCGGAGTCTGGCACTATGAGTACGGGCTCTATAACGAAAACCTCGATCGCGCGATTCAATCTTTCAGCGTGCCTTTGGGACCCGGAGTTAATATCAGTAATATTGGGTTTCACGCCCCTCCACAGGAGCCTGGCTGGCCAAACGACGGCACGTTTAACAGCCAGGGTTACAGCAGCACGCCGTGGACGCCGACTCAGACTGCCAACTCGCTGACATGGAACTGTGAAACGCTTGCGCAAAACCAGAATGCCAACGCCATTCGCTGGGGCACGCTATATAATTTCCGGTTCGATGCGGATCAGCCGCCGCAACCTACCAATGCCACCGTCGAGTTCTTCAAGACGGGAGGTTCCATGGCGGTTGCTATTCAGGCGCCTGTGGGCGGAGCCACTCCGACTCCCACTCCTACACCGACAGCTACTCCTACTTCCACGCCTACTGCGACTCCGCGGCCTACTCCAACACCCAGAGCTAATCCCAGCCCAAGGTCTCGCCCGACGCCACGGCCGCGCCCATAACCCGGGATTAATAAATAGTCATCGAAGGCCCGAGTCGCATTGCCACTGGACCTTTGTCATTTGGCCGGCGACGACTTCGACATCAAACGGGCCGAATTTTCCGACACCGCCTTTCTTGCCTTTGAGGGAAATGCTGTAGCGCCCGGGCGGGAGCGAAGTCTGAAATCGGCCCTGGGCGTCCGTCGTAAATTCGGTCGCCACATCACCTTTGTCGTTTTTGATCACCCACGTCGTATTGGCGAGGGGTTTCGAGGCCGGCTCGTCCGCCCTGATCGGCCCGGGGTGCCATGGATTGATCGTGATCACTCCTTCAATCCCCGTTTGCGAACCCGATTGCGTCTGGCCTGGTAAAAAACCCGCGCACATGCTCGAAAGTGCGAGGATAATTGAAAGTCTCCCGAGTCTCACTCCCCAATTTACTCGCCCAACTGGATACCGGTCAACAATGACGAAGCGCGAATGTCGAAGGACGAAAGAACGCCGAAACAATCAAGATAGCGCGGCACATTATTTCCTGAAATTCGGTTTTCGGTCATTCCTTCGTCATTAGACATTCGTCATTGGCTCGGCCTTTCCTCAACTGAATTTGCCTCTACCAGCATTTCAACCATCTTCTGTGCTTGCCCTTGACGATTCATTCGTTGCGCCGAAACTTTTCGCTTCTCTGCTCGTAATTTATGAAGCGATATTTGCCTTTCGTCATTGTTGCGGTGGTCGCGTTGGCCACAATCGGAAGCGGCGCGATGCTCTACCGGGCAAAACGACCCCATGTTTCATCCATTCCCGAAGACAAAACACTCTCCGCAAAAAACGCTGCCGACTCACCACACATTCGTGGCAACCCGGACGCTCCCGTAACGCTGGAAGAGTACGGCGATTTTCAATGCCCGCCGTGCGGAATGTTCTCGGTCTTTCTTGGCCAGCTGGAGAAAGAGTACGATTCGCGTTTGCGCGTAATCTTTCGCAATTTTCCGCTCGCGATGCACGAGCACGCTCGCGAGGCAGCCCTGGCGGCTGAAGCGGCCGGACTACAAGGCCGTTTTTGGGAGATGCACGACGTGCTCTATCGGGAACAAGAAGCCTGGAGCAAGGCGCCTAATGTGCGCGAACTGTTCGAATCTTATGCGGGCACCATCGGACTCGACGTTGATAAGTTCAAAAAAGATATGGACAGCGATCAGGTCCGGACACGCGTCGAAGCCGATCGGCAGCGTGGTGAATCACTCGGAATAAACATTACTCCGACTTTGTTTATCAATAATCAGCCCCTGGATCCGAGAGACAAGAACCCGGAGGGCATACGCGCCGAAATCAACGCTGCGCTGCAGAAAAAATCGCAGGCATGAGCGTCTCGCGATTTCGCACGATCATTTATGTCGTAGTCGCGATCGTTTCGCTGGCTGGTCTGGCGGATGCAACCTACCTGTCGGTGCAGGCCCTAACGGGCGAGACGCTCGGCTGTGGCGGTTCGCCGGATTGTTTCCGGGTCCTGGGCAGTTCGTACGCCAGAATCGGGCGAATTCCCGTGGCTTTATTCGGCGTGGTGGCCTATTTCAGCGCGTTTACCTTCGCTACGTTCGCAGCGTTCGGATACGTGCGCGCACGAACATTTCTCATTCCAACCATTGGCGCGATGTTTCTCGGCACACTCTGGCTGCTTTACGTCCAGGCGTTCCTACTGCACGCGTACTGCCGCTATTGCCTGTTCTCCGCGGCAACCACGTTTCTGCTCGCGGGCTTGGTGATTGCTCTGCCGCCCGCGCGAGAGAGATCGGCCCCTTAAGTCGTTTACTCTCTTGTCTTGCTCATTTTCTGCTCTCGCTCACGTTTTTTAGGCTCGATAGTGGAGCTCGAGCAACAGTGAAAAAATGCGCCTTATGCGAATTCTGGTGATCGAGGATGAAAAGAAGACTGCGGCTTTTCTGGCAAAGGGCCTGCGCGAAGCCGGTTTTGTCGTCGATCTCGCACGCGACGGCGAGGCGGGGCTGGCAGCGGCGCTCGCGAGGAGGTTCGATCTTCTCATAGTCGATATCATGCTCCCGAAAAAAGATGGCTGGGCTCTTGTCGAAGAATTGCGCGCGGCCAAAGCGCGGACGCCGGTCATTTTTTTGACAGCGCGCGACAGCGTGCGCGATCGCGTAAAAGGTCTGGAGCTCGGCGCGGATGATTACGTGGTGAAACCATTCGCTTTCTCGGAATTGCTCGCCCGCGTTCGCTCGCTTCTGCGTCGCACTCCCGGGCGGCGGGACAAATTACGCGTCGATGATTTGGAAATCGATATGCGCCATCAACGCGCCGAGCGCGGCGGTGTTCCATTGAATCTTAGCCCGAAAGAGTTCCTCCTGCTGGCGCATTTGGCGCATTCGTCGGGCGAGGTTGTATCGCGCGATGAAATAGCAGAGCACGTGTGGGACATAGGATTCAAAACCGATACGAATGTTGTCGATGTGGTAGTGCGCCGGTTGCGGGCAAAGGTGGACGATCCGTTTAAGACCAAACTCGTCCATACGATCCGCGGCATGGGTTATGTTCTCAAAGCGCCTTAGGTCTGCAGACGTTTCTTTGCCATAGGCAGGCGCCCCACCTTTTCCGTGCTCGTCGTCGTTCTCGTCCTCGCTTTTTGACCGACGTTCAGTAACGAGGACGATAACGAAAATGAGGACGAATAAAAACCCGCGCTCTATCGCCTCCCAGCTCATCCTGCTTTTTACGCTGGCGGCGGCCCTCCTGCTCGCCTGTGGACTCGGCGTCTTTTACTGGATCGTCGTCCGCCATGCAATCGTGGAAGATAATGTCGTGCTCGCCGACAAAGTGGACGCGTTGCAAACGAGTTTTGAGCAACGCCGCGGGTTGGTTGAGATCGCGCCAGAGATCAATGCAGCAGGCAGTCGGCAGCGCGCCCCGTTCCTGGTGCGTGTGATCGATCCGGCAGGCGCAGTCATTGGGCAGACGACCGGGATGGAAACGGTGTTGCCCGCAAATATTTTTCCGCCTGCCGCTTCGCGCGAAACGGCGGCGCCGACGGAACATCGAGTCGCTGGAAAATTGTTCGCATTGACGACGAGACGCGCGCGGGCGGGTGGCCAGGAATTTACAATCCAGGTAGCGCAAGACCGCTCCAGCGACGAGCAGGTCGAGAGACGATTTGGTATTTTGGTTCTGGTCGTTCTTTCAGGCAGTATTCTCGCCTCTATTCTGATTGCGATCCCAGTTACCAGACGCGGTCTGCGTCCGTTGGAAGAAATGAAGCGTTCACTGGAGCGAATTGGGCCGACGCACCTGAACGAGCGCGTCGCGTCCGCCAACTGGCCGCGTGAGCTTCAGCCCATGGCGATCGCTTTCGATGAAATGCTCAAGCGCCTTGATGATTCCTTTACTCGTCTCTCTCAATTCTCGGCCGACCTCGCCCATGAATTGCGAACTCCCATGGCAAACATGCTGGGCGAAGCGCAGGTCGCTCTGTCGCGCGAGCGCAGCTCTGCCGAATACCGCGAAACCATCGAATCTACGATCGGCGAGTGCGAACGGCTTTCTGGAATCGTGGACAACTTGCTTTTCGTCGCACGGGCTGATGCTGCAAGAGAGCCAGTCGCGCGCAAGCAATTCGACGCGCGCGCGGCTGTGGAGAAAATCGCTGCGTTTTATGAGACGATTGCGGAGGATCGTCATGTCGCGATCAGTTGCAAAGGCGAAGGGCAGATTTCCGCTGACCCAGCCTTGTTCGAGCGCGCAGTGGGCAACCTGGTGGATAACGCGCTGCGTTTCACTCCGGAGAAGGGTTCAATTCAAATCGCGCTTGCCGAGCATGCCACGGATTTCGAGATCGTAGTCAGGGACAATGGTTCTGGAATAGCCCCCGAACATTTGCCGCGCGTGTTCGATCGGTTTTACCGCGCAGAGTCATCGCGCGGATCCGATGGAGCAGGCCTGGGTCTGGCTTTGGTGAAGTCGATTGTCGATCTACACGGTGGGACCGCCAGGATTCAAAGCGAAATCGGTCGCGGCACCACCGTCACACTTATTTTCCCGAAGACGTCGTAGTCGGCGGCATCGGCATCGACTGCCCGGTGTCCGATCGCGGCGAGCTCCCCGGCAGCCAGAACTAAAAATTTGTCTTGCAAGTGTTACAATTTTGTAATTATATACGGGTTCCTGCAGGATGGAGGGACAACCCCGAACGCTTTCGGGGTTGCTGAAGTGGAGAGGCCGCAGCCCGGTGGAGCGGGCTGCGGCCACACTCCAGCGCGAACTGCGGAGAGACTCTGCCAAGCAAGCCTGTCCAGCAAATGCAAATCTCGCCGCGATTCGAGCAATAGGGAGTGAAGTGAGGAAACTGCCGTCTCTCCCCGCCTGCCGGGTTCGTAAGCCGGCAAAAATTTGTCTTGCCAATCATTACGACTCTGTAATCATGCGCAGAATTTATGACAAAAACGTCACTTTTCTGTGGGGGCCCCCGGCGATGGTTGGTTCGGTTGATTGCATGCATAGGCTTCATATTTCCGACCGTTAATCAGTCTGCCTCCGCGCAGGAAGTAACATTAACGGAGCAGCCAGAAATTGTCGTAACGGGGGAGGAAGTGCCGAGTGCTTATGGCGCGCCTCCGGGATTTTCACGCAGCCGCTTTTCCAACGCAGTAAATGCGTACGTGTTGCCTCCATGGTCATTCTTCTTCGGCGAGCTTTTTGAGGGACAGGGTTTCCGTCACGGACCTCCCGATTATCTCTTCACTCAAGAGGTAGAAATGGGTCTGCCCTATCGTTTCAACGTAGCGGCGGAAGCGCAGTTCGAACGATTCAATAGCGGCGGCGGAGCGCAGACAGTAAGTCTGGAAGCGCGATGGGCTCTTGCTGATTGGAACAAAATCCCGCTCAATCCAACAATCTTCGCTGAATACAAATTTGGCGTCGGCACCATTCGACACGAAGAAGGACCGCCTCCACCTCCTGGAGAAGGGGAGGAAGAGAGCGGACCGCCCAAGGTTCCGGATGCCTATGAAGTTCGTTTGCTCCTTGCACAGGATTTCTTCGAACGCATCGAATGGGCCATGAACTGGTTCTTCGAAAAAGAGAATACCGGCGACCGTGGTCGCGAGTGGGGGTTCTCTCAGGCTGCTCTGATGCCGGTTTTCTTGCCTAACGAACGACTGAAAGTCGGCGTAGAAATGGAATATAAGAATTTCACTGTCAAAGATACGCGCGGCGACCCCCAGCACACCTTTGTCGTCGGTCCAACCGTCGCGTGGAAACCAACGTCGAGTACTCGCCTTGATATTTCGCCCCTTTTCGGGTGCACCGGCGACTCGCCGGTGGCTGATGTCTTTGTTGCTCTTTCCTGGCTCTTCGGCGGCGAACGTGCCGAAGCGGAGGCGCCTGTATCCACGCGGTTCCGTTATCTCAGCAAGATTTCTCGCGCTGATAAGGATGCAGATAAAGAAATGAAGCAGGTTGCTCCGCCTTCATGTCCTGAATGGTACGGCGATCGCGAATGGAATGTGAATCTATGGGGCACCTATGCATTCACGAACACCGAGTTCGCGCCTAATCCTTCGTTGGTGGACATCGTACAAAGTACCAGTGAGGGCAACCCCGTGCTTGGCACCTACGATCGTTACATTGGAGGAGATCACGCCTGGGGCGGCGGCGGCGACATCAAGTATTTTTTCTGTCGCTTTGCTGGTCTCGGTGTTGAAGGATTTGCTCTGGACGCCAGCAAGCCTGGTTTCGATATCTTTGAGGATCCGACCATTCCGATTTTTGTTCACCGAAGAGTCAATCACGATCACACCATCGGCTCTGTTTTAGGAACGTTTACGCTGCGCTACCCAATTCCTTGCACACGTTTTGCCCCCTACACCTGGGCAGGTGTCGGTGCGATCTTCGGCGGTGGCGAAAGGGATATGGTTCATACCCAGGGGCCGCCGGATGCGTTTGCTGTGCATGCGCAAACGGATCACTTCGGCAGCGAAACCAAGGTGCTCGGCCAATTTGGAGCCGGTCTCGAAATCCGATTCACGCGGCATGTCGGTTGGACTAACGACTTGAGCTTCGGCGTGATTGATGGACCGAAAAATAATTTTGGAATGATCCGTAGCGGTCTCAACTTCGCCTTCTAGCTGACGTCGCTGTAAGAGGCATCCTGGGCCCCCGGCGCTTCCAAGAAGATTCAAGGCTGATAATCCCGAAACCACCCGGGGTTGCTGAAGTG
>Ga0070741_10011953_pt1 | contig 15853 bp, 12 predicted proteins | sample Coa_R1_4_FD_66440 | JGI IMG/M metagenome (GOLD analysis project Ga0070741, IMG submission 66440) | Surface soil microbial communities from Centralia Pennsylvania, which are recovering from an underground coalmine fire - Coalmine... | ecosystem: Environmental > Terrestrial > Soil > Unclassified ...
CGGCGGCGTCCTGATTGCGCTGCATCAGCTTGGGCGCGAGGCGCAGGCGCGCAGTCTGTGGCGCTGGCTCGAGCGGCGCCGTGGTGGCACCAGCGCCATCAGCGGCGCACACCTCGCTGCCGCGGCCACCGGAGAAGGACACGAAGCGCTGCACAACTGCCTGCAGGCGCTGTTCAGTGCGCGCGCGGACTGGTCCAGCGTGCTCGGCCAGCTCGACCACGTCGGCCACTGCTCGGGCTGGGATAGCCTTGCCGGCGTCGTCGCTGTCGCGAAGGTCAGCTGACCACGGCAGCCGCAAGCCGCGCCGCATGCGCGTTGGAGGGTGCGACGTGCACGCCGGCGGCGCGCAGTGCGGCTACCTGGAGCGACCAGCGCTGCGGATCCTGCTCCGTGCCGGTGACGGAAGCGATGGCCGTCTTCTGCGCGCCCTTCAGCGCAGCGATCAGCACACCCGCCGGATCGGGATGCGCGCCGTAGCCGAGCACCAGGTCGAATAGCAGCACGCCGACCGCGGGATCGGCGGCGGCGCGCGCAATGTGCTCGTTGCGCAGCTCCGGCTCGATCATCGGGTGCGGCCGGCCGCGCGTATAGCGATCGTCGCCGAGGTCGAGGCACTCACCGCTCGCGCCCGCGGCGCGCAGCAGCAGCGCCGCTTCCGCTGCCAGCGTGCCGCCGCAGTAAAGGCCGCGCACGGCGCCTTTGCGCTTCGCAAGCACCGGCGCCGCATGGTCGATTTTGCGGCCGGCCGCTCGCTCCGCCGCGTCGGTCAGTGTGCCGCCGTCCTGCCCGAGGAAGCACACGACCACGCGTTTCGGCGAGCGGCGCACGCGCTCGAGCACCTTTTGCGCGATGGGCGGCGCGGGCGGCTTGGAGATGAGCACCAGGGTGCGGGTGCCGACATCGGCCTCGAGCGCATCGATGGCGGCAAGCATGCCGAGGGCGCCGACCCGCTCGTCGAGATCGCGACCGCCGACGCCGATGCCGTGCGAGACGCCGCCGCCGAGCCGCGCGATCAGGCAGGAGACCTCCTGCAGCCCGGTGCCGGAGGCCGAGACGATGCCAATGTCGCCGCGCGGCACCGCGTTGGCGAAGGCGAGCGGCGCGCCGCCGATGAGCGCCGTGCCGCAGTCGGGGCCCATGAGGAGCAGGCCGCGCTCGGCGGCGTAGCGCTTCAGCGCCTGTTCTTCTTCGATCGGCACGTTGTCCGAGAACACCATCGCGTGCAACCCGCGCTCGAGCGCCTTGCGCGCCTCGGCCGCCGCAAAGTCACCCGGTACCGAAATGAGCGCGAGATTTGCCTGCGGCTCGAGCGCGATCGCCGCATCGAGCGTGCGGGTGCGGCGGAGCGATTCGCGCGGCGGGGCCGCGCGCTCGGTGAGAAGACGCTCGGCAAGCGCGAGCGCCGGCGCCGGATCGGCGGCGCGCACCGCGATCAGCAGATCATTGGGCGCGGCGCCTTGGCCTTCGGCGGCAAGCAGCCCGGCGTCGGCGAGCAGCGCCTTGTTGGACGGCGTGCCGATCATCAGCGCCGCGGCGGCGACGCCCGGCAGCTCGCCCAAGCGCCGCGCGATGCGCATCGCCGCTACCGAGTCGAGGTAACGCCCGCGCTCGACGCGATTAACCAGCATCGGCGACGGCGGCAAGCGCCTGCTCGAAACAGGCGAGCGGCGCGCGCGCCACGCCGGCCCCGACCTGGCCGACGCCCGCCCGCCGGTGCGCGATGCCGGTATTGATAGCAGGCGCGATGCCGGTGTCCACCACGCGGCGGATATCGATGCCGGTCGGCGTGCCGGCGAATTCGAGCGCCGGGATCGGCCAGCGCGTGTTACTGGCCACGGTGAGCTCGCTCATCGCGCGGCTATAGGCCACGGCCTCAGCGAACCCGCCCGCGCCGACGAACCCGGCGACGGCCGGGGCGGCCGCCATCGCAAAGGCGCCGAGGCCCACCGTCTCGAGGATCGCGGAGTCGCCCATGTCGGGGTTCGCGTCGCCGGGCCCGTAGCCGGGGAAATACAGCCCGACGGGCGTTTCCACCGGCGCGGTGAACCAGCGCTCGCCAAGCGCGGACACGCGCACACCGAAGTCGGTGCCGTTGCGCGCCATCGCCGTGACGACGGTGCAATCGGCGATGCCTTGCGCCGGATCGAGCATGCATTTCGCCATCGCCATGGCGACGTTGAGGAAGAACTGGTCGTTGCCGGCAATGAATTCCAGCGCCCGCGCGAGCGCAGTGCCACCGCCCGCGCGGGCGAGATGCGGCGCGAGCGCGCGCAGCAAAAGCGAGCTGCAGGCGACATTGCGCTGATGCATCTCGTCGCCCATCGCGAGGCCGCGCGCGATGAGCGGATTGAGCGCTATGCCGCCGGCGGCGCGCAGGGCGGCGTCGAGCAGCGGCGCGAGCTCCTCGCGCAGCCACGCGAGCCGCGCCAGCACCTCGGCGTCATTGCCGCCGAAGCGCATCACTTTGCCGAGGCCTTCGTTGATCGTGCAGAGCGCGCGATTTCCCTCGCTGCGGTTCTCCACCACCAGCAGCGGCTGGCTGCGCGTGGTGATGCCGGTCATCGGCCCGACGGCGCCGAAATGGTGGTTCGGCGCGAAGCGCACGCCACCGCGGGCGGCGAGCGCGTCCGCGGCGGCGAGGTCCGGCGCCCAGCCTTCGTAGACGATGGCACCGCATACCGCGCCGCGCAAAGGCCCGCACATGCGTTGCCACTCGAGCGGCGGACCGGCGTGCAGGATGAGCCGCTCGGATTCGAGCGCGGGAATGAGCTCGCCGGCGCGACGCACTCCGCTGAGCCACGGCTCGGCGGCGAGAATGCGCGCGAGCGCCGCGGCGTTGGCGCGCTCGATGGCGTCCGCGCGGGGCTCGAGGAGCGCGGCGTACCGGGACGGTGGGCGCCAGTCGACCTGCACCACTGGCACGGCGTTCGTCGCCAGATCACGCGCAAAGCCGGCGAGCCCGATGTTCACGACTCGCGGCGGAGCGCCGAGGAGCGCGGACATCGGCTAGCGCCGGGCGCGCCAGCGAAGCTGCGGGTAGCGCTCGCGCGGGCCCGTGGGCCGCAGATAGCCCGGCGCTACGGCCTCGAGCGGCTGCGGCGCGATGCCGTACGGAAAACGAGCTGTCGTAACGTTCGGCACTTTCATCGACCGGTAGTTGTCGCGCGTCATGAGGCGACCGGGAAGGTGCTCCAGCACCGCTGCCTGAAAGTACGAAAGCCGGTCGCCCAGACCGATCACCAGCCGCCGGTGACCGGTCATCTCGCAGACAGCCGATACGAGCTGCTTCAGCTCGTACTCGTGCGGGCCGCCGAGCTCGATGATGCGGCCGTGGGACTCGGTATCGCCGAGCGAGCTCAGCATCACGCGCACGACATCGCCGACATACACCGGCTGGAAGCGCGCCTGCGGACAGGGTACGGCGAGTACCGGCAGCAAGCGCGCCATCGCGGCGAAGCGGTTGAGGAACTGATCTTCCGGACCGAATACGACCGAAGGGCGAAACACCGTGACGTCAAGCTCGCGCGCTTCGAGCACCACCTGCTCGCCCGCGCCTTTGCTGCGCTGGTAGGCGGACGGGCCGTTGACATCGGCGCCGAGCGCGCTCATGTGCAGCAGGCGCTTTACGCCGGCCGCACGGCACGCCGCGACGATGGCGCGCGGCAGCTCGGCGTGGAAACGCTCGAAATTGCCGTGCAGGATGCCGACCAGGTTGACCACCGCGTCCTTGTTGCGCGCGAGGCGCTCGAGCGCGGCAGGATCGGTGACCTCGGCCTGCACCACGTCGACCGTGGGCAGCAGGATCAGGTGCTTGGCGCGTTCGCGGCGACGCGAGGGGACAGTGACCTTGATTTCACGCCGCGCCAGCTGGGCAACGAAATGCCGGCCGATGAAGCCTGATCCGCCTAAGACCAGGACCCGCTCGAACATCAAGGCAGCAGGTCGTCGTCCACCGGCTCCGGCTCGGCCGCGCCGCGCGGCGCAATGATGCCAAGGCGCGCCTTGAGCGGCGTCACCTGTTTCTCGATCATGGCGGCGTAGAACACGGAATTCGCCATCACCTTCTTGACGTAGTCGCGCGTCTCGGAAAAAGGAATCGTCTCGATATAGATCGCGCCTTCCAGCGGCCGGTTCACGTCGCGCCAGCGACGCGCGCGGGAAGGGCCGGCATTGTACGCCGCCGAAGCGAGCACCGGGTGGCCGAGCTGGTCGAGCACGAGCCGCATGTAACCCGTACCGAGCGTCACGTTGGTCTCGATCTCGGTGACGCCCTTGTGCACGTAGTTGCGCAGGCCGATCTTGCGCGCGACGAAGCGCGCAGTGCGCGGCATCACCTGCATCAGCCCCTCGGCGCCGGCGTTGGAGCGCGCATCGCTGACGAAGCGGCTTTCCTGGCGCACCAAGCCGAGGACCCAGGCGACGTCGAGGCCGTAGGTTTTCGCGTACTCGGTGAAGACCTCGCGGAACGGCAGCGGATAGCGCAGCGCGAAGTTGTGCGTGCGCACCGTACGGTCGGCCGACATGATCGACCGGTCCCAGATCTCGGCGCGGCGCGCGAGCTCGGCGGCGGCGAGAAGCTTCGCGTCGTCGAAGTAGCGCACGGTAAAGAGCCACTCGCGCACCCCCTCGGTACGCATGCCCAGGCGGATGAGCTCGAGCGCTCGCGCGAGGCCCGGGTTCTGGCGCGCTGCGTCCACTTCCGCCTCGGTCGGGACGTAAGCATTGTCTGGCGGCGCCACCACCGAGCCGAGCTCTTCGGAGGCGAGGAGGCCGTAGAAGTCGGTCTGCCCGGCGATGCGCAGGAAGTAGGCGCGCGCACCGTTCTCGTTGCCGAGCGTTGCGATAGCGCGGCCGTACCAGTAGGTCCAGGTGGACTCGTGGCGCTGAAGCGGCGGCATGAGGTCGATCGTGTCGCGCACCACCGGCCAGTTGCCGGCGCGCAGCGCGGCGCGGACTTTCCAGGCGAGCAGCTCTTCGTCGAGGCGCTGCTGGCCGGCGCGCGCGTACCACTTGAGCGCATCGGGCTGCTGCTCGCGGGCGCCTTCGTAGCCGATGTAGGCCCAGAGCTCGCGCACGTCGGCTTCCGGCAGGCGCGAGGCGAGCTTGCCTTCCAGGAGCTTCGCCGCCGCATCCGGCTCGGCGCGCGCGTAGCGCAAGAGCGCCAGCACCACCACCTCGCGCACCGGCCGGCGCTCGAGGTTGCGCGGCAGCCGCTCGAGCAGGCGCTTGGGCTGGCGCGCCGCCTCGGCGAGCATGCGCTCATCGGGCGCATCGCGCTTCTCCAGGTATTCGAGCGTCGTTTTTGCCGCGGTGATCTGACCGCGCTCGAAGAGCAGGCGCACGCGGCGCCAGACGTCGCTCACCGTGACGCGCTCGTTGTCGAGCAGGAATTGCGCGAGCTCGGCGCAGCCATCGGGCAGCTCATGCGGCTCGAGCCACATCCACAGGTTGTCGGCGAGCGTGGTTTCCCGGGCGGCGCCGTTCTCCTTTTGCGCGTCCATCAGCACGGCGTAGCAGCGCACCTCGAGGTCATCGCGCGGATAGAGCGCCACCTGGCGCTCGAACTCCTGCCAGTCGGCCCGCTTGCCGAGGACCTTCAGCCAGTCGCCCCGCAGGAGCTCGGCGACGTAGGTGTTGGCATGCGAGGCGAGGAAGGCCTGTACCTCCGCGGTCGGCGCGTCGTCCAGCCGCATGGTGAGGCTCCAGTAGTCGATCCAGGGATCGAGCGGATGGCCTTCCAGCTTCTTCGCGTAGCGCTCGAGCTTGAGGGCATCCCCGGCGCGGTAGGCGTCATAGGCACCGAGAACCGCCTCGTCCCCGGGCCCGGCCCAGCTGGCAAGCGGCAGCGCGAGCAACAGCGCGACCGCAAGCTTGCGCAACTCCCTCCAACACATAAGACTCAAATCCCCATGCCTGCAGCCCCGGCCGTACTTAAGGACTGGCGCAAAGCGAACCGCGAGCGACTGATCGCGGCGCGCATGGCCTTGAGCGCCGAGGAGCTCGAGAGCTTTCGCCGGCGCATCGACGGTCATCTGGAGCTTTCGTTCCCCGGACTGGTCCGTTGCCGCCTCGCTTTTTGTTGGCCGATCAAAGGCGAGTACGACGCTCGCCATTTTGCCAGAACGCTGCGAGAGCGGGGCGCGTTGACAGCGCTGCCGGTCGTCGTTGCACCGAAGCAACCGCTCATATTTCGCGAATGGCATCCCAGCGTGCGACTTGCGCGCGGTCCGCTGGACATTCCTTATCCTGTCGACTCGGCCGAAGTTCAGCCCGACGCGGTCCTTTTACCGATGAACGGCTGGGATGCGCAGGGCTACCGGCTGGGCTACGGCGCGGGCTTCTTCGATCGCACGCTTGCCAGCCTCGCCAAGCGGCCGGTGGTGATCGGAGTGTCCTACGAGCTTGCGCGCCTCGACACCATCTTTCCGCAGGCCTGGGACATCCCAATGGACTATGTCGTCACCGAGCGCGGCGTCTACCGGCGCGACCCCGAAGGCCTCGCCTACCTCGGTGAGCCGCAGCGCGGCGAAGGCAGCGCGCTAGCCTCGCCGGTGTGCTACGCCGACATCGTGAAGCGCGATTAATCGGGGTCAGGCACCAATTAACGGAGAAATCGGTGCCTGACCCCGATTTCTAGACGAGGAAAAGCCGGTAGGCGGGGTTGCGCGTCTCGTCGGCGTAGGGATAGCCGAGCTCGCGCAGGAACGCACGGAACTGGCGCATCTCATTCTTCGGCACCTGCATGCCGACGAGCACGCGGCCGTAATCGGCGCCGTGATTGCGGTAGTGGAAGAGGCTGATGTTCCAGTCGCTGCGCATGCGGCTCAAGAACCCCATCAGCGCGCCCGGGCGCTCCGGAAACTCGAACCGGTAAAGCAGCTCATCTTCAGCAAAGGGGGCGCGGCCGCCGACCATGTGGCGCAGATGAAGCTTCGCCATCTCGTTATCGGAGAGATCGAGAGTGGTGAGGCCATGGCGCCGCAGGTTGCGCACGATGCGCTCGGTTTGCGCGCGCCCGTTCACTTCGACGCCGACGAAGATGTGGGCCTCGCGTGAATCGGCGATGCGGTAGTTGAACTCGGTGATGTTGTTGCCGCCGAGCGTGGTGCAGAACTTCCTGAAGCTGCCCGGCCGCTCGGGAATCGTCACCGCCAGCAGCGCCTCGCGGTGCTCGCCGAGCTCCGCCTCCTCGGCGATGAAGCGCAGGCGGTCGAAGTTGGTGTTGGCGCCGGAAGCGACGGCGACCAGCGTCTTGCCGCGCGTGCCGCGACGCTCGACCCACGCCTTTGCACCCGCAACCGCCAGGGCGCCCGCCGGCTCGAGCACCACGCGCGTGTCCTCGAACACGTCCTTGATCGCCGCGCACATCTCGTCGGTATCGACGAGCACCATCTCATCCACCAGCTCGCGGCACAGGCGAAACGTCTCGCGGCCCACCTCCTTCACCGCCACGCCATCGGCAAACAGACCGACGTGCTCGAGCTTGATGCGGCGCCCGGCTTTCAGTGAGCGCGTCATGGCATCGGCATCGGCCGGCTCGACCCCGATCACGCGCACCGATGGCCGGACGCGCTTGACGTATGCCGCGATGCCGGCGATCAGGCCGCCGCCGCCCACCGGGACAAAGATGGCATCGAGCGGCCCGGGATGTTGGCGCACGATCTCCATGCCGACGGTGCCCTGGCCGGCGATCACCGCGGGGTCGTCGTACGGATGCACGAAAGTCAGAGCGCGGCGGCGCTTCAGCCGCAGCGCCTCCGCATAGGCGTCGTTGTAGGAGTCGCCATGCAGGCGCACCTGGGCGCCGCGCGAGCGCACCGCGTCGACCTTGATGCGCGGCGTGGTGACCGGCATGACGATCGTGGCACGGCAGCCCAGGCGCTGCGCGGCTAGGGCGACGCCCTGCGCATGGTTACCGGCGCTCGCGGCGATCACGCCGCGCGCCAGCCGCGCGCGCGGCAGCGCCGCCATCTTGTTGTAGGCGCCGCGCAGCTTGAACGAGAATACCGGTTGCAGGTCCTCGCGCTTGATGAGCAGGCGGTTTGCGAGCCGCGCGGAGAGCGCGCGCGCCGGCTCGAGCGGCGTTTCCATCGCCACGTCGTAGACCCGCGCCTTGAGGATGCGCTCCAGGTAATCGTTACGCGGCATGCGCAAAATCTAACATGGCTGTTTTCACCAACCTCGCCGAGCGCGCACGCACCGTGAAGCGCGAGCTGCTGGCACTCGTGCTCGCGGTGCGTCATCCGAGCACGCCGTGGTACGCCAAGCTGGTGGTGGCGGGCTGCGTCGCCTATGCGCTCACGCCGGTCGATTTCATCCCGGACGCCATCCCGGTGGTCGGCTTAATCGACGACCTGATCTTCATCCCGCTCGCCATTGCACTCGCCGTGCGCTTCATTCCGGCGCCGGTCCTCGCCGACTGCCGCGCGCGCTCGCGCGAGATGGAGGCGCGCGCGCCGCGGCTCAGCATGCCGGTTTGGCTCGCCATCGGCGCCGCCTGGCTCGCCGCGCTGGCACTGCTCACTCTGTGGACGATGCGCTGATGCGCGCGCAAGCAGGGGCTGAGGTCGCCACTCAGGTCGCTATTCTGGGCGCCGGTCCCGCCGGCCTGTTGCTCTCGCACCTCCTGCACCTGGACGGTATCGACTCCGTGGTGATCGAGTCGCGCAGCCGCGCCGAGATCGAGGCCACCATCCGCGCGGGGGTGCTCGAGCAGGGCACGGTGGACCTGCTGAAAGCCACGGGCGTCGGCGAGCGCATGCAGCGCGAGGGCTTCGTGCACGAGGGAATTCACCTGCGCTTCGGCGCTCGCAGCCATCGCCTCGATTTCCCGAGCCTCACTGGCGGGCGCGCGATCATGGTCTATGCGCAGCATGAGGTGATCAAGGACCTGGTCGCCGCGCGGCTGGCAGCCGGTGGCAAGATCCTCTTCGAGGTGAAGGACGCCGCAGTCTACGATCTCGATACCTCCGAGCCAAAGGTGCGTTTCCACCACGGCGGGCGTCTTGAAGAGCTCGGCTGCGATTTCATCGCCGGCTGCGATGGCTTCCACGGCATCACCCGCCCCTCGATACCGTCGCGCATGCGCCGCGAGTTCACGCGCGTCTATCCATTCGGCTGGTTCGGCATCCTGGTCGAGGCGCCGTCCTCGACCGATGAGCTGATCTACGCGCATCATGATCGCGGCTTTGCCCTGGTCAGCACGCGCTCGCCGCAGATCCAGCGCCTATACCTGCAGTGCGATCCGAACGACGACGTCAACAACTGGCCGGACAGCCGCATCTGGGAGGAGCTGCACACGCGCCTGGAGACGGTCGACGGCTGGCGGCTCGCCGAGGGGCGCATCTTCCAGAAGGGCATCATCGCGATGCGCAGCTTCGTGGTCGAGCCGATGCGCTACGGGCGCCTTTTCCTCGCCGGGGATGCCGCGCATATCGTGCCGCCGACCGGCGCCAAGGGACTCAACCTCGCCGCGGCGGATGTGCGGGTGCTGTCCAAGGCGCTGGCCGCCTTCTACGCCAGGCAGGACGAGCAGGCGCTGAAGGACTATTCGGCAACCGCCCTGCGCCGTGTGTGGCGCGCCGAGCACTTCTCCTGGTGGATGACCTCGATGCTCCACCGCTTCCACGATGAGACTCCGTTCCATCACCGGCTGCAGCTTGCCGAGCTCGACTACGTGGTCACCTCGCGCGCCAAGGCGCAGACGCTCGCCGAGAACTACGTCGGTCTGCCACTCGAGTAGTGCTCGAGCGCCTCAAGCGCTGGGCGGCCGAGCTCAAAACGCAGCTCCTCGCACTCTGGTACTGCCGCCGGCACCCGGACATGCCCTGGACCGCCAAGGCCGTGGCGATCCTGGTGGTCGCCTACGCCTTCAGCCCGATCGATCTGGTGCCGGACTTCATCCCCGTGCTCGGCTATCTCGACGACCTGATCATCGTGCCACTAGGCATCTACCTCGCCGTACGGCTGACGCCGCCGCACGTGCTCGAGGAGGGCCGTCGCCGAGCGCTCCAATGGCAGCCGCGAGGAAAAAACTACTGGGCGGCAGCGGCGATCGTGCTTGTCTGGGTGGCAGTCGCCTACGCGGTGTGGAGAATGCTGGCATGACGGCCGATGACCTCGAGATGCTGGCGCGCCTGCTCGCGGCACTCGCCGCTGGCGCGCTCATCGGTTACGAGCGCTCGTACCACGGCCGGCCGGCGGGCTTCCGCACGCATGCACTGGTATGTACCGCCTCGAGCCTGCTGATGCTGATCACCGTGTATGAGTCGCACTGGGTGACGGGCGTCGCGGTCGGCCGCGTGCAGCTCGATCCGACGCGCATGGCGCAGGGCATCATGACCGGCATCGGCTTTCTCGGCGCCGGGGTGATCATCCGCGAGGGGTTTTCCGTGCGCGGGCTGACCACCGCGGCTTCCATCTGGATCACGGCGGCGATCGGCATCCTTGCGGGCATCGGCTTCTACTTCCCGCTGGTCATCTCGGCCGTGCTGACGCTCGGTGTGCTGTCGTTCTTTCGGTGGATCGAGGCGCGCATGCCGTCGCAGGCGTACTACCACTTCGACGTGCGCTTCGCGCGCGCCGTGCCGATGTCGGAGCGGCAGGTGCGCGAGCTGGTCGAGTCGCACGGCTTCAGCATCGCCAACTTCAGTTATCGCCTCGAGGGCGAGGGGCGCATCCGGCGCCACACCATGGTGATCCGCTCGGCGGACCGCTCGGCAGCGGGACGCCTCTCGGTCACGCTGGAAGGCATGGAGCCGGTGATCGAATTCCGCATCGCGCCCACCGGCGATTAGGCGGCCTGCAGCTTCGCCACCGCGACGGCAAGCCACTTCACGCCGTGTGCACCGAAGTTCACCTGCACACGCGCGTCGCCGCCCTGGCCTTCGGCATCGATGATCACGCCCGGGCCGAACTTCGCATGCATCACGTTCTGCCCGATGCGGAAGCCGCCGACCTCGCGCGTCATGGGCTTCTTCATCACCGGCTCGGCGCGCCGGCCGGCGAAGCCCGAGTCGAACGCCCGCTGCCGCGAGAAGCGCGGCGTGAGCCACTTCAGCAGGCTCTGCGGGATCTCCTCGAGGAAGCGCGACGGGATGTTGTAGCGCGTCTGCCCGTGCAACATGCGCGTCTGCGCGTGCGACAGATAAAGCCGCTGCCGCGCGCGCGTGATGGCGACGTACGCGAGGCGGCGCTCCTCCTCGAGGCCGTCGCGCTCGGTCACGCTCTGCTCGTGCGGGAAGAGGCCTTCCTCCAGCCCGGACATGAAGACGACATTGAACTCCAGGCCCTTGGCCGAATGCACCGTCATCATCTGCAGCGCATCGGCGCCTTCGCCCGCCTGGTGCTCGCCCGCTTCCAGCGCCGCATGCGTGAGGAAGGCGGTGAGCGGGTCCACCGCCTCGCCTGATTCCACCTCGCGCTCCTCGTCGCTGAAGGTGGCGGCAGCGTTCGCCAGCTCTTCGAGGTTGGCGATGCGATCGGCGCCTTCTCGCTCGGTCTTGTAGTGCTCGATGAGGCCGCTCTTCGCCACGATATGCTCGACCAGCTCGTGCAGCGGCAGCCCCTGCGTCTCACTGCGCAAGCTTTCGATCAGCGCGCGGAAGCTCGCCGCCTTCGAGCCGGCCGCGGCGGCGAACAATGAAGTTCCTGCCTGCTTCGCCGCGTCCTGCAGCTGCTCCATGGTGCGCGCGCCGATGCCGCGCGGCGGAAAGTTCGCCACCCGCAGAAAGGCGTTGTCGTCATCGGGGAGCGCCACCAGGCGCAGATAGGCGAGCGCGTGCTTGATCTCCGCGCGCTCGAAGAACCGCAGGCCACCATAGACGCGGTAGGCGATGCCCCGGGAGAAGAGCGTGTGCTCCAGCACCCGTGATTGCGCGTTGGAGCGGTAGAGCACCGCCATCTGCGAAAGCGACGTGCCGTCGCGCGCCAGCGCCTGCACCTCGTCGACGATCCAGCGTGCCTCATCGGTGTCCGACTCGCCCTCGAACACGCGCACCGGCTCGCCCTTGCCGGCGGCGGTCCACAGGTTCTTGCCGAGCCGGTTGCGATTGTTGGCAATCAGTGCATTGGCAGCGTCGAGGATGTTGCCGTGGGAACGGTAGTTCTGCTCGAGGCGTACGACGCTCGCGACTTTGAACTCGCGCTCGTAGTCCGCCATGTTGCCGACGTGCGCGCCGCGAAAGGTATAAATCGACTGGTCGTCATCGCCGACGCAGAAGTACTTGGCGCCGTCGCCGGCGAACAGCTTCAGCCACCGGTACTGCAGGCGGTTGGTGTCCTGAAACTCGTCGACCAGGATGTGCTGGAAGCGCTGCGCATAATGGCCGCGCAGGATCTCGTTACGCTTCAGCAGCTCGTAGCTGCGCAGCAGGAGCTCGGAGAAGTCCACCACGCCCTCGCGCTGCAGCTGCTCGTCATAGGCCGCGTAGAAGTCCGCCATGCGCCGTGTGTTCTCGTCGGTGACCGGCACGTCGCGCGCCCGGACGCCTTCTTCCTTGTTCGCATTGATGAACCAGGTCAGCTCGCGGGGCGGGAAGCGCTCATCGTCCATGTTGAGGCTCTTGGCGAGGCGCTTCACCAGCGCCTGCTGGTCCTGCGAGTCGAGGATCTGGAACGCGCTCGGCAGCCCGGCCTCGCGGTGATGCGCACGCAGCATGCGATTGCAAAGCCCGTGGAACGTGCCGATCCACATGCCGCGCGGACTGATCGGCAGCATGGCGGTGACTCGCGTGAGCATCTCGCGCGCCGCCTTGTTGGTAAACGTGACCGCCAGGATCCGCGCCGGCGTCACCCGCCCGCCCTTGATCAGCCAGGCGATACGCGTGGTGAGCACGCGCGTTTTGCCGCTGCCCGCGCCCGCAAGGATGAGCGCGTGCGCGTCGGGAAGCGTGACGGCGGCTAGCTGCTCTGGATTGAGGTGTTCGACATGAAGCGACAAAGCGCGTCCATTATAGGGCGCACTCGATCCTTACCGATCCCGATAGCGCTTCGCCTGCCGCGCAACACCTATGCAAGAGAGCACGACAATCAGCCGGACACTTTAGGTGCCGTGATGCCGTACTTGCCGCGAAGCTGCTTCGCAAGCGCCTGCGCTTCGTCACGTGATGCGAGTTGCCGGATGCGCACCACGTAGGTCGTTTTCCCGGCCTGCTTCAGCGGCCGCAGCTCCGCGGGGTAGCCGGCGTCCGTCAAGTCGCGGTAGATCGGCGACAGCGCGTTCTGCTCCGCGGCGCTCGCGAGAATCACACTGTAGCGTCCGCCGCGCCGCGCGATGCCTTTGCCTTCCTGCAACTCGACTTCGCTCGACCAGCGGTCGATCTGCGTCTCGTTCACCACGCCGAGCGGTTGCGTCTTGCCGTCGACGCGCCGATAGAACTGGCGCGGCTCGCGCAGCGCCACCGCCTGCTCGCCGGGCGCCGCGACTTCGACTTCGCCGTCGATCAGGCAGATGGTTTCATTTCCCTGCCGTGCGCGGCCCCAGAAATCGGTGCCGCGGATTCCCGCGGTGACCTGCGAGGCACGAATCGTCACCTCACGCTTGCGCGGCTTCGCGACGATGTCGGTGGTGAAGCGAAACGCGCCCTCGAGCACGTTGAGCACCGCCTTGAAGAGCTCACGCGTCGGCGAGAGCTCCGTGAAGGCGAGCTTGCCGTTTTCACCGAGGCGCACCATGCTGCCTTCGGCGAGCTTCACCGCGATGCGCGAGCCCGCGCCGGTCACCACCTGATCGCCGGGCCGCAGCTCCATCCCGGGAATGAGCGGCAGCCGCCGTCCATCGCGCTCGATCCAGGCGGGCATCTGCACCCCGTCGACAACCGCCGCGACCTGCGCGAACGCGCTCTCGAGCGGCACGAGCAGCGCGGTCGCAAGCACGAGCAGCAGCGATTTCATCAGGTCCTCCGCCCTATAATTTCGCGCTTCGCATGCAGGACATCTACGAGCCGCAGTTCGTCGAGCGCGACGCCCAGGACTTTTGGGAGAGCCGCCGCTCGTTCCACGTCACGGAAGATCCGACGAAGCGAAAGTTCTACTGCCTGTCCATGTTCCCCTACCCCTCGGGGAAGCTGCACATGGGGCACGTCAGGAACTATACCATCGGCGACGTTCTCACCCGTTACTACCGCATGCGCGGATACAACGTGCTGCAGCCGATGGGTTGGGACGCGTTCGGACTTCCCGCCGAGAACGCCGCGATGGCGAACAAGGTGCCGCCGGCGAAATGGACCTACAGCAACATCGCGACCATGAAGTCGCAGCTGAAGACGCTCGGCTTCGCGCTCGATTGGCATCGCGAGCTCGCGACCTGCAAGCCTGACTACTACAAATGGAACCAGTGGCTGTTCACCCGGCTATTCCAGAAAGGCCTCGCCTACAAGAAGACCGGCGTGGTCAACTGGGATCCCGCCGACCAGACGGTACTTGCGAATGAGCAGGTGATCGAGGGACGCGGCTGGCGCACCGGCGCGCTCGTCGAGAAGCGCGAGATCCCGATGTATTTCTTCCGCATCACGCACTACGCCGAGGATCTGCTCGCGGCGCTCGACGATCTGCCCGGCTGGCCCGAGCAGGTGAAGCTGATGCAGAAGAACTGGATCGGGAAGTCCGAAGGTGTGCGCCTCGGCTTCCCGTATCAGTTGGACGGCAACAATGAGATCCTCTGGGTCTTCACCACGCGCGCCGACACCCTGCTCGGCGCGACCTTCTGCGCGGTGGCGGCGGAGCATCCAATCGCCGCCTGGGCGGCGAAGCGCGATCCGCAGATCCGGGAGTTCGTCGAGGAATGCAAGCGCGGCGCGGTGATGGAAGCGGAGCTGGCGCAGATCGAGAAGAAGGGCATGCCGACGGGAATGACCGTCACGCATCCGCTTACCGGGGACAAGCTGCCGGTGTGGGTAGCGAACTACGTGCTGATGGGCTACGGCGAAGGCGCGCTCATGGCCGTGCCGGCACACGATGAGCGCGACATGGAATTCGCCGTCAAGTACCGGCTGCCGATCAAGCCGGTGATCCGGCATCCGCTCGGCGAGCGCACCGATCCGCCGTGGCGCCCGGAGTACGCCGAGCATGGCCCGCTCATCAACTCGGGCAAATACGACGGACTGGGGTACGAGGAAGCGGTGGCGGCCATCGCCGCCGACCTGCGAGCCAAAGGCCTCGGCGATAAGCAGGTGCAATGGCGGCTGCGCGACTGGGGCATCTCGCGTCAGCGCTACTGGGGCTGTCCGATCCCGATCATCCATTGCCCGGCGTGCGGCGATGTGGCGGTGCCCGACAAGGATCTGCCGGTCGTGTTGCCGGAGCATCTCGTGCCCGACGGTACCGGCAATCCGCTCAACAAGCTGCCCGAATTCATCAACACGAAATGTCCCCAGTGCGGCCGCGCGGCCAAGCGCGAAACCGACACCATGGACACCTTCGTCGACTCGTCGTGGTACTTCGCGCGCTTCTGCTGCCCGGGGCAGGACAACGCGATGCTCGACGAGCGCGCCCAGTACTGGATGGCGGTCGACCAGTATATCGGCGGCATCGAGCACGCGATCCTGCACCTGCTCTACTCGCGCTTTTTCCAGCGCGTCATGCGTGACGAGGGGCTGATTCCCGAGATCGCCGAGCCGTTCACCAATCTGCTCACGCAGGGCATGGTGCTGGCGGAGTCCTATTACACCGACGCGAGCGGCCGGCGCGAATGGGTGAACCCGGCGGACGTCACGGTGGAGCGCGACGCCAAGGGCAAGATTCTTTCGGCGAAGCGCGCCGCGGACGGCGTGCCGGTCGTCTATGACGGCATCGGCACCATGTCCAAGTCGAAGAACAACGGCGTCGACCCGCAGGCGCTGATCGACAAGTACGG